>Ga0123339_10002666_pt1 | contig 12033 bp, 9 predicted proteins | sample lystaG_FD_89956 | JGI IMG/M metagenome (GOLD analysis project Ga0123339, IMG submission 89956) | Glacier valley bacterial and archeal communities from Borup Fiord, Nunavut, Canada, to study Microbial Dark Matter (Phase II) -... | ecosystem: Environmental > Aquatic > Freshwater > Ice > Glacier ... | reverse complement strand
TGGTGACCACCGGTACGCTATGAATTTGTGCGTATCGCTCGGTGTTGCGGCGTGCTTTACCGCGTACGAAAAAGGGGATCTTGCGAAGCTCTTTTTCCGCTTCAGGAGCCCACTGCGCCGGGAGCGCGGCTAATGGGCTCTCTTCGTTTTTCTTGTCTTTTGTTGTGTCGAAAATAATTTCTGAGCTGTGCACGGTTGTTTGGACCACAGGCTTGGCAGCATGCCCACCCAGATGCGAAGGTGCTGCATCTTCGTGAAATTCGGCATCGCCGCGAAACATGCCAATCAAATGCTCTTCCAGCCCCATCATGAGCGGGTGCACCCAGGTGTCGAACATCACATTGGCGCCTTCAAACCCCATTTGCGGTGAATAGCGGGCCGGGAAATCTTGCACATGGACCGGTGCTGAAATAACAGCGCAAGGTATGCCCAGGCGTTTGGCAATGTGGCGCTCCATTTGTGAGCCTAGCACCAGTTCGGGTTGCAGTTCAGCCACTTTGGCTTCAACTTCCAGGTAGTCGTCGGTGATCAATGCCTCGATGCCGTACAGCTTGGCGGCTTCGCGGACGTCGCGTGCATGCTCGCGGCTGTAGGTGCCCAAGCCAACCACCGTAAAGCCCAGCTCGCGGCTGGCAATGCGGGCTGCTGCGACGGCATGGGTGGCATCGCCGAACACAAACACGCGTTTGTTGGTCAGATAGGTTGAATCGACGGACTTGGCGTACCACGGTGCTCTGGCGTCGGCGTTGGCCAGCACGGTGCTTGCATCTACACCAGCCAACTGCACTATTTCGTTGATGAAGTCACGTGTGGCACCGGAGCCAATCGGGACAATTTTGGTGGCGGGTTGGCCGAAGGTGCGCGTTAGCCATTGCGCGGCTACTGAGGCAATTTCAGGGTACAGCACGACGTTGAAGTCCGCATCGCCCAGGCGCGCCATATCAGCGGTTGTTGCCCCTAGAGGCGCAACCACGTTGATGTCAATGCCCAATTGGCCCAACAGGCCGGTGATTTCGCGCAAATCATCTCGATGGCGAAAGCCTAAGGCGGTGGGGCCGAGGATATTGCAGCTTTTACGTCCGTTCGGCGCGCGCTCAGTTTTGGGTTTGGTCAGCGAGCGCACCAACTGGTAGAAAGTCTCCGAAGCACCCCAGTTTTCTTTGCGCTGGTAGCTTGGCAGTTCAAGCGCGACAATCGGAATCGGCAAATCAAGCGCCCTGGCCAAGCCACCCGGATCATCCTGAATTAGCTCCGCCGTGCATGACGCTCCTACCAGCATGGCTTTGGGTTTAAAACGCTCAAAGGCTTCCCGTGCAGCGGTTTTGAACAGCTCTGCGGTGTCTCCACCCAGGTCACGAGCCTGAAAAGTGGTGTAAGTCACCGGTGGTCGCTTGGGCAAGCGCTCAATCATGGTGAACAGCAAGTCTGCATAGGTGTCGCCTTGTGGGGCATGCAACACGTAGTGCACATCTTCCATCGCCGTGGCGATACGCATCGCGCCTACATGAGGCGGTCCTTCGTATGTCCAGAGGGTCAGCTGCATTTTAAATCCTATGCAGCCAATTTAAGCCGACGAACCAGCGGGCGACTGAACAGCTCGGCCAAATCCGCAGCCTGGTCATAACCCTGAATCGGCGTGAACACCAGCTCAATCGCCCATTTGGTAGTCAAGCCTTCTGATTCGAGTGGGTTCGCCAGTCCGAGTCCGCAGACCACAATGTCCGGCTGGGCGGCGCGGCATCTGTCCAGTTGGTTTTCAACGTGCTGGCCTTCCGATAAGAAAGTGCCTTCAGGCAGCAGGGCCAGTTCTTCGGCCAGATGCTGCCGGTGCAAATAAGGCGTACCCACTTCGACCAGTTCCATGCCCAGTTCACGCGCCAAAAACCGGGCCAAAGGAATTTCAAGCTGCGAGTCCGGAAAGAAAAAGATGCGCTTGCCAGCCAGTTGGGTGCGCTGGCGGGCCACTGCTGCGCTGGCGCGCTGCCGAGCCGGTTCAGTGACCGCGTCAAAGTGGTTTTTTGCTACACTAAATATAGCTGCTGCCGCCCATAACCATTGGCTTGTACCCTCAACACCTAACGGAAACGGTGCTGCAATGCGTTGTGCGCCGCGTGCTTCAAGAGCTTTTGCGGTGTCAGCCAAAAAGGGTTGCGCTAACAGAAAACGGGTGTTCGGTCCTATGGCTGGCAGCTCATTGGCCTGGCGCGGTGGGAAAAAGCGAACGTTGTTCATGCCCATCTGTTCAAACAGGCGTGCAAACTGGTCTTCCACCACATCGGCCAGCGTTCCCACCACCAGCAAATTTGCCGGTGCTTCCGTCATGGCGGATGGCAGCACCGGCACCAAGCTGGCCAAGCACGCGTCTTCGCCTTGCGTGAATGTGGTCTCAATCCCACTGCCCGAATAATTCAGCACGCGAACCTTTGGGGAAAAAGTGGCCGACAAACGTGAGGCAGCACGTGACAAATCGAGCTTGATCACTTCTGACGGGCACGACCCCACCAAAAACAGCAGTTTGATTTCAGGGCGGCGTTCCAGCAACCGGGTCACGACTTTGTCCAGCTCGGTATTCGCGTCGGCCAGGCCAGCTAAATCGCGCTCGTCAATGATGGCGGTGGCAAATCGCGGCTCGGCAAAAATCATCACACCCGCAGCCGACTGAATCAGATGTGCGCAGGTACGTGAACCCACCACCAAGAAGAACGCATCCTGAATCTTGCGGTGCAGCCAGATAATGCCCGTCAAGCCGCAAAAAACCTCGCGCTGGCCTCGCTCTTTGAGTACTGGTGCATCAGCACAGCCGACGGTTAAAGCGCTGCGAATTGGGATCACCGAGTTCATGCGGCTCCTCCTGTAGCGGCCATGGCAGCCTGTTGCTTGGCGTGGTCCAGCCTGGCGATGCGCAGCTTCCAGATGAATTGCCCCGCGTTTACCACATAGGTAGCGTAAGCTGCCAGTGCCAGATACATCAATTGTTGGGTCGTCAAGGTGTCTGTGAATAATGCCACCAGGTAGGCCGTGTGCAAGGCTAGCACCAACATGCTGAAAACATCTTCCCAGTAAAAAGCCGGGGCAAACAGGTAGCAGTCAAACACCACTTTTTCCCAGATACAGCCGGTAATCATGATGGTGTACAGGGTGATGGTTTTGATAACAATCGACCAGATAGCGATGTTTTGGCCCTCGCCTGTTGCCAGGTAACGCAGTACCAGCACCAGGCTGATTAAGAAAACCAGGAATTGAATGGGTGCAAGTACGCCCTGCACCAGGGTCCAGACCGACTTGTCGCGCTTGATGCGTTCATCTGGCGTGTACAAGGCGCGTGATTTAATGACACCTTCTGCCTTGGCGCTCTCGCGATTCACCTCTTTATTTTGCAGCATGTCCAGAATTTAACTCCCAAAATTCAATGTGTCAACTTTTATTGACGTAAATTTATATTGACAATAGTTGGCGCAAATAAATTTGCAAAAAATCAGTAGAAACTTCATTGACCGCAACTAATTTCGTCTGTACAACCTGTGCAGGCTTAGCGAGGCTGCCTGTATGGACTACTCGTGACGCTGTTTTTTAGCTAATGAAGCAGGTATAAAAAACCGGCAAAGTAACAATGCACTGATAGGTTCACTGTTGAGCTTTGCCACTTACAGCAGGTAAGGCACGAGGAGATTTAAAATGTATTTACAGACAAAAATTAACTTAGGTTGGGCGGCTGATGAAACGGAGCCGCAGCGATTTGGGAACAGTGGCAATGTCCGCGAGTACGCAGAAGGAAGTCAGGCCATCGCACGTTTGGCCAGCGATGCCAACCGCGAGGCTGTTGAATTGAGGCTGGCTCTGCTCTCCAGAGCAATTGAGGACGAAATCATTCCGCGTCTCATGCTGGCGCATCCCAATGCTGGCGACTGCTTGCCTTTGGTGCAACCCACCAAAGCTCAGGTCAGCCAGGAAGACGTACATGCCTTTGCCCACCTGGTGTTGGCTCCCGATGAAAATGTTGCTCACGCCTGCATTGAGGCCATGCGATCCAGTGGGATTTCAGTCGAAACCATCTACACCGATTTGCTGGCGCCTGTGGCCAGGTATCTGGGCGAGTTGTGGGAGGACGATCTATGCGACTTCACACAAGTAACGGTCGGGCTAGGGCGCCTGCAACAAGTCCTGAGGGAACTCAGCCCCGCATTCGGCCAGTCCAACGCCAGTACCAGCGGCAACCGCGTTTTGCTGCTGCCCGGACCGGGGGAGCAGCATACCTTTGGCCTGGTGATGGTGGCCGAGTTTTTCCGGCGCGCTGGCTGGGACGTGGGCGGTGGCCCCTGGGAGGCCGGTGCTGATCCAGTGGTCATGGTCAAACGCGAATGGTTTGACGTGGTGGGCTTTTCGCTGGGCAATGTTGACCAGCTTGATGACCTTGCCGTCTGCATCAAAAACGTGCGCGCCGCAGCCTTGAATAAATCCATCCGCGTTATAGTCGGCGGGCCGCTTTTTTTGGCCAATCCAGAGTACGTTGGCTACGTGAATGCAGATGCTGCCTCCACCGACGGGGCGCAAGCTCCAGAGTTGGCTGCAAGCTTGGTGGCTTCGCGAGGTCAGAGTTCTTTCTTGGGCGCTGATTCCATTTGTTAGTGCGGTGCGATTCTTGCAATTCACCTCAACAACCTACTTCCTCAGTTAACCGAATCTTCAGGCACATGTGAAGTCACCGCAACAGGCAACAAAAGAAATCACCATCGGGCACTTTGACAGCCCAGAGCTGTTTCTCGCGGGTCTAGATGCGCAAACCGCAGCATCTCTTATTTCTGCCGCTGCCGATGTCGCGCTTATTTTGGATGAGCATGGCGTGATTCAGGACATGGCTTTTGGCAGCGATGAACTGAAGCATGGCCACCATGACTGGCTGGGCAAGCCCTGGCTGCAAACTGTCACCATAGAAAGCCGACCCAAAGTTGAGGAAATGCTCAGCGAGGCAGTCGGCAGCGGTAGCGCCAAGTGGCGGCACATCAACCACCCGTCAACCGACAGTGCTGACCTGGCGCTTCTCTACACCATTGTCCCGCTCAGCCGTGAGGTGGGTCCACACCGCTCGGTGGCTTTTGGGCGCGATTTGCGCTCACAGGTCGCACTGCAGCAGCGGCTGGTCAGTGCCCAGCTTTCAATGGAGCGTGACTATTGGCGTTTGCGCCATGTTGAAACTCGCTATCGCTTGCTGTTCCAGGTAGCTGCCGAGGCCGTGCTGATATTGGATGCCACTTCTGAAAAGCTCGAAGAGGCCAACCCGGCCGCTTACAAATTGCTGGGCGACAAGGCGAGAATTGCCACCTGGACGCTGAATCAAAGTCTTGATAGCCTGTCCGTGCCTGCGGTTTTACAAATGTTTGCTGTACTCCGCCTGCGCGGGCGCGCCGACCCGATCACGGTTTGTTTTGCTGACTCTGCCGACGTGTACACCCTGTCCGGATCATTATTCCGGCAAGAAAATTCCACCCACTTTCTGATTCGGATCACGCCGTTAAAACCCACAGAGGTATCGTCTGTAAGTGGCATGGCGCAATTGCTGTTGCGCGTGCTGGACAATTCTCCAGATGCATTTGCCGTAACCGATCTGGACGGCAGGGTATTAACAGTAAACCGGGCATTTCTGGAATTGACGCAACTGGCCAGCGAGGCACTAGTGCGCGGTGAGCCGCTGCAAAAGTGGCTGGGTCGCAGCGGCGTTGACATGAATGTGCTGATTTCCAACTTGCGCCAGCGCGGTACCGTGCGCCTGTTTGGCACGACCCTACAGGGCGAATACGGCTCTACGGCAGATGTGGAGATCTCAGCCGTTAGCGTAACGACGGGTGATCAGCCCTGCCTGGGTTTTACCATTCGCGACATTGGCAGACGCCTGAGCAACGAGCCCCTGACCAGCAAAGACCTGCCGCGCTCAGCCGGCCAGATGACGGAGCTGGTGGGCCGCGTCCCGTTGCGCGATATCGTGCGTGAAACCACCGATTTGATAGAAGACCTGTGCATTCAGGCCGCGTTGGAACTGACCGGCGACAACCGCGCGGCAGCAGCAGAAATGCTCGGCCTGTCGCGCCAAAGCCTCTACGTCAAGCTCAAGCGTTTTGGCGTGGGTGATGCGCTCGTTGAAACCTGATTGAGCTGAGCGCTGATTTTCTTTTTTGCTACGTATTTAATAGCTGCTAGCGCGTGTAGATGTTGGGCTAGAGGCCAAAAACATATCTAAACCGAACGTTTTTAAGCATGTCAGGCACTTGTTGGGCCTTGATTGAGCATTTCTAATTGTTGGCGGTTGATGCCCAGCATGCTGGCGGCCTTGTTCAAGTCCGCGCCCGCCCGCTCCATCGCCATGCGAATAAAGTTGTGCTGCAAGATGTCTGAGGCACGCCTCATCAGCTCTGGCAATGCCGCGCTGCCGACCTGATCACACAACACCTTGACGGCTGCCTGCATTGGCTCCGCGGTGACCGAAATATCGCCGTCAAGTTTAGGAACCAGACGAATGCTAAAGCCGATGCAGGGCGGGTCAATTTCACTGAGCAAAGTAGCCGCCACCTCGACCGGCTTGGTGATGGCATCCAACGCCAGCACCTGCGAAGGAGCATAACCCGTCATCCCCTCACGACTGACCCTGGTCAATAGCTCGGTAAAAGGCTCGTTGGGCAGGCTGAGCCAGTCTGACAGAGGCCTGCCACGTACCGATGCCTCTGTGCTGGCTTGCACCAATTTGAGAAACGCCGGGTTCGCTACCAGCACGGCGCCATCCACGTCTGTGACGGCTACGCCGTCGCTGGCGCTGTCAACCAGCCGTGCCAGCGTCGCGCCCAGGTTGGCCGACGAGCCAAGCTGCTCGGTGGTTCTGATTCTGACCAGCAACTGTTGCGAGTCCATGACCCGAAACGGCGTTGCTGTGACGCTGGTGCTGCTGACCCGACCTAAAAGCTGAGCGCGTGTTTCGGTTGACTTGCCGCTTGCCAGCGCGCTTGCAAGCGCTTCACTGACGATGCTGCGCGAACGCCGCTCAAAGCCAAATGTAGCGTTTTGCCCCACCACCTGGCTGAGTGACAAGTCAAAGAGCTCTGACGCGCTCTGGTTCGCTTCAATGATATTGAGTGTGCTGCCGTCCACCACGATCACAGCGTCGGTTGCCACCTGAAACAGCAGTCGGTAGCGCGCCTCAGCTTGGCGGGCGTGCGCGTAATTGCGTTCCATTTCTTTTTGTGCCCCGATGAATTTTTGTTGCAATGCCGCGCTGATGCCGAGGTCACGGCCAACTGCCAGTATCGGCCCGTGCGCACCCAAACGCATGGCGGTGTAGGCCACTGGCACGGTAGCGCCATTGGCTGAGGGGTGGTTAACTTCACGCTTTCGGGTAGCGCAAGTTGACGACGCCTCGGCCATCAGCCGCTCAACTTTGCCTTTGCAGTCACTGGTTACCGTTTCCGTCCAAGGGTGTCCTACCCACTTGTGTGCATCGGTGGCCAGGGGTGTCGATGCCCGCTGGTCAACACGCTGCACCACACCGCGTTCATCAATAACGAGGGCGATATCCCCACCCAAAGACACCATGGTGCGCGCGAGCTCGGGCGCCCACTCAGACAGTGACTCGGAAAAAGAGGTCGTTGTAGCCGCCGTGGTCGCGCTTGTTGCTGTGGTCATGACATCACCTTCACCCTAAATTTTGACCGCCTGTCAAGATGGACGGCGGGCTGTCCTGTCAAGCCTGTTAGTTGCCCGACATGACTTATCAACAGACTCTGTGACTGTTTTGCATCACTTGAGTGTAGACGTAAATATAAGTTGACCAAAGCCTGTGTCAATTAAATAATACACATATGCTTGCTTTGACACCTCGCCCCGCTTTTTCAACAGTCACTGAGCTGTTTAAGCCCATCACGTGGTTCCCGCCGATGTGGGCGTTTGCTTGCGGGGTGGTCGCTTCTGGAGTGGAGATGCAGGGGAAATGGCTGCTGGCTGTGGTGGGTGTCCTGTTGGCCGGGCCGTTTGTATGTGCCACCAGCCAGGCCGTTAATGATTGGTATGACCGCCATGTCGATGCCATCAATGAGCCGATGCGGCCTATCCCCTCAGGCCGCATGCCTGGCCAATGGGGCTTTTATATAGCGGTGTTGTGGACGGTCATCTCGATGTTGGTGGCCACTGTCTTGGGATTTTGGGGCTTTTGCGCTGCGTTGGTGGGCTTGCTGTTGGCCTGGGCTTACAGCGCTCCGCCCATTCGCCTGAAAGAAAACGGCTGGTGGGGCAATGCGGCCTGCGGGTTTAGTTATGAAGGCATTGCCTGGGCAACGGGAGCCGCGGTGATGGCTGGCGGCGTGATGCCCGACAGCCGCTCGTTGGTGCTGGCGCTTTTGTACAGCATTGGGACCCACGGCATCATGACGCTGAACGACTTCAAAGCAGTAGAAGGCGACCGCCAAATGGGCGTCCGGTCATTGCCGGTGCAGCTGGGCGTGCAAAACGCTGGCCGCGTTGCATGCGGCGTGATGATTTTGTCTCAAGTGGTGGTGGTGGCCTTGCTTCTGACTTGGGGCAAGCCAATACATGCCGCGGCCATCGCGGCATTGATGGCAGCGCAGCTGGTCATGATGCGGCGGTTTCTAGCCAGTGTGACGGAGCGGGCCCTTTGGTATAGCGGCTTTGGCGTGCCACTGTTTGTGGCGGGCATGATGGTTAGTGCCTTCGCTTTGCGCGGTTTGATACAGGCCCCTGTGTAGTTATTTTTCCGGCCATATCTTTGGCAGCAGTGTTTTTAAAAGGTGAACAACATGAGTCAAATCGAAACTTTTGATGTGGTCGTCGTCGGCGGTGGTCCTGCCGGGGCAACCGCAGCGCATGCACTTGCACTCCAGGGCCGTTCAGTCTTGTTGCTGGACCGCGCGGGCCGCGTCAAGCCCTGCGGTGGCGCGATCCCGCCGCGGTTGATCAAAGACTTTTCAATTCCTGACAAGCTGCTGGTGGCCAAAGCCACGGCCGCCCGAATGATCTCGCCTAAAAATAACCAGGTTGATATTCCTATCGACAACGGTTTTGTCGGCATGGTCAACCGAGAGCAGTTTGACGAATGGCTGCGCGAGCGCGCTGCAGACAGTGGCGCTGTGCGCCGCATCGGTACGTTCGAGCGTATTGAGCGTGACGCGGATGGTGTGGCGGTGGTGCATTTTGAAGGGCGTGACCCTGCGCAAAAAGCGGGTGCCAAAGCGGGTGTTTTTCACGCACGCGTGCGGGCGCGCTGCATCATTGGCGCAGACGGCGCACGCTCTGAAGTGGCACGCCAAACCGTGCCGGGCGCAGCGCATCCCAAGTGTGTGTTTGCTTATCACGAGATCGTGCGCGCCCCAGCGGTTAAACCTGTCGGCTACAACGATGCGCGCTGCGACGTGTACTACCAGGGCAAGTTATCTCCTGATTTTTATGGCTGGGTGTTCCCGCACGGTGACACACTGAGCATCGGCACTGGAAGCGCAGACAAGGGTTTTTCACTGCGTGGTGCGGTCGGCCAGTTGCGGCAAATCGCGGGTTTGGGCGACGCTGAAGTTCTGCGCCGCGAAGGCGCACCGTTGCCCATGAAGCCGTTAAAACGCTGGGACAACGGTCGCGACGTGGTGCTGGCTGGCGACGCCGCTGGTGTAGTGGCGCCCGCGTCAGGTGAAGGCATTTACTACGCGATGTATGGCGGCCAGCTGGCGGCTCAGTCGGTGCATGAGTTGCTTCAAACCGGCAACGTGAGCGCTTTGAAGCTGGCGCGCAAGCGCTTTATGAAGGAGCACGGCCTCGTGTTTGGGGTGCTGGGCATCATGCAGTGGTTCTGGTATGGCAGTGAAAAGCGCCGCGAACGCTTTGTCAAAATATGCGAAGACCGTGACGTGCAGCAGCTCACGTTTGAGTCCTACATGAACAAAAAACTGACGCGTAAAAAACCAATGGCACATGTGCGCATTTTCATCAAAGACATGGGGCACCTTCTCGGTTTGGCCAAGGTGTGACCGGTTGGGTTCAACAATGGGTGACGGGCGGTGGGCTGATCGACACCATCATCGGCATTACCCTGCTGGAAACCGCAGTTTTACTGCTTTACCACCGCCAAAAAAAACGCGGCCTGGCGCCGCGTGATTACTTCCTCAATGTGACTTCAGGCATTTGCCTTATGCTGGCATTGCGTTGCACCGTCAACGGAAGCGCCTGGTATTACATCGCGCTTTTTTTGACGGCTGCTGGCTTTGCGCACGTTGGAGACATCGCCATGCGACTGCGACAACGCGCGCAAATGATCTAAATCAGGCCGCTTTTTTGACGTAAGCGCTACACCAGCCCTTGGCAGAAACCTGCTTGCCAGCAAACAGCGGGCAGGGCCCTGCAGCTTCTTTGGCTTTGCCTGCGTAAAGCTGGCAGTTGCTGCACATTTGTTCATTGGCGTGTTTGGGATACTTTTTAGCATCGACCTTCGTTGTGTCAGCAGCGTAGCCCAAGCCAGTTGCGGCTGGGTCTTTTTCGCTAACCATGGCTGGGGCTTGCGCCATTGCGCTGGTAATTGCCAGCGCAGACGTTCCTGCGGCAACTTGCATAAAAAATACGCGGCGGGTGGTGTTGTTCATCGTGATCTCGTTTTTCGGTTGTGGGTTTCAAAAACTAACAACTGAATGTTGCCACACAATTACCAAGGCGTCTGTTTGTCAACTCAGTAGTCGCCTCGTTTTGTCGGTTTTTAGGTAGTCCAAGGCAGGATTTGGCCACTCCCGTTGCTTTTTGGTTTTTTACGCCGTTTCGCCCATCAAATAACCTTGTAGCCCAATGAATATGGGCGTAACCAGCTACTGAAAAAATAGCAAATCAATAGATTTTCAAGGCTGAATGGTGTCGATCGTCAACGTTAATTTGTTACTGCCTGCTTTGATTGGGGCGCTTTGCCCGACCAAATCACCGCTTTGCGGCAGCGCGTTGCCTGATTTGGACACCCGCGCGCCGACGATGACCAGCTCGAACTTGGAGAGCTTGAGTTCGTCTGACATCGCGGTGCTGTCGTCCAGCGTGAAGATGATGGGCAGCTCGCTGGCTTTGCGCTTCAAGATGGCCAGTGGCATGCGCGGCCCTTCTGCTGCTCTGGCGAAGATAAAAACGGTGTCGTCCGGTGCAACTTTGTTTTTTAGGGCGGATGACAGGCTGACGACGCCTTGAACATTGGCGGGCGCTACGGCTGGTGTGGGTGCTGACTTGGCAGTTGTCTGTGGTGCGCCGGATGCAACTTTTGCTTCTTCGATGCTGCTCGCCAAGCCTTTAGCAAAGTCGCTGCCAGGTGGGGCTTGTTTGCTGGCTTGTTCCCAAAACTGAACCGCTTTTGCAAAGTCTTTCTTCTCAAACGCGGCGCTGCCTGCCAGCGCCAGGGCTTTGAGGTTGTTGGGGTCCAGTACCAGGGCGCGCTCGAAGAGTTTGGTTGGCTCGCCCAGCATGCTTTGGCTTTGCAGCATGGCCAGCACGTCGGCATGATCGGCCAGTATTTGGGCGTTGCCGGGGTTTAGTTCTACTGCGCGTTTGTAGGCTTTGTTGGCTTCGGGGAATTTTTGCATCGCTGCGTAAGACCGGGCCAACATTTCCCAGGCTTTGGGGTCGGGGGGCTGGCTGGCGGGCACGGCCTCTAGCCGGACAGCAAAGGCGCTGACCATCGCTTCAATTTGTTCGGGCGTGGGTTCGGCGTCGGCCTTAGCTTGGAGATTGGCGGGGTCTAGTGCGTTGATGTTGCCTAAAAACCCGTATATGCCGAGGGCCAGTAGCGGTATGGCCAGGCCAACGACGATGGCGGTGCGGGATGATTTGGCTGGTCGAATTCCAAGGGTTGCTTCTGACGCGCTTTCTTCTTCAAGCGCGCGGCGCTCAATTTCGCTTTTTGCCAATGCTAGTTGGTCGGCGTTGATGCTGCCTGCGACAAATTCGGCATCGAGCTGGGTAAGCTGGCTGCGCAGCACGGACAGGTTGGCTTGAGCTGCGCCGTCGGTAGCTTTGCCAGTGTTGTTT
>Ga0123339_10002665_pt1 | contig 12036 bp, 8 predicted proteins | sample lystaG_FD_89956 | JGI IMG/M metagenome (GOLD analysis project Ga0123339, IMG submission 89956) | Glacier valley bacterial and archeal communities from Borup Fiord, Nunavut, Canada, to study Microbial Dark Matter (Phase II) -... | ecosystem: Environmental > Aquatic > Freshwater > Ice > Glacier ... | reverse complement strand
TGCGGGTCGACGTCGGCGAGCCGGACGGGGTCGTTGGCAGGGGCCTGTTGCGGTAGAGGGCGTTGATCAGACCGGTAAGGCTCGAAGACCCCGTACCCGGAAGCACCTTCCTGGTCGACGTCCCTGATGCGTGGTAGTTCTTCCCGGTGGTCGTCCTCGAGGCGGAGTGGCTCGACGTACCCGTGGGGTAGCTACGTCCTCCCGACGTCGAGGTGGCCGACGGCGCAGGAAGACCGGAGCCGCGGACGCCAGCTGCCTCCGAGATGCCCTTGACCCCCGACTCGAGCGCCTTGGGCAGCGGCGAGAGGTAGAGCGCAGCACCGATCGAGAGGATGGCCAGGCTCAGGAGGGCGATGTTGAGCTTGCTGACGGCGATGATGCCCGCCGACGGGGTGACCACCGGCAGGCCGTACGGCGACACCGGCTCGGACGCCGCGACGGGCGCCGGTGAGGTGGGGGGACTCGCGTCGACGGCGGTGGGGGTGCCGCCGGACACGGGGTCAGTGGACGAGGGTGTCATAGAGAACTCCGAGGGGGACGAGAGCGGTGACGAGCAGGTAGGGGACGAGCGCCCGCGGGTCGCCGCTGACCAGGGGCAGGAGGGTGCGGGGGGGACTGGTGGTGGTGCTTGTGGTGGGCAGGGTTGAGGCAGGGGCGTCGAGGCCCTGGTCGGCGCTGTAGGCGGCGGTGCGCGTGCCCCAGCCGCCGACGTGCCCGAGACGCAGGAACCCGTAGGCCCTTATCGGCATGAGGAAGAGCGTGCTGAAGAGGATGTAGACCGGCATCCAGAACAGGTCCACCGGACGCTCCTCGATGTGGCGCAGCTGCCTGACGCTCATGGACAGCGCCGACAGCAGCACCGTCGTGGCGACGATGGCCGCCAGCATCCAGGGTCGACCCTCCGCCTGCAGCAGCCCGATGTAGAGGTTGACGTCGGTGCCCTGCTGACGGCGCAGCACCCACGCGATGAGGATCGTGAAGAGCAGGATCGGCATGATGATGTCGCTGACGAAGAAGAAGGCGAGCACCGGTGTGTGGCGCAGCATCCAGGGCAGCATGCGCATCGTGTTGTACTGGCTGCCGCGTGACCACCGCAGCTGCTGCTTGAGCAGCTTGCGCAGCTGCAGGGGGGCGTCGGTGTAGCACAGACTGGTCGACTGGTAGACGGTGCGGTAGCCCTTCTTGAGGGTGAGGTTCGTGAGCGTCCGGTCGTCGGAGACCTCGAGGAAGACGCCCAGGAAGCGGGCCGTCATGAAGTCCTCCATGACGTCGACGAGGATGCTGCGGCGGAAGGCGATGGTGCGGCCGGGCAGGCATCCGACCGCTCCGAGCACGCTCTGCGCCGGCATGGAGTACTGAGCCCGGGTGTTCTCCATCAAGTCGGCCCACCGGGTGAGGAAGGAACGCTCCGCACCGAGGATGCGCTGACGGGTGGTGGCCCCACCCACCCGTGCGTCGGCGAAGGGCTTGAGCAGCTCGTCGAGCGTTCCGGGGGTCCAGACCGTGTCGCTGTCGACCAGCAGCACGATCTCGCCCTCGCTGTGCTCCACCCCGACCCGCACGGCGTTGCGCTTGCCGGCGATCGGGGTCCACGTCCACGAGACGTCGGGCGCGAACTCGGCGCACACTGCCTCGAGCTGCGGGTTGCGGGGCCCGTTGATGACGACGAGGGTCTGCGTGGGCCTCTGCTCGACGATGCGCGAGAGCACGTCACGGAAGAGGTCGAGCGGCTCGTCGACAACCGGGATGACGACGCTCGTCGTCGCCTGGTGGGGCTCGGTCCACGGGCGGTAGCGGCTGGCGAGACCGACCTTGACCAGCCACACCAGCCAGGTCAGCGCGACGTAGAAGATGAAGAGGTAGAGGTGGCCGTGGTCGAAGATGGCAGCGCGCAGCTGCAGGATCGCGATGAACACCGGGTCAGGCCTTCGTGGGGAGGAGGGCTGCGATGGCGGGGGCCAGCCAGCGGCTGTAGGGGACGGTCATGTGCGACTCGTTGCGGTAGACCAGCACGTTGCCGACGACCGAGGGGCACCGAGTGGGCCCGCAGAACCAGGCCGCCGGGTCGACGGCCGTGACTCCCGAAGCCTTGAGCGCCGGTGCCATCGCGGCGTGCCGGGCCGGGTAGCGGTAAGCCGTGGAACGGTCGTAGGTGCAGGCCCGGGCGTCGTCGAGATGGGTGGCGATGCAGCCCGGCAGGTCGGTGCCCGGGGTCGGGATGTCCTGCACGAACGCCAGCCGGGACGCTCCGGCGGCGGTCAGGTCGGTCAGGGTCTGCACCGTCGCGGTGGCGAACTGCGCCGGGGAGACCGCCGACGAGGCGACGTTCTCCGACTGCGACATCAGGACCAGCGTGGGGTGCAGGGCGCCGATGCGGGCGATCGTGGCGCTGCGCCACGTGTCGCACTCGGTGTAGGTGCGGTTGAGCGACGGGTTGGACACCGTCAGCCGAGCGGCCGGGCACGCCGCCTTCGTCCAGCTGACGACCCGCAGGTGCTTCTGCTTGGCGGCGAGGTCGAGGGCGGGCAGCCACTGCTCGGCGTGCGAGTCACCGAAGAGGACGACCGTGCTGGTGGCAGCCACGTCGCCGTACACGCAGTCACCTTGGGTGACCTCGGTGAAGCCCGCGTGGCAGCCGTTGGTCGAGGTGGGGGGCAGCGACGTAGCGGCGTCCAGTGGTGCTGGCGTGAGGTTCGACGGCACCGCGCGGGTGTCGACCGCCGCCGCGACGGTGCGCGCCACGAGGTCGCTGACGCTCGGCGCCGCCGCGTTGCCGGCGCTCACTGCCCTGCCCGTACGAGGCCCCGCCACGCTCGCGAGCGTGGTCGCGGCGCCCGAGCCGGTGATGCTGGGGGCGAGGGCGGCGACGCCGAGCGAGCAGGCCGTGACCGTGGCGACGATGAGCCCACCACTGCCGACCCACTGCCAGGTGGGCCAGGTCAGCAGCCGCACCGGCTGCTCGACCCAGGCGAAGCAGGCGACGGCGACGACGAGGGAGAGCCAGACGACAGCGCCCCGCTCCCAGCCACCGAGGGCCCGGCCGACGATGTAGGGAGCGATGACGAGCATGGGCCAGTGCCAGAGGTACCACGAGTAGGAGACCCGGCCGAGACACTGCATCAGGGGCTCGGCGAGCATGCGCTCGGCCCCGACGCGCGCTCCGCAGCCGGCCGCGATGACGGCGGCGGCTCCACCCACCGGGATCCAGGCTGCGGTGCCGGGGAAGGGGGTGGCCTCGGTGAAGCGCACCGCGCTGTAGGCGATGGCCGCCAGACCGGCCCAGGCCAGCACGCCAGCCAGCCGACGGGGGACGCCGACCAGGCGTCTGGCGGTGATCGCGAGCAGCGCCCCGACGGCGAGCTCCCAGGCGCGGGTGTGGATGCCGAAGTAGGCCCAGGGCGCCGAGGTGGCGGTCAGCGCAGCGGAGGCGACCGCCGACGAGACGATGACGGCGAGGACGACGACGAGCAGCATCATCCGCCCGACCCGGCGGCCGATCAGCCGTCCGGTGAGCAGCAGGGCGGCGACGACGACGGGCCACACGACGTAGAACTGCTCTTCGACCGCCAGCGACCAGAAGTGCTGCAGCGGCGACGCTGCGGTGCCCACGTGCTGGTAGTCGGTGCCCAGCGCGGCCAGCCGGTAGTTGAGGACCGAGAGGGCGGAGAAGATCCCGTCGGTCGTCACCTCACGCACCTGCAGCGGGGGGCCGAAGAAGCGGAAGGCCGTGACCGTCGCCACCACGGCGAGGGCGGCGGCCGGTAGCAGGCGCCGGATGCGGTGCGCGTAGAAGATGGGCAGCGCTCGCAGCCCCTTGCTGGCGACCGAGCGGTTCAGCTGCTTGGTGATCAGGAAGCCGGAGATGACGAAGAAGACGTCGACCCCCACGTAGCCACCGGTGAGGCCCAGGCCGGCGTGGTAGACGACGACGGCCACGACGGCGATGGCGCGCAGGCCCTCGATGTCGGGGCGGAAGCCGCGGTCGGCCGGTCGCCGGAGGTTGGCGATCACCCGCCTTGCCTGCCGGGCGCGACGGTGAGTGAGGGGCTGGCGGGTGCGGCCCGACCAGGGCGAGGACGGAGGGGAGTCGTCCGAGCGCCGGTAGGAGGGCGCATTCGGGGTCAGGGTTGCAGTCATGGGGTGGGGGGCCCTTTTGGTGTCGTGTCACCCTCCCGTGGGGGCGGAGGGGCTGGCTGGAGCTCGACGGCAGCGACGGCTCAGTGACGGTGCAAATCTACTACAACGGACTAACTACCGAAAACAGTCATATGTACTATTTAACCCGGCTCCAGCCGGATAGTTGACGGGTCAACGCACCCGCCAGCGCCCGGGGTCCGGGGGCGAGGGTGACGGACTGGGCTCCGTGCCGGTCAGCGGTCGCGCCGAGCGGGCCATCCGCCCGACGTCGGCGCCGCGCCGCAGGCCGGTGGGGAACGGAGCGCGCGCGACCTGCGCCGCGATGGCCGAGACGTCGAGGGTGGTGGCCGAAGCGGCGAGGACGACGTTGCCGAAGCGGCGCCCCTTGAGCACCTCCTGGGTCGCCACCAGGACCACCTCGCCGAAGGTCCCCGTCGCCTCGAGCGACGACACGACCCGGGCGACGTAGCGCAGGCCCGGTTCGTCGGCGAGGTTGAGCAGGGCCATCCCGCCGGGCCGCAGCACCCGGGCGACGTCCGCGAGGTAAGACGTGGTCGTCAGCTCGGCCGGCACCTGGCCGAGGTGGAAGGCGTCGACGACGACGACGTCGGCGCTCGCGTCCGCCAGGGCCGCAGTGCCGGTGAGGCCGTCGACGGGACGCACCCGGATCCGGTGACGGCGCGGCAGGGGCAGCTCGCGCCGGACGATCGCGGTCAGTGCGGCGTCGGGCTCCATGACGATCTGGGGCGACCCCGGCCGGGTGTGCTCGACCCATCGAGCGAGGGTCAGGGCGCCGCCCCCCACGTGCGTCACGGCGAGCGGCGCAGGTGCCGGTGGGTTCGCCGCGTCGATGAGCAGCGCCAGGTGGGCGACGTACTCGAAGACGAGCAGCCCGGGGTCACCCGGGTGCACGTGTGACTGGGGCGACCCGTCTAGCAGCACCGTCACGCCCCCAAGGTCGTCGGCGACGAGCTCGATGCGCTCCCCCCCGGAAGGTACGGGCCCATCAGGGCCGGCTGGTGGCGCGCCCCCAGACGGAGGTGTGCCCCGGCGACCGCGGCGACCACTCGGCATACGGGCCAGCGTATGGCTCGCCGCGACGTAGAGTCGGCAGATGCGTTTCGGTCTGACCGTCCTGCCCGAGCTGCCCTGGCGCGAGTCGGCCCCGCGCTGGCGCGCGGCCGAGGAGATGGGCTTCGACCACGCCTGGACCTATGACCACCTCGTATGGGGTGGTCTGCCCGAATCTCCATGGTACGGAACGACGCCCACCCTCACCGCGGCAGCCATGGTCACCACCGACCTCCGGCTGGGCACCTTCGTGGCCAGCCCCAACTACCGCCATCCCGTGGCCCTCTACCGCGACGTGCAGTCTCTCGACGACATCAGCCACGGACGCTTCCTGCTCGGGGTGGGCACGGGCGGCGACCTCGACTCGCGCCTGCTCGGTGGCGAACCCCTGACCGTCGCCGAGCGCGTCGACCGCTTCCAGGAGTTCACCCGTCTGCTCCTGCGGCTGCGGGACGACGACCACGTGGACGCCGACGGCCGATGGTTCAGCGCTCACGACGTGCGCACCCTCCCGCGGGTGAGGCATGTACCGGTGCTCGTGGCCGCCAACGGGCCGCGGTCGCTGCGCTTCTGCGCCCGTCACGGCGACGGGTGGGTGACGACCGGGGCCAAGGTGGACCACCTCGACTCGTGGTTCGCCGCCCTGGCGACGGCGAGGGAGACCCTCGAGGTCGCGCTGCGGGCAGCCGGCCGCGACCCCGCAGCCTTCCCCCGCTACGTCAACCTCGACTCCTCCCCGCGCTACTCGCTCGAGAGCGTGGGGCTCTTCGAGGAGATGGTCGGCCGCGCCGCCGACCTCGGCTTCACCGACGTCATCACGCACTGGCCACGACCCTCGAGCCCGTATGCCGGGTCGCTGGCGACACTGGAGGCCGTCGCCGCCGAAGTGGTCGCCGGACCTCGCGCGGGCGCCGGTCTGCCGGATGTTCCCGTTTGGGTATATATAGGGCTAAACTAGGCTATTTTGGTCCTGAGGTCGTCCGCCCGGGTGACCCCTCGATCAGGACGAGCGCAGGAGCTCACGCGACATGCAACGCCTCCTCCCCGTGGTCGCCGTCGTCACGGCCGTCGCCGTCGCCGCCGCCGCTGGCCTCTCCGGCGCAAGCAGTGCGCCCGCGGCCCCGACGGTCTCCCTCTCGGCCGCCACCAACTCCATCTCGGCCGTCTCCTCACTCCGGCCGCAACGGGTACCAGCCCCGTCCGCGCCCCTGGCCACCCCGCTCGCCCGGGCGGCCGCCGTACGGGGTGCCACCGGGCTCGTCTCGACCCGCCCCGCCCGATTGCACGCGGGTGGTGGCGACGCGTTCACGGCCAGCGCCGTCGTGTCCGGTGACGGTGGTCTGCAGCACGTGGCCTACGAGCGCAGCTACCGCGGGCTGCCGGTCGTCGGTGGCGACTTCGTCGCCACGACCGACTCGAGCGGACGGGTCCTCTCCCTCTCGGACGGGGAGCAGGCGTCCACGCTGACCCTGTCCACGCAGCCGCGGCTCTCTACCTCGGCTGCTGCAGCCATCGCCCGGGTCCACGGCGCGCAGGCTCCGCAGGTCACGAGCACCCGGCTCGTCGTCCTCGCGACTCCAACGGCCAACCGGCTGGCCTACGAGTCGGTCGTCACCGGCCACCTCGGTGCCCTGCCGAGCCGCCGCCACGTCTTCGTCGACGCCGCCAGTGGTGCAGTGCTGCGCTCCACCGACGACGTCACCGACAACAACGGCACGGGCGCCGGGTGGCTCAACGGCCCGAGCCCCTTCACGATCTCGACCACCGGCTCCGGCAAGACGTTCTCGCTGACCGACCCCACGCGCCCCGGCATCTCCTGCCGTGGCTACACCAAGGCCACCAAGACCATCAGGAGCACCCAGAGCGCAGTGCTGACCGGCACGGACAACAGCTGGGGCAACGGCGACGGCAGCTCGGTCGAGACCGGCTGCGCCGACGCGCTGTACGTCGTGCAGCACGAGTGGGACATGCTCAGGACCTGGCTCGGTCGCAGTGGGTTCAACGGCCGCGGGTCGGGCTTCCCGGTCTATGTGGGGTTGGACGACGTCAACGCCTACTGGGACGGCTCGTCCGTCTCGATCGGTCACAACCTCAAGGGAAAGTGGATCACCTCGCTCGACGTCGTCGGCCACGAGTTCGGGCACGCGATCGACTCCAACACCCCCGGTGGCATGTCGGCCAACGGGGTCTCCGAGGCCACCGGTGACATCTTCGGGGCGCTGACCGAGTTCTACGCCGACGAGCGCGCCCCCTACGACACGCCCGACTTCAGCATCGGTGAGAGCGTGAACCTCGTTGGTGGCGGGCCCATCCGGCAGATGTACGCCCCCGCCCTCCTCGGTAGCCCCAGCTGCTACTCGTCCCGTGTCCCGAGCCTGGAGACGCACGCAGCCGCCGGCCCGTTCGACCACTGGTTCGTCCTCCTGGCCCAGGGCAGCGCGGCCAGTGGGGGTCTCCCTGCGAGCCCGACCTGCAACGGGACGAGCGTCACCGGGCTCGGCATCGTCACGGCGGGCAAGATCTTCTACAACGCCATGCTCACCAAGACGGCCGACATGACCTACCTCAACTACCGGACGGCCACGCTCGCCGCGGCGAAGAACCTCTTCCCGGGAAACTGTGTGCCCTTTGCCACCGTCAAGGCGGCATGGGACGCGATCAGCGTCCCCGCCCAGTCAGGTGAGGTGACCTGCGGGACCGCGCCTCCCGTGGTGGCCAACCCCGGCAACCGCACGGCGGCCCGTGGGGTGCCGACCAGCCTGCAGCTGACGGCGACGGGCGGCCCGACGCCGCGCACCTGGAGCGCCACCGGTCTCCCGGCCGGGCTGAGCATCAACCCCACGACCGGTCTCGTCTCCGGCACGCCGTCGGCCGGGACGACCTCCTCCGTCACCGTGAGCGCCACGGGTGGTGGCGGCGTCGGCCGTGCGACCTTCAGCTGGCTCGTGACCACGACCTGCGCGCAGGCCGGCCAGGTCATGGCCAACCCCGGCTTCGAGTCGGGCACCACAAGCTGGACCGGCGCCGTCAGCGACATCGGTGTCTGGGGGTCCGCCCAGCCGGCCCACACCGGCATCAGGTCGGCCTATCTGGACGGCTGGGGGAGGGCCACCCTCGACACGATCAGCCAGCTGGTCACCATCCCCGTGGGGTGCCGCGCCACGCTCGGTTTCTGGGTGCACGTCGACAGCGCCGAGACCAGCTCGGCAGTCCACGACCAGCTCAGTGTGAGGCTCGGGACCACCACCCTGCGGACGCTGTCGAACCTCGACGCGAAGCCCGGTTACGTGGGTTACGTCTATGACGTCTCTGCCCTCTCGGGCCAGACGGTGGCGTTGACCTTCACCGGGGTCGAGGACTCCTCGTTCCAGACGTCCTTCGCCGTCGACGACACGTCGTTGACGACCTCCTGACGGCCTGACCGGGTGGCGGGCTGCGTCGCGGCCCCCGCTCCGGCCGCCACCCGGCCACCAGACGGGCGTCGGCAGCGGCGACGGAGCCCGTGGCACGATGGCGAGTGTGCCCGCCCGCCGTCGTGTCGACCCCGCAGCCGGAAGCGCGGCGGTAGCGGTCGCCCGGGCCTGCGACTTCGACGCGGAGCGGGTCGGCCGCACGGTGCTCGGCACCGCAGTCCGCTACGCGCTCGAGGAGTTCGCCGCGCGCCATCCCGGCCGCTCGGTCGAGCTGCGCGTGCCGCCGTACGGCGCCGTGCAGTGCATCGAGGGGCCGCGCCATACCCGGGGCACCCCGCCCAACACCTTCGAGACGGATGCCCGCACCTGGCTCCTGCTCGTCGACGGCGGGCTGGCCTGGGGTGAGGCGCTCGACTCGGGGGTGGTGCGGGCGTCGGGCCACCGGGCCGACCTGGGGGCGCTGCTCCCGCTCACCGGGCTGTGACGGGCTGTGACGGGCTGTGACGGGCTGTGACGGGCTGTGACGGGGTAGTCACCGTCGGCGCCTCGACCGGTCGCGACACTCCGTACGGCGTCGCCTACGCTCGAGAGCATGTCGATCTCCACCCGCGGACGCACCCGTCGCCGTACCCCTGACTTCAAGCGCTGGCTGGGCACCGGCGCCCTGCTCGGGTTCTTCGTGGGTTTCCTCGTCTCCATGCTCACCGACCGGGCACAGAGCTACAGCGCCGGCTCGGAGGTCGGCTACCTCGGAGTGATGTTCGCCTTCCTCGGGGCCCTGGTCGCCGGTCTCGTCGCTGTGCTGATCGACCGCCGGCACTGACCCGCCCGCGACCCCGTCAGGGGTGGCCCGGCCCTGTGTGACACTGGGGGGGTGGCACGCGGCGACGGCAGACTTTCCCACGACCTCAACCTCTTCGAACCAGCTGACAAGGGTCCGCAGGACGCCTGCGGGGTGTTCGGTGTGTGGGCGCCCGGTGAAGACGTCGCCAAGCTGACCTACTTCGGGCTCTACGCGCTCCAGCACCGAGGGCAGGAGTCGGCCGGGATCGCCACCGGCGACGGCGAGAAGATCCTCGTCTACAAGGACATGGGTCTGGTCAGCCAGGTCTTCGACGAGACGGCACTGGCGTCACTGCGTGGTCATCTGGCCATCGGCCACACCCGTTACTCCACGACCGGCGGCTCGACCTGGGAGAACGCCCAGCCCACCCTGGGTGGTGACGGGGAGAGTGCGGTCGCCCTGGCGCACAACGGCAACCTCATCAACACCGTCGAGCTGCGCGAGCTGGTCACCGAGCGGGTCGGCGCCGACGCCGGCCGCCGGGGTGAGCTCGGGCGGGGAAACACCAGCGACACCGCTCTCGTCACCGCGCTGCTCGCCGCCGACCAGGACCGCACCCTCGAGGCGTCGGCGCTCGAGGTGCTCCCCCTCCTGAAGGGCGCCTTCTGCTTCGTCTTCATGGACGAGCACACCCTGTATGCCGCTCGCGACCCCCACGGAGTGCGTCCCCTCGCGCTCGGACGCCTCGAGCGCGGCTGGGTCGTGGCCTCCGAGACCGCAGCCCTGCAGACCATCGGAGCCAGCGTCGTGCGCGAGATCGAGCCGGGCGAGCTCGTCGCCATCGACGAGAACGGCCTGCGCACCCACCGGTTCGCGCCGGCGCAGCCCAAGGGGTGCGTCTTCGAGTACGTCTACCTGGCCCGGCCCGATGCGGTCATCAGCGGCAAGGTCGTGCACGAGGCCCGGGTCGACATGGGTCGCCAGCTCGCTCGCGAGCACCCGGTCGAGGCCGACCTCGTCATCGGGGTTCCCGAGTCGGGGGTGCCGGCCGCGGTCGGCTACTCGCAGGAGTCGGGCATCCCCTTCGGGCAGGGCTTCGTCAAGAACGCCTACGTCGGGCGCACCTTCATCCAGCCGTCGCAGACCTTGCGACAGCTCGGCATCCGGCTCAAGCTCAACGCGCTCGAGCACACCATCCGGGGCAAGCGACTCGTCGTCGTCGACGACTCGATCGTGCGCGGCAACACCCAGCGGGCCCAGGTGCGGATGCTGCGTGAGGCGGGTGCGGCGCAGATCCATGTGCGCATCTCGAGCCCGCCGATCACGTGGCCCTGTTTCTACGGCATCGACTTCGCCACCCGGGCCGAGCTCATCGCCACCGGTCTCGGGGTCGACGAGATCCGCGCGGCGATCGGCGCCGACTCGCTCGGCTTCATCTCCGAGGAGGGGATGACGCAGGCGACCGAGCAGCCGCGCGAGCGGCTCTGCACGGCCTGCTTCACGGGCGTCTACCCGATCCCTCTGCCCGAGGACGGCCGCATCGGCAAGCACGTGCTCGAGACGCTGCCGATCTCGGTGCGAACGGGCCACGACAGCGACCTGCACCTCGGCGCTGACGCCGAGGGTGTCCCGCTGGGCGTCGGCGGCGGCGCCGAGAACGCCCTGCTCCACCCCTGACCCCCCGGTTCAGGCGGTTCCGGGCCGTGCGGCCCGCGAGAGTGGCACACTCGAGATAATCCCTACCAGACAACTAGGATTCGAGGCCCCACGATGAACCGATGGCGTGCAGCCCCGAGCGGATCCGACGCCCTGCGGGTGGTCGTGGTCGGCGCTGGAGCAGCCGGCGCCCTGACGGCGCTGGCCCTGGTGCGTCAGCTGGGCGCGATCGAGCGGCCTGTGCACGTGAGCATCATCGATCCCGGCCCACCCGGTGACGGCGTGGGCGGGGGGGTGGCCTTCTCGACGAGAGACCCCCGACACCTGCTCAACGTGCGGGCGCGTGACCTCTCGGCCCACCTCGACGACCCCGAGGACTTCACCCGGTGGGCCAGACGCGCGATCGACCCCGGCACCTGTCCCGACGACTTCCTGCCCCGCGGGGCCCTCGGCGACTACCTCCGCGAAGCGCTGGACGAGGCCCTGTCGGTCAGTGACAGGGTCACCGCCGAGCGGGTCCGGGCCACGGTGCTCGCCCTCGGGCGCGCCCCGGCGCGCCCCGACGGCCCCGGGTCGGAGAGAGTCCGGCTGCTGCTCGACACCGGTGAGCGCCTCGTCGTCGACGCCGTCGTCCTTGCGGTGGGCATCGAGGCGCCGGGCACCGACTGGGCCCCGTTCGATCTCGTGGTCTCCGACCGGTTCGTGCCGGACCCCTGGCGTCCCGGTGCGATCGACGCCGTCGCCGGTGCTGACGGCGACGTGCTGCTCATCGGGACCGGCCTGACCATGGTCGACGTCGCGCTCAGCGTGGCCCGTCCCGGCCGCACTGTGGTGGCGATCTCCCGACGCGGGCTGCTCCCGATGCCGCACGCCTCGACCCGGGTGGCGGCGGCTCCGTCGAGGCACCTGGTCGCCGCGATCGGTGACCAGACGGCGCTCGACCTGGGCACGGTCCGGCGGTTGGTGGGCGAGCAC
>Ga0123339_10002664_pt1 | contig 12036 bp, 11 predicted proteins | sample lystaG_FD_89956 | JGI IMG/M metagenome (GOLD analysis project Ga0123339, IMG submission 89956) | Glacier valley bacterial and archeal communities from Borup Fiord, Nunavut, Canada, to study Microbial Dark Matter (Phase II) -... | ecosystem: Environmental > Aquatic > Freshwater > Ice > Glacier ... | reverse complement strand
CCAAACACTATCCATCACCTATCCTCAGATAAGCGCTCCAAAGATACATCAGGACATCCATAGATAACCCAGACAATAGTCCAGCCAAATCACATGAAGCCTCAACCCCACGCAACCCAACACACAAACCATAAACCTAAGCCACCATCACATGCACCGCACGCTCACACGCACAACACACACAAGGACGCCGCCAACATATCCCTTCCATAACAGATGCAATTGTCAATGAACTGGGCCACCCAGCGAACCGGGCCGCCAATCTCTGCCGAACACATCGTGTCCGGTGAGGCGTTATCTAGGCCCCGGCCCGGCCGATGTCAACGGCAAGGCAGTTCCGTGTCATCCCCGCGGCAAACGCCTAAAAACAATGCACTAACACGTCTGTTCGCCAGCCACCGCTGAAACACACGTCCGAACCTGCACCGTCAGCCCAGCCATGCATAAAACGCATGTATTTTGAAGAAGAGCTGCCCCGGGCGCATTGGCGCCCAGGGCAACCCCAACAATCATGCCGCATCTGCCACCTGCTCATTCAGCAGCAGCCCATCCCGGCTGGCCGACACCTGCACCGTATCGCCATCGTGGATCGAGCCTTCCAGCAGCAGCCCCGCCAGAGGGTTCTGCAGACTGCGCTGGATCACCCGCTTCAGCGGACGCGCGCCATACACGGGATCATAGCCCTCAGCCGCCAGCCACTCCATCGCCCGGTCATCCAGCGCCAGGCCGATCTTACGGTCGGCCAGCATCGCGCGCAGACGGGCCAACTGGATGTCCACGATGGTCGCCATGTCCGACCGCTGCAGCCGGCGGAACAGCACGATCTCGTCCAGCCGGTTCAGGAACTCGGGCCGGAAATGGTCGCGCACCACACGCATCACCTGCGCCTGCGCCAGCTCCGAAATGTCTCCGTCAGGCTGAGACGCCAGCACGTCGCTACCCAGGTTGCTGGTCAGCACGATGATCGTGTTGCGGAAGTCCACCGTCCGCCCCTGCCCGTCCGTCAGCCGCCCGTCGTCGAGCACCTGCAGCAGGATGTTGAAGACGTCTTCGTGCGCCTTCTCCACCTCGTCGAACAGCAGCACCTGGTAGGGCCGCCGGCGCACCGCCTCCGTCAGCACCCCGCCCTCGTCATACCCGACATAGCCCGGCGGTGCGCCGATCAAGCGGCTGACGGCGTGCTTCTCCATGAACTCGCTCATGTCGATGCGCACCATCGCCCGGTCATCATCAAACAGGAACTCGGCCAGTGCCTTCGTCAGCTCCGTCTTGCCCACGCCAGTCGGGCCGAGGAACAGGAAGCTGCCAATCGGCCGGTTCGGGTCCTGCAACCCGGCGCGCGCACGGCGCACCGCATTGGCCACGTGCCGCAGCGCGTCCTCCTGCCCCACAACCCGGCGGCGCAGGGCGTCCTCCATGCGCAGCAGCTTGGACCGTTCGCCTTCCAGCATCCGCTCGACCGGCACGCCGGTCCAGCGGGACACCACGCCGGCAATCTGATCCTCGGTGACAGCCTCGTTCACCAGGGCGCCTGTTGCCGGGTCGGCGTCCTGCCCAGCGGCGATGCGCCGCTCCAGGTCGGGGACGGTGCCATAGATCAACTCGGAAGCCCGGGCCAGGTCGCCCCGGCGCTGCGCGATCTCGATCTCGCCACGAGCGTGGTCAAGCTGCTCTTTCAGCTTCTGCGTCTCGTTCAGGCGTTCCTTCTCACCCCGCCAAGACGCCGTCATGGCGTCCGACCGTTCGGCCAGGTCGGCGATCTCCTTCTCCAGCCGCTCCAGCCGCTCATGGCTGGCCGCATCCGGCTCCTTGCGCAGTGCCTCACGCTCGATGCGAAGCTGCATTAGGCGGCGGTCCAGCTCGTCCAGCGCCTCCGGCTTGCTATCGACCGCCATGCGCAGGCGGCTCGCGGCCTCGTCGATCAGGTCGATCGCCTTGTCCGGCAGGAAGCGGTCGGTGATGTAGCGGTTGCTCAGCGTCGCCGCGGCCACCAACGCGCCATCGGTGATACGGACGCCGTGGTGCAGCTCGTACTTGTCCTTGATGCCGCGCAGGATGCTGACGGTATCCTCCACCGACGGCTCCCCCACGAACACGGACTGGAAACGCCGGGCGAGCGCCGCGTCCTTCTCGATGTGCTTGCGGTATTCGTCCAGCGTGGTCGCGCCGACGCAGTGCAGGGCGCCACGGGCCAGCTCGGGCTTCAGCAGGTTGCTGGCGTCCATCGCGCCGTCCGCCTTGCCGGCGCCGACCAGAGTGTGCATCTCGTCGATGAACAGCACGATCTCGCCTTGAGCGGACTCGATCTCCTTCAGCACGGCCTTCAGCCGCTCCTCGAACTCGCCGCGGAACTTGGCGCCGGCCACCAGGGCACCGAGGTCGAGCGCCATGACGCGCTTGTTGCGCAGGCTCTCCGGCACGTCTCCGTTGACGATCCGCAGCGCCAGCCCCTCGACGATGGCGGTCTTGCCGACGCCGGGTTCGCCGATCAGCACGGGGTTGTTCTTGGTGCGGCGGGCGAGGATCTGGATGGTGCGGCGGATTTCCTCGTCCCGGCCGATCACCGGGTCCAGCTTGCCGTCGCGGGCCAGTTGCGTCACGTCGCGCGCATACTTCTTCAGCGCATCGAACCCGGCCTCGGCATTCGGGCTGTCCACCTTGCGGCCCTTGCGTATGTCGGCCACCGCCTTGTCCAGCGCCTGCGGCGTGGCGCCCGCGCCGCGCAACACACGGGCGGCTGGCGTGTCACTGGCCGCCAAGGCAAGCAACAGGCGATCCTGCGCGACGTATTCGTCACCCGCCTTGGTGGCGGCCTGCTGTGCCGCATCCAGCACGCGCACCAACTCCGGCGCGACCTGGGGCTGGCCGGCACCGCTGCCCTGCACCTTGGGGATGCGGGCGATCTCGGCATCGATGCCTTGCTTGGCCGTCTCGGCGTTGCCGCCGGCAGTGCGGATCAGGCCGGATGCGGCGCCCTCCGGGTCGTCCAGCAGGGCCTTGAGCAAGTGTTCCGGCGCGATGCGCTGGTGGAACTCGCGGATGGCGATAGTCTGCGCCGCTTGCAGGAAGCCGCGGGCGCGCTCGGTGAGTTTCTCGATATCCATGGCAGTGTCCCTCTCAGAAGGCGACATGCCGGTCGGTGTCCCTGAGCAGGCAACGACGGCCCGGCTTCATGAAACTAGAAGTGGTAAGCCCGCCCAGCGGACTCAAGACGAAACGCAGGGTGCTAGGCAGCTATGCCCCGGTGGCCGTTGGTTCCTTGGTCACCCACGGTCACATCGACCGACACGTGCAACCGGTCGAAATCGCCGCGCTGGCCGATGTAGGCGCCCTTCACTGGCACGGCCTGCTCCGGCGTGCGGGCGGCGCAGACGCGGACCAGGTTGCGCCCGGCGACCAGGCCGTTGGTCGGGTCGAACTCCACCCAGCCTGCGCCGGGCAGATAGACGGCGCACCAGGCGTGGGTGGCCCCGCCGCCGACCACCTGCGGCGTCCCGGCCCGGGCCTCGTCATACAGGTAGCCGCTGACGAAACGCGCCGCGAAGCCGAGGGATCGGCAAGCCTCCATCATGAGCAGGGCAAAGTCGCGGCAGGCGCCGCGCCGGGTGGCCAGGGTCTGCAAGGGCGGGTTCGTGCCCTCGGCATCGCGCGATGCGTAGGTGAACGTCTCACGGATGGACCGTGTCATTGCGGCCAGCATGTCCATCGTGCCGGTCGGGCCTGACGGGTTCAGGAAGCCCCTCGCCCAGCCTTCCACGATACGGTGCGGGTCAGGGTATTGCCGTTCCAGCAGGCGGGCCAGGTCCGGCGTCTCCTCGGTCGAGTAGCTGAACGGGAACGTCAGGGCTGCCGGGTCAAGCGGCAGGTCCCGGGTGGACGGGAAGTGGTCGAGGTCCAGCGTGGACACGATGCGAAGCAGCTGGGTCAACGCCCGGTCCCATTCCAGGTAGCAGACCGAGTTGCCGAACACGTCATGCGCCCAGCGCGTCCGGGACGGTGGCGGCGTGACGGCCAACGTCGCGCTGTGCAGCCGCAGGTCATGCGAATCGCGCGGGCGCAGCATCAGCCGGTGCGTCGTCGGACGTACCGGCTGATGGTAGGTGTACTCGGTCGTGTGGGCGATGCGGATATGCGGCACGCGGGTCAGAACACCCCGAATATCTTGAGCAGGATGATGATGGGGATCGGGATGCCGATCAGCCACAGGGCAATGCTTTTCATGCGGGAACTCTTTGCCTTGGTTGCCCGCACGCAACGCGCGGCGCGCCCACAGGGTTGCCGCTATGCCGCGCGGTTGCGGCCCATGCGCTGCACGAACGCGTCAACCCTGCGGCGCGTCCGCCCAATGCGGGCCACCCCGGACAGGCGGCGGTCCAGGAACGCCAGCGTATCCTCGTCATCCATGCTGTAGTCGCGCAGCCAATACAGCAGCGTCGCACCATAGACGCCCGCCAGGATGGCGCGCTTGGAATACCAGCTGAAATCCGTCGAGGTGTCCCCCGCCGCGAACCAGATGCTGTCCACCGTGCGTGCCGTGATCCGCACCGACAAGCCGGCGTTGCCCGGCAGCGCCAGCAGCGACAGGGCGCGCCGCACCGCCTCCCGATGGGGCCGCTGCTGCTCGAACCGCAAGGCGATGATGGCGCGCACCCGCGCGGGCAGACGCATGGCGGCCAGGTTCAGCGCCTTGGCGCCTTCCTCCATCTGCCGGTCGCCCAGGTCGGCATAGGCCTCGACCATGTCCTTGACGCCACCGGGGAACAACAGGTCGGCATCCGGCCCGGCGGCGGACCGCAGCGCGGCGATGGTCCAGCCATCGAAGGCGACGTTGGGCAACAGCGCCATGATGGCCGCATCGCGCTCGGCGCTGCGCTCGGGAGGGTCGAACATGGGATGTGCCTTCTCAGGTGGACGGAGGGGCCGCACGGGCCAGCTCCTCGTTGAAGCCGAACAGGCGGAAGTCGTGCATCCGCATGGGATACAGGATGCCGTCCAGGTGGTCGTTCTCGTGCTGCACGACGCCGGCATGGAAGCCGCTGGCGTCCGCGCCGACCGGCCGCCCCTCCGTGTCCACGCCGCTGTAACGGACCCGGGCATGCCGCGGCACGGCGGCGCGCAGGCCGGGAATGGACAGGCAGCCCTCCCAGCGCATCACCATGTCATCGCCCAGCAGGTCCACCTGCGGGTTGATGACGACGGTGGTCGGCATCTCCCCATCGCCATCGGCGGGCACGGTGCGGCCCGGCGGCACCCGGAACACGAACAGGCGCAACGGCACATGGACCTGCGGCGCGGCCAGGCCGGCGCCGCCCGCGTCCTCCATCGTCTCGATCATGTCCGCGACCAGGCGCCGTATCTCCGGCGCGGACGGGTCCGGCACCGGCTCGGCCCGCTGCAACAGGACCGGGTGGCCCATGCGGGCGATCTTCAGGATGGCCATAGGCACCTCATAGAGTGGATGATAGGTGGTGCGGCGAAAGCCTTTGGCGAGGCCGCGCTTCGGTGCTATATGCCCGTCTTCCCCGGCGAGGGCCGGATGGAAACCCTTCCGCACGCCGTATGGCGCGTGCATGACCCAGGCAAGAGGAGACGACAGCCAAGTGCAGGTTCTCGTTCGTGACAACAATGTTGACCAGGCGCTGAAGGCGCTCAAGAAGAAGATGCAGCGCGAAGGCGTGTTCCGGGAGATGAAGCTCCGCCGGCATTACGAGAAGCCGTCCGAGCGCCGCGCCCGTGAGGCCGCCGAGGCCGTGCGCCGCGCCCGCAAAATGGAGCGCAAGCGGCTGGAGCGCGAAGGCTTCTAACAGCCAGCGGCTGGATGGGAACGAGGATTGCGGCCCGGGGCGCCTGCCCCGCTGGCCGCATTCAGCGTTTTTCCAGAGCACGACACTGTACTATCCAAACCGTGATGTGCTGCACGGCATGGGATTGTTGCACTGCCGCACAATTGCCAGGATTGCCGCGTTCCCTTGGGCATCATCGACCAAGGAACGAAGCCCATGCGAATTGCGCAGATCGCACCTTTGCACGAAGCCGTGCCGCCGAAGCTGTATGGCGGGACAGAGCGCGTCGTCTCCTTCCTGACCGAGGAGCTTGTGGCCCTGGGCCATGACGTGACCTTGTTCGCCAGTGGCGACTCCGTCACCTCTGCGAAGCTGGAGCCGATCTGGCCTCGTGCCCTGCGCCTGGACCCGGCCATACGCGACCCCATCGCCCCGCACATGCTGCTGATGGAGGCCGCCCGCGCCAAGGCGGACGAGTTCGACGTGCTGCACTTCCACATGGATTACTGGTCGTTCAGCCTGTTCGGCCGCCAGCGTACGCCGTTCGTCACCACCATGCACGGCCGGCTGGACCTTGCCGAACTGCAGCCGGTGTTCAACACCTTCCCCAACGTGCCCATCGTGTCGATCTCCGACAGCCAGCGGCGCCCGTTGCCGCAGGCGAACTACGTCCGCACCGTGCACCACGGCCTGCCCGCCACCCTGTTGACGCCGCAGCCCGGCCCGAAGGACTACCTGGCCTTCCTGGGCCGCATCGCGCCGGAGAAGGGGCCGGACCGCGCCATACGCATCGCGCGGGCCTGCGGCATCCCGCTCAAGATCGCTGCCAAGGTCGATAAGGTGGACCAGGTGTATTTCGACAGCGTCATCCGCCCCATGCTGGCCGAGGGCGGCGTGGAGATGATCGGCGAGATCAACGACGCCCAGAAGCCCGAATTCCTGAGCGGTGCCTGCGGCCTGTTGATGCCGATCGACTGGCCCGAGCCGTTCGGCCTGGTGATGATCGAGGCCATGGCCTGCGGCACGCCCGTGATCGCCTTCAACCGCGGCTCGGTCCCCGAGATCGTGGAGCATGGCGTCAGCGGCTTCATCGTCGAGGACGAGACCGGCGCCATGTCCGCCGTCAGCCGCCTGCACGAGCTGTCCCGCGACGCCGTCCGTTCCCGCTTCGACGCGCGCTTCACGGCCAAGCGCATGGCAGAGGACTATCTGTCCATCTACCGGTCGCTGGCCGGGGAGCAACGGTCGGTGTTGCGCGCCATACGCTGACGGGCGGCCCGCGGTGCCGCCCTATCGGGGCGGCACCGCGGCCAGGGCGCGGTCGGCGATCAGCCGGGCGACCCGGGCGGATTCCTCGTTTGCCGTCCGGAAGTGCGCCCCGGCCCAGATGCGGCTGTCGCTGCAGTTCTGCGCCATGCTGGCCAGGTCAGGGAATTCGCGCCAGGCCGGCAGGCCGGAGTCGGCCTGCTGCATGTGCTGCCCCATGCCGGGCGATTCCTGCCCTTCTGGCGGGCGGCCGACTTGGGCGACGTAGGCGACCGGTCCCGGCAACCCGGGGAATGCACCCTGCAACACATTTGCCCCAGTGAAGCAGTCGCTGGCATGGCCGGATGGGTGCTCGGGGTGGGGCGGCGTCTCGATCATCGGAGTCCAGTCCGGGTCCTGCACCACGCCGGGCGCACCCTCCCGGATGACGGTGATCGGGCGCCAGTAGCCGAACTGCTCCTTCTCGTCCCAGATCAGCACCGCGCTGTCGGCCAGGGCCGTGGCGAGCTGCGACATGATGCGGGTGTGGGTGGCCAGGCCGCCGGGCCGCGGATAGGTGTCCAGCAACCTGACCGCGAGATGCAGGTAGCCGCGTTGCGAGCTTTGGTAGGCCCAGTACAGCGCCGCCTCCGACTGCTGCTGCGACCGCGCCGTGGCGTCCACGCTTCCCATGCGCTGCACCTCCGCGACGACGTCCTGGAACCGCGTGGTGCCGGGGACCGGCGGTGGCTGTGGGGTCAGGTCGGCGTCGCTGGTGAACAGGAAGGGCCGGGTGTCGGTCGTGTTGCTGTTGCGGAACTCGGGCGGCGTCGTGCGCCAGCGGCCCGGCGCCTTCTCCACCGGGAAAGGCCGCACGCTGCGGAATCCGTCATCGGCCCGGCGCGCCAGGGCCGCGGCGCCGATGGCGTCTCCCAACGCCGTGCCAGCATCACGCGCCGGGCTGCTGGGTAGGCGGCCGAGCGCTGTACGGTAGGTTTGCTCGATGGTGGCCTGGTCGTCGGGATGCTCGGCGGCCAGCACGCGGCGGGCGGCGGCGGCCAGCGCTGCCTCCGGTGCCGCCCCAGTGGCCGCCCCATTGGCCGCCGGCTCGTCCACGGCTGCTGGAACCCAGCGGGCATACGATGGCTGGGCGGCGTTCCAGGCGTCGTGCATCGCCTGGTGCATGATGGCCAAGGAATGCCAGTTGGCCGACCCATGCCCAAGGCTGTCGGCCAGCAAGGCCCATTCCGTCACCCTGTCCGCCGCGGCCGACGGCCCTGCAGACAGGACCAGCCATATGGACATGCGGGCGGTTCGGCGTAGGGCAGCGGACAACACGGCACCGGCTCCTTGCAACTGCGGTGGTTGCACATCTATGCCGCGCCTGGCGCCGCGTCCATCGGCGCCCCGTTGACAGCCCCCCGTTGACACCGCCTGGGGCTGCGCGGAGGTTCCGCCCAGCACTGACGGAGCACACGATGCCCATCCCCACCCACATGCGCCATGTCGCCTATGTCCCTGGCGGCCCGGAGGGCATGTCCATGGCCACCGGCCCCGTCCCGCAGCCCGCGGCCGGGGAGGTGCTGGTCCGCGTGCTGGCCGCCGGCGTGAACCGTCCGGACGTGCAGCAGCGCAAGGGCGCCTACCCGCCGCCACCTGGCGCCAGCCCGTTGCTGGGGCTGGAAGTCGCCGGGGAGGTCGTGGCAGTGAACGGGGACGCAGGCTTCGCCGTCGGCGACCGGGTGTGCGCCCTGGCCAACGGCGGCGGCTATGCCGAGTATTGCACGGCGCCGGGCACCCAGTGCCTGCCCTGGCCGGCGGGCTACGACGCCGTGCGGGCGGCGGCGTTGCCGGAAACCTACTTTACCGTCTGGGCCAACCTGTTCGGCCTGGGCCGCCTGCAACCCGGTGAGCGCGCGCTGGTCCACGGCGGCACCAGCGGCATCGGCGTGACGGCGATCCAACTGGCGCACGAGTTCGGCAGCCCGGTCTATGCGACCGCCGGCAGCCGCGAGAAGTGCGACGCCTGCCTGCGCCTGGGCGCGGACGCGGCGATCAACTACCGGGAGGCGGACTTCGCCGCCGCCATCCACGACCTGACCGGCGGTGCCGGGGTGGACGTGGTGATGGACATGGTGGGCGGCCCCTACATCGCGCAGAACCTGCGCTGCCTGGCAATGGACGGCCGCCTGGTGCTGATCGCATTCCTGGGCGGCCCCAAGGTGGAGGCGCTGGACCTGACCACCATCATGACCCGGCGCCTGACCGTGACCGGCAGCACCATGCGCCCGCGCACCGCGGCGCAGAAGGCGGCTATCGCAGACGACCTGCGCGCCAAGGTCTGGCCCGTCCTGGCCGCCGGGCGCTGCGGCCCGGTGGTGCACGAGGTGTTCCCGCTGGAGCGCGCCGCCGACGCGCACCGGCTGATGGAGGCCAGCACGCACATCGGCAAGATCATGCTACATGTTTCGGACTGACCCAGGAGCGTCACCCATGAACGTCGCGCTACGCCCGCGAATCACGAAGGAGGAGTTCCTTGAATGGGAGGAACGCCAGGAGCTTCGGTATGAGTTCGACGGATACAGGGCGATAGCGATGGTTGGCGGCACCCAGGCGCATGACATCATCGCCATGAACATCATCATAGAGATCGGGATGCGCCTGGCCGATGCTCCCTGCCGCGTGCATGGCGGAGGCATGAAGATCGAGGTGGCAGGCCGGATCAGGTATCCCGACGCCTTCGTCGTGTGCTCCCCTGTAGAACCTAAGGGGAAGCTGATCACTGATCCGGTTGTTGTGTTCGAGGTGCAATCCGAAAGCACTGCCCTGATCGACCAGACGATCAAGAACGAGGAATACTGCGCCACCCCGTCCATCCGCCGCTACGTCATGCTGTCACAGAACGCAATTGTCGCAAACGTCTATGCCAGGATCGGCAGCACCTGGACCGGCTCGCTTGTCACAGGTGCCAACACCGTCCTGGCGTTGCCGGAGATCGGCGTAGAGCTACCGCTCGGCCTGCTCTACAGGCGGCTTAGCTTCAACGAGGCGGACACCGTCAAGGGTTAGACTGTCAAGCTGCTTGCTGGACCGCCGCAGCGCCAACACCCTCAAACTTCCGGCGGCGCCGCTGCAACAAGGTCCACGTCAGCCGCGCCCCAGCCGCAGACAGCCGCCCGCGTGGCGGCAGGCCGACCGACTTCAGGATCATGCCCATCGCCCGCTCGATGTGGCGGAACCTGTAGAAGCTGATGGCCCGCCCCATATAGGCAGCGATGCAGCGTTCATGCTCATAGGCCATGCCAACCGGCTCGTTGCCGCAATGGTAGGCGTAGGCCAGTTCGTCATCCTCGCTCTCGGTGATGCGCCCGGCGGCGATCCGTAACCGGTTCAGCATCCCCAACCGCTCCCGTGCGAGGTAGCGGCGCATGTGGTCGTAGAACAGCTTAAAATGCCGGTACTCGTCGGCGGCGATCAGCTTGCAGACCTGCTGCAATACCGGCTCTCCGGTCGCCTCGGCCAGCGCCGTGTAGTAGCTGCTGGTCCCTGTCTCCACCATGCAGCGTGCGATCAGCTCCCCAGTGCGGGACCCGCGTATGGACGCATCGGCGTCCAGCGGCAGCTTGTAGCCGTCGCGGTAACGCTGGAACGCGGCCTCAAAATCCCAGCCAGGGTCTGCCAGCATCGCCCAGCGGCCTAGGGCGTCGCCGTGCTGCACTTCCTCGACCGCCCAGTTGTCGCTGGCCTGGCGGAAGTCCGGGTCGTCCACGAACACCCGGCCCAGGTAGATCGCGTAATCGACGCCGTTGCGCTCGACCATGGCGGCGGCCTTGACCAAAGGCACGATGCCGGGATCGACCTGCGCCGGGTCGAACCGGTCCCAGGCCACGTCCTCAATACGCCAGTGCTTCATGGAGCGGCCGTCTCGATCAGTTGCGGCACAGACATAGGGCAGGAAGCGCTAAGCGCGAACCGCTGGACGACGTGATGAACCCGCTGTGTTGCAGTCCAGTGACAGGCTGAGGCTAAGGTGCCTCGGCCGCCGCAAGCATGGCCCGGGCTGCCTGCATTCGGCCCATGGCCGCATCCTGCGCCGGCACATCCATCTTATCGACCGCCGCCAGTTCCGCCGTGGCCTCGGCCATGCGGCTTTCGGCCTTGGCGCGGGACACTTCGGCCACCGGCGTCGCCTCATCGGCCAGCACCGTGCATCGCTCCGGCGTGATCTCGGCGAAGCCGCCGGTGACGAACAGTCGGCTGGTCGGGCGCCCGCCCTCATGCAAGGTGATCGTGCCGCCTTGCAGCAGCACGATCATCGGGCTGTGGCCCGGCAGTACGCCCATCTCACCCTCTGCCGCCGGGATGACGGCCATGTCCACCGGCTGCGATAGCAGCAGCCGGTCGGGGCTGACGATCTCCAGCAGCGTCGGCATCAGGCGGCGACCTTCATGCCCTCGGCCTTCTTCACGGCGTCGTCGATGGTGCCGACCATGTAGAACGCCGCTTCCGGCAGGTGGTCATACTGGCCATCCACGATGGCCTTGAAGCTGCGGACGGTATCGGCGACGGACACGAACACGCCGGGGCTGCCGGTGAACACTTCGGCCACATGGAACGGCTGCGACAGGAAGCGCTCGATGCGGCGGGCACGGCCCACCACCTGCTTGTCGTCCTCGCTCAGCTCGTCCATGCCAAGGATGGCGATGATGTCCTGCAAGCTCTTGTAGGTCTGCAACACGCGCTGCACCTCGCGCGCCACCAAATAATGCTCCTCACCCACGATGCGGGGGTCGAGCGAGCGGCTGGTAGAGTCCAGCGGGTCCACCGCCGGGTAGATGCCCTTCTCGGAGATGGCGCGGTTCAGCACCGTGGTGGCGTCCAAGTGGGCGAAGCTGGTGGCAGGCGCCGGGTCGGTCAGGTCGTCGGCGGGCACGTAGATTGCCTGCACGGAGGTGATGGACCCCTTCTTCGTGCTGGTGATCCGCTCCTGCAACGCGCCCATGTCGGT
>Ga0123339_10002663_pt1 | contig 12039 bp, 11 predicted proteins | sample lystaG_FD_89956 | JGI IMG/M metagenome (GOLD analysis project Ga0123339, IMG submission 89956) | Glacier valley bacterial and archeal communities from Borup Fiord, Nunavut, Canada, to study Microbial Dark Matter (Phase II) -... | ecosystem: Environmental > Aquatic > Freshwater > Ice > Glacier ... | reverse complement strand
CGAGCCTGCTTGAAAACCTCTGTCAAGCAGAGGCTTCATCAATGCGGGAATCAGCGGCTCAGTTGCAGACGCCAGAATCGTCGCAAAAATTGCGACGACCCATGCGCGCCTTGATTGGCTAAAGTAAGGCCAAACGCGCAGAAAACGTTGCCACACTGACTGTTTGAGTCGCCGTGATGCGTCGTTATCAAGCGTCATGGGGGCAGTGCTTTTGAATCTGGCGTTGGCTTCGCGCGGTAGGGCGTCAAAGCCAGCATCAAGCCAAGTGCAACGCAGAAAAAATCGCCAATCAGTGCGTCGTAGATGGATGAGTTGAAAAGACAAGCTACTGCCAGAGCTACGAGAACTGATTGCGCGGCGTGTGATGATGCTTTTTCTGCCCCCATCGTGTCCCGAAAAACAGCCACCAAGAAACTTAAAAACAGCAGCACACCCGGCACACCAAGTTGCACCCCCCACATCAGGTACTCTTGATGAGGGTTGCCTCTTTTATTGACTTCCATATTGACGGGCTTGTGTATTTTTTCAATTCGGTCGTACTCGTTGCTCCAGCTGCCGACCCCTGAACCCATCAATGGGCTTTGCGCAATTGACTGAATCGATCTGTGCCAGAAATGCAGCCGGAGCCCTGATGAACTTGTGCTCTTAACGTCGACACCTTGATCAAACGAAAATGTTTGAATTTCGCTTTTCATCAGCATCGCCCGCTTTTGTACCTTGGGTGACAAAGTGAGGGCACCCGCCAGCAAAATGATGGGTACAACCAACACTGCCCAGCGGTAGCGCTTTGGCAGTTCCCACATCACAGCGAGGGATAATAAAACGATGGCCACCACATGGCCGCTTCGGCCAATCAACACAAACAGCACGTTAGACATACACAGCAAAGCGGTAGCTGAAAAAACAAGCCTCCCCCACTTTCCCGGTGCCAGCCCGCGCAGATGCCAGCAAATGGCAGCGGTTGTTGCACTCATCACGCCTTGGTCCAGATAAGTTGAAAAAACCGCAAATTCTCTGGTCGCCATTTGTGAGGTTGCCCACGGCAGATGGACCCCAAAAAATAGCAGCCACGAGCTGCTGACCAAAAATAGCTGGGCTGCAACAAAAACGGTGATGGCACAAACAACCTCTTGTCTGCTTCTTAGCAAAAGCGGAATCAGAACGATGGTTAACAATTTCCCATACTTCGCGATGGAGCCTACTGAATCAGCTGTAGCGGCCGTGGTCCAAAGTAAACTCACGGTAAATGCGATCAGCGCCAAAAGTATGGCGCGGGTCGTGTAATGTGGTGCAGCTGAATTGCGATGATTTGTCGGGGGATTCGCAATAAAATATTGCCAGGCCAAAAAAGCAGAGCCAAAAACAAATAAGGCAAATTTCCCTATGCTTATCCAAGCCATAGAAAGGCCCACAGTGGCTGCTACAGCACAGACCAATAGCAGCCTGGCACTCACTTTTTTTTGTATTTCAGCAGTCAACATCCCGGTATTATCGGTGATTGATTTCGCTTGACCACTGCGTGTAAACGCTCTCAACAACTGAACAACCAAATAGGCCACGTTTGAACCAGCTGACCGTGATCGTTATCACTAAAAATGAGGCAACCAATATTCGCGACTGCTTGCAAAGTGTCACTTTTGCAGACCAAATAGTTGTACTGGATTCCGGCAGCACTGACAACACCGTCGCCATCGCCAAAGAATTGGGTGCCGAGGTCTATCAGAGCGATCAATGGCCGGGTTTTGGCGAACAAAAAAACAGGGCACTGCAGCACGCAAAGGGACAGTGGGTGTTGTCACTAGATGCCGACGAGCGTGTTCCTGCGGACTTGGCACACGCTATTTCAGCAGCTATTCAGCCGGGCGAGGCTGACGCTTATGTGCTGGACCGTCGCACCCAATTTTGTGGCCAATGGATAAAGCACTGTGGGTGGACCCCCGACCATGTCCTCAGGCTATTCAAGCGAGGTGAGGCGCAGTTTTCATCGGATGCGGTTCATGAAAAGCTTGTGTTAAACAATCCAGCAGCCAAAATAGTGCGCCTTTCGCCTCCCATGCTGCACTACAGTTATCGAACGCCAGATGATTATTGGAACAAGCTCCAGCGATACAGCAAAGACTGGGCCATGCAGCGTTACCAGCAAGGCCAAACAACTTCTATGAGCCGCGCAGCATTGTCAGGTTTTTTCGCTTTTGCAAGAAGTTACTTTTTTAAGCTGGGTTTTTTAGATGGTGCGATGGGTTTTGCGGTATGTTCTATGCAAGCTCAATCTGCCTTTGGTAAATATTTTGAACTCTACAGCCTACAAATCAAGAATGCTGACCCTCCAACACCACGCTAGCTCTACCAACAACAACCTTATGATTTCCCGCCGCTCCACGCTTACACACTTGGCGGCGTTGAGTTTTATGTTTCTTCCAGGCTTGTCCAATGCGCAGTTCCGCGTAGAAGTTTCAGGCGTCGGTCTGACACAAATGCCAATTGCGATCGCTACTTTTCGAGGCGAAGCGCAAGCGCCTCAAAAAATTGGAGCTATTGTCAAGGCTGATCTCGAGCGAAGTGGGATTTTCCGTCCAATTGACACCGCCGGCGCTGTGCTTGACGAGAGCGCACGTCCAGACATGAATTTGTGGAAGCAAAAAGGTGCTGATTCGTTGGTGACTGGCAGCATCACGCCCTTGGCTGATGGCCGTTTTGATGTTCGGTTGCGGCTTTGGGATGTCGTGCGCGGGCAGGATTTAGGCGGGCAAAGTTTTGCTGTGGGTGCTGCAGAGTTGAGACTTTCAGCGCATCGCCTGTCTGACTTTGTATATGAAAAGCTGACGGGTGAAAAAGGTATTTTTTCAACCCGTATCGCCTACGTGACCAAGGCAGCACAACGCTTTACGCTGTGGGTGGCAGACGCCGATGGTGAGAACGCGCAATCTGCACTCGCCAGCCCAGAGCCGATAATTTCCCCCGCCTGGTCACCCAATGGCTCGCAATTGGCTTACGTGTCGTTCGAGTCGCGCAAGCCCGTGATTTATGCGCATGATGTGGCCACTGGCAGGCGCCGATTGCTCGCCAACTTCCGGGGGTCTAACAGCGCACCGGCCTGGTCACCCGATGGTCGACAAATTGTGGCTACCTTGAGCCGCGACGGTGGGTCCCAGCTGTATGCGCTGGATGCCAACGGCGGTGAACCACGTCGCTTGACACAATCGTCCAGCATCGACACCGAACCCGCCTTTTCCCCCGATGGCAAAAGCATTTACTTTGTCAGCGACAGGGGCGGCGCGCCGCAAATTTACCGCATGTCCGCATCTGGCGGAAATGCAGAACGGGTTACCTTCAATGGCAACTACAACATCTCGCCAGCCCTTAGCCCGGATGGCAAATATCTGGCTTATGTGTCACGTATCAGCGGCGCCTTCAGGCTGCAGGTTATGGATCTCGCCACCAGCACAGTCGCGCAACTCACAGACACTACTGCCGACGAAAGTCCCAGTTTTGCGCCCAATAGTCGCCTGATTGTGTATGCCACGCAGCAGCAAGGGCGTGAGGCATTGATGACCACCACAATCGACGGAAAAATCAAGGCCAGGCTGGCCGGTGCCAGCGGCGATATTCGGGAGCCCGACTGGGGGCCTTACTCCCGTTAGTTACTCCCATTAGTTTTATTTCAATCCAAATTTTTACAGGGTGAAAATCATGAAAGACATCATTTCTTCAAGCTTCGCAACACTTGCGCTGGCCGCTTTGCTTACGGCGTGCGGCTCCAGCGTCAAACTCGACGAGGTACCGGTAGAAAACCGCACCGGGACAACCGTCACGCCGCAAACCAACGCTAATGATGTGGCCAGCAAAGGTGTCGTACCGGTTGAAATTGCAGCCACCAACATGGGAATTGCTGGCCCAACTGGTGTGGCTAAAGTCATTTACTTTGACTACGACAGTTTCACCATCAAGCCAGAATTTCAGGGCGCTGTTGAAGCGCATGCCAGATATATGGCCGCCAACAAAACTCGCAAACTGGCCGTCGAAGGGCACACGGACGAGCGCGGTGGGCGCGAGTACAACTTGGCTCTGGGCCAAAAACGCGCTGAATCCGTCCGCCGTGCTCTCGGGCTTCTTGGCGTGACAGACGCGCAAGTCGAAGCAGTAAGCTTCGGCAAGGAAAAACCAGCTGATACCGGCATCGATGAGGCTGCGCTGGCCAAAAATCGTCGTGCTGAACTGACCTACCGTTAAAGGGCTGAAAGAGCCATGAATGTGCCAAGAATTTTTAGCTATTTTCTGTTAACCAGCACCCTTAGCCTGCTGGCGCTGAGTGCCAACGCGGCTTTGTTTGATGACGACGAGGCGCGCAGGGCGATTCTTGATTTGCGGCAAAAAGTTGATGCACAGCAGTTGCGCAACGTCGATGAGCTGAAAAAAGCCAACGAGGACAACGCCCAGTTACGCCGCAGTATCCTTGATTTGTCTAACCAGCTCGAGGTTTTGCGAGGCGACCTTGCCCGGTTGCGCGGCCAGGATGAACAACTGGCCCGTGATGTAGCCGAGATGCAGCGCAAACAAAAAGACATGACTCAAGGCGTAGATGACCGTTTGCGCAAATTTGAACCTTCAAAAGTCACCGTCGATGGGAAAGAGTTTGTCGCCAGCCCCGCTGAGATTCGTGATTTTGATGCGGCGCTGGCCACGTTGCGAAAAGGTGAGTTCGCCCCTGCTCAAACTGCCTTTTTAGAATTCTTTAAACGCTATCCTGAAACCAGCTATCGGCCGTCGGCGTTGTTCTGGCTGGCAAATGCCCAGTACGCGCTGCGTGCATACCGCGAAGCCATTGCCAATTTCAAATCTGTTGTTGCTTTGGCACCCGACCATCTGCGCGCGCCTGAAGCTGCACTCTCCATTGCCAATTGCCAGGTCGAGCTGAAGGACAACGTGTCAGCCCGTAAAACCCTGGGTGACCTGATCAAGGTGTATCCGCAATCTGAGGCTGCATCGGTCGCCAAAGACCGTTTGACCAAGCTGAAATAGCACTCCCTCATGGGTGAATGACATGCCTTTAAAATCAGGGCATGGACATCTCATTACTCAAGGCACTCACAACGCAAGTTCTGTGGGCCGCCTTCGTTCTTTCAGTGCTATTTGGTGCCATTGCGCAGCGCACACACTTTTGCACCATGGGTGCTGTCAGTGACATTGTCAACATGAGCGACTGGACCCGCATGCGCCAGTGGGGCATGGCAGTTGGTGTGGCCATGATTGGTTTTTACATGCTGGCCGTTGCGGGTTTGATTGACCCGGCCAAAACCCTCTACGCATCAAACCGATTTATCTGGTTATCTGCTTCGGTAGGCGGATTGCTGTTTGGTTTTGGTATGGTGCTGGCATCTGGTTGCGGCAGCAAAACACTGGTGCGCATTGGTGGCGGCAATCTGAAATCCGTGGTGGTGTTTGTTGTTATGGGCGTGGCTGCGTTTGCGACGCTAAAAGGCATCACCGCCGTGCTGCGGGTGGCGACAGTTGACCGCGTGGCGATTGACTTCGCGAGCAACGCGGCGTTGCCGAATTGGCTGGGTAGCGCCATTGGACTCAGCCCAGCGGGTGCCGGACTGATTTTGGCGCTGGTATTGGGTCTGGGCCTGATTGTCTGGGCACTGCTAGGGCGCGATTTTGTACGGTTTGACAACCTGCTCGCGGGCTTGGGTCTGGGTGCCATCATCGCCGCCATGTGGTGGGTCAGCGGTCATCTGGGCTATGTGGCTGAGCATCCAGAAACACTTCAAGAAGCCTTTGTTGCCACCAACTCCGGGCGTATGGAGGCCTTGAGTTTTGTCTCGCCTGTAGCCTACACCATCGACTGGTTGATGTTCTTCAGTGACAAGGCCAAGGTATTGACGATTGGCATTGTGTCGGTGTTTGGTGTGGTCGTCGGGTCGGCCATTTATTCGCTTGCGGCTCGCAGCTTTCGTTGGGAAGGCTTCAGGGACGCAGAGGACACCGCCAACCATCTGGTGGGCGCCGTGTTGATGGGCGTTGGCGGCGTTGCAGCCATGGGCTGCACGGTGGGGCAGGGCTTGTCTGGCTTGTCGACTCTGAGCGCTACCAGCATCGTTGCCGTGGCTGCGATTGTTGCCGGTGCAGTGATTGCCTTGAAGTATCAGGTCTGGCGACTTGAGACAAGCACCTAGTGGTTGAGACACCTGACCTGGAGCGGCGCTTTGGCGGTTTGGCCAGGCTTTATGGTGCTGAGGGCGCAGCAAGCATTCGCGCAGCGCACATGGTTGTCGTCGGCATTGGGGGCGTTGGCTCGTGGGCCGCGGAAGCGCTGGCACGCAGCGGCGTGGCACGTTTGACCCTCATTGATCTGGACCACATTGCCGAGTCCAACATTAACCGTCAGATTCATGCACTCAGTAGTACGCTGGGCCAGTCAAAAGTTCAGGCGATGCGTGAGCGCATTGCCCAGATCAACCCCGACTGCGATGTACGCTGCATTGAAGAGTTTGTAGATGCAGCCAACTGGCCTGCCATTGCACAGCTTGATATACAAACTGAACCATCACTCTCGATTCTCGACGCCTGCGATCAGGTCAAGGCCAAGACCGCCATCGCGGCTTGGGCGCTTCAAAACAAAGTCAACTTCATCACGGTGGGCGCGGCGGGCGGCAAACGCCACGCGCACAAGGTTGAAATTGACGATCTGGCTCTCACCACGCATGACCCGTTGTTAGCCCAATTGCGTTACCGTTTGCGCAAAGAGCACAGCGCTGCGCGTCAAGGCAAGATAGGCATAAATTGCGTTTTCAGCCGCGAGTCTGTTGTGCAGCCCGTAGCAACCTCGCAAACAAGCACCTCCGAGACAGTCCAAACCGACAACAACCTGAACTGTAACGGCTACGGGTCTGTCGTCAGCGTAACGGCCACTTTCGGTATTTGCGCAGCGGGCTGGCTACTGGACAAAATTGCCACGCATCCTTTTGCAAAGCAGGTGAAAATCACGCTATAATTTGAGGCTTGTCTACTTTCATGAGTAGACAAATATGGGACCTTAGCTCAGTTGGTAGAGCAGCGGACTTTTAATCCGTTTGTCGTGGGTTCGACCCCCGCAGGTCCCACCAGAATTTAAAAAGCGCCTGATGTATGAATCAGGCGCTTTTTTGGTTTTTGCTTCAAGTTTTTTAACCTGAATACCCAAGCTTAGGGACATCCAGCCCGGCTTGTTGCGCCACTCGAATGCAGTCTTTCATGTGCTCTTCGCCAAAGTAGCGAATCGCCGCAAAACCCACTGCCGCTGAAACAATTTGCCCAGCGAACGGAACGTATTTGGCAAGCTGCCTGGTGCTCAGGCGCAGGCCGATTTTTGTGGCTGCTTTGATGACCAGGTCTTTGCTGATGAATTTGCCTATCAATACCGAGCCGACCAAGGCAACGGCTTTTTGTACCTGGTCGCGTTTTTTGGGGTCCAGCTGGTCGAGTTGGGCGGGGGTGAGGCCAAACTCTTTGTTGATCTCCGGGATAAGTTTTGACAACATGGCCGCGTCTACTGCCCAGTCCAGGCCCGGCACCGGCATGGCGCTGGCAGCTGCGGCCACCAGAGCGCGTTTGTTCAGAAGCTTGCGGCTGCGTTTGACCGCGGCCTCCATGGATGCGTCGTTGGCGGCCATGTGCATGGCTGTTGGCATAGGTTGATTTCCTTTGCTGTAACTTTAAACGGCTGCGGTTTCGATTTCTTCGGTCAGCTGTAACCACCGTTCTTCCAGCGTGCCTATTTCAAGCTCCATGGCTTTGAGCCGCTTACCCGTTTGCGCCAATTCTGCGGGTGCTCTGGTGGTGAACAGTTGTGCTTGTAACTGGTCTTTTTCAAGGTTCAACGCCTTCATTTCGCTGTCAATCTTGTCCAACTCTTTGCCTAACGTTTTAAGTATGGGCTTGGCAGCATCATTTTTGCCTGTTTTAGAGCTTTTTTGGGTCTCAAAAGTGGCTGTAGCCCCCTGTTTATATGCGCGAGCAGCTTCTTTTTCAATAGCAACTGGCGCTTTGGCCACAGGTGCGGCGCTGGCCTTTTTGGCCTCTTCACGCATCTTCTTGGCATGGTCGAGCAAATACTTCTGGTAGTCGTCCAGGTCACCATCAAACGGTGAAACACCGCCTTTGGACACCATCCAGAACTCGTCGCACACGGCGCGTAACAGGGCGCGGTCATGGCTGACCAGCATCACTGTGCCTTCAAATTCATTGAGCGCCATGCTCAGCGCTTCGCGCGTGGCCAGGTCCAGGTGGTTGGTCGGTTCGTCCAGCAGCAGCAGGTTAGGGCGCTGCCACACAATCATGCACAGTACCAGCCGCGCTTTTTCACCACCGCTCATGCTGCCCACGGTCTGCTTGACCATGTCGCCGCCAAAGTTGAAGTTGCCCAAAAAGCTTCGCAGGTCTTGCTCGCGGGTGGGCTGGTTACCCATCTTGCCTGCAGCGGTGACTTCTTTGACCAGCCTGATCATGTGCTCCAGCGGGTTATCGGCGGGGCGCAGCACGTCGAGTTCTTGCTGGGCAAAGTAGCCGATGTTCAGTCCCTTGCCTTCCGTCATGTCGCCACTGATGGGCGTTAATGCTCTGGCTACGGTTTTCACCAGCGTTGACTTGCCTTGGCCGTTAGCCCCCAAAATGCCGATGCGCTGGCCTGCCAGCACCGATTTACTGACGTTTTGAACAATAACGGTGGGCGGCGTGCCCGCTGGCGCGTCTTCAGGCGCTGGGTAGCCGAAAAATGCGTTTTGCATCGACAGCATCGGGTTGGGCAGATTGGCGGGCTCTTTAAATTCGAAAGTGAAATCAGCCTCGGCAAGCAGCGGGGCGATTTTCTCCATGCGGTCAAGCGCCTTAACCCTGCTCTGTGCTTGTTTCGCTTTACTTGCTTTGGCTTTAAACCGGGCAATAAACTTTTGCAGGTGGGCAATTTTGTCTTGCTGCTTGGAATACGCGCCTTGCTGCAACGCCATTTGTTCGGCGCGCAGGTCTTCAAACTTGCTGTAATTGCCACCGTAACGTGTGAGCTTGGCACTTTCAATGTGTACCGTCACGTCGGTCACGGCGTCTAAAAACTCCCGGTCATGGCTGATGACCAGCATCGTGCCCTGGTAGCGCTTTAACCAGGCTTCCAGCCAGACCAATGCATCCAAGTCCAGGTGGTTAGTTGGCTCGTCCAGCAGCAACAGGTCAGAAGGGCACATCAGCGCACGGGCCAATTGCAGCCGCATGCGCCAGCCGCCTGAAAAGCTGTTGACCGGGTTGTTCAGCTCTGACACTTTAAAACCCAGACCCAAAATCAATGCTTGAGCCCGCGCTTCCGCATCGTGTGCGCCAGCGTCGTACAGCTCCATGTAAGCGTGCGCCATGCGGTCGCCGTCGCCGCTTTCCTCGCTGGCGGTCACTTCAGTCTGCGCAGCCAGCAACACCACGTCGCCTTCAATCACGTAGTCGGTCGCGCTTTGCTCGGTTTCGGGCATGTCCTGCGCCACCTGCGCCATGCGCCACTGGCTGGGGATGAAAAACTCGCCGCCATCTTCATGCAGCGTGCCGTTCAGCATGGCGAATAGCGAGGACTTGCCCGCGCCATTGCGCCCCACCAGGCCGATGTTTTCGCCAGGGTTCAGGGTGACAGAGGCACTGTCAAGAATCACTTTGGCGCCGCGTCGCAGCACTACGTTTTTAAGGGTAATCATGTTTCAACTAATCTTGAAGAAGGACGCGAATTTGCATCCAGAGAACGCGAATTCGAATTTATTGCAGTTGCTGCTTTGTCAACAGCAACACCTGGTCTGTACCACCGCTTGTCTCGAACCATAAAGGCTCCAGCCTGGGTTCACGGTCTTTGAAGGCGCGTTCAAAGTTTTCGCGCTCGTTGCCTATTTCCAGCACCAACACGGCATTTTCGCTCATGTAGGCTGGAATTGTTAGGAGCAGCTGCCGAATAAAGTCCATGCCGTCAGTGCCGCTCGCTAGCGCCAAGGCTGGCTCAGCCTTGAATTCAGCTGGCAAAGTAGCCATGGTGGCGGCATTTACGTAGGGTGGGTTGCACAAAATCAGGTCATAACCACTATTTTTTTGGCCTTTGCAAGCCGCCAAACCATCAGATTCAATCAGTGTGATGCGTTTGGCCAGGTCGTGTTTGTCAACATTGATTCGCGCGACAGCCAGCGCATCAGCGCTGATGTCGGCAGCGTCAATCACCACATCCGGGTAAGCCATCGCCGCCAGCACAGCCAAACTGCCGTTGCCCGTACACAGGTCAAGCACTTGACGCGTCGTGTCACTTAGCCACGGGTCAATGCTTTCATCCACGATCAACTCAGCAATAAAAGAGCGCGGAATGATGACCCTTTCATCCACATAAAACGGCACGCCTTGCAGCCAGGCTTCGTTTGTCAGGTAGGCCAGCGGCTTGCGGGTGGCGATGCGCGCTCCCAAAAGCGTAGCTACTTGCGCTTTATTTGATGGGGCTACGGGCTGATTTTTCACTGAATCCAGGTCATGCAGTGGCAAACCCAGTTGCCACAGCACCAGCCAAGCGGCTTCGTCAAACGCATTCAAGGTGCCCTGGCCAAAACCATTCGCCAGGCTAAGGCCCGCAGCTTCAAGCTGCGCCGCTGCGTCTTCAATCAGCTCAAAAACTGTCGATGGAGAAGTCAATGCTTCACGTCCAGCGTGATCTCAGTAAACGACGGTTCATCGTCCGGGTCTTCTTCTGGCTCGGCAGCGGCTTTGGCTGCTGCATGAAAGTCGTTCTCCAGCCGCCACATCAGGTTGGTGGGGGAATCAGCATGCAGCAGACCTTCCTTGCGGGTGACGATGCCGTCAGCAATCATCTTGGCGATGTCGAGCTCAAAGGTTTGTGAGCCTTCAGCCATGGATTTTTCCATCGCTTCTTTGACGCCTGAAAAATCGCCTTTTTCAATCAGCTCGGCAATCAGTTTGGTATTCAGCATCACCTCAACTGCTGGTGCGCGGCTGCCCGCCACGGTGCGGAGCAGGCGCTGCGACACAACAGCTTTCAAAGCGGCGGCCAGATCACCCAGCATGGTGGGGCGAACCTCTACCGGGTAAAAGCTCAAAATCCGGTTCAGCGCCTGGTAGCTGTTGTTGGCGTGCATGGTGGCCAGGCACAGGTGGCCCGACTGGGCGTAGGCAATGGCGGCTGACATGGTTTCGCGGTCGCGGATTTCACCAATCAAAATCACGTCTGGCGCCTGGCGCAGCGCGTTTTTCAGGGCGGTTTGCAGTGACTGGGTGTCGCTGCCGACTTCACGCTGGTTAACGACGGATTTTTTGTTGGTGAACAAAAATTCCACCGGGTCTTCAATCGTCAAGATGTGGCCGAGCGTGGTCTCGTTGCGGTGGTCCATCATGGCGGCCAGGGTGGTGCTTTTGCCTGCACCGGTAGCGCCCACCATCAGCAGCAGGCCGCGCTTTTCCATGATCAGGTCGGCCAGAATCGGCGGCACATTCAGGCTGTCGAGCGGCGGAATCTCGTTCGGAATAAACCGGATCACAGCCGCGTAGCTGCCGCGCTGCCTGAAGCCGCTGATGCGAAAGTTGCCTACGCCCTCCATGGGCAGCGCCATGTTCAGCTCGCCCAGTTCTTTCAGCTCTTCAATCCGCTCGGGCGGTAGCACTTCAGACAGCAAATTAAGCGGTGCTTCGGCTGGCAGCACCTGGCTGTTGATGGGCAGCGCCTGACCGTTGATTTTGATCAAGGCAGGGGAGTGCGCTGACAGGTACACGTCAGACGCTTTTTTATCCGCCATCAGCCGCAAAATTCTTTCCATCGTGCTCATCGCTTCACCCCTTCAGTCGATAAAGTGTTCAGTCGCGCAGCAAATCATTCAGGCTCGTCGTCGCCCGCGTTTTCGCATCAACTTTTTTCACAATCACCGCGCAATACAAAGAATATTTGCCGCCCGCTTTGGGCAAGTTGCCGGACACGACCACCGAACCTGCCGGAATGCGGCCATAGCTCACGGTGTCTGTTTCGCGGTCATAAATCGGCGTGCTCTG
>Ga0123339_10002659_pt1 | contig 12043 bp, 8 predicted proteins | sample lystaG_FD_89956 | JGI IMG/M metagenome (GOLD analysis project Ga0123339, IMG submission 89956) | Glacier valley bacterial and archeal communities from Borup Fiord, Nunavut, Canada, to study Microbial Dark Matter (Phase II) -... | ecosystem: Environmental > Aquatic > Freshwater > Ice > Glacier ... | reverse complement strand
CAGCAAATGCCGAAACACGTCTCGATGTTTATTCGCAAGCATATCGCCTGCGTCTGCTCGAAGTGCTCGGCAACGACCTGCCCGGCTTGCGCCTGCTCGCTGGCCACGAAAATTTCGAACAACTCTGCCTCGCGTATATCGAGGCCACCCCGTCGGCGCATTACAACGTGCGTTGGTACGGCGACCAGTTTCCCGAATTCGTAAAAAACTCGGTCTGGTCGCAACAACCAGGCCTCAGCGAAATGGCCGCCATCGAATGGTGCATGACCCTCGCGTTCGACGCCGCCGACGATGCGCTCGTCGATGCCGAACAGATGGCCTCGATCGCTGGCGAGTTGTGGCCGGCCATGCAATTTCGACTGCACGGTTCCTTGCAGCGTTTGCCGCTGCAATGGAATATCAACGAAATCCGTCGCGCGATCGACCGCGAAGAAATGCCACCCGAGCTGCAAAAATTCGATACGCCACAGCAATGGATCAGCTGGCGCAAAGATCGCAATGTCCGCCATCGCCTGCTCGAACACGATGAAGCTGTGGCATTGAGCGCGGTCGAGAACGGATCGAACTTCGCCGAAGTCTGCGAGCTACTGTGCGAATGGCACGATGTCGACGCCGTCGCGATGCGTGCTGCAACCTTGTTGCAGCGCTGGGTCGAAGACCAATGGATAAGCCGCTTGCAGATTTCCAACGAGACCGATCCCACCGTCTGAATCGCTGACAGGCGAGCTTGTCTTCTGCCTCCCTCTTTCGCACAGAATTTTAAAGCGAAAACGCCGTATTACTCGCCATCCGCTCCGAGCGTTTCCTGCCTGCGCTTGCAGCTGCCAGCCCATGCATGCATCGAATGAACAATCGGCTGTTCTATCATGCCGATTGATTGGTGCGTGGCATGTTGCCTGCATAAAGTACGATTTCTCACGCCATGTCGATCGGTTACATTCGGCAGGTAAGATTGAATCAATCCAGATTTCCGCGTGTCATCAGCGCTACCGCGACACGCACCGCCCATCAGCGAGGACAGCATGAAAGCGACGCAAGAACTGCACAATCTCGGCCAAAGCCTGTGGCTCGACAACATCACGCGCGGCCTGCTCACCGACGGCACGCTCGCGCGCTACATCAACGAACTTGTGGTCACCGGCCTCACCTCGAATCCGACGATCTTCGATCAGGCGATTCGTACCACGGCGTTCTACGATGACGATATTCGCAAAAAATCGGCCGGCGGAAAATCCACCGAAGATATTTTCTTCGAGCTGGCTATCGATGATCTGACCAAGGCTGCGGAACTGTTTCGCCCCGACTACGATGCCACCGGCGGTATCGATGGTGTGGTCTCGCTGGAAGTTTCGCCGCTGCTCGCCGACGATGCCGAGGCCACGATCCACGCTGCGCAAAAATTGCATGCGCAGGCGAACTGCCCGAACCTGCTGATCAAGATTCCAGGCACCGCCGCGGGCGTGCAGGCGATCGAGGAAACCATCTGTGCGGGCGTGCCGGTCAACGTCACGTTGCTGTTCTCTTGCGAACACTATCTCGCTGCGGCGCAAGCCTATCTGCGCGGTATCGAGCGGCGCATCGACGCCGAACTCGATCCGCAGTTCCGCTGGGATCACGCCATCAGTGACAAGGTTCCAGCCGAACTGCGCAATCGACTTGGCATCGCGGTGGCGCAACGCACTTACAAAGCCTATTGCGAACTTTACGACTCGCCGCGCTGGAGCAAGCTCGCCGCCGCGGGCGCGCGACCGCAACGCCTGTTGTGGGCGAGCACCGGCAGCAAGGATCCAAACGCGCCCGATACCTTGTATGTCGAAGCGCTTGCTGCGCCTGAGACGATCAATACGATTCCGGAAAAAACCCTGCTCGCGTTTGCCGACCACGGCAAGGTTGCGGGCACGTTGCCGACCGATGGCGGCGATGCGGAAAAGGTGCTTGCCGCCTTTCGCGCTGCCGGCATCGACGATGGCGCGCTTGCTGCGCAATTGCAGCGCGAGGGCGCCGAATCGTTCAACAAATCCTGGCATTCGCTGATGCAGTGCATCGTCGACAAAGGGCAAAGCAAGCCCACCGGCACACAGGCGGAGCAACACTGACGATGAGTATTTCGAATACCGGCAATACGGCCCAATCACTGACTAAGCGCGATAGCTGGAAGGCGCTCGCGGCTCACCATCAAAGCATGAAGGATCGGCACCTGCGCGAGCTGTTCGCGAGTGATGCAAAACGCGGCGAGCGTTTTGTCGCGGAAGCGGTTGGCTTGTATCTCGACTATTCGAAGAATCGAATCGACGACGAAACCTTGCGCCTGTTGCTTGCGCTGGCCGAGGATTGCGGCCTGCGTCAACGCATGCAGGCGATGTTCGACGGCGCCAAAATCAATGTCACTGAAAAACGCGCGGTATTGCATGTCGCCTTGCGCGCCCCGCGCGACAGTCGCATCGAACTCGACGGCGTGGATATCGTGCCCGAAGTTCACGCGGTGCTCGATCGCATGTCGGTTTTCGCCGAGCGCGTGCGCAGCGGCGAATGGCGCGGACACACCGGCAAACGTATTCGCACGATCGTCAACATAGGCATCGGCGGCTCCGATCTCGGGCCGGTGATGGCTTACGAAGCGTTGCGTCATTACAGCCAGCGTGACCTGCAATGCCGGTTCGTATCCAACGTCGATGGCACCGATTTTTTCGAGGCCACGCACGATCTCGATCCGGCGGAGACGCTTTTCATAGTCTGCTCGAAAACGTTCACCACGCTCGAAACCCTGACCAACGCGCGCACCGCGCGTACTTGGGCGCTGAATAAACTCAATGATGAAAAAGCCGTGGCGAAACATTTCGTCGCGGTGTCGACCAACGCCGACGAAGTCGCGAAATTCGGCATCGATACTGCGAACATGTTCGGTTTCTGGGATTGGGTCGGCGGACGTTATTCGATGGATTCTGCGGTCGGCCTGTCGACCATGCTCGCGATCGGCACGGAAAATTTCCGCGCGATGCTCGACGGATTCCATGCGATGGACGAGCATTTTCGCAACGCACCGTTCGCGCAAAACCTGCCCGTGCTGATGGGTTTGCTGACGCTGTGGTACAGCAATTTTTTCAATACGCAAACCGTCGCGGTATTGCCGTACGAACAATACCTGAAACGCTTTCCCGCTTACCTGCAGCAACTTGTGATGGAGAGCAACGGCAAGCACGTCACGCTGGATGGTACGACGGTCGATTATCCGACCAGCCCGATCTTCTGGGGCGAGCCGGGCACCAATGGCCAGCACTCGTTTTATCAGCTGATCCATCAAGGCACACGTTTGATCCCGTGCGATTTCATCGGCTTTGCTCAAACACTGAATCCGCTCGGCGAACATCACGACCTGCTGATGTCGAACCTGTTCGCGCAGAGTGAAGCGCTGGCTTTCGGCAAAACCGCGAGCGAGGTCAAGGCCGAAGGCACGCCCGACTGGCTGGTGCCGCATCGCACGTTCGAGGGCAATCGACCGAGCAATACGATTCTCGCCGAACGCCTCACGCCACACACACTCGGCGCGCTGGTCGCGTTGTACGAACATAGCGTATTCACGCAGAGTGTGATCTGGAATATCGATGCATTCGATCAATGGGGCGTCGAGCTCGGCAAGGCGCTCGCGCAACGTGTGATTCCCGAACTCGAAAGTACGATGGAACCTGCACTCGCCCACGACAGCTCGACCAATGCGTTGATCGCACGCTATCGCTCGCTCAGGAAAAAACACGACGCATGAACATCAGTCCGCTCGCCGGCAAACCGGCACCCGACAGCCTGCTGGTCGATATCGACAAATTGCTCACGGCGTACTTCGAGCTGCGGCCTGATCCAAGCGTGACGACCCAGCGCGTCGCGTTCGGTACCTCGGGACATCGCGGCAGTTCGTTCGAGCGCAGCTTCAACGAGTGGCATATTCTTGCGATCACCGAGGCGATCTGTGCGTATCGCCGGCAGAAAAATATTGATGGTCCGTTGTTCATCGGCATCGATACGCATGCGTTGTCGCCGCCGGCATTGAACACGGCGCTCGAAGTGCTCGCCGCCAACGGCGTGGAAACGATGATCGCAGCGAGCCACGAGTTCACGCCGACGCCGGTGATCTCGCATGCCATCCTCACTTACAACCGTGGCCGGAAAAGCGGTTTTGCCGATGGTATCGTGGTCACGCCGTCGCATAATCCGCCAAGCGATGGCGGCTTCAAATACAACCCGCCGAACGGCGGCCCGGCCGATACCGATGTCACCGGCTGGATTCAGGACTACGCCAACAAGCTGATCGAAAAAGCACTCGACGGTGTACGGCGCATGCCTGCAGAAGCTGCGCGCCGGGCGGCGACCACGCATGAACACGACTTCCTGCATGCGTATGTCAGCGACCTCGGCAATATCATCGACATGGATGCGATTCGTGGCGCGAAAATTCGCATGGGCGTCGATCCGCTCGGCGGCGCGGGCGTGCATTACTGGCCACGCATCGCCGAGCAATATCGGCTCGATCTGAGTGTGGTCAGCGATGTCGTCGATGCGACATTTCGTTTCATGAGCGTCGATTGGGACGGCAAGATCCGCATGGATCCGTCATCGCCGTATGCGATGCAGCGGCTGCTCGACATGCGCGGCAAATTCGATATCGCGTTCGCCTGCGACACCGATCACGACCGTCACGGCATCGTCAGCAACAGTGTCGGCCTGTTGCCGCCGAATCACTATCTCGCGGTGATGATCGATTATCTGTATTCGCAACGAACGCAGTGGAACAAGACCGCGGCGATCGGCAAGACCATCGTCAGCAGTTCGATGATCGATCGCGTCGCGGATAAACTCGGGCGCACGGTTTACGAAGTACCGGTCGGCTTTAAATGGTTCGTTGGCGGACTGCTCGATGGCTCACTCGGTTTCGGCGGCGAAGAAAGCGCGGGCGCATCGTTCTTGCGCACCGATGGTGGCGTATGGAGTACCGACAAGGATGGCATTGTCCCTGCCCTGTTGTCGGCGGAAATCCTCGCGCGCACGGGACAAGATCCCGGTGAAAATTATCGCGCGCTGGAAAACTCGCTCGGGCCGACCTTTGCCAATCGAGTTGACGCTGCTGCCACTCCCGCGCAGAAACAAATGCTGGCAAAACTTTCTCCAGAACGTCTGCAAATTACGGAACTCGCCGGCGCCAAGGTCGCGCAGGTATTGAATCGCGCGCCAGCCAACGATGCCGGCATCGGCGGCATCAAGGTGATTTCGCAAGACGGCTGGTTTGCCGCGCGCCCGTCCGGCACGGAAAATATCTACAAGATCTACGGCGAGAGTTTTCGCAGCGATGACCATCTCGCCCAGATTCTGCAAGAGGCGCAGAAAGTCGTCGATCAAACCATCGCCAGCGCGTAAAACCGTTTCAGCGCGGCAGCTTCGTGATAGGCTTTTGCGCGGGGCAATGGGGAATCTATCAGGATGGTTAATCGAGTCGTCGCCGGCGTCGTCGCTTGCGTATTGGTGGTATTGCTGCCGGCGTGTCATATCCGTGGCGGTGAGCCCAGTTCGCGTGAACTGCGCGGCGCACTGAATACCGATATCGAGCGCCAAAATGGCGCCGGTGGCTTGATCCTGGATACCGGCAGCGCCGGTTCGTTCACGCGGTTGAAGTTTCGCGTGGTGCTGCACGATGTGACCAAACGCTCGTGTGTCAGCGACGGCAGCGATCACATGTGGCGCTGCGAAGTCACCCTGTCGATTACGACTCCGCCGCTGGATGAAACGGCGAAGGATGTCGACCAGAGCGTGCTGGTGTTCGACGGCCCCGATGGCTGGAAGGTGGTCGAGTGATTTACGCAGACGGTAATGCGCGCATGCGCCCGAACTGGTATTGCGTCGCCGCGCTGCTGTTGCTGCTGACCAGTACGGCATTCGCCGTCGACGGTCTGCCCGTGCCGTTGACCAGCAAAAATCCGGATCAGCCGCTGACGGTATTCCAGGATCACACCGCCACCGGCAAACAACTGAATCAGCGTCTGGACATCGACGAATTTTTTGTCGCCGCCGACAAGGGTGCACCGACGCTGATCATCGACTACGCCGCGACCCGAGCGGGCGACGAGCATGGCGAGAGCAGCGTCGACATCAATCTCGAATGCAGCCCCGCGTGCAAGATTCCGCTGAACAAATCCGCGATGGTAATCCGCACCGAGTTCATGGGCGAAGATGCCTTGCGCGTGGATGGCGTGGCGAAACATCTCTGGCTGACACGGGGTACCTACACCTTTCCGCTTGATCCCGGCACACAGGTATGGGGATCTCTGGTGCCTGGCGAGTCCACGCATATGCAGACGCAGGCAATTCGCATGCGCTGGGTCTATGGCACGCCCGACGAATTGCGTTTTCCCGGACAGAAAACTCGTACTGATTTGTTTCTGAAAATTGCCGGCAGCGTGCTTTTTTTGCTGACACTCGGATGGTGGTTGTTGCGACGAACCTGACCCTGCGCCAATCCGTGCGCGCCAGGCGTGATTAGCAGCCAACCAATCTCACTCTCAAACCGACCCAGGCCTATGTCAGAACAACCTGCCGCACCGCCCCTCGCCATCGTTCCGTACTGGAATCGCCTGCGCGAAATCACGCTGTATCCGGCGCACATGGGATCCATGATCACGATCACCATCCTCGCGATTTGCCAGCTCGTGGTGTATCTGCCCGGCTGGGTGATTCCGTTGGTGCTTGTGTTGCTGGTAACGGTGGCGATGTACAAATACGCCTTCGAGTGCCTGCGTGCCACCGCCAACGGCAACATGCAACCGCCGGAAATCGGTATGTCGGTCGATGCCAGCCTTGGCTGGAAACAGATAGGGCTGATCCTGATCTTCATCTTCGTCGCCGCCATCGGCGCGAGGCTGTTGCATCCGACGCTGGCGATAATTCTTGTGGTTTTTCTCGGATTTTCACTACCTGGCGCCACCATGACGCTGGCGATGGATCAGCGCCTCGGTAGCGCATTGAACCCGGCGAAATGGATCTCGATCTGCACGCGCATCGGCTGGTCGTATCTGGCGTTGGTATTCCTCTGCATGGTGATTTTTCTGAGCGAGGCTTATGCCGCCGCGCTGGTGCAGAAATTCCTGCCGCGCTTCGTTGCCGTGGTGGGCGTGGCGTTCATTTCCAACTATGCCGTGGTAGTGATGTACCACCTCATGGGCTATCTGATCTATCAATATCACGATGCGGTTGGCTTCGAACCCATGGCGCCGCAACTTGCACGCCTCAAGGCAAGACCCGATCCCGATCAGGAGCTGCTCGATCAGGTCGGCGCACTCGTGCGCGAAGGCAAACCCGAGGCCGCGACTGAAATGTTGCGCGTGCATTTGCGCAGTCGCGGCGGCACCGATTCGGTGCACACGCAATATCGCAAGCTACTGCGCCTAACCGATGACAAGACCGAACTGCTGCGCCATGGCCAGGAGTATCTCAACATCCTGCTGGCACAGGACAAGGACCGCCTCGCCCTCGATATTCTGCGCGAGTGCCAGACCCTCGATCCGGCGTTCGCGCCGACCGATGCGGAGCAGATCACGCGACTCGCACACAAGGCGGCGCAAGTCGGTCAGCCAAAGGTGGCACTGAAGCTGCTATCGGGTTTCCACAAACGTTTTCCCAGGAGCAGCGAGATCCCGCGCAACTATCTGCTCGTGGCGAACCTGCTGCACGAACGCATGAACGAGGATGCAAAAGCCTGCGGGCTGTTGCAGTATCTGAAGACGACCTATCCCGAGCATGCGCTTTTGCCCGAGATCGATGCTCAGCTCGCGCTGATCCAGCGCATCATGGCTGCCACGGAACCTGCCAAGGCGGGACCGCCGCCGGCAACAACTTCAGCGTCATGAGCTGACTGCGAAACGTTATAGCCGATCAGATATTCCGGCCTCTGATAATCGGCAAGTAAAAGATCGATCAGGTCGCGTTGCCCAGCTTCGCGTCTGGTCATGTTTTTCCTGGTAGATGGCAGTCTCCTGCCAATCCGCGGTTTCGCAAAATTGTTTGCACCTCATCATGGCGGGCGACATGTCTCAGACGTGCAACATGAACAACGTAAATTTAACCCTTCGCGTGGCAGCGACACCGTTACGGACCGCCATCGACTTCGATACCCATTCTTTCTATCTTCCTTGCAGGATGTGAATTCACTTATGTCAGATATCACCCTCGTTTCTTCGCCGCGATCCGCGCCAGCGCATCGTTTGGGCGTGCGACCGCTTGTGCTTCGTCGCCACGCCCTGGCTTGTGCCTGCGCCGTTGCGTTGCTGTCCATGACGGCATTCACGGCACATGCCCAGGATAGCCAAACTTCGGCTCCGGCAGCTCTCGCCACAACGCAGCCGTCTGAAGCGACGACCGATTCCGCCGCGAGCTCGCTGGCCACCGTGACCGTGACCGCCGAACGGCGCGAAGAAGACCTGCAGAAGGTGCCGCTGTCGGTCGGCGTGCTGCAAGGCGATGCAGTGCGCGACTACACGACCGGTGGCGACGATACGCTGCTTGCCTTGTCCGGTCGTGTGCCGGGGCTCTATGCCGAGACGACGACCGGGCGAATTTTCCCGCGTTTCTATATTCGCGGCCTGGGCAATATCGATTTCTATTTGGGAGCATCGCAACCCGTATCGATCATTCAGGACGATGTAGTCCTGGAGCACGTCGTGCTCAAATCAAACCCTGTCTACGACCTGGATCAGGTCGAAGTCCTGCGTGGTCCGCAAGGCTCGCTGTTCGGGCGAAATACCACTGCGGGCATTATCAAGTTCGACACCATCAAGCCCAGCCAGGACGCCTCGGCACGCGCGCAGCTCAGCTACGGCAGCAACAACACGGTGTCGTTCGACGCGGGATTCGGTGGACCCGTCAACGACATATTGTCCTACCGCGTCTCGACGCTGTACCAGCATCGTGACGACTGGGTCGACAACACCTACAGCGGCCCGAGTGCGGACGGCACGGTAACGCCGAAGAAGGATGCACTGGGCGGCTACGACGATCGCAACGTGCGTCTGCAACTCCTGCTGGCGCCCACGGAAAACTTCTCGCTGCTGGGCTCAGCCCATGCCCGTGACTATGCAGGCACCTCGACGCTGTTTCTGCGCAATGCGATTCTCAAGGGATCGAGTTCCGTCGACGTGCCGCGCGACCAGGTGGCCTTCGACGAGGCACACGACAACCCGCAAGCGTACAAGACCTATGGCGGTTCGCTGAAGGCCATCTACGACTTCGGCGGCATCTCATTGACCTCGATCACCGCCTACGAGACCACCTCCGGATTTAGCCGGGGCGATACCGATGGCGGCGCTGCAGCGAATTTCCCGGTCAATGGCGTGCCCAATGGCTATGGGCAATCGATGGGGCAAATTCGAGATCTCGGCCAGATTACCCAGGAAGTCCGTCTGGCCAGCAACAGCAAGGATGCGCTGCAGTGGCAAGCGGGCGCCTATTACTTCGATGGCAGCGACACCACCGATTTTTATCAGCGTGCCTGGTTTCTGACCCCACCGGCCAATAATCCGAACAACTGGGTTCGTCTGCACGATACGAATACTTCTTGGGCCCTGTTCGGGCAACTCAGTTACAAGGTGACAGACGAGCTGACGCTGACCGGCGGCGTGCGCGAAACCGATGACAGCAAGCGAACGCGTCTTCTGAAGACCGCAAACACAGTGGCCGGGGTGTCCACGTACACGGGACGACGTGACGTGGCCTTGTCGGACAGGAAGCCGAGCTGGGATCTCAGTGCGCTGTATGCGATCAACCCGGACGTGAACGTGTACGGACGAATTGCCAGCGGCTTTCGCGGCCCGACCATCCAGGGACGCTCTGCGGTGTTCAATAGCGACTTCACGACGGCGAATTCGGAAACCATCCTCTCGTGGGAAGCCGGCATCAAGAGCAGCCTGTTCGACAACCGCCTGCGTCTCAACCTCGCGGGGTTCGCCTACACGGTCCACAATATCCAACTTAACGGCAATGACTCCAACGGCAATGGCGTGTTGTTCAACGCCGACAAAGCCAAGGCGCACGGTCTGGAGGCGGACCTGGACTGGCGTCCGATGCAAAACCTGTCCCTTACGGCGGGGTTGAGTCTTCTGCACTCCGAGATCAAGGACAAGCGCGTCTATGCCCAAGTGTGTGCGCTCAACAACATTGTCGTGTGCACGGTGTACGATCCGACAATCACCCTCGGTACGAGGACGTTTGCCCAGATCGATGGCAACCCGTTGCCCAATGCGCCGAAATACAACGTCAATCTGGCGGCGCGCTACGACATCCCGGTAAGTCAGAACGGTACGTTCTTTGTCTCCACCGACTGGAACAAACAGGGGCGAACGAGTTTTGTCCTGTATGAAACCAAGGAATTTGTGGCGAACGGCAATTTCGAGGGCGGCGCCAAGCTCGGCTATTCCGGCGACTCCGGTGCCTACGAGGCAGCGCTGTTCGTACGCAATATCACGAACGAAAAGAACGTGAAGGGTGTCATCGAAAACTATATGGCCGCTGTTTACAACGAACCGCGGACTGTGGGCGTGTCCTTCGAATACCACTGGCACTGACGCCTGCGTATCGCACTCGCCAAGGATGGCGATCGTTAGCTGGAACAACGCCGATCCGCTGTAGAAGATCTCTTCGTGTGGCGGATCGGCGAGCGGTGCTTTCGTTACGAGCAACCAAGGCAACAGTGGGCAGTTATGCTTGTTGGTGAGTACGTTGCGAGTCGCGAGAGTCGTCACGAGGGTCGAGTGCGTCACGAGGGTCGCGTCTTGCGTCACGAGGGTCGCGTCTTGTATTGCAACATGTATCGCAATGCAAACGAGAGACTTGATCATTGATCAGTTGGTTGGCGAGGTCGATCAATGCGACTGCCGGAAATGTTCAAGCCAGTTGCTGAAACATGCGCAACGGGTTGGCGATATGAGCTGACGATCAGCCTTGCTGCAACAGGAATTCGGCCTTCGGCGCAAACGTACTTTGCGCGTGGTGCTGCACCACATGTTGCAATCGAGCACGGCGCTGCGCCGAGCCTTCGGGCGCACGCAGCGCGAATGCGAACCACGCCGCGGGCAAGGTCGGCAAGTTCGGCGTCTGTTCGGCGACGGTTCGCAACAGTGTTTCCGCCGCCGCATCTTCGCCGATACGCAACCACGGAGTTACCAGTCGCATCAGCGTATCGGCGGCGAGTCGCTGCGTACCGGTGCGGAATTTCAGATAGTCGTCGCAAACGATTTTGAGTTCGCGGATATCGGCATCGTTTTTCGCTGCAAAACCGAGCACGCGAGTCGTGGCAGCATCGAGTCGATCCGGCGAATTATCGTAGCGCGCACAACGATACAAGGCGATCAGTACACGCAGTTGGCCGGGTTCTTCGCGATCGATGCGTTCGAGTAGTTCGCGCGCCTTGCCGAGTTCGAGCCGGCCCAGCAATTGCAGCGCCTGATCGAAGGCAATAACGTTGTCTTCGCGGCGTTCGACACGTTCGTCTTCTTCGACAAAATCGTCGCGCACGCGACCGTAACGACGCAATAAAAACGCGAGTCCCGCGCCACTCAGAATGCCGCCGGCGTGCGCATCGAACGCGACGTTTGCGCCGCGCTCCAGCCACATGCTCAACAGTTGCCAGCCGAACCAGATCGGCAGTAATGTCAGCGCCGGCACACGCACGTAATCGAACACGATGAAAAACCAGTAGAACACGCGCACCTTGCGCAAACCCCACAGCACGCAATACGCGCCCATCAGCGCCGCGATCGCACCCGATGCACCAAGCAACGCACCGTGATCGCCCCCATGCCAGGCCAGGCTGGCGAGCGCCGCGCCGACGCCGCCGGCGAGATACAGCGCCAGAAACCATCCGCCGCCGAGTGCGCCTTCGACCAGCAGCCCGAGCATCGCGAGAAAAATCATGTTGCCGACAAGATGGCCAAAACCGCCATGCATGAACATCGACGAGAAGATGCGTCCCGGTTCGAATTTCGAATAACGCAACACGTGTCGAGTCGTGAAT
>Ga0123339_10002658_pt1 | contig 12050 bp, 7 predicted proteins | sample lystaG_FD_89956 | JGI IMG/M metagenome (GOLD analysis project Ga0123339, IMG submission 89956) | Glacier valley bacterial and archeal communities from Borup Fiord, Nunavut, Canada, to study Microbial Dark Matter (Phase II) -... | ecosystem: Environmental > Aquatic > Freshwater > Ice > Glacier ... | reverse complement strand
TATTGAGGATCCTTGGCCCGGGAATCGTCACCGGCGCGGCCGACGATGACCCATCAGGGATAGCTACCTATTCCCAGGCTGGCGCACAGTTCGCGTTTGGAACGTTGTGGACGATCCTTCTGACCCTCCCGTTGATGATCGCCGTGCAAGAGGCCTGCATGCGTATCGGCGCCGTAACGGGAAAGGGGCTCGCCGGGGTTATCCGCGAGACCTATCCGAAGAAAGTTCTCTTCCCCATCGTGGCCTTGGTGGCCGCCGCGAACACTTTCAATATCGGTTCCGACATCGGAGCGATGGCCGCGAGTGCGCAGTTGCTCCTCCCTCAGGTGCCATTCGCGCTGCTCGCCGTTGGTTTCGTCGCCATCATCCTGGTCCTGGAAGTAGTCGTCTCGTATCGGAGCTATGTGCGGGTCTTGAAGTGGTTGGCGCTCGCGCTCTTCGCCTACCTGATCACTGCTTTTCTGATCACGGTCCCGTGGGCTCAGGCTCTCCAGGCGACCATCGTTCCGCACTTCGAGTTCACCAAGGAATTCTTCTTCGTTGTTGTCGCTATTTTTGGGACCACGATTTCGCCCTACCTGTTCTTCTGGCAAACCAGCAACGTGGTTGAAGACGAGGTTTCTGAACGCCGAAAAGACGGCACCGGCGGCTCGCCTCGGATCACGAAAAACTATCTGAGGCGTCTTCGTATCGACACGGTCCTCGGCATGCTGTTTTCCAACGTCGTGGCCTGGTTCATCATCCTGGTCGGCGCGGTCGTCCTTAACCGCGGGGGCGTGACAAATATCGTCTCCGCTGCGGACGCGGCCAAAGCATTGCGTCCACTGGTCCACAGTTTCCCCAATGCGGGAGTTCTCGCCCAACTGATCTTCGCCGTCGGGGTCATTGGCATCGGGCTCATGAGCATCCCCGTGCTCGCTGGCTCCACCTCCTACGCGATCACAGAGACATTTAACTGGAAAGAAGGCCTATTCCTCAAGTTCAAGCAGGCTCGTGCCTTTTACCTGGTCATCATCGGCGGAACGCTGGTTGGCCTCCTCCTCAACTTCGTCGGTCTCGACCCGGTCAAGGCGCTTATTCTCACTGCGGTCTTCAACGGCATCGTGGCCGTGCCACTGATTTTTCTCATCGCGCGACTCTCCAGTCGGCGAAAACTGATGGGGCAATACTCGAGCGGTATCTGGTCCAAAATCGGTCTCTGGGTAGCTTTTGCCGTTATGGGCGCCGCCGCGATTGCATTGCTCGTCTCCTCCCTGTGAGCCGCGCTTGTCGCGACCGCTTTATTACCGCTCGGCGGGGACGAGCGCAGGCGGCGTCGGTGTCCGCTCAGAACATTTGTCTCGTTTGCACGCGTCCGGGGTGGGCCCCGCTGATCCCGCCCTCCACCCCAGCTCTGGCCGCGGTCGATTTGGACGGGAGGGATCTTCCTTCTGGTCGAGAAGACGCTCGCTCCATAGAGCGCACCTGTTGGAATTCCCGCTCGCCGAGCTCGCTGGCCCGTGAAGACGCTCGAGAAATGACCGGCAGCGTCGACTGCGTCGGGGTTCGGGTGCGTCGACAGCCCGCGGTGCCGATCCGCCCCGAAATTCTGCGGTTGGAGGTGCGGATGTCGCGAATCCTGATGTTGAACGACGTACTTTGCCGGCGGCGAGCAGACTTTTCCCGAGCGTCACCGGGCTGTCATTCGAACGGCTTAAGCTGGTCGTCATGACCGTCGTCTCCCCGCTCCCCTCCGGTATCCACAGCGAAGAACTCGACCCGGCGGTGAGACCGCAGGATGACCTCTTCCGACACGTCAACGGCAAGTGGATCGACCGCACCGAAATTCCATCAGACAAGGCTCGCTACGGCTCGTTTCACGTGCTGGCCGAGGAGGCCGAGAAGGCCGTGCGCGAGATCATCGGGGAAGCCCAGGGGTCCGCCGAAGGTACAGAAGAGCGCAAATTCGGGGACCTCTACGCGAGCTACATGGACGAAGCTCGCATCAACGAGTTGGGTGCCTCGCCCCTCATCCACGACCTTCGATCGGTGGACGCGGTCAGCGACATCCCGAGCCTGCTCGCGACTCTTGGGCGTCTCGAGCGCCAGGGAGTCAGCGGCTTCTTCCAGCTCTATATCGACAACGATCCGGGCAATCCGGAGCGCTATATCGCCCTCTTCGAACAGGGAGGTCTCGGCCTGCCGGACGAGAGCTATTACCGGGAAGAGAAGTTCGCCGAAATCCGCACCGCCTATGTCGGTTACTTGGAGAAGATGTTCGGATTAGCGGGGCTGGATGACGGGGCCGCCCGCGCCGGTCGAGTGCTCGAGCTCGAGACTGCCATTGCCGCTTTCCACTGGGACAACGTGAAGTGCCGCGATTCCGAAAAGACCTACAACCTCAGCACCTGGCCCGCCGTCGTGACCACGGCTTCCGAGGCGACCGACGGCCCAGACCTCAATCGCTGGCTCGATGCACTGGATGCACCGGATGGAGTCTTCGACGAGCTGGTGCTGCGGCAGCCGTCGTTCCTCTCGGGCGTGGCGACGCTGTTGGCTGCCGGCCACCTCGCGGCCTGGACCGACTGGCTGCGCTGGCAGGTCATCCGCTCGTCTGCCGCGTATCTTTCTGATGCTTTCGTCGAAGCGAATTTTGACTTTTATGGCCGCACGCTCACCGGCACCCCCCAGTTGCGTGACCGCTGGAAGCGCGGTGTCTCGCTGGTTGAGGGGGCCATGGGTGAGGCCGTCGGTCGCATCTATGTGGAGCGGTACTTCCCGCAGGGCGCCAAGGTGGCGATGGACGTTCTCGTTGACAACCTCGTGGAGGCGTATCGCCAGAGCATCACCGGACTGGCCTGGATGAGTGAGGCCACGCAGCGTCGCGCAATCGAGAAGCTCGACAAGTTCACGCCGAAGATCGGCTACCCGGTGAAGTGGCGCGACTACTCCCGGCTCGAGATCAGCGCGACGGACCTGATCGCGAATGTGCGGGCGACCAGTGAGTTCGAGTTTCAGCGTGAGCTCGGCAAGATCGGCGCGCCGCTCGATCGCGACGAGTGGTTCATGACCCCGCAGACCATCAACGCCTATTACAACCCCGGGTTCAACGAGATCGTCTTTCCCGCCGCCATCCTCCAATATCCCTTCTTCGACGAGGCTCGGGATGCGGCGGCCAACTACGGCGCGATCGGCGCGGTCATCGGTCACGAGATCGGCCACGGCTTCGACGACCAGGGTTCCAAATACGACGGCGACGGTCGGCTCATCGACTGGTGGACGACGGCGGATCGAGATGCCTTCGAGACGCTCACCGAATCGCTCATCGAGCAATACAACAAACTCGCCCCACTCCAGGTGCCCGACCATCACGTCAACGGGGCCCTCACCATCGGTGAAAATATCGGGGATCTCGGCGGGCTCTCGATCGCCTGGAAGGCCTATCTCATCTCCCTGGCGGGCGAACAGCCTGCGGTGATCGACGATCTTTCGGGTGCCGAACGCTTCTTCCTCTCCTGGGCGCAGGCCTGGCAGCAGAAGGGACGTGACGAGGAGGTCATCCGCCTCATAGCGATCGACCCGCATTCGCCCAACGAGTTCCGCTGCAATCAGATTGTGCGCAACATCGAGGGGTTCTACGACACCTTCGAGGTTGCCGAATCGGATGCCCTGTGGCTCGCTCCCCATGAGCGCGTGACCATTTGGTAGTTGGCACCCGGGATCACGAGCGCCGGGAGCGGCTGCGCGAACCACGCATCGGTCGTCATCGCGGGGTCGGCGGAGAAGCGAGCTTCACCGGCGGTTTTGCCGCGCTTGCACAGCTCGCCTACGCCGGCGTCACGGTTTCGGCGAGCGTTGTCGACTTGCACACGAGCCGCACCCTCGTCTCGATCGATGATCGGGTTGCGCTGCCAACGGCAGGTGTGGGCAAGATCCTGCTGCTCATCGAAGTCTCGGCGCGCATCACCACGCGCGACGCCGCCGGGTTCGGCATTCTCGACAAGACACCGGGGGATGCCGTGGGTGGTCCCGGCATCTGGCAGCGACTGCAGGCACCCGCCCTTCCCGTCACCGACCTCGCGCTGCTCGTCGGCGCAACCGGTGACAACCTCGCGACGAATGTGCTGCTCCGACAGGTGGGCCTCGACTCGGTGCGTGCTCGCAGTGTGGCTCTTGGGCTTTCGCGCACAGCGCTGCTCGATCTCGTGCGTGACCGTCGGGGTCCGGATGATGCGCCGCAATTGTCCATCGGATCTACCGCCGAGTTGTCGTGGCTGTTTTCCGCCCTCGCTCGGGGACAGGTCGCCGATGCTGTGACAAGCCAACGTGTGCTCGGCTGGCTTTCTCATAATGCGGACCTCTCGATGGTGTCGAGTGCGTTCGGACTCGATCCGCTTTCGCACCGCACTGCGGAAACGGGCCTTCGTCTGATTAACCAGACCGGTACCGATGTGGGGGTGCGGTCGGAAGTGGGCCTGTTGAGTGGGTCCCGCACCGGGGTGGCCTACGCGGTCACTGTGCAGTTCACCGATACCACCATCGCTATGCGACTTCGGGTGCTCGAAGCGATGCGCGTGTTCGGGTACGACCTGCTGGAATACGTGCACTGAGCGGCCGACGGGCACGCGTGGCCGTCGGAACGGAGAGCTTCCTGGACGAGGCTAACGCAGTTCGTAGATGCGGACGCGCGAGTTCTCGTAGGCCGTGCGGAACTGTGGGCCCGAGCGGACTTCCGCTTCGACCGCGGCAAGCGTTTCGGTGGACTGGGTGCGTCCTGTACTCGAGTGCTCATCGTGCCTGTCATAAAAGACGATGTAGGTATGAGGCGCCTTGGCAATTCCCTTGAGGTAATTCGCAATATTCTCCGCTGACACGGTTGTTGGATCTTTTCTTAACAGGGAAGAGAGGGAAGACCACTTCGTCGCGGCATCGAAGAGCTGGTAGTTCGCACCGATGAAGAAGGGGAATTCCCCGACCGCGTCAACAGCGAGATCGCCCTTCTCGACCCGGGCATCCAGCCACTTCGCCGCAGTGACCTGTTCCTGGGCGACTCGGTGGTTTGCTTCAGGTTGGAAATACCAGACAGTGAAGAGCACCGCCATCGTCGTGATGACCGCCGAGAAACCCAACGTCAGCTTCCGCGTGACTACTGGTCCCGACCAGAAGAGCCATGCGATTCCGATCGCATACCAGGGAAGTCCGAACAGGAATACGCGCAAGCGGCCCTCGCCGCCATAGCTCTGGCCCAGGAGCGCCATTACCGGCGCGAGGGCAAGCCACGCCACGATGATCGTGGTCTCGATATTGCCCCTCCTCAGATTGCGGATCCAACCGAGGCCAGCCAGGAGAAGCGTCAACGCCGACAACAGGAAGGCGGACCCAGATCCGAACCTCGCCGCATCCGTTGGTTGAATGGCACCCGATGGTGCATAGGTGGCATTTGCCAGAAAATCAAAACCACTGAATAAGCCATAGGTGGTTTGGACGAAAGCGAGGTTGGGAAGTAGGTAGATGACGGGGATCGCCAGAAGGGCAGGCCCCAACCAGCGGGGCCTGATGTATCCGAAGATGCACAGCGGCAATAGCCCGAGGGCGGCGAGATACGGAGTCAGTTGGTGGCTGACAGTGATGATCGCCTGCAGAATCAAGATTGCCGTAATTGCACCGATCCGGGCAAGCCGCTGGGGTCTTTCTTCCAGGATGGATGTGGGCTGACTGCCCGAGATGGGGGTTGCGCGGAACATCGTGTCGACGCGTCCAACCCGGTGGCTCCCGCGAGTTCGATAGCGAATTCTGCTAGGGAGGGCCATGATTTTGCCCTGCAGCGCCACGATGCGCGGCGGCGGTGTCGCGCGCAGCAGCGTGACAACCGCGAGGCACATTGCGAGGTAAAGGGTGAAGGCGAATGCCTGCGGTGAGTAGTAATTCTGATTGACCCAGTTGCAGAGCGAGAAGACCAGCGTCGCGGTCCATGCGAATCGCGGGCTCTTCGAGAACGCGCGCGCAATACCGAAAACCAGCGCCGCATCGATGAGAGGGAACACCAACTCCGCCCAAGTCGCGTATGAGATCGGATCCCGGTAGCCCACCATGCGTCCGAGGAATGCGCTGGTGGCGAAGAAGCCGGGCCAGCGGTTATAGATATCGATGGAGGGGTCTACGCGACCGAAGGTATCGATAAAGCTGGTGACCGCGATGTGCTTGTAGACCCAGGGCAAGCGCGGCGCGCTTTCTACAATGTTCGCCGATGAATAGAGCATCGCAATCAGAATTGCCTGTGCGATGCCCATCCCCCACGCCGGCAACGCGTGTCTCGCAGCAATGCCCCAGATACAGAGTCCAACCGTTGTTGCCACTGCGAGATACCAGGGAAGGGGAAATTGCGGAAGAAGGCCCCACTGGCCGATGTAGGAAGTGTCGGTGAACACCAGCCCGATGATCCAGAGCGCCAGGGCGATGGCGCCGATCGAGAGGGGAACCCCACCGTGGGTACCGCGCCCGCGCGGAGAGCTGAGGACTGATGGGCGGTGAGGTGCCGCAGGGGCCGCGGGAACGGAGAAGACGAGGAATGCGGATGCCGCGACGAGTCCGCTGGCAGCGGCGGCTTGCGGAAACCAGAGAGTGGTCCAGGCCATGAGAATACTGAGGATCGCGCTAATCGCCATCCCTGCGATCGGAGCGACGAGCGTGCGTGCCGCGGGGTTGGTCACGCCCAGCGCCCGCGCACCCACCCAACCGGGCACGAAAAGCCAGGTTATGACGATAAAAACCGCCACAATCGGCCAGCCTGGATTCAGGAATAAAAGCAGAGCGGCAACGACGCCACACGCTGCGAGGACGAGGTCGATTGAGCGCGCCGTGAGGGCTGGGCGCTTGTTCTGCGCCGTCGCCGGAGCTAACCCGAGACTCACAGCGGCATCCCATCGTCGGTTGCGCTGTTTCGGCGCACCGCCCTGTGCCTGCTTCGGGACGAACCGGTGGGTTCAGCATTTGGCGCGCGGCGGGCCCGGTTGAAAGACCAGAAGAACCAGGGCAGGCAGGCGACGGCCAGAGCGAGACGGATTACGTTCCAGACCAGGGTCTGGGGGACCAGGATCGATGCTCCTGCCGCTGCCACGCACAGCCCCACGGCCAAGATCAGTCGCATCGGAGGCCGTTCCCAGGGCATGTCGCGGGGGAGCACTCGTCGCTGAAGTAGGGCGAGAGCCGCGAAGGCGAGGGTTGTCGCGAGCGCGGAGCCGACGACACCAATGACGGGAACGAGCGCGAAATTGAGGGCGATGTTTATCAGCGCCGCCACCGCGGTGAGTGCGCCGATCGTCTTACCGCGCCTCTCCACGATCAGAATTTGGCCGCTGGCCAATTTGGCGGCGACTGGGAACGCTGAGAGGGCAACGAGGAAGACCACAAGTGTCAGTGGTTCCGGAGCGAAGCTTGCGGGTGCCACTATTCGGAGCACGCTCGGCGCGGCCAGGGTGATTCCGAGCAGTGTTGGTATCAGAAGCCGATAGAGCTGATCCCTGGAGCGCGTGGCCAGTGCGGATCGCTCGACATTCGTGGGCAGGGCGGCGAAATGGGGTGCCCAGACGCCGTGTGTGTAGAGGAGCAGTGTGATTACGACTGAACCTACTATGTAGGCGACTTGATAACGGGCGACTTGCTCCGGTCCTTGAATCACCTGGATGATCAGCCGGTCAGCCGCGCTGAGCACGATCCAGGATAGGCCCGCGAAGGCCAGTGGAATGCCGAGTGAGATGGCCCGCCACACCACGGGCCAGTTGACCAGCCCTCGGACCGAAGGCCGGATGACTATGATTCCGACGATCATCGCCACGAATTGGGCACCGACTCCACCCCAGGCGTAGATAGCCACATCCGCTCGGACCACGAAGATGAGGATGAGGCCGACGACCTGACCTCCGATGGCGGCGATAGTGCCGACCAGCGCGAAAGGCCGGAAGCGATCTTCGGTGAGCAGCAGCGCCTGGACTACCTGAATGGCTGCGGTCGGAGCCGTCCAGAGGATGACCGCGAGCAACAGGCTATGGAAGGATCCAAACCCTAACGATTCTTCCCAGAGGGGGATCGAGATCACGAATACGAGGGTTACAACGAAAGAAATGACGATGCCGACGGCGACCAGCCCGCGTGCCGCGTTCCCGTCACTAGCCCCGGAGCGTTCTAGCACGACTGCCTTGTCGATTCCGAGCAGCGCGAGAACACTGATCACCTGATGGAGGGCAATGGCGGTGGCAAGCGCACCGAACGAGGCGGGCGAGAGAACGTGTGTGAGAATCGGCGACACAATTGTCGCTGCTATCAGCTGGAGAGACCAAACGAGGGTGTACAGCATGTCACGCCCGAAGAGAGGGGTGGTCGCCGAGGTCGGGTAACGTCCGGGGGCACCCTCCATGGTCATTTCATCACCTATTCCTCTACTCACGGCGCTCACTAGTATCTATCGACAAGTGGGACGCCCGCTGCACGCGCAATCACCCACCCCGGCAGGTCTTACCGGAACGCAATGCCCAACTGCTTCGCCGACACCGCGCCCGGTGAGAGAACGAGGGATGCATCGAGCCAGTACCCCCACATCATCTCCGTCCCCGCAGAGCAGGTGAGGAGGCGTGATCTGGAGATCACTCTTCGCTCCACGGAGCGCGCTGATCATCGCCGCGTCGTGCTTTCCCCGGAACGTCGTTGGAGAGCGTAACTGAGAGGCCCGCGGGCGACCGAGAAGAGTTCGAGCCAGCCGACGCGGGAAATCTCCCGGTCCCACTCATCGCGCTCTGTCGCGGTTACCGCCTCGAACGCAGCGGGTTTCCGCCGGGCGAGAGAGATCAATCTTTTGAGGGCGTGCGGACTGCGTACGAGCACCATCCGGGCGGTGCGCGGGTTCAGGAGCAACTTCGTGATCCAGGCGCCGAGCCCGGTTCCATACCCTCGAGCCTGAACGCGCAGTGCAGGAAGGTCGTCCCGGTTCCGGTGCCAGACAATGGCTGAGGGCTGCATCACGAGGATGCGTCCGTCGAGAATGACCCGGGTGAACATGTCGATGTCTTCTCCGCCACCGGTTCGTGTGCCGACTCCGAGTGCAGTGTCGAAGCCCCCGAGCTCGAGCGCGGCAGCGCGGCGCAGAGCGAAATTCGCGCCTGTCCCGAACTCCCCGATTGAGAAGGGGAACATCGGAAGATCGGGTGGCGGGTGTGCGAGGGAATAGGTGCGGAACTCGAGGTTCCTGGACCAACTCACTCGGCCGTCGAAATACCCCTGTGTCCGCGTGCGCAGCTCGCCACTGGGCACGAGGCCTGTCACGCAGTCGACATTCGGAACGCGAGCGAAGCCCGCGGCCAGTTCGGTCAGCCAGTCCGGATCAACGATTACGTCGTCGTCAGTGAAGCAGACGATCTCGCCGGTCGCGGCGTGGAGACCCGTATTGCGGGCATAAGACAAGCCCGGGATCGGCTCGGTCACAAGGGTCACGCTCGGCCCAGTGAATTCAGCCTCCACAAGATTGTGGGTCTCGGAGGTTCGTGAAGCATTGTCGACAACCACCACGTTGAAATCGGCGTAATCGAGGGAGAGGATTGCCGTCAGTGCGGCGCGAAGAAGGGATGCTCGGTCTCTCGTGCACACGACCACGGTGATAGAGGGCAGAGGTGCGTTGTCGATGCGCACTGCAGCACGCGGAAGCGCCGTGATGGCCTGATCAATTGCAGCGCGCCCGATCAGCCCATCCGGGGCATCGAGTTCGATGAAGCCACGCACGGCCGAACCCTCGCGCACCAGGAATCTGGCCCGTGTGTAGCCTTCGGATCCGCGAAGACGGACGCTCTCGACATCACCGAGGGCCGCCACATCGAGGTTGCCCACCCATACCGCACCCGACCAGTCGGGTGGAGTCGCGCTGGCCATTGCCGCGTTGAGTTCTAGTGTCTTCACTGCGATGAGCCTCGACCGGTCGCGCGCACCTTTCCGTCGCGGTGCGGATCCGTATGCGGCGCGACTCGCGAAATTCTCGGTCGCGAACGGCTTATGCCATAGCAGTAGCCGAGCCCGGCGCTCGCGAGTGACAGGGCGATGGCCGCTGCTCCGAGCGGGTGCCCGTGGGAGAGCTCGCGCCACACACCTCCCGGCAGAATTCTCCCGACATAGCTCCGCTCGCTCGATAACGCATCCTGGTGTCCAAGGTCCCGGCTGAGGGCAGCCTTGGAGACGCCTTCGAAGAAACTTCTTCGGCGCAGGTACCGCCAGGTGGTCCGGTCTGCAGTGACCCGGTGGCTCACGACGCTGCGAGGCTCGAACATCACCCGACTCGCGGGGAAGGCCTGGCGCAGCTTGATGCACGCCTCGGTTTCCTCGCCGCCCAGCGGAATCTGGCCGACGCGCCCGGTATTCACGTTGAATCCGCCGATCGACAGCAGGGGGATCCGGCGAAAGACCATTGAGCAACCGAGCACATTGCGCACTTCGGTGAGCTCGCGTGGCTGGCCTCTATAGGTGCAGCCTACGACCCACAGCAACTCCGGCGGCAATGTCGCCACAGCTATCCCGGAAGGCCAATTCGGGACGGCGCTGCCACCGGCGCCCACGACGTTATCGTTGACAAAGCAGGCGGCGAGCAGGCGGAGCCAATCGACCGCAGCAACAGCATCGTCGTCGAGGAACGCGACCAGGTCACCGTTGGCGAGTTCGAGACCAGTGTTGCGCGCCCCGGACAGCCCCTGCCGGTAGCGATTCGGCACAATAATGACCTCGGTTGCGCCCCATTCATCCTCCGCCCGACCGAGAAGCTCGTTCTCGTGGTCGATGACGAGTATGACCTCCAAGGCTTCGGGCTGGGCGCGGACAGATGCAATGGCCTCAACGAGATCATCCCATCGTCGTAGCGTGTAGGCGCACACGACGACGCTGGCAATTCGGTGCTCGGTCACGCGGACTTTCGTGACCGATCGGCGGAGGCCGTGAAGTCCGCGAAATTGTGGGCTGGCCGTGCCCGAGCGATCTTGGCGGACGACAGCGTGCGTGATCGCTCGGTCAGAATCGTCTTCAGCACTCGCAGCCCGTCACTAATTGCGTTGAGATTGCTCTCCCCGAAGATACGCAGTTTCTCGACGCTCGGTACTTCGGTGACGCTGAGTTGCGCCGCCGCGATCCGACAGTTGAGCATCGTCTCGACCTCGAATCCATCGCCCCAGTGCAAGCGGCCGTTTTTGCGCTTCGGCAAGGAGACGTCGGGAAGGTCAAGGTGGGGAACCACGCTCGTCCAAAAGGCGTTGTAGCCGTAGCACAGATCGGTGTATCGAGTCCTGATCAGTGCGTTGGTCAGGAGTTTGAGGCCGCGGTTGCCGAGACTGCGCAGCACGGTGATGTCTTTACTCCCGCCGCCTGCACAGAAACGGCTCCCTTTAGCGACGTCGGCGCCGGCGAGAAGGGCGTCGATGAACGCGGGTATCTCCGACGGATCGGCAGAACCATCGGCATCAAACATGATGATGATGTCGCCTGTGACGGCGGCGAAACCGCAGGCGAGCGCGTTGCCCTTGCCGGTGCGTGTTTGTTGGACTATCTGGATCTCGGGCATCACGCGACGGGCGGTCGCGATGGTGTCGTCCACCGAGTTTCCGTCGACCAAGATCACTTGGTGTACTGGCGGTAGTTCTGTGAGGATGACGGCCAGATTCCTGGCTTCGTTCCGCGCGGGAATCACGATCGACACTCGGGGGGCAGGTCTTTGTGGAAGGTTGACAACGTCAAGCATGATGGAGCACCGTTCGGGTTCGGTCTAAAGCAAAAGGCCGCTGGGGTAAGTCGGCCGACTCTGTCAGGTCGGGGGGGATAAATCTGTGGACAGAGAGTAAATTCGATCCTAATCGCCTCCCACACTTCTCTGCGGTCGGCCTGCCGCGGTCGGGGGCGCCGATTCCCAGCCCCGCTCCCGGAGACACGTTGGGATTACCCATTCATCTATCGCGTGGAACGGCTGATCGAAATGAACTGGCTCCGGAACCACGCTGGAGTCAAACGCGCCGCCTCGCTAGTCCCTGTATGCGCGTGCGGGCACTCCCTCG
>Ga0123339_10002655_pt1 | contig 12060 bp, 6 predicted proteins | sample lystaG_FD_89956 | JGI IMG/M metagenome (GOLD analysis project Ga0123339, IMG submission 89956) | Glacier valley bacterial and archeal communities from Borup Fiord, Nunavut, Canada, to study Microbial Dark Matter (Phase II) -... | ecosystem: Environmental > Aquatic > Freshwater > Ice > Glacier ... | reverse complement strand
CCGGGCGCAGGCCAACCCGGACATCGCAGCCTGAGTCATGCAGGTTGAGCGCATGCGCGTGTCCCTGCGAACCGTAGCCGATGACCGCGATCTTGCGGTCCTGTACCCACTTCAGGTCACAATCTTTCTCGTAATACAGCGTTGCCATCGTGTCCTCCTTGTCCGCCCCGGTCTATCCGGGACGTCGTGGTCGTCTTAAGCGTCTTTTGAACCGCGAGCGAGCGCTATCTTGCCCGTCCGCGCAAGTTCTTTGATGCCATACGCGCGAAGCAGGTCTTCCATGGCCGAGAGCTTGTCCCCCGAACCGGTGGCTTCTATCGTCAGACTGTTTCTACCGACGTCGACGATGTTGCCCCGAAACACGTTAGCGATCTCTATGATCTCGTGACGGCGTTCCGGCAGTGCGTTGACCTTGAACAGGACAAGCTCCCGATCGATCATCTCCTTTGGATCGAGGTCTTGGATCTTAAGCACGTTGATCAGCTTGTGCAGCTGTTTGGTGATCTGCTCGATAAGCATGTCCTCGGCATCCACGACGATGGTCATCCGTGAAAGCGTGGGGTCCTCAGTGGTTCCCACAGCGAGAGAATCGATGTTGAAACCGCGTCGCGCGAACAGCGACGCCACGCGTGTGAGCACGCCCGCTTTGTTCTCCACAAGCACTGAAAGAGTGTGTTTCATCTACTCCCACACCTCCTTGAGCAACGCGTTTTCAAGCATCTCCGAGACGGGGCCGCCGGGAATGCCTCCCAGCATCTCGTCTATGGAGCCTCCCGGAGCGACCATGGGAAAGACGTTCTCGCTCGAGGGGATCCGGCAGTCCACGATGACTGGACCGTCGTGGTCAAAAGCCTGCAGCAACGTGGCATCCAACTTAGCGGGATCGGTCACGCGAAGACCGAGGCATCCATAGGCCTCGGCGAGCTTAACGAAGTCAGGCACATCGGGATCGAGCACTGAGGATGCGTAACGCTTCTCGTAGAACAGCTCTTGCCACTGATGGACCATGCCTAAAACCCCATTGTTGAGGATGACCACCTTGACGGGGGCCTTGGCGATGACCGCCGTGGCAAGCTCCTGCTCGTTCATCTGGAAGCTGCCATCACCTGCGATGTCGATCACCAGGTGGTCCGGGCGTCCGATCTGCGCGCCGATGGCTGCAGGGAAACCAAAGCCCATCGTGCCAAGACCGCCGGACGAGACCCACGTGCGCGGCTCGCGAATCTGGGTGTACTGGCAGGCCCACATCTGGTTTTGCCCGACCTCGGTGGCGATAACGGTGGGGCGGTCTTTGGTGAGCTCGCGGATGCGCTCGACCACATACTCTGGCATCAGCACGTCGTCGCTCTTGATGTAGTGCAGCGGGAAGCGACCGCGCCAGTCGTCGATGACACGCATCCACGCATCGGTGCGCGGATCGGCGCCCATCTTGCGCAGCTCGTCGATGATCGCCGACAAGACGTTGCGAGCGTCGCCGACGATAGGCACGTCCACAGCCTTGAGTTTGCCTATCTCGGCGGGATCGATATCGATGTGGATTATCTTCGCCTTGCTGGCGAAACTGGCGAGCTTACCGGTCACCCGGTCATCAAAGCGCACGCCCACGCCGATGAGAAGATCCGTCTCGGTGATAGCGTAATTGGTGTACTTGGGACCGTGCATGCCGGGCATTCCGATGAACAGATGATGATCCTCGGGGAATACTCCCTTGCCCATGAGCGTGGTGACCACGGGAATCTGCATCAGCTCGGCGAACTCTTTGAGCTCTTTCCACGCGCCCGAGGCGAGCACGCCGCCGCCAGCGTAGATAAGCGGCTTTCGTGCCCGGGCTATCTGGTCGGCCGCCTGCTTGACTTGCTTGGCGTGCCCCTTATAGGTGGGCTTATAGCCGGGCAGATTGATCGTAGTGACCGGTTTGTAGTCAAGCTCGGCTTTGGTCACATCCACCGGAAGATCGATGAGCACCGGGCCGGGCCTGCCGGTCGTGGCGATGTGGAACGCCTCTTTGATGACCGACGGCAGATCCTTGACGTCTTTCACCAGGTAGTTGTGCTTGGTGATGGGAATGGTGATGCCGGTCATGTCCGACTCCTGGAAAGCGTCGGTACCGATCACATGCGTGGCGACCTGAGCCGTGAACACCACCATAGGTATGGAGTCCATATACGCGTTTGCAAGGCCGGTGACCGTGTTGGTCGCTCCCGGACCGCTCGTCACGATGACTGGAGCCACGCGGCCGGTCACCCGTGCGTAGCCATCGGCTGCGTGGATGACACCCTGCTCGTGCCTACCGAGGATCGTGCGCGGTTCCTTGATGTCGTAGAGCGCGTCGAAGATCGGCAACGCCACGCCGCCCGGATAACCGAACACCGTGTCGACGCCCTCGGCCTGCAAACATGCCACAAGCGCCTGTGCGCCTGTCATCTTCATCGTCTCACCGTCCCGCGACGGCATCTGTCTGTCGTGGTGTTGGTCACGAGACCACCGCCCCTTCATCCGCGCTGGAAACGAACCGCGCATATCGCGCGAGATACCCACTGCTTATCTTGGGCGCCGGAGCGCTCCATGCACGGCGACGCATAGTCAGCCGCTCTTCGGTCACGTCAAGCACAAGCGTACCGGCGTTGATGTCGATCTGGATAATGTCGCCCTCCTCCACCAGCGCGATGGGGCCACCCTCCATAGCCTCAGGAGAGACGTGGCCGATCGACGCGCCTGACGTGGCGCCGCTAAAGCGCCCGTCGGTGATGAGCGCCACGCTACCGGCGAGGCCCAGACCCTTGACCGCCGAGGTTGGCGAAAGCATCTCGCGCATACCCGGACCGCCCTTGGGACCCTCGTAGCGGATGACGATCACATCGTCTTCGACGATCTTTCCGCCGAGAATAGCCTCCACAGCCGCCTCCTCGGAATCAAAGACGCGCGCGGGACCGGCATGAACACGCATCTCGGGCAGCACGGCGGACTGTTTGACCACCGAACCACGCGGTGCAAGGTTGCCGCGTAGCACACGCAGGCCGCCCTGGACGTCATACGGGTCATCGATGGAATGGATGACCACCCCGTCGGCACCGGTGACCCCCTTGAGATTGTGGCGCAGCTTCTCGCCGGTCACGGTCAGCACCGAGGTATCCAACAAGTCGCGCTTGGCGAGCTCGGCCATGATGGCCGGCACACCACCCACGTGATACAGATCCTCCATGTGATACTGGCTTGCCGGCGCGATGCGAACGAGGTTGGGCGTCGCAGCACTGACCTCGGACCAGTCGTCCAGCGTGATGTCGTTACCGGTCTCGTGTGCGATAGCCGTCAGATGCAGGACCGTGTTGCTCGAGCCGCCAAAGGCCATATCCAGCGTCATCGCGTTGTGGATAGCGGCCGGCGTCATGATATCGCGAGCGGTGATGCCCTTCTTGAGCAGCTCCATGACCTGCATACCGGCGTGCTTTGCGAGTCTGATGCGCTCGCTGTAGACGGCCGGCACGGTGCCGTTGCCCGGCAGGCCCATGCCGATGGCCTCGGTCAGGCAGTTCATCGAGTTGGCGGTGAACAGTCCCGAGCAGCTGCCGCACGTGGGGCATGCCGAGTTCTCGATCTGGCACAGCTCATCGTCGGTCATGGTACCTGCGCTGACCGCGCCGACAGCCGCAAAGACGGTGTCCAGGTCGGTCGCCTTGCCCTTGAACGTTCCCGCGAGCATCGGACCACCGGATACAACGACGGTGGGGATATCAAGCCGAGCTGCGGCCATCAGCATCCCGGGGATGATCTTGTCGCAGTTAGGGATCATGACCATCGCGTCAAACGCATGACCTTCCACGACGAGCTCCACGGAGTCCGCAATGACCTCGCGAGACGCCAACGAGTAGCGCATACCTGCGTGGCCCATCGCGATGCCGTCGCAGACGCCGATCGTGGAGAACTCGAGCGGCGTACCACCCGCCATGCGGATGCCCGCCTTGACTGCCTCGGCGATGGCGCCGAGCTGCAGATGGCCGGGAATGATCTCATTGGCCGAGTTGACCACGGCGACGATCGGCCGCGCGATCTCTTCGTCCGTGAGGCCATCGGCCTTCAGAAGGCTCCTGTGAGGCGCCCTGGTGAGACCCTTCTTCATACGATCGCTGCGAAGCTCCATGCGCGCACCTTCCCCGAGGGGTCGGCGGCGGCCGCAAGTGCCGCATGAAAGGGTGTGACTGGGATGGAGGATAAAAACAAAAAGACCGCTGAGCACGCTCCGCCCCGGTCAGGGACGAGAGACGAACTCCCGCGGTACCACCCCGTTTGACGCGCACTGAATGCGCGTCCACTCATGCGGCAGGTAACGGATGCCACCGTCCCGTCTTACTGGTTCCGGTCCCTGCGGAGGTCGTCCGCGTTCGGGTTCCGGTCCGTTCTTCCGGTCAGCTCAGGGGTGAGTTTCAAAGCGTCCAACGCCGGGTTTCCACCATCTCCGGCTCTCTGTGGTAAGGATTGGCCTTTACTTTCCCCGTCAAAGCCATTCGTGTATTCAACTGATAGGTTGGAAGTATACGTCACGAGCATGCGCCCGACAACCAGCAGGCGCATGCTCGTGAGCTGTTTCTAGTCGCCGATTCCCCAGTTCTCGATCACATAGTCCAAATCCTTGTCACCGCGGCCGCTCAGGTTCACAAGGATCGTGCCACGCTCCATCTCACGCGCCCGCTTGAGCGCATATGCCACCGCATGAGCACTCTCGATGGCAGGGATGATACCCTCCTGGCGTGAAAGCTTGAAAAACGCGTCTTTACAGTCGTCATCAGATGCCCCGACATACTGCACACGTCCGGTGTCTTTGAGATAGCAATGCTCCGGGCCCACGCCGGGATAGTCCAGGCCGCTCGCGCACGAGTAGACGGGCGCGGGAGAACCATCCTCGTTTTGCAGCAGGTAACACTTGAAGCCGTGGATGATGCCCTCGATGCCATACGTCATGCTCGCCGCATTCTCGCCCGGACCTGTGCCCGTGCCGAGAGGCTCGACACCGACCATCTCACAGGGATCGTCCAGAAACGCCCGGAAGATCCCGATGGCGTTGGAGCCACCGCCAACGCACGCAGTGATAACGTCCGGAAGGTTACCCGTCATCTCCTGGAACTGCTCACGTGCCTCTACGCCCACGACGTGCTGAAAGTCGCGCACCATGAGCGGGAACGGGTGCGGGCCAACGACTGAGCCAATGCAGTAGATGGAGTTCTCGTAATCGGCCAGATACGCATCGAACGCCGAGTCGACAGCCTCTTTGAGCGTCTTGAGCCCGTGGGTGACCGGCACGACCTTTGCGCCGAGAAGCTTCATGCGGCTCACGTTGGGAGCCTGCTTGGCGATATCGACCTCGCCCATGTGGATCTCGCACTCGAGACCGAAGTACGCGGCCGCCGTGGCGAGCGCTACGCCGTGCTGGCCGGCGCCTGTCTCGGCGATCAGCTTCTTCTTGCCCATATACCTGGCGAGCAGCCCTTCACCCATGCAGTGGTTGAGCTTGTGTGCACCGGTGTGATTGAGGTCCTCACGCTTGAGGTAGATCTGCGCGCCGCCGTTTGCCAGCGACATGTTGCGTGCGTGGTAGACGGGCGTGGGACGACCCTGGAAGTGCTTGCGGATATAGCGCAGTTCAGCGATGAACGACGCATCGTTCTCGATCTGGCGGTAGGCGTCCCATATCTCCGCGAACGGACCTTCGAGCTGCGGCGGCAGGTATTTGCCACCCCACTGGCCAAAGTATCCGTCGTCGGTGGGCATCGTCTCGTGCTTGGTCTGCTCGGACATGATGTCTACGCCCTCTCTTCTGCGCATTGCGTCCATCGCCTTATGGCAAACGGCCAGGCTGGTCTCCATACGGATTCCAACCAGAATACTTCACCGACGCAAGTGCTCACATCTTGGACAGATCGCGCAGCCAGACCGTAGAGCCCGTGTCAGGGCCTGAGATGAACACTACATCGCTGCCGGAGATTCTCGACATCCGTGCGTCCACGCAGTCCTGGGAGATGAGCCGTTCAACGCCTGTCGACACGTCCAGCGCATACACACTGGAATCCGAGGCGGCATCATCCCGTCGCTCAAAGACCGTCGTGTTGCCGTCGATCGCAGGCGCGTTCTCTAGCTGCGAGGTATCGGTGAGCCGAGTTTCAGTGTTGCTGCCGAGGTCATAGATCCACACGTCACCGTCTCTGATGTAGACGACCCTCTCGCCGGAAATATCGGCTTGACGCTGATCGACATCGGCCGTCGCCACCAGTGATTCCACATCGGTGTCCAGGTCGTAGAACCAGACCTCGCGATACTCAGCCTGCAGGCGGGTGTAGACGACCCGCCTTCCGTCAGCGACCGGGTCCTGGATCGACACGCCTGATGCTGCAACATGGCCCTGCTCGCCGGTCTCGCAGTCATACCACGACAGACCGCCTGACATGCCCGCATAGAACACTTTCCCGGCCGACATGGAGGTCGGCGTATCGAAGAAGCGACAGGGATCATCGAGCATCACGACAGGCCCGTACGTCCCGGCAGCCCTGTCGTAGACGTGGAGTCCCCAATCCATGTTCCCGGCTCTCCAGACCACCACTCGATCCCCCTCGGCAGTAACGGCCTTGGGGTCGCAGCCTTCGCCAAGGCCGGTCTCGTCAGCGGGGAGCTGAGGTAACATGACCGTGCCGGAAGCGTCGACTGCCGCAGTGGACCACGACTCCGAGTCATTGTCTGACCAGACGACCATACCGTTGTTTACGAGCAGCTGAACGAGCTCGCCGGAAGGCTTGCCCACAGCCTGGAGGGACGCGGCGGCGTCATAGGCGTCAAAGGGGGCCTCGGTCTGATAGTTTGGCGTTCCTTCATCGTCAGTGAAGCTGCCAGCGTCGCATTCAACCCTGTATCTCGCACCGGGAACAAGCACCTCGGGCAGCGAGAGCACCGCACGGACGCCCGAGTCGTCCAGCTTGACAGACGTCACGGACGTGACCGCCGATGTCTCCATGCTGACCACTCTGAAGTCTCCGGGATCAAGCGACGTGGGGTCAAGCGCGCCGACGCCGACTACGTAGAAGGAAAGCGCGACGGTGTCAGAACCCGTAGCCCACGCCGCGCTGATGAGCGGCGGAGCGTACTGGTAAGAGATCCGTGAAGCCGAGACGCACGGGCTGCCGTTGAGATCGGCAACGGCGTCCTGGCCGATGCTCAGCCAAAAGTTCTTGCTGCCACTCATGGGAGAAAGCGTGAGCAGCACTGAATGACCATCCGGGCTGACGACCGCATCGAGCACCGAGACCGTGACGCCATCGGTATTGGAGAACGCCGCGAACTTGGACGCGTCGATGCTTGTCGGGTCCAACTTGGTACTGGAGCTGAACTCCAGCCGCACATGCTCGGCGTCGGTCGCCCATGCAGAAACGGCCTGAGGTGACGGGAAGCCCGTAAATGAGAGCGTGTCTAGACCGTCGCTCTCACGACCGTCCGCATCGGTGATCGCCGATGGATACACGCAGAGCGGATATACCTCCCCCGGCATCTGCATTCGTGAGCACTCGACTCGCACCGTGTCCTCTCCGATGACCTGCACACCAGCTGGCCAATCACCGTAGAAGAACTTCGAGGCATCGGCCTTCTGGATCGGCGAATCAATGTTGAAGTGAACGTCGAAGTGCGTCGCATCGACCACGTTGACGCTCTCAATGCTCGGCCAGGTGTAAGAGAAATCCCATGTCCCGCTAGAAGCCTTGCTCACCTTGCCGTCAGCGTCTCTAACGGCCCCGAGCGGAATCTGCACATCCAGCTCGTCTTTAGACGTATGCGCCGCTACGACCAGCTCGATCTGGTGCGCTCCGCTGATCGATACGCTGCTAAGAGGCCAGTTTGCAGTGATCGTTCCCGTAATTCTATCGAGCGCTGCGTCACTGTCGAATGTAAGCGTGACATGAGGGAATGCACTCGTATCGACCTTGGTCACAGCAAAGTCGCCGGTCTCCGAGTAATCTGCCGTGAACCTCGGGCCATTGCCGGTGAGATTCGTGAATCCGGCCGAGTCTCGCACGACCTGATCCCAGATGAGCAGCTCATACTGCATACCCTGCGTCATGGACCGGTTCAGGTGCAACCGGAGCGTGCGAGCGTCCGGCAGCATCTCGATATCGGTGACCTCATCAAGATGCCTGCGTGACTCGGCCTCACAGATGTTCACCGTGGCGTCTGCGACAAGATGAAGATCGGCAGCGCTCTTGAATGTGACATCCACGGTATCGAACGTCGGCGTGTACGCAGACACGGCAATTGGAGAGGCCGACAGGTCGATGATCACCCCGCTGGACGCGGCATTGTGGGTCCCAAGCGTATTGCATACTGCGCCCTTGTACATGTAGAGCACGGTGTCGCTGATCGTCGATAGATCTTTCGTGCCCTTCAGCGTCACGACGTCTCCGGCCACCGACACCAGCGTCAGAGTATCGCCGGGAAGTCCAAAATCGCTACCTTGCACCGAATTCGCGTCCAGCGTCCCCGGTCCATCGAGCGTCACTCTGTACGTCTTGTCCGAGACGAGCTTCGCTGACGTGACACGGTAGGAAGGCATCGGGCCGCTGTCCCAGATGAGATACCGGTACCACAGCTCGCGCTCAGCCTCGATGTCTTTCCCGAGACCCGGGATCCCCGTCAGATCGAGCCCGGCAGCGATGTTGAGAGATACGCCCGAGGCGCGCCATGCAGACGAGCTGTCGGCCGTCTCATCGACCGTGTAGTCGTAGACGGCGCGGATTTCCCCGTAGGGCGCGAGCGCTTTGTCATACGGACGCATCTCTATCCGCAGACCGGCCCACACGTCCATGTCGACACCCGCTGCAAAATCACGCGAAGCGCCAGCCGATACACTCGGCGTGTCAACGCGCATCACACAGCCGGTTCCATCGTCTTTGTCGTATGAGGCTTTGGCGATCATACCGGCGGGCATCGAGCACTCACCGAGCGGTATGCTGCCAACGCCCGCATAGGTCTTGGAGACGTCGACACCGGCCCGGAAGTACAGACGGTTATTGAAAACGACCGGGACTCCGCAGACGACGACCGTCTTCTTTCCCAGGTTCTTGAGCTGTTCTTGATATGAATAGCTGCCCGTCCGTAACGGCGTGACGCCGGGCGTGATCTTAGTGGCACCCGTCTGAATCTGTGCGCCCGCAAAGTCCACGGTGTAGTCATCCACGAGCAGACCGAACCTGACCAGCACGTTAGCGATACCCACCTTGGCATCCATCGTGGCTATCGGATTAGAAGGATCGTCGCCGAGCGCGATGGACTTGTTCCAGTTCAATGAACTCTCACTAAGCTCAAAGCCTAGGTCCAAGTCTCCAGTGGCGAGAAACTCGATCGCCTCCCAGGAAGACATGCCCTCGTCTTTGATGGCACTCCATGTGTCCTCGGCAATGCCCACGATGGCATCCCCGATATCGCCGAGGAAGCCTGCGGCCTTAAGCGAGCCAGACGAATCCAGACACATTGGCACCTCGATGCCCGCATCCCTGAAGATCTCGTTAAGCCCGACCTCGGACATCGTCACCACGACACCGCTGCCGACGTCATCGATCGACATGACTCGGCCGGCAAACCCGCTCGGCGCGCCCGCACATGGCCCGGCGACCAGCACATTGCCTACCTGCAACGATTGCAGCTGAGCCGTCCAACCGGTGAAGGTGACGGCAAGCCCGTCTGAGGCGACGGTGGCTACCGTGGACGCCGTGGCCAGATCGACTACCCGGGTATCGGAAGTCAGACGAGTGACCGCCTGCTCTTCAAGCGCGCTACAGACTCCCGCAGAGATCGCAGGCGCTCCACCGATCACATACACCCGCTCGATGCTGGAACGATGCCTGCCGACCCAATCAGCTGTCTCGGACGCCACGCGCGACGCCGGGCACAGAAGAACAGGTGCGCTCGTCTGACCTGCCCACACACCTGCCACGAGCCCGTCGGGGTAGTCCTCGCCCGAGGCCACCACAAGATCGCTGGCCGAGAACCCTATGCCGATCTCAAAATCGGCGATCAAAGCGGAGGTCTCATACCGATCAGCGCCGCCGATCCGTCTGACGCCCGGAAGCCCGGAAGCTACATCAGCGGAGACGGCACTAGTCCCTCCCACTATCAAAACGCCGGCTGGATCAAGCCGGTCCATGGTCTGCTGCACCACGGCAGGAACGCTGTCGGGGCGAGTCAACAAGATAGGGGCGCGCAGCGCGGCAGCGAGGCTGGTGACCGAAACGCTATCAGCGAACTGCGTTCCAGATGCTACGATCACGCCCCAGACGCAGTCGAGCGACGAGGTGACCTGATCGGCTATCAACGCCGAGGTGGCGTAACGGTCGGATCCACCGATGCGCGTGATGTCGTCGGTCGTGATGCCGAGAGCAGAAAGCTCGGCCACGACAGCAAGGGAGACGGCGTCCGTTCCGCCGACGATGGTCACCGAGGATGCCCCGAGTCGTTTGATCTCACTGACAGTGCTCACGGGAAGATATGTCTTCGCCGTCAACAGGAGTGGTGCATCGGACGATGCCGCAAGGGGCGCCGCGGCCAGCGCATCAGGAAAATCCTGGCCTGTACACAGCACGACGCTGTCACAGCCCGACGTCCAACCCCACTTTGAGATCTCCGCCGCGGTCGCATAACGGTCCTTCCCCGCGATGCGCTCAAGCGTAGGACCCGACTCGGACGTAAAGCTCCCGGAGGTGGCCTGCGGCCTGGTGGCTGCTGCGGTGAGAACAGCGGGGGGTGCGGCGAGAACGCCCGACCCTGGAGCTAGCATCACCACCAGTGAAAGAAGTACGGCAGATACTGCCGATACGATCAGTGGCGGCTTTCGCATATGGGCTCCCACCCTGGTGCAGTCGCTGGCATAACCTACACATCGCTTACCTAGACTGTATCAGATTGTGGAAATACCCCGTCCGGACCACATCCACGGAGTCGCTACCTAGCAAGAAGAGCCGCTCCCGGCGAGGCAAGCGGCTCTTCGATAATGCATGTTGACGTGCTAGAACATACCGTGCGGTCGCTAGAGTATCTCGATCAGGGCGTCGGCGTATGCCTGCGTCCCCACGCAACCCTCGGTGCTGCCCGTGTTGGTGCGCTTGATGTCGTAGGTGACATGCTCGCCCTCGGCAAGCACGGTCTTGACGGCCTGGAGCACACGCTCGCCAGCCTCCTGCTCACCGATGTGCTTGAGCATGAGCGCCGCTGACAAGATGATCGCAGTCGGGTTGGCCATGTCCTTGCCCGCATACTTGGGCGCCGAGCCATGGACCGGCTCGAAGACCGCGTAATCGGTACCGATGTTGGCGCCGGGAGCAATGCCCAAACCGCCGACCAGGCCAGCGGCCAGGTCGCTCAAGATGTCACCGTAGAGGTTGGGAAGCACGAGCACGTCCCACCACTCGGGATGCAGCACGAGCTGCATGCACGTCGCATCCACGATGTAGTCCTCGAACTCGATGCCCGAGTCCTTATACTCCTCGGCCACTTCACGCGCCACTTTAAGGAACAGGCCATCGGAGAACTTCTGGATGTTGGCCTTGTGCACCGCGGTGACCTTCTTGCGGCCGTTGGCGATGGCGTAGTCAAAGGCGAACTTGACGATACGGCGGCTGCACGTGATCGAGATGGGCTTGAGCGAGATGCCTGAATCAGGACGGATGATACCCGCGCCCTTATCGGCCACCCACTTGATGAGCTCTGCGGCCTCGGGCGTACCCTCTTCAAATTCGATGCCAGCGTAGAGGTCTTCAGTGTTCTCTCGCACGATCACGAGATCCACGTTGTCATAACGCGCACCGGTGCCGGGGATAGAGAAGGACGGACGCAGGCAGGTGTAGAGATCGAGCTCTTTGCGCAGCGCGACATTGGCGCTGCGGAAGCCGTAGCCGATAGGCGTGGTGATGGGGCCTTTGATGGCGACTTTGTTCTTGCGGATGGACTCGAAGACGTACTCGGGAACCGCGATGCCGTACTCGGCGATCATGTGCTCGCCAGCTTCGGCGGTCTCCCACTCGATGTCGACGCCGG
>Ga0123339_10002652_pt1 | contig 12065 bp, 14 predicted proteins | sample lystaG_FD_89956 | JGI IMG/M metagenome (GOLD analysis project Ga0123339, IMG submission 89956) | Glacier valley bacterial and archeal communities from Borup Fiord, Nunavut, Canada, to study Microbial Dark Matter (Phase II) -... | ecosystem: Environmental > Aquatic > Freshwater > Ice > Glacier ... | reverse complement strand
TACGGCCTCCAACGACGAACACGTCGTCAAAGCGGCGTTCACGGCGTGGAGCGAAGATGCCGTATACCACGATCCACTCTATCGCGTCGCTGCGGCGCGCTACATTAAATTCTTTTAGATGGTACGTTATTCGGCTCTTGGTCTGCGCGGTCGGCGTTCTTGCCGCATTTGGCTTCTTCGCGATCGCGGCTTCGGCGCAGGTGTCATCAGTAGCTGAACTCGTAGCAGTCTTCGAAAGACGCGTCGTCCGGGAGTCGAGCGTCGGCATCGCGATCGGCCGATACGATCGGGGTGCGATCGAGATCGCAGTTGCGCCGCCGTTGACGCGGACGACGGTCGTCGAGATTGGTTCAGTCTCAAAGACATTCACGGCGCTTCTCCTAGCAGACATGGTGGACCGTCACGAAGTCGCGCTCGACGACCCGATCGAGAAGTTCTTGCCCATGGGCGTGAGCGTTCGCACGCGTCGCGGGAAGCATATCACGTTGCTCGATCTTGCGACGCAGTCGTCGGGATTGCCGCGACTACCGACGAACTTCTTCACGGCTAAAACCGATCCGATGAATCCATACAAATTGTAAACGAGAGAGAATTTGTATGACTTTCTCTCACACTACGAACTCGCACGCGATATCGGTACTCAGTACGAATATTCGAATCTCCGCGTGGGCCTGCTCGGAGAGCTGCTCGCGAATCGTGTAAAGATGTCGTACGACGTGCTGCTCCGCGAACGAATCACGAAACCGCTCGGGATGACGCACACCTCGGTCGTGCTCGGGTCGGATCAGCTGTCGGCATTTGCGACGGGGCACGATCTCTGATGGGAATGCTGTCAGCGCGTGGGATCTTCCGATCTTTGCTGGTGCCGGCGGCGATAGCAAGCTTGATTCTGCATCAAAACGGACGAGATACGCTTGCGATTCGCAAGTAGCTAGGCGATGTCGGCAAGCTCCGTCTCGGTTTGACCGCAGATTTTGCCGTCAAGCAGGTCGACGGTTCGTGTGGCACAGCCGGCAAAACGCGCGTCGTGCGTAACCATCACGATTGTCGATCCCGATGCGTGGAGTTCGTCGAGCAAGTGCATAACGGATTGACCGTTTTGCGAATCGAGATTGCCCGTTGGTTCGTCGGCGAGCAGGAGGGACGGTTCTCCGGCGAGCGCACGTGCGACGGCGACACGTTGCTGCTGACCGCCGGAAAGCTGGGCGGGAACGTGACTTGCGCGATGGGACATTTCAACGCGATCGAGGGCCTGCGAGACGCGGCGCTTCCGTTCGATTCGGCTGATCCCGCGATAGATGAGCGGGAGTTCGACGTTCTCCATGACGCTCAAGTCGCCGATCAGATTGAAGTTCTGAAAGATAAAACCAATTTCGGAATTTCGGATACGCGAACGCTCGTCCGCACGACGCTCGTCGACTGGTCGATCGTTGAAAGAATAGTTTCCCGACGTCGGCTTATCGAGCAATCCGATGATTGCGAGCAACGTCGATTTTCCGCAACCCGATGGTCCGGAAATCGCGACATACTCGCCGCTTGCGATGGCGAGGTTCACGCCTGAAAGCGCGTGTGTTTCCATGTCGTCCGTGCGGTAGATTTTTCCGATATCGGTGAGTCGAACGATCACGTCGTCTCCTTTGCTCATTGTAGTGCGACCGCGGCATGATCGCCGGCTGCCGACATATCGCTTACGATGATCGTCTCACCCGGATGCAGGCCCGATACGATCGCGATGCGGTCGCTCGATCCGCGGCCGAGCCGAACGGCTATGCGTTCCGCTCGGTTTGGCGCGATGATCCTGTAGAGTTGGACCGTCGTTTCGTCGGCCGCGCCTGCTGGACGGGTCACCCACGTTGCATTGTCAATCCGCTCGAGTTCGATCTTGGCTTGAACGTGTTCGTCCGCGCGGATACCGAGCGGCGGTCGATCGAGCGTTACTTCGACCTCGACCGTTCCACCGGAAGCCGCTGGATCGATGCGCGCGACCGTTCCGCGAACGATTCCCGCGGGGGTTGCGAATTCGACGGATAGTCCCGCGTGAATCGATCGAGCGTCGCCTTCGACGACCGCGAGTTTCGCCTCGAGGTCGTGTTGATCGGCCACGCGTGCAAGCTCGCTTCCCGCCGTTACGTGTGCGCCGAGTTGGGCGACGACGGATTGGATCGTCCCATCGATTCCGGCCCGTACCAACAGCGCGGCCTGTTCGGCAAGTCGACGCGCAAGCATTCCTTCTACTTGTACCACGTGCGCCTGACCGGCCGCTATTTTAGCGATTCCGTCGGCCGCGGTCGACGCGATTTCGGCACGTTGGAGGCGTTCGCGATCCTGGGCTTCGGCCAACTTGATCACGATTTGCCGATATGGCAGGTCGGCAATGAGACCTTGCGCATGGAGCGACCGTTGCGCGGTTACCTGATCCTGATCGCCAGCGCGCTCGGCTTGCGTTGCGCGAGCGGCTTGTTCGCGCTCCAGTCGCGCGCTGACGGCCTGCTGACGTATCGATGCGAGCTCGGCTCGCGCGGTTGCGATTTGCGCGCGAGCATCGGCGATCTCGGACTCTGTCGCGGGATTTGCGAGGCGCACGACGATACTGTGCGCGGTAACGGACGCGCCGGGACGAACGAATATTGCATCGATCACGCCTTCACCTGGAGAGCCGATGACGGCTGTTCGTCTGGCCGCGAATGTTCCGGATGCCGGAACCGATCGCACGAACGAACCGAAGTGGACGGCGTCGGTGATGACGGAAGCGCGGTCGACGCTAAACGTCGGAGCATAAGTGGTTCGCAGTGAAACGGCCCCCCACACACCTGAGCCAAGAAGCACCGCGCCCCCGAGGATCGCCGTAGCTCGCGGAACGAGGCGTCGCGCCGCTGATGCTGGTCGTGCAACATCCATTTACTCGTACCTCAGCGCGTCGAGTGGGTCGATGCGCGTCGCTCGTCGAGCCGGCACGTACACGGCTACGACGATACAAGCAACGACGCATACGATGAGCAAAATTTCCTCATATGGTGCAAGAAGAGCGCGCTCGATCAAAACACCGTCTAAAGCTCGGGCGCAAAGCGATGCAATCGGGATGCCGAGAGCGACGCCCGCGGCAATCGGGACCAGCGTCGAGCGCATCATCAGCCGAATGACCGAACCCGCCGATGCGCCGAGCGCCAGGCGAATTCCGATCTCATGGCTACGGCGAGCGACGCCGTAGGCAATGACGGCGACGACACCGCCTAACGCGAGCAGGAGTGCGATTCCGGCAAGGATCGCGAGCATGAGATCGGCGATCCGTGCCCCTTGGATATTGTGCTCGATCATCTGTGCGAGCGATCGAACCAAAGGCAGTGGCAACTGTGGATCGACTCCCGCGATGGCCGTGCCAACCTGCGATGCGATGAGGCTTGGTGCAATCTGCACATGGACGATGAAATAGACGCTTCCCACAACTGACGGCATCTGATATGCCGGCATGTACGCCATCGGTTCAATCTCACGTTGAACGCTTGCACGAATGTTGCCGGAAATTCCGACGATCGTGCGCGGAATTCGTGGTTGCCCTCCCGTCGCGAACCCGAACAGAATCTGGCGCCCAAGCGCCTTATCGCTGCCACCAAAATACGTTTGCGCGAAGGAAGCATTCACGATCGCGACGGGCGGCATACCAATTCGGTCATTGTCTAAAAAGGTTCGTCCGAGAAGAATCGGTGTTTCCATTACGGCGAAAAAGGCTGGCGAGATGAGACTGAATTGCACCTCAGGCTCGCTCCCCGACGCGTAGTGCCGCCCTGCGATCGTCACGCTCGTATCCGGCGTGTTCCAATTGGGTACAGCCATCGTCGATGCAACGTCGACCACGCCCGGAATCGCAGCCAGGGCACGGTGAAATGCCTCGAGCCGGCGTAACGATTTTTGACCTTCACCACCATATTTGTAAAACGAAGTTCCGTTCACCGATACGAGATAGCGGTCGTTCACGGCGAACCCCATCGGGGCTCGCACGTGGGCGTCCAGCGTTCGGAGCGTCAACCCGGTGACGACGACGACGGCAATCGTGGCAGCTACTTCGATCGTAATGAGGATCGCTCGAAGTCTGCCGCCCGCACCGAGTGTCCCGGCACGACCTGCGCGTTTGAGGTCGAGCGAAAGATCGGGTCGGCTGAGCGCGAGGGCCGGTGCGAGACTCGTAACCACCGCCGCCACCACGACGAACGCAAACGAGATTGCGAGCATGCGCCCATCGATCGTAATTGGCGTGACGAATACAAATGCCAATCGTATGAACGAAGTAAAGAAGGGAAGCGTCAATGCGGCAAGCCCGAATCCGAGCAACCCTCCCGCGACGACATACAGAACACCCTCCGTAAAGAGTTGCATCAAAATTTGGCGTCGCGTCGCACCGAGCGAGTAGCGAATAGCAATTTCGCCCGCGCGTGCGGAGCCGCGCGCAAGGAAGAGATTGGCGACGTTCGCGCACGCGATCGCAAGGACGATAAAAACGGCGCCGGCCAAAGCCGAACCGACCAGCCGCGCCCCGCCGAAGATCTCATCCTGGAGCGTATGCGCCCGAGCCCCGATCTCCGCGTTCGTCTGCGGATGCCGTCGTGCCCGTTCCGTGAAAATTCTATCGAGATCCGCATTGACCCCGCGAATTCCATTCGCCGGTGAAATTCGAGCGAGGGCTCGATATTCGTGACCGGTGGTGCGGTTTACCGGCGTCATCGGCAAGTAATAGGCGTAGTTTGCGATCCCACCATGCCAATAGTCAGGCGTTTGCGTTCTCGCCGGAACGACCCCGACGATCGTTTTTGGGAGATCGTCGATCGTCACGACCCGGCCGACGATATGTGGGTCCGCGCTGAATGCCGAACGCCAAAGTTCTTCGGATAGAACGACGATCGGCGCAAGCGTTCTTTCATCGGTCATCGTAAAGAGTCGACCGAGTTGCGGCTGCACCCGTAGTATATCGAAGAATTCGCCGGACACGTTGATGCCCGCGATGAGTTTCGGTGGGGAACCGGTGTTCCGAAGCGTTCCGGATGCCGAATCGAAAAATGAGATCTGCGCAGCGCGCGACTGCGTTCGGAGTGCGAGAGCATCGTCGTAGGTGAGCCCATAATGTGAGATCCCGTTGGCGACGTTCGTTTCCATGATTGTAACGAGCGTCGTGGAGTCCCGGAACGGAAGCTGATCCAAGAACAGGTGCGAGAGCGCACTGTCGATCGCGACGTTTGCACCAATTGCGATTGCCATCGTTGCCACGATCAGCGCTGAAAAGACGGGGGTCTTTCGTGCGACGCGCGCAGCGTATCCCGCGTTGCGCCCGATCGCTGCAAACCGTTCGAGTAGCCCGCTCCCGAGCGCATCGCTGACGGCGCCGGCCGCGAACATCAAAGCGGCCCACGGCCCTCGTTCGCTACGCTGCGTGTCGTAGTGCAACGCAAAGTCGTCCCGCATCGCCCGGCCGTACGTGCGCCGTGCTTCGCGCGGCGTCGCAACGAGCGCGAATGCGAAGAGCGCTGCCGCAAGGACGGCGTCGGGCTTACCCGAGCGCGGGGAGTAACCGGCGCTCACGTGCGATCCGAATGACGTTGACGAGGCGTTGCGCCTCGGCTTGGGCGATGCGACGACCGCGCGCGGTCAACCGGTACGCGCGTCGGCGAGAATCCTCGGAATCGGCCTCGCCTTCGAGGATCCAGCCATCGGTCAGGAGCTGCCGCAGGGTTCGGTAGAGCGTCGCGGGATTGAGTACGACCGCGCCTTCGGTAGCCGTTTCAACTTCTTTTGCGATTGCGTAGCCGTGAATGTCACCGTCCGCCAGTGACAAAAGAATATGAAAGGTCGCAGCCGACAATGCCGGCTGCGCGTCAGTTCGTCCCACGATTCGGCTCCTCTTTAACTGTGCAATGTGAATATAGCCGAAATGGATATAGTCGTCAAGTATACGCGTGCTTTGCGCCCACGCATTCTCGCTTCGGAGGACCCTCTCTATGTCGCTCGATGCGTTGGCTCTCGTCACTGGCGCCTCCAGTGGATTCGGAACGGACTTCGCGCGCGGACTAGCCGCGCGCGGCTACGATCTCATCCTCGTCGCGCGTCGGGAAGATCGATTGCGCGCGCTCGCTACGGAAATCGAACGCGACTTCATGTGTCGAGTCGAGGTGATCGTCGCGGACCTCGCGATCGACGCCGAGCGCCAACGCGTGTGCGAAACGGCTCTCTCCCTTGGAAAGCCGGTAGAGGTGCTGATCAATAACGCGGGCCTCGGATTATATGGTCGGTTCGATGCAATCCCGTGGGAGAAGGAGCGACAGATGCTCGATGTCGACATTTCCGCCGTCGTGCATCTCACCAAATGGTTCACGCGTGCGATGGCGGCGCGCGGCCGGGGATACGTACTCAACATCGCATCGACCGGCGCTTATCAGCCAACTCCACTCTACGCGAGCTACTGCGCGGCAAAAGCGTTCGTGCTCTCGTTCTCGCAAGCCGTCAACTTCGAACTTCGCAAAAGCGGCGTAAGCATAACGGTCGCCTCACCCGGTATATCAGCGACGGAATTCCTGACGGTTTCCAAGCAACAACCCACGTCGTTTCAGAAATTGACCATGATGTCGAGCGCGGACGTCGTTCGAAAGTCGCTCAAGGCGCTTTTCGAACGACGCTCCACGATCGTGCCCGGCGCGGTGAACAGGTTCATGACGCAGTCCGAGACGTTGCTGCCCAGTTCCCTGAAGACGCGGATCGCTTTCATACTCATGCACTCGAACGAGTCGACCCACGCAAGTGAGTCGGGCTCCCGAGACTAGCCGCCGCCGGGCGTTGCGAGGATCGCGAATTGAGCGGCGATCCACGTCTTCCAGGCGAGGTTTGCTTGCTCGAGGGTTAGCGCTTTTGAGAGGTCGCGTCCGACGATTTTCCCATAGCGCATCATTCCTTGGCTGACTTGCACGTGAGCACGGTTACGCGGATCAACGTTATTGCCGCGCGGACGATGCTGTTCATTTCGGTCTCGCTTCTGGAAGGGCACCGGTCTGATGCCGTAGTCCAAGGTTAGGCGTTCGGGGCCGTCTGTGCGGTGAGCCGACTTACCAAGGTTCACACGGAATGGCGGGAGTTTCGGTTCGCGCCATACGAAGAAACATGCGGCACTCGTGTCCGTTGGGAGATCGACCATGACGTTGACTGAAGACCAACTCGCCCAGTACGATCGCGATGGGTTCTTACGATTCGAGGGACTCTTCGATCCAGCCGAGATCGCGCTGCTCAAGAGCGAGCTTGCGCGCGTCGGCGCAGCGCAGAGCGATGCGATCATTCGCGAGCGGACCGGATCGACGCGCACCATCTATCGCTCGCATGAGCCCGACGGTCCGACGGCCTCGTCCGTGTTTGCGCGCCTCGTCCGCACGCCGCGGTTCTTGCAGCCCGCGCAGCAAGTCTTACGCGATGACGAACTCTACGTTTTTCACTGCAAAGCCAACATCAAGACGGCGATCGACGGAACCGTCTGGCTTTGGCATCAAGACTACGGGTATTGGCAACACGACGGCATCCCGCAGAGCACGATGACGACATTCATGGTGATGCTCGATGAAGCAACCGAGATGGGCGGCTGTCTCTATTTCGTACCGGGCTCCCATAAGCGCGGCATCTTGCCCGCCCACAAAGACGAAACGACGACATCGTATCCGCAGTGGGCGATCGAGAAAGACACGATGCGCACGTTCTTGCGCGACAATCCGCACGCCGTCGCGATTACCGGTAAACCGGGTTCGGCCGTCCTCTTCCATTGTAACATCGTGCATGGTTCGGGCCACAACCTCACGGCGAACGATCGTTGGCACGTCTACGTGGCGTACAACCCCAGTGCGAATCGCCCCAATCCGATTCCGCCGAACCCGCGCCCGGAATACGTCGTTTCGCAAAACTACACGCCGCTCGAAATGGCCGGGAGCGACGCATTGCGCGAGAGCGTTCCCGCCTAAACACTCAAACGATGACTTCGTGGAGGTGGCCGCTCTCGACTTTGTAGATGAACCCGCGCACGCGGTCGCGATGCGGAAGAAACGGGTGTGTGCGAACGCGGGTAATTGCCTGGCGGACGGTCTCGTCGAGATCCTCGAACGCGCCGAACGAGTACGCCGGCTCAGCGCCGGTTTCCGCGACGATTTTCGCGCGTAGCGCCGGCTCGTCCGTATGGTGCAAACCGCAATTCGTGTGGTGCATGAGGATGATTTCCCGCGTTTGCAGGATGCGCTGTGAGAGAACCAGAGATCGCAGCACGTCATCGGTAACGAGTCCGCCCGCATTGCGCATAACGTGTGCTTCTCCGGAATCCAAACCGAAGATCCGGAAGATGTCGATGCGCGAGTCCATGCAGGTGACGATCGCAATGCGCTTCGTTGGGATGACGGCGCGGGGACCCTCGAAGTCAGCTTCGCGGGCGATCGCGTTTCCGAGGAGTTCGTCAATTGCGGATTTCACAGGGACGTGGTTTGGCGAACGTAGGATAACGGCCCTCGCTCGAGCGCGGACCCGTAATTATACGGACGTTTGTTTTTCGCGCTCGCCCGACAGTGGGTTCATCCCATCCGCTGTGAGGTGCTCCGTTGAATCAACTACTTGCCCTTGGACTCGTCGCCATCTCGCTTTTTGCATCGCTCCTCGTCGTCGATTTTCTCAGTGGCCTGCTCCATTGGGCAGAAGACATGAAGACCGCACCGGGTGGATCGGCGTTACTCGACAAGTATGTCGTGCTCGACAATATCGAACGTCATCGTTTGCCGGGCACGATTCGTGACGGAAATTATTGGGTGACCAATCGGGTTTGCATCGCGCTTGCATGCATCGTAGCGGTCGTGATGATCGTCCTACACGTTCGCGCATGGCAGGCGTATGTGATCGCGCTTATGGCATCGCAAGCAAATCAGGTTCACCTCTGGGCACATAGCGCGAACCCACCGGCGAACTCTTCGCCTACCCCGATTATGCGAGTGCATCGACCCTGACGCCGCAGGCGGCGGAAGGAGCAATCGGCCAAGCCGCACTTGATCGAGGCAAGCCATGTACGCGGGCCTCACGGGTCACGCACCGACGAGCGCCATGCGGCGGCGCTAGGGCTGCTAGCGCCGCAAATTTGGCGAGAGATTCGATGCGACGTCGCGATACAGATGGCGCATCGCATCCATCAGGAGCGAGCCGACGCGGAACATGCCGTCGCCCGAAAGACGCAGGGCCGTCCAGGGCGTCGAGCCGTGCCGTTGCACGAGAAGATACGTATCGGAACCGACCGCGTAGATCGCGAATTGGTCCGACTCGGCGAGCGGTTCCAAGCCGTCGATAATCGTTCGGTCGACTTGCTCGAGGAAATCCATAGGTGCCCTCCGGCCCAGAAAAATCGGGCCGACGTACGACTTCGCGAACGACCCGAGGTGGACATGTCGGTGTTTCGAACGTTCGGTCATGGCAACGCCGGATCCGATGCTACGCGAAGTGCTGCTCCGCGCGATACCTGACGGACTTCGAGACACGTATCCATTTCGCGTACCGACGATCGCCTCGTTGAAGCGATTGCGGTTTACGTCCCGCGTCGTTTTTTTCGTCGGCGAAAGCGGGAGCGGAAAATCGACACTGCTGGAAAGCGATCGCGCTCTCGTCGGGCCGCGCGTTCGAGGGCGGCTCACGGAATTTTCGCGTTCCGCCGCGACCGGCGTTCGGTGGCCAGTCGCAGGAAGTGCTGATCGAAGGACTCGCGGATGCGTTCTTTTTGCGCGCCGAGAGCTTCTACAACGTGGTCTCGTATCTCGAGGGCCTCGACGATCCGCGCGCGTTCGCCCCAGACCGGGGGTGCGTCGTTGCATACGCGCTCGCACGGCGAATCGTTCATGACCTTGCTCATCGAACGCTTCGCGGGTGGCGGTCTCGATCTCATCGGCGAACCGGAAGCGGTTCTTTCGGCTGCGCGACAATTGGCGCTGCTGGTTCGGATGCACGATTTGCTCGAAGCCAGCGCGGAGACGCAGTTCATCGTCGCGACGCACTGCCCGATCGTGCTTGCGTTTCCGGGGGCGCATATTTTCTGGTTCGATCGACCGCCGATCGTCGAAACGCCCTATAAACAAACCGACGCGTATGCAAGTACGCGTCGGTTCCTCGACACTCCGGAGCGCCGGGTCTTAGTGGCTGTTGTCGTTACTCAAGCCGGCATCGATTTCAGCTCGTGCCGCTTGGAGATCGGCGATGGCCTTGAGGCGGTGTCCGCCATAGTCGCGCTGATCGTGTTGCATCTGATCGATAAGTGACTCGAGGCGGTGCCGCACGCCGCGAAGGTTACGGTCGCTGCCGCGATCTCCACGGACCGGAACGAGCGACTGCGGCGGCAAGGATTGGGCGGAAACGGCGCTTGCGAAGGTGACGCCGGCGAGTGCACCGGCAAGAGCGAGGATTCGAACGTTCATGGGATGTCCTCTTCGAATATCGGTATGAGTGCGCGCTCTACGAATGCGGAGCGTCTTCTCATACTAATGCAAACGGATGCGTAACCGTCCCGCCTCTTATCGTCGGCTCAGCAGATTCTCAGCGGCGTCTCATCTATCGAGTCTTTGAGGCGAGTAGCGGTTCGAGATGTGGGCGCACCGAGAAGGCGACGATGAGCCAGAGCCCGAGCAACACGAGTCCCGGAAAAATGCCGAGCGGCATCATGATGATGTGAAAAACGAGAATGTTGAAAATGATGGCCGCGGTAGCGACGAGCGCAAGTGGAACGAAGCGGTTGAAGAGGAAGAGCACGCCGGCGATCAGTTCGACGACGCCGACGAAGAGCACCCAATGCGAATGGAAATAGACATCTTGGAAGGCGCCTGCGAGACCCGGCATCGGCGGCGGGGTCGTTATGAAAAAACCGGAGATGCCCGATGCAAGAAAGACGAGTCCGAGCAGAATGCGTGAAACGAGGACGGCAATTTTCATGCGCGTTCGTCGCACGAAGCTGCGACAAAACCCTGCACGACCACGCTTAGCCGCCCGCCATCAAGTCGACGACGAGGAGCGGCTCCGTGGATGTCGATCGGAAAGCCGAAGTCCGTTGGGAGATTGCCGCTCACTTCCCGCCACGAATCGCCGCCATCGTTGCTGCGCATGATGTCCCAATGCTTCTGCATGAAGAGCACGTCGGGTCGCGCCGGATGCAAGGCGATATGGTGCACGCAGTGGCCGACCTCGGCTTTCGGATCGGGGATGCCCTTCGAGCGCAAGCCCTGATCGATCGGTCGAGCGAAACAACGCCGCATCTTCAACCTCGGCGTAGAGCGTGTCGACCTCGGTCAGCGAGGGTTCGAGGTGCCAGACGCGCGCGAATTCCCACGGATGCGGCGTCCCGTCGTACCACTGATGCGTGCCGGCAACGCCTGCGTAGGCAAAGTCATTGCCAACCGGCTCCTACCGCTTGCCGCCATCGTCCGACCGCTGAATCAGTTGACCGAACCACCCGGTACTCTGGGAAAGAGTTCCCAGCCGGGGAAATGCGGGCCCGCGATTTCCCACTGCTCACGTCGCTCATCCGAGGTCATGACGAACGCGCCTTTGCGCGTCCCCATCAAAACACGGACTCCGACCATACGGCACTTCTTTGTGGTCTTGCGACGAGGCTTTTACGGAATTAGCCAAGACTCCGCCAGCTTGCCGCCGTTCCCACCGAGTTCTGGGAAAGAGTTCGAGATGACCGAACGATCGTCGGGCTTCGTGCGCGTGCGCGGCGCCCGCGAACACAACCTCAAGAACGTCGATGTCGATATCCCGCGGGAGGCGCTCGTCGTATTTACCGGCGTGTCCGGCTCGGGGAAATCGTCGCTTGCGTTCAGTACGCTCTATGCCGAGGCGCAGCGTCGGTATCTCGAATCGGTCTCGCCGTATGCACGGCGCCTCTTCCATCAGATGGCCGTTCCCGAAGTCGATGCGATCGACGGGTTGCCGCCGGCCGTCGCGCTGCAGCAGCAACGCGGATCGCCCACGACACGCTCGTCGGTCGGCAGCGTCACCACGCTTTCGAATTTGCTGCGGATGCTGTATTCGCG
>Ga0123339_10002651_pt1 | contig 12069 bp, 12 predicted proteins | sample lystaG_FD_89956 | JGI IMG/M metagenome (GOLD analysis project Ga0123339, IMG submission 89956) | Glacier valley bacterial and archeal communities from Borup Fiord, Nunavut, Canada, to study Microbial Dark Matter (Phase II) -... | ecosystem: Environmental > Aquatic > Freshwater > Ice > Glacier ... | reverse complement strand
CCCGACCAGTTCCACCCGGTTGCGCCCGCCTTTCTTGGCCCGGTAGAGCGCGGTGTCGGCCCGCTCGAGCAGCCGCGAAGCCGTGTCACCGGGCCGGTACACCGCGATGCCGATGGACACTGTGACGCTCACCCCACCCGCCAGGGTTTCGCGCTGCACCGACACCCGCAGGCGCTCGGCCAGTTGCTCGGCCTGAACTTTTCCGCTCGAGGGCGACACCACCACGAACTCCTCGCCGCCCCAGCGGGCTACCATTTCACCGGGGCGCAGGTTGTGGTTTAGTCGCAGCGCCACCTCGCGCAGCACCTGGTCGCCGATGGCGTGTCCATGACTGTCGTTGACCGACTTAAAGTGGTCCAGGTCCAGCATCAGCACCGAGCAAACCGCTGCGGGAGCTGCACTGTCAGTCGAAGCGGGTGCTGTGGTAATGGGGCGGCTCGAGAGCTGTTTCAGGCGCTTAATTTCGGCCTCGAGCATCGGCTCTATCTGGCGGCGGTTGGGCAGGGTGGTCAGGCTGTCGGTTCCGGCCAGCAACTGCATCCGGTAAAAGCTTTGGCGGTAACGGGCGTAGAGTGCCAGCAGCAGCAGGTACATGATGTTGGTGAGGTAAAACTGGACCACGCTGTTGACGGCAGCGGTTTTGACCCATCCACCACTCAACGCCAGGGGTAAGCTCGAGAGCAGCACCACCAGCGCGAAGCCAAAATACAGGCTCGAGGCTATCAGCGCCCTCTTATACGGCATCAGCAGGAACACTAAGGGGTAGAACAGCGGAAACCACATCGCGGTTCCCGAAAAGCCCTGCCCGTACATCAGGCCCTTGAAAGCGAATTCGGTCAGTGCGCCGAGCTGGTACAGCGCCAGTGCCACCACGGGGATGAGTTCGGCGTTGTGCTGCGAAAGCCGACCCAGACGCATCAGAAAGAGCGCCAGGAAACACACGACTCCCAGCGGCAACAGCACGAAGTCCAGCCAGACCACTCCCCTGGCCACCTGGAAAGTGGTGTACCACGCCAGCAATGCGGCCACACCACCGAGCAGCAACAGCAACAAGGTGACACGCCTGCGAAAACGAATGGAGCTGTCCAGTAAAGGATTGGTCATTTCAGGCACGCCTGACCTCAGGATACCACAGCCACCCGGTTGCGGCCCTCGCGCTTGGCCCTGTACAGGCCGCTGTCCGCTCGAGCCAGCAATTTTTCTGGGCTGTCACCGCGCTGATAAAGCGCCACGCCCACGCTCACCGTCACCAAAAGCTCTTCATAGACCGCCACGGTTTCAACAGTGCGGCGCAGGTGCTCGGCCAGACTGTGCGCGGCGGTGGCGTCGCCTCCGGGCATCAGCACCAGAAACTCCTCGCCGCCCAAGCGCCCCACGGTGTCCTGAAGGCGGACTTCGCCCAGCAATCGGTGGGCGATTTCGCGCAGCACCCCGTCGCCCACGCTGTGACCGTACAAATCGTTGACGCTCTTGAAGTGGTCGAGGTCCAGCAGCAGCACCGCGAAGCCCACCCCGTCCACCTCCGCTCGAGCCTGTTCGTCTTCTATGAGCGCCTCGAGCAGTCGGCGGTTGGCCAGCCCGGTCAGGCTGTCGGTCTGGGCCAGGGTCCGCATGGCGTAAAAGCGCTGACGATACTGAGCGTAGAGGTTCATCAGCAACACGAAGGTCACGTTGGCCAGATAAAACTGCACCATCGAGTTGAGGGCCTTGACCTCGAGTAAATTATTTAACAGCGCGTGCGGCAGGCTGATTCCGAAGAGGACGAAGCTCAGGGCCAGATACCCCAGCGAGAGCCGCAGCGCCAAGCGGTAGTTGACCAGCATGAAGGTGAGCGGATAAAACAGCGGAAACCACACCGAGGTGCCGCCAAAGCCGTGGCTGTAAATGTAACCGTTGAGGGTGAACTCGAGCAGGTTGCCCTGCTGCTGCACCGCGAAGAGGCCGACCACGCACAGCTCGGCCAGCGCGGTGGGCATCCGGCCCAGACGCAGCAAGGTCCAGAAAACGAGCGCACCTAGCACCATCAGCGGCAGCAGGTAAGCGTCTACCCCATGCACCCCAGAAATGATGAAAGAAACGGTCCAGGCGGTGAGCGCCGCCGCTACGGTCAGGCCCAGCAGCCACAGGGTGAGCCGCCGTCTGTGCTGCTCTTCTTTGGGAGATTGCTCGAGTTGGCGCATCCGCTCTTTGGACCCCCTCATTTACCCCTTAAATTATGCGGTAAAACGAGCGCGCGAAACAGCTTTGCCAATTCTTTAACCAGGGGTTCGTGTTCTGGCGAGAGCTTGATTAGGCAAAGCAAATGATTTTTCTGATAACACATCAAACCCATACGGCTCACAAAAATACGTGAACAACAAAATCAGAAAGAAACAAACTGGAGAAACGTGTTTTCAAAGCCGTGCTAAAGTGAATCCTCGAGCTGTGCGGGAGGAATGAATGCGTTATTACACCTCGGAATCGGTATCGGAAGGCCACCCGGACAAGCTGGCCGACTTTATTTCGGACAGCATCCTGGACGAATTTTTGAAGCTGGAAAAAACTGCCAGGGTCGCCTGTGAAACGCTGGTCACAACCGGGCTGGCCCTGATTGCGGGCGAGGTCAGCGCTCAGCACGCCTACGTGGACATCACCAAGACGGTGCGTGAAGCGGTGCGGACCGTGGGTTACACGAGAGCCAAATATGGCTTCGATGCCGATTCCTGCGCGGTGATGGTGACGCTGGACGAGCAATCGGCGGACATCGCCGGAGGGGTGAACGTTTCTGAGGAGTGGCGCGGCATGAGCGAGGCGGCTCGAGCGCTCGAGCAGAACCGTCACAGCCGCATCGGGGCCGGAGACCAGGGCCTGATGTTTGGCTACGCCACGCGTGAAACGCCCGAGCTGATGCCGCTACCCATCACCCTGGCGCACGGCCTGACCCGCAAGCTGGCCGAGATTCGTAAAGCTGGAGTGCTCGAGTATCTGCGTCCCGACGCCAAAGCGCAGGTGACGATTGTCAGGGACGGTGAAAAGACCTGGGTGGATACGGTGGTCATCAGCACCCAGCACGCCGAGGAAACGTCTCAGGCCCAGATTAAGGCGGATGTGCTCGAGCACGTCGTTCGGGCCGTGATTCCGGCTCATTATCTGCTCGAGGAAACCAAATACTTCATCAACCCCTCGGGCAAGTTCGTGATTGGCGGGCCGCAGGGTGACGCGGGCCTCACAGGCCGCAAAATTATCGTGGACACCTACGGTGGCGCGGTGCCGCACGGCGGCGGTGCGTTTTCGGGCAAGGACCCCACCAAAGTGGACCGCAGCGCGGCCTACTACGCCCGCTACATGGCCAAAAACCTGGTGGCGGCAGGTCTGGCCGAGCGGGCCATGATAGAGGTGAGCTACGCCATCGGGCGCTCGAGCGTGGTGAGCCTGCGGGTAGAGAGTTTCGGGACCGGAAAGTTGAGCGACGAGCAGCTCTCCAAGTTGGTGCTCGAGCACTTCGACCCGCGCCCCAGTGCCATCATCGAAGAACTCGATTTGCAGCGGCCCATCTACGCGCAAACCGCCGCCTACGGTCACTTCGGGCGACCTGAGTTCCCGTGGGAACAATTGGACCGGGTTGAGGCTCTGAGGGGTTAGGACTCGAGAGGTAAGGAGAGTTGGCAGACAGAGCGCCTACGGCGGGTTTTTGGTTTTTGGTCATTGGTCGGTTTGATTTTGGGCGCACGAGAACAGACCAACCAAGAACCAATGACTAACAACCCGCCGGAGGCGCAATATTAGCGATTCAAACTCCAACTCCCCCTCGAGCGCCGTCCTCCACACACTTTCTCCGATTTCTCCCACAATCGCCCCCGCAAATTGCGCTAAACTAGGAAAACTATGGCCGTAGTTCGCTTTACCAAACAAAGACAGGCCGTGCTCGAGGCGGTGCGCCACACCGATTGCCACCCCGACGCCGCCTGGGTTCACGCTCGAGTGCGCTTGGTGTTGCCGCACATCAGCCTGGGCACGGTGTACCGTTCGCTCGAGGCCCTGGTCGAGGAAGGCCACTTGGTGTCCATTCTGGGCGCGGGCGATTCCAAGCGCTTCGACTATCGCAGCGAGGGCCACCACCACCTGATTTGTAAACGGTGCGGCCAGATTTTTGACGTGTCGCTCGAGCATCTGCCGATGGTCAAGCTGACAAAAGACCACTTGCCCCCCGGTTTCGAGGTCGAGGATGTGGTGCTCGAGTTCCACGGGGTGTGCGGTGGATGTCGGGATTCGGGAAACTAGAAATTGGATTTGAGCGAGACGGTGATATGGATGTCACCGTCTCGCTCTTTTTGTCCATGCTCGAGGATTTCAACCCAGCAAAAGCGAGACGGCAATCGCCCACATCGTCGCCCCCACCAAAGCGTCTAAAATCTGCCACGCTCGAGGGTTGCTAAAAAGTGGGGTCAAATGAGTCGCGCCGTAAGCCAGACCGAAGAACCACAGAATTGAGGCGAGGGACGCGCCGAGTGCAAAAAGGGTGCGGCCCTCGAGCGACTCCTTTGCCGCCACGCTGCCAATGAGAACCACCGTATCGAGGTAGACGTGCGGGTTGAGCAGGCTGAAGGCCAGGGTCGCCAGCATCACCCCTTTGAGATTGGACGGTTTGCGCTCGCCCTCCAGCTCGAGGGTTTGGGGCTTGAGTGCAGACCGGAAGCTGCGAAAGCCGTACCAGAGCAGAAAAAGCGCACCTCCCCAGGTGGCGAGCCGAATGAGCACAGGGCTGCTCGAGAAGACGGTTCCCAGGCCCAGCGTGCCCAGCAAAATGAGCAAAACGTCGCCCAGAGAGCTGATGAGCGCGACCCAGAAAGTGTGCTCCCGCCGCAGCCCCTGGCGCAGCACGAAAGCGTTTTGCGACCCGATGGCGACGATGAGACCCGCGCCGAAGCCCAGACCTTTAAGTAAGAGTGCGAGGTCCATAGGGTTTAAAGTTTAAGGCAAGCTCGAGCGTGCTCAAAAAGCAGCTCACAAACCCGGTTCTCGGTTTCACAAAAAGACGCCTGGATTCACCCCGAAAAATGGACTCAGCGCTCGAGCGTGGTCGGCGTTAATATCGCGCTTGCCGCTCAGCAGCAGGCTCAGCACGCTCTGAGAAATCCCTGTGGCGACCTCCACCTCTTTCTGGGTCAGGTCTCGAGCTTCCATCAAGTGTGCCAGAATTCCAGCGGGGGTGACGCTCGAGAGGTCAAAAAAAGGATGGGTACGCTCCCACTCGAGCACCAGCGTGCTCACCACATGCAGCAGCGTTCCTTCGGGGCTGTGTGGATTGCCTCCATAGCTGTCTATGAGTTCGTTCATGAATTCGACCATCTGGTCGTATCCCTGCTCGCTCGAGATAGGGGTCAGTGGAATGGGAACAAGCTCCACAAAAGATTTCCAGGCTTCGAGAACAGCGGTAGTCATAGGGTTTCCCTCACTTCGACTTTGTTGAGATTGAGTCTGTCGTACTCATCATGGGTCAATATCGAACGGACCAGCACCCGGCGACCCTGATAGTTGATGTCCACCAAAAGACGGTATTTGTTGCCCCCGATGTTGAAAATGGTCAGTGGAGCTTTGTAGTCGGCGTGTGTGTAGACGCTGCGGACGTGGTTGAAGTCGGTAAAGTCAGTAACGCGGAAGGTTTTGACCCACTCCTTTAGGGGAGTCTCGGTTTCGGGATGGGTTTCCCAGAAGCTCCGTAACGCTTTTTCCGAAATCACATTCACCGCCCAATTATAGCATATCGTTATAATCACTCTACCCAAACTTTTGAGCGTTCCAACCCCACCTCAACTCCCAAACCCCACCGCTCGAGTGCGCTAAACTACCCTTCCTGCGGCCCTGACGCCGCTCTGGAGGCAGCTCATACAGCACCAATTTCAACTCGAGAACGGCCTCACCCTTCTCGCCGAACCCGTCCGTACCCCTTCGGTCTCCTTTGACCTCAGAATGCGCTGTGGCTCGAGCGCCGACCCCTTGTTGCCCGGTGGACAGAGTTCGCGCGGCGCGGCCCACGCGCTCGAGGGCTGGTTGTGGAAGGGCGCGGGGGGCTTATCTGCACGCGGTCTGGCCGAGGCCCAGGACGATTTGGGCCTTGCACGCGGCGGCGGCGCGGGCTTCGAGCACACCCGGTTGAGCGCCAATTTATTGCCCGATGACCTGGAGTCGGCGTTTGCACTTTACGCCAAGGTGCTGCTCGAGCCGCACCTTGAAGGCGATGACCTCGAACCCCTGCTCGAGCTGTCCCGCCAGGATTTGCTTTCGCTCGAGGATTCGCCGCCGGATAAACTCTTCGCCGAACTCAGGGAGCGCTTTTACTCGAGCGGACACCGCGACCCGGTGCAGGGCACTTTGAAAAGTCTCGAGACGCTGACCCCCGAAACCGTGCGGACGATGCGAACCAGACACACCCCACAGGGCGCGACGCTGGCCCTGGCCGGAACTTTTGACTGGACCGAGGTGCAGCGCTTGGCGCGGAAATACTTTGGCGGTTGGACCGGGGAAGAGGTGGACCTCGAGCCGGTGGTCCTCGAGCCACGCTTTGAGGGCCACCTCGAGCAGGACAGCCACCAGACCCACCTGGCGCTGCAATACGCAGGTGTCCACCCCCGCTCGAGCAACTGGTACGCCTTCATCCTGGCGATTAATGTTCTATCGGGGAACTCGAGTTCGCGCCTGTTTGCCGAGGTGCGCGAAAAGCGCGGTCTGGCCTACTCGGTGTCGGCCTCGAGCGAGTTGATGGGGCCGCTGGGCTTTCTGAGCGCCTACGCCGGAACCACCCCGGAGCGGGCTGAGGAAACTTTGAGCGTGCTGCGCGCTGAAATCGAAACCCTGCACCGGGGGGTGAGCGCTGACGAACTCGAGCGCTCCAGAATCTCCCTGCTCTCGAGTCTGATTCAGAGCGGCGAGTCGGCCCGCGCCCGCTGCAGCAGCCTGGGCCGCGACTACGGCTGGTATGGGCGTACCCGCACGCTCGAGGAGGTCGAGACCGCCCTGCGCGGGGTCAAGCTCGAGCAGGTGAACACCTTTCTCGAGGGCCACCCCTTCGAGAATCCCAGCATTTTGACCCTGGGGAAATCAGCCGTGTCTCGAGGCGTAGCGGTGATGCGATGACCCTCGAGACCATCTCTGAGACGGCATTCGATTTTGTGACCCTTGAGAACGGATTGACCGTAATAGGCGAGGCACAGCCGCAGGCCCGCAGCGTGGCCCTGGGCTATTTCGTGCGAACCGGCGCGAGGGACGAGGGGCCGCCCGAGGGGGGACTGTCGCACTTTCTCGAGCACATGGCCTTCAAGGGCGACGCGAGGGTGGACGCGCTGGAACTGAACCGCCGTTTCGACGCGCTGGGCGCGAGTGTCAACGCCTTCACCGGCGAGGAGGTCACGGCCTACCACGCCGCCACCCTGCCCGAACACGCCCCCGAGCTGCTCGAGCTGCTCACCGGGCTGCTCAGGCCTGCGTTGCGTCTCGACGATTTCGAGCTGGAAAAAGCGGTCATTCTCGAGGAAATCGAGATGTACGACGACATGCCTGAGTCACGGCTGTTCGACCTGCTGCGCCCCCAGTTTTACGGGGGTCATCCGCTGGGGAATTCGGTGTTGGGGTCGCGCTCGAGCGTGGCCGCGCTCACCCCAGAAGCCATGCTCGAGTACCATACCCGCCGCTACTCGCCTAACAATCTAGTGTTAGCCTTCGTCGGAAAGTACGACTGGGAGGCACTGCTCGAGCAGGTCCGGGCACTGACCGCAGGCTGGAGTCCGCAGACGGTAGGCCGCAGCTACCCAGATTTTGTTCCACGCTCGAGCGTGACCCTGCACCCAGACCCCAATCTGAGCCGCGCCCTGCTGGGGATGATGTTTCCCGGCTTCAAAGCCACCGACCCCCGGCGGCTGGCCTCGAGCGTGCTGGCCGAGATTCTGGGCGGTGAAAACGGGCGGCTGCACTGGGCCTTGCTCGACACGGGATTAGCCGACGAAGCCAGTTTCTCGCACCAGGACGGCGATGGGCTGGGCCACTTCGAGGGTTTTCTTTCGTGCGACTTTGAAAGGGCCGCGCAGTGCCTCGAGATTTATGACGGCGTGCTCGAGCAAATCACCCGTGAAGGTGTGGGCGAAGCCGAGGTGCGCCGGGCCAAGAACAAACTGGCAGTATCCACCGCCCTGCGCGACGACACGCCCTACCCACGCCTGTTTGCGCTGGGCCTCGAGTATCTCTACACCGCTCAACGGGTCAGCACCGAGGACATAGTGCGGCAAGTGCGGGCGGTTACTCTCGAGAAGGTGAATACCCTGCTCGAGTTGAAACCGTTTTCGATTCGCGCTTTGACCGCGTTGGGTCAGATAAAGGCACTGGAGGTTCATTCCAATGTCAAAGATTGACATTCTTCGTGGCTTGTTTTAATCTCGAGCCATGAATGTTTCGCTGACACCGGAGCTAGAAAAATGGGTGGAATCGCGGGTGCAGTCCGGTTTGTACGCCTCCTCGAGCGAGGTGGTGCGGGCGGCTCTGCGGATGCTCGTTCAGGAAGAGCAAGCTCGCACGCAAAGTCTGACCTCTTTGCGCGAAGCCGTTGAAGAAGGTCTGGAGGACCTGAGAGCGGGGCGAGTGGTCCCGTTTGACGATGACTTTGTAGAAAACGTCAAACGGATGAGCAGGCAGAGGAAGGGTTGAGTGCGGCTGACCCTGGTTTACACGCTCAAAGCGCAGATAGACCTCGTGGGTCTCTGGGAGGATTATTTAGCACGCGGCACGGCAGCCGCAGACGCTGCTTTACAGGTTGTGGTCGAGCAAGCCAGTGAGCTGCTGACGTTTCCTGAAATGGGCCGCAGCCGAGAAGACCTGGGACCGGGCTTGCGGAGCCTACGCAAAAATAATCGCTTGCTCGTTTACAAACTCGAGGGTGAACACATCGTGATTGTGCGGGTCATCTATGCACAAAGTGACCTTTCAAGCACGGACTTTGAGACTTGATACGTTTGCATGGCCTGAAGTGTGAGCACGGGCAGGTGCAAACCCCAAGCCGAAACAGGTCTTGGTATTGTTTATATTTACACCTGTCTTGAGTTCGCACCCGACAAAATTGCCGCGCAAGAATCCGGTAGCACCCCGCCACCGCATCGGTCACAATAGCCCTATGACCCTTCGCTCGATTTCCGTCCCAGCGCTCACCCAGGCGCAGATGCTCGAGATTTTCAACTCCTCGGACGCGGCCTACAACGGTCAATTCATCGTTGGGGTTCACACCACCGGAATTTACTGTTTGCCCTCGTGCAAGGCCAAAAAGCCTAAGCCCGAGAACGTGAGTTTTTACGCCACGCTCGAGGACGCCCGCGCCGCCGGGTTCAGGGCATGTAAAAAGTGCAAACCCGACGAGTTCTATCTGGGTGAGTTCGCGGGCGAAACGCTCATCGAAGGTCTGCTCGAGGCCCTCCGGCTCGAGCCTGCCCGGTTTCGCAACGTCGAGAGCGTGGTCGCGGCTTCGGGGGTCGGCTCGAGCAAACTCTACGAGCTGTTCCGGGTTCACCTGCACACCACCCCGCTCGAGGTGCTGCTCTCGGCACGGCTCGAGGCGGCCCAGCGCGCACTCCTGCTCTCCAACCGCCCAGTGACTGAAATCGCCTTCGAGGTCGGCTTCGAGAGCTTGTCAAGCTTTAACGAAAACTTCCGCTCGAGCCAGCACACCACCCCGCTCGAGTTCCGGCGCGTTCGGGACGGTGAGGGTTTTTCGCTGCACCTGCCCAGGGATTACCCGCTCGAGTTCGTGCTGAAGCACATCGCCCGTGATGGCGAGAGTTTGACCGAAAGGATTGTGGGCCACATGCTCGAGGCTGCCTGGTGGGTGAACGGCGTGGCCTGCGTGGTTGGAATAGCGCTCGAGCCAGATTTAGCCCGTGTACAGGTTCTCGAGGGTCAGCTCAAGCCCGGCGATTATCTCGAGCTGTATGGCAAGGTGCTCAAGGTTTTAGGGTTGAGCGTCAACACAGAAAAGTTTGAAACCTTGCTCGAGGCTGACCCTGTTCTGAGGACGCTGCACCGCTCGAGCAAAGGGTTTCGCTTTCCGCTGCTGGCCTCGCCGTGGGACGGCTTGATGCGCGCCATCATCGGGCAGCAAATCACCACCGGCTTCGCTGCAACCCTGAGAAAACGGCTCACCGAACTGGCCGGAACACCGACCTCGAGCGGACTTTACGCGCCGCCCACTATTGAGGCCGTGGCTGCGCTCGAGCAGATTCAACTGCTCGAACTGGGCTTCACCCGCTCGAGGGCCGATTATCTGATTGGGGCCGCCCGCGCCGTGCAGGAGGGCCGCTTGCCGCTCGAGGCGCTGCGCTTCAAATCGGCCACCCGGCTCGAGCGAACCTTGCTGGCGCAAAAAGGGGTGGGGCCGTGGACCGCGCACTACCTGATGATGCAGGCTTACGGGCTGCTCGATTGCGTTCCGGTGGGCGATACCGGGGTAGGCGAGGCATTGAAGCAGTTCTTCGCGCTCGAGGAGCGACCCGACGCCAGGGGTACGCTCGAGCGGATGGAGGTGTTCCGGCCCTACCGCAGCCTGGCGACCTTTCACCTGTGGCAGTATCTGGGGGCGCAGGGGCGCGAGAAAAAAGCTCCCCAGGAAAGCGCTCGAGGTCCATCATGACTGTTTTGCACACCGACCAGATTTCCACGCCCATCGGTGAGGTGTTTATCGCACTCGAGGGCCACCAGCTCGTCTTTTTGGACTTTGCCGACAACCAGGGGCGCACCGAAAAATTGCTGACCCGCCGCTACGGAACCTACGCGCTCGAGCCGACGCACAATCCACACGGCGTTTCTCAACGCGTCTCGAGCTATTTTGACGGCGACCTCACCGCGCTCGAGGACATAGAAGTCAGCACCGGAGGCACCAAGTTTCAGCAGCGGGTGTGGAACGGTCTGCTCGAGATTCCGGTGGGCCAGACCTGGAGCTACGGTCAGCTTGCCGCTCACCTCGAGAACCCAGGGGCGGTGCGGGCGGTGGGGCAGACCAACGGCCTCAACCCGGTGGCGCTGGTTTTGCCCTGTCACCGCGTGGTGGGCGCAAACGGCACCCTGACCGGCTACGCGGGCGGTCTCGAGCGTAAAAAATGGCTGCTCGAGCACGAGAGAAAGAGCGCACAGACGGCTCAAACCATTCCACTTTTCTAACACCATCCGACTCTCTCTTCAAAAATGTAGATGATATACACTTAATCTCGAGTTCTAAGAGATTCCATTCGTACCCGAGGTCCCCATGAACCCCCGTGATTTGTCCAGCCTGATTTTACTTTCCGCCATCTGGGGCAGCAGCTTTTTGTTCATGCGTATCGCGGCCCCGGTGCTGGGTCCCATCTGGCTCATCTCCGCTCGAGTGGGCATCGCCGGAATTGCGCTCGTGTTGTACGGCTACGCGATTAAAAACGTGCCAGAGTTCCGCTCGAGGTGGCGCGAGTTCGCCTTCATGGGAGCCATCAACTCGGCGCTGCCCTTCACGCTCATCTCCTGGGCCGAGCTGCACATCACCGCCAGCCTCGCGGTCACGCTCAACGCGGCGGTTCCCATGTTCACCGCCGTGGTCTCGGCGCTGTGGTTGGGCGAGCACTTCTCGCTCGAGCGCAGGTTCGGCCTGCTCCTCGGTCTGCTTGGGGTCGCCATTTTGGTGGGTTTGGGTCCGCTCGAGCTGACGCCATTGGTGTGGGTCTCGGTTCTGGCCATGCTGTTTTCCTCGCTGTGCTACGGCATCGCCTCCATTTTTGCCAAACGCAACATGGGGGGCGTTTCGCCGCTGGCGACCACCACCTACAGCCAGGTAGTGGGAACCGTGCCACTGCTGGCGCTGATGCCCTTTTTTGTCCCTGCCAACCTGAGCAGCAAGCTCGAGGCCACTGGGCCGCTGCTGGTGCTGGGCAGCGCGCTCACCCTGGCCCTGGTGTGTACCGGGGCGGCTTACCTGATTTACTTCCGGCTGATTGCCAGTATCGGACCCTTGAAGACCTCGATGGTGACGTACCTCGCGCCGGTGTTCGGCATCGCCTGGGGCGTGATTTTTCTGCACGAGCACCTGAACTG
>Ga0123339_10002648_pt1 | contig 12072 bp, 14 predicted proteins | sample lystaG_FD_89956 | JGI IMG/M metagenome (GOLD analysis project Ga0123339, IMG submission 89956) | Glacier valley bacterial and archeal communities from Borup Fiord, Nunavut, Canada, to study Microbial Dark Matter (Phase II) -... | ecosystem: Environmental > Aquatic > Freshwater > Ice > Glacier ... | reverse complement strand
GTTGGGGCCCCAGTAACCGAAGCCGACCACGCCTACGCGCACCGGCGTGCGCGCGCTCACAGCCGCACGACCTTGGGACTATTGAAAGACTTGAGCACGTTGCGCGTGTCCAGGATGAGCTTGGATTCATCGACGACGAGCTGATAATCAACATTGCTGTGATCTGTCACGATGATCACCGCGTCGACCTCGGCCAGCGTCTCGGCGGTCAGGTCCACCGACTCTACAAGCTTCCCGTCCACGACGAACTCCGTGATCCACGGGTCGTGATAGACGATATCAGCGCCTTTGGTCTTGATCAGAGAGGCGACCTTGATGGCCGGAGACTCGCGCATGTCGTCGATATCAGCCTTGTATGCCACGCCGAGAACGAGAACCTTGGATCCGAACAGCGCTTTGCGCTGATCGTTCATCGCATCAAGGAGACGATTGACCACGTAGTAGGGCATGTTCTCGTTGATCTTGCCGGAAAGCTCGATGAACTCCGTCCGGAAGTCGTACTCGCGCGCTTTCCATGACAGGTAGAACGGATCGATCGGGATACAGTGGCCACCCAGACCCGGACCGGGATAAAACGGCATGTAACCGAAAGGCTTGGTCTTGGCCGCGTCAACGACCTCCCACAGGTTGATGCCCATGCGCTCCGAGAGCATCAAGAGTTCGTTCATCAGCGCGATGTTGACGCTGCGGAAGATGTTCTCGAGAAGCTTGGTCATCTCGGCCGCGCGAGTAGAGCTGACCGGCACGACCGTATCGATGTAGCGCTCGTAGAGCGCGACCGCAAGTTCTGTGCAGGCGGGAGTGACGCCACCGATGACCTTAGGGGTGTTGCGAGTCTGGAAGTGCGGATTGCCGGGATCGACGCGCTCCGGGGAGAACGCCAGATAGAAGTCCGTGCCCACTTTGAGCCCGCCGGCCTCGAGAATGGGCTGGATGACTTCCTCGGTCGTACCGGGGTACGTGGTGGACTCGAGCGTGATCAGCATCTCTTTGTGCAGATATGGCGCGACACTGCGTGCGGCGCTCTCCATGAAGGAAGTATCCGGTTCCTTCATCTCATTGAGCGGCGTGGGAACGCAGATGGCTACCGCGTCGGCCTCGGCCGCATGTGCGAAGTCGGTACTTGCGACGATCAATCCGTCCTTCACCAGCGAAGCGAGCACGTCGGAGGACACGTCGGGAATATAGCTTTGACCGGCATTGATGAGATCGACCTTGTCTTTGGAGATGTCCAGGCCGATGACTTTGTGACCAGCCCGTGCCATCTCTACCGCAAGAGGTAGACCCACATAACCGAGTCCAACGACACCGAGAACCGCTTCCCCGCTTGAAATACGCTCCTTGAGTCCCATAGCTCCCTCTTCGTCCTCACCGGCCGACGTATGCCGGAACCTTGTTTTGCTGACATGTACTGTATCGCATCAAGACGTCCGGCACCGCCGACGCCCGGTGTTCTAGGTGCCTACCGCAAACATGAGTTCTCCGGAACACGCTAATTCCTCACCTACGTACGCCGTAGCCGATCCGAACCCGATGGTGCTACGCCGCTTGGTGATCTCGACCTCGAGACGCAGCGTATCCCCGGGAACCACCTGGCGCTTGAATCGGACCTTGTCTATGCCGCCGAAGAACGCTATCTTGCCGGCGTTCTCTGGCAGGGAGAGCAGCGCCACCGCGCCGGCCTGCGCGAGCGCCTCAACGATGAGCACACCCGGCATGACGGGATGCTGCGGGAAATGCCCGGGAACCCAGAAGGCCTCCGTGGTGACGTCGAGATACCCTGTGGCACGCATACCCGGCACAAGGCCGTCGACGCGATCCAGCAACAGGAACGGATCACGGTGCGGGATGATGGCTTGAATCGCTTGTTTGTCGAGCATCTCGCTCCCCCTTCAGACCAATTCGATATCGGCGCCCAGCGCCTTGAGCTTGGGCACAAAGGAATCATAGCCGCGCATGATGTGGTAGATGTCGTCGATCTCCGTACGCCCATCCGCAGACAAACCCGCGAGAACAAGCGCCGCACCACCTCGAAGATCGGGACAGCGGACCTGCGCGCCAGAAAGCTGCGTGACGCCCCGCACAAGCGCACGATGACCTTCGATCACGATGTCGGCGCCCATCCGATGAAGCTCATCGGCGAACATGAAACGATTCTCGAAGACGTTCTCCGTCACCACGCTGTCGCCCTTTGCCAGAGACATCAGGACAGTGAACTGCGCCTGCATATCAGTGGGAAAGCCCGGATACGGGAGCGTGGCTACGTCAGTAGGACGAACCGGACGTGTCCGGGTGAGCGTGACGCCGTCTTCACGGACGTCCAGTTCACATCCGGCATGCTCGAGTTTAGCGAGCACCATCTCCATGTGCGTGGGGTCAAAACCGGATACATCGATGGGCCCTCCGCTGAGCGCGCCCAGCACCAGGAACGTCCCGGCTTCAATGCGGTCGCCGACCGTTGTGTGTTCAACGCCATGAAGCTGCTCGACACCTTCGATGACCAACGTCGACGTTCCACGACCCTCGATGTGCGCTCCCATGCCCACGAGGAAATCCACAAGATCACCGATCTCGGGCTCACGCGCGGCATTATCGATCGTGGTGCGGCCCTGCGCGAGGACAGCCGCCATCAAAAGATTCTCGGTAGCTCCTACGCTCGGGAAATCAAGAATGACCGGTGCACCATGGACGCCACCGGGCGCCTCGGCATGTATATATCCGTGGCCCATAGCGAACTCAACGCCCAGTTCCTCGAGGCCACGAATATGCATATCGATCTTCCGCGAGCCAATATTGCATCCCCCGGGCATAGCGACGCTCGCATGGCCGAGACGGGCAACCAGCGGACCGAGGACGATGATAGAGGCTCGCATCTGCGCGACCAACTCGTAGGGGGCCTCGAACGAAGTAAGACGGGTTGCATCCACCGTCACTTCATGACCCTCGTGGCGCACGCTCGCGCCAAGGCCTTCGACGACACGCGCCATCACTCCGACGTCGACGATATCCGGGACGTTAGAGATACGCGATACGCCGGGCGCAAGTAGCGCGGCGGCCATTAGTTTGAGAGCAGAGTTCTTGGCACCCTCGACACGCACGGCGCCATGCAAACGGGCACCGCCCGTGACGACGATCGATGGGGTTCCCGCCATGCGGGCCTCCAGGCGTAGTCACGAGGACAGACTATTACAGGTTAGCGGAGCGACACCATACACACAATCTGCGAGCGCGCCTGTTGGCAAGACGTCACCGGGAAATGCCGCTCAAAAACACAAAGCGGTGGAGCCGGCCTGCGACCGACTCCACCGCGATGTTACATATACGCCCGCTAAGGACGGTGCTTCGCAGCCGTCAATTGGGCCTCGTACCACTTCAGGTCGCCTTCGCACTGCTCACATGCAGCCGCGTCCGAACTCTTTCTGAGTTCAGCCATGCGCCCTTCGAGTACTACCTTCGCTTCGGCGGCCCGGTCGACGTCGATCTGCGATGAGATCGCCGCTCGATCAGCCAGAACGATGACCTTGTCCTCGTTGACCTGCAGATAGCCACCCGAAACCGCGAACCATTCCACGTCTTTGTTGTCGTTGTAGCGCACCCGCAGCTCGCCCGCGGCCAGAATGGTCACGAGCGGTGCATGCAAAGGCAGAATGCCGATCTCCCCTTCAATCGTGGGAGCGATCACCATCTCCACCTCATTGGTGTAGAGGATGCGCTCCGGGGTCACGATCTCACAGAGAAGCGTGCGTGCCATGGACGTCCTCCCGCCTACTCCGCCGCTGCCATCTGGGCGGCCTTCTCGACAGCCTCGTCGATTGTGCCGACGTAGCGGAATGCCTGCTCAGGGATGTCGTCATGCTTGCCTTCGACGATCTCCTTGAACCCGCGGATGGTGTCTTCAAGCTTGACGTATTTTCCGGACATACCTGTAAACTGTTCGGCCACATGGAAAGGCTGGCTCAGGAACTGCGTGATCTTACGCGCGCGGCTCACAGCGAGCTTATCCTCTTCAGACAGCTCATCCATGCCGAGAATGGCGATGATGTCCTGGAGGTCTTTGTAGCGCTGCAGAACCTGCTGCACCGAACGCGCCACATTGTAGTGCTCCTCGCCGACCACTGCCGGGTCAAGTGCACGCGATGAAGATGCGAGCGGATCGACTGCCGGGTAGATGCCGAGCTCGGCGATCGAACGCGAGAGCACGGTCGTGGCATCGAGGTGCGTGAACGCCGTCGCCGGCGCGGGGTCGGTGAGGTCGTCGGCAGGAACGTAAATGGCCTGCACCGAAGTGATGGAACCTTCCTTGGTGGAGGTGATGCGCTCCTGCAGCTCGCCCATCTCGGTGGCCAGCGTAGGCTGGTAACCGACTGCCGAAGGCATACGGCCGAGGAGTGCGGATACCTCGGAGCCCGCCTGGGTGAACCGGAAGATGTTGTCGATGAACAACAACACGTCCTGACCCTCGTCACGGAAGTACTCGGCAGCAGTCAGACCTGCGAGGCCGACGCGGAGACGCGCTCCCGGAGGCTCGTTCATCTGACCGTAGATAAGCGCCGTCTTGTTGATAACTCCTGACTCGGACATCTCCTGGTACAGGTCTGTACCCTCGCGGGTACGCTCGCCGACGCCAGTGAAGACCGACGTGCCGCCGTGCGCCTGTGCGAGGTTGTTGATGAGCTCCATGATGATGACCGTCTTGCCTACGCCGGCACCGCCGAACAGGCCCGTCTTGCCGCCCTTGATGTAGGGCTCGAGCAGATCGACGACTTTGATGCCCGTCTCGAAGATCTCGGTCTTGGGCTCAAGGTCTTCCATCTTCGGTGCCGCGCGGTGAATCGGGTAGTACTTCTCGATAGCTGGCATCGGCAGGCCGTCGATCGGCTCGCCGACGACATTCCAAATGCGGCCGAGGGTCAATGGACCCACCGGCATCATCATCGGCTTACCGGTATCCACGGCGTCCATTCCGCGCTGAATGCCGTCCGTGGAGGACATGGCGACCGCGCGCACCTGGTTGCCGGGCAGGTGCTGCTGCACCTCGGCGATCAAGTGAACGTGACCGGCAGGGCTCTCCGCGTCGACCTCGAGTGCGGTGTAGATCGCGGGGATAGAATCCGTCGCGAACTCGACGTCGATGACCGGGCCGATGACGCGAACTATTCGTCCGACGTTCATAGGCGATTCTTTCTCTGAGTGATGATCTGCCATCTTATGAATCCTCCAGCGCAGAGGCGCCGCCGACGATCTCGGCGATCTCCTGCGTGATAGCGGCCTGACGCGCCCGGTTGTAGCTGCGGGTAAGCGTTTTTACCATGTCCGACGCGTTGTCCGTGGCCAGTTTCATAGCCGTGCGCCGTGCTCCCTGCTCTGAGGCCGCAGACTCCATCAACGCGCGATAGATCAGCGTCTCCACGTATGTCGGAAGCAACCGTTCCAGCACTGCTTCGGGCGTAGGCTCGAAGAGATACTCCGGCAAGAGCTCGTCTATCTCGCTTTCATCGGACTGCATGACGTGTCGTTCGATGGGAAGCAGCTGATAGACCTCGGCTTTCTGATTAGCAACGTTGAAGAAGCGACTGAAGACGATGTAGGCCGCATCGATCTCACCAGCGATGTAGGCGGGCACGATATGTTCAGCGATCGAACGTGCCTCTTCTACGCTGGGCTTGTCGGAGATGTCACGATAGGCCGCAGCCGGCTCGTGCCCACGATAACGGAAGTATGTAATGGCCTTCTTGCCCACCGCGATGACCTTGGAACCGACGCCATCAGCGCTTTCACGCGTGATGATGTCCTCGCTCATACGGAGGATATTGCTGTTGAAGGCTCCACACATACCTCGGTCCGATGCGATGCTCACGATCGCCACGTTCTTACGCTCCGCATGCTCCTCAAGGAGAGGATGCGATGCGTCCTGCACGAAACGGGCGACGTTCTCAAGCACCTCGACCATCGCCAACGCGAACGGACGCGCCGCCTCTATCCGCTCTTGTGCCTTGCGGATCTTGGCGGTGGCGACCATCTCCATCGTGCGCGTGATCTGGCTGGTGCCCTGCACCGAGCCGATCCGCTTCTTGATGTCGCGTAGGTTTGCCATAGTCTTAGCCTTTCGCGAACGAGTTCGCGAACTCCTCGAGCGCGCTCTTGAGAGCAGCTTCGGTTGTGTCCGTGATCTTGCCGTCCGTCAGTATCGCCTTGCCTATCTCAGGATGCACATTGTGCGTGAACTCAAGCAGACCGGCGCGATAGCGCAGCGTGTCCTCGACAGCGAGGTCGTCCAAATAGCCACGCGTACCGGCGAAGATCGTGATGACCTGATCCTCGATCGGGAACGGCACATAACGTCCCTGCTTGAGCAACTCGACCAGGTGAGCACCACGGTTAAGCGTGGACTGCGTGGCCTTGTCCAGATCGGAGCCGAACTGCGCGAACGCAGCCATCTCTCGATACTGCGCGAGATCCAAACGCAGAGAACCCGCGACCTGCTTCATAGCCTTGATCTGTGCGTTACCACCAACGCGAGACACTGAGATACCCACGTTGACTGCCGGACGCACGCCCTGGAAGAACAGGTCCGACTGCAGGAATATCTGACCGTCGGTGATGGAGATGACGTTGGTCGGGATGTACGCCGACACGTCTCCGGCCTGCGTCTCGATGATCGGCAGCGCAGTAAGCGAACCTGCACCGTTCTCGTCGCTCATCTTGACAGCGCGCTCCAACAGCCGGCTGTGCAGATAGAACACATCGCCGGGATATGCCTCACGTCCAGGCGGGCGACGCAGAGTCAGCGACATCTGCCGATAGGCGACGGCCTGCTTGGAGAGGTCATCGTAGATGCACAGGACATGACGACCGGGATTGTCCTTGGACGCGGGCTTGCCGTCCTCGCCGTTGTACATGAAATACTCGCCCATGGCCACGCCAGAGAACGGCGCAAGGTACTGCAACGGCGCCGGGTCTGACGCGTTGGCGGCAACGACGATGGTGTAATCCATCGCGCCGTACTGATCGAGTGTCTCGACGACGCCCGCGACCGTAGATGCCTTCTGGCCGATGGCGACGTAGATACAGATGACGCCATTGCCCTTCTGGTTGATGATCGTGTCGACGGCGACGGCGGTCTTGCCCGTCTGCCGGTCGCCGATGATCAGCTCACGCTGGCCACGGCCGACAGGAATCATCGAGTCGATGGCCAGGATACCGGTCTGCATCGGCTCATGGACAGGCTGACGGTCGATGACGCCAGGCGCCTTGAACTCGACCGGGCGCATGCCCTCGGCCTCGATGGGTCCCCTGCCGTCAAGCGGCTGACCCAGCGGGTCCACGATACGTCCGAGAAACCCCTTGCCTGAAGGCACCTCGACCGTGCGTCCCGTGGTACGGACGGTGTCGTTCTCTTTGATGAGCGAAGTCTCTCCCATGAGGACCGCGCCCACTTCGTTCTCATCCAGGTTGAGAGCCATTCCGTAGATTGACTCACCATCGGAACCGACGAACTCCAGGAGTTCGCCTGCCATCGCACCGCGAAGACCATCCACATGAGCGATACCATCACCGATCTCGATGACGGTCCCTACCTCACGAACGTCCACAGAGAGCTTCAAAGACTCCAACTGCGTGCGTAGAACCTCACTAATAGAGCTGGCGGTGATCTCAGCCACTTACGCCTCACCTCCCTGACGTGCCGTAGAAAGGGCCGTACGGATGCTGGCGAGCTGCGTCGAGACGCTGCCATCAAGCACCTTGCCGGCCACACTGATGCGGATACCGCCGATGATCGACTCGTCTACCTGTTCCCTGAGGGACACAGGATGGCCGGTCGTAGCGGAAAGCTTGCTGGTGAGCATCGCGCGCAGCGTGTCGTCCAGCGGGATGGCGGTCGTCACTGAAACCACGACCACACCGCTTTCACGTTCTGCGATCTCACTGTAGATGCGCTTGAGCGCACCGAGGTCGTCGGTCATGCCGCGCTCCACCATAAGAGTGACGATGGAGAGCGCCTCGGGTGACACGGTCTCGCCAAAGATCTCACGCAAGATACCGCGCTTGGTCTCCGTCGGGACACTGGTGTCGGTGAGGGCCTGCCGCAGGTCCATGTGGCCCCGCACAGCCTTCACCACGCCATCGAGGTCCTCGTCGACAACTTGGACGTCGTCAGCGAGGGACGCGAGGTCGAAGAGCACCCGAGCCAGGGTCTCTGCAGTCTCGCTAGTTCTCATTCAGACTCCCCACCTCGGCCACGTAGCGCTCGATCAGCGCAGCGTGATCCTCGATTTTCAGCGATGAGCCGATGATCTTAGCGGCCACCGCCACAGAGATGTCTGCGACCTGACGCTGCAGGTCAGCCATAGCGGCTACCTTCTCGGCCTTAATGGCCTCGATAGCCTTTTCCTTCTCAGCCTCAGCCTCTTCTTTGGCCTTGGCGATGATCTCGTTCTTCACGCTTTCAGCTACCACGCGACCCTGTTCGATGACCTTGTTGGCCTCGACACGAGCCACTGCGAGCTGCTGCTGATACTCACCGAGCAAGCGCTCGGCCTCCACCTTCGTTTCCTCGGCTTTGTCGAGAGACTCGCGAATCTTCTCCGCGCGCTCATCGAGCATCTTGACCACCGGCGGGAACGCGAACTTCCCGAGAACGAACAAGAGGATGAAAAAGGAAACCAACGCGACAAGAATTTCTGGACCTTTAGGGATAATCGCTTCCATCGTTCGAACCTCCTAGCGGGTCGAATAGGTCCGCCTATGCACCCATGAGGACGAACGCGAGGACAAAGCCCAGCAGAGCGATAGCCTCAATCATGCCGAGGGCGATAAACATGGTGGTCTGAAGTCGACCAGCCATCTCGGGCTGACGAGCCATCGACTCGATAGTCTTGGACGCAACCATACCGAGGCCGATTGCAGGGCCGATGGCGCCGATAGCAAACGCGAGACCGGCACCCAGAACAGAGATGGATCCTTGCACAGCTTCCTCCTTCTAACGCACCGCCCTTATGGCGGCGAACAGACTGATATTCCACGTCACGCCGACGGCGTCGACGATGGTCCCTGACCTAATGCTCGGTGGCGTGAAGTGCACCGCCGATGTAGACAGCGGTAAGGATGGAGAAGATGTACGCCTGCAGGAAGGCGACGAAGACCTCGAACCCGTACATGACTATCTGCAACGCAAGCGGCAGGATGGCGATCGCTTTGACCGCACCCGATGCCTCGAGCAAAAGCACCGTGAACACTGAGAAGATCCCAAGCGTGATGTGGCCCGCGTACATGTTGGCGAAGAGTCGGACGGACAGCGTCAGCGGTCGAATGAAATCGCTGATGAGCTCCAGCAGTCCGATAAACAGACCCATGCCGATATTCACGCCTTTTGGCACGTAGTGCTTAAGGTACGGGAAGAACCCGCTCTTCTTGATGCCTATGGAGTGATAGGTAACAAAAACGATCAGCGCCCATGCGACCGTGGTTCCCATCGTGCCCGTACCCGGCTTGAAACCGGGAATGAGACCGATGAAGTTGTTGAACAACACGAAGAAGAACACCGTGCCGATAAAGGGCAGATACTTGATGCCTTCCTTACCCATGATGTCCACGATGAGGCCATCGCGTACGAATTCGACAGCAGACTCCATGACGCTCCCGACGCGGCTTTCGGGCACCAGCTTGACCTTGCTGACGGCGTAGAGCACGACGACGATCGTCACAACAGCGGAGATGATCAAGAAGAACGAATAGTTGGTCAACGTCATCTGTGTTTCCGCCACCTTGTGTCCGCTCAGAGACTGAACGGACAGTTCTTCCAAAAGCTTGGTGACACCAACGCTAATCTGATCCACGCGAGATGACTCCCTCCTTAGTCAGATATCCGGAGCGGGCCGACACTTCGTAAGAAGTGCACGACCGCCAACATCACGAACCCAAGCACCAACCCAACACCAAACGGCGCAACGGCTGTTCGGATGAAGACAAAAACAACAATGAGAGATCCCAGGACCAAAATCATACCCAGGAAATTGACGGTCATGTAGCGAATCATACCGAGAAGGGGGTCAGCAGGAGTGACCAGGCGGGTGTAGCGACCCAAGACGCTGGCAAAGCTGCCGCCAAGAGCGAAGCCGACCAGGAAGAAAAGCACCATCAACCCGCCAGGGGCCGACAAGCTATGGCTGAGGTCTGCTGACAGTTTGAGCGACCCTTCAATGAATCCGACCGGCATACGCAACATCACCAGAAGGCCATGAGCGTCTCATCTACGGTCGTCATTCACCGGAGATAGTCAGTCATGACATACCACGACTGGCTAGATTGCAGCCGTGGAACCTCGGAAATGCTTGCTCATAATACAACAAGCGACAAATGCACAACACCCTGATTGACAGAAGATCGTTTGTGGAAGGTCGCCGTCTGAATCTCAGGTGTCGCCGTCCCGATGAACGGTCTCAAAAAGCCCCAGCCAATGAGCCATGAATCCAGACATCACCGCCAGAATCACAAAAGTCGCCGCGCGCATCACAGCGGGAACCCAACGGACGGCGTAACCGCCGACCGCCAGCGCGATCGACCATGCATAGATGATGAGAACCGTCTGCCGCTGGTCGAAACCTCTACTCAGCAGCCGGTGGTGGATGTGGCCCTTATCGGCCTCCTGGATAGGCCTCCCGCCCCGCCGCCTCCGGATGATGGCTGAGAGCGTGTCGAACAACGGCACGCCGATGATGAGCAGCGGCACCACCAGCGTGATTGCCGCCACAGACTTCATGACGCCCAGCAGCGAGATGATCGCAAGAACCGATCCGAGGAACAACGACCCCGAGTCCCCCATGAAGATAGAGGCCGGGTGGAAGTTGAACCGCAGGAACCCCAGGCACGCGCCTACGAGGGCTGCCGCAATGGTCGCCGAGACAAGCTGATTGCTCTGTTCGGCCAGAACGAGCAGCGTGACGGCCGCGATCGCGCTGATGCCCGCAGCGAGGCCGTCCAGTCCGTCGATCAGGTTTATCACGTTGGCAAAGCCCACGATCCACAGCAAAGTGATGGGCACCGACAGCACGCCGAGCAAGATCAGGCCTCCGCCGAGCGGATTACCCATGAAGGCGATTCCCACACCGCCGACAAGGACGACCGCCGCCGCCGCAACCTGACCAAGGAGCTTTTGACCGGGCTTAAGATCGATCACATCGTCCACGATGCCCACGAGAAACATGACCGTCATACCCGCGAACACGCCCCAGATGCGTGGCGAGGCGTTCGTGAGGACGGCCGGCCAGTGCAGCCAGACCTCTCCCAGATATCGCGCGCCGATGGCGGCTGCAAAACCACCGAACATCGCCACACCACCGATACGGGGAATCGATCCCTTGTGCACGTTGCGACCGCCCGGATGGGCCACGATGCCCAAACGTGTTCCAGCGAGGCGCACAAGCGGTGTCAGGCCCCATGTCACCGCCAGAGCGACCCCGATGACCACAATGTGCTGGACGATGTCCACTACTCGGCCACCTTCAACTGGCGCGGCACGAGCCCGGCCTCAGACAGCAGCTCGCCGGAGAGCGGATCAGGATATGGCTCACGGTAGACGATGTCGACGATCCCGGCGTTCAGGAGGATCTTCGCGCACAACACGCATGGCTGGTGCGTGCAGTAAACAGTGGAGCCGTCGATGGCGATGCCGTACCGGGCAGCCTGGACGATCGCATTCTGCTCGGCGTGGATGCCCCGGCACAGCTCATGGTTTTGCCCGGAGGCGATGTTACGCAGCTCGCGCAGACACCCGGCGTCCTCGCAGTGCGCGAGGCCGGCGGGGGCGCCGTTGTACCCTGTGGCCAGGATGCGCTTGTCTTTGACGAGCACCGCACCTGTATGACGGCGCAGGCAGGTAGAACGGCCCGAGACCTGGCCGGCGATCGCCATGAAGTACTCGTCCCACGATGGGCGAGGCATACAGTCCCCTCCCGTCGGTCTATTTTGTGCCGAACAATCGGTCGCCCGCGTCGCCAAGACCCGGGACGATATAGCCGTGCTCGTTGAGATGGCTGTCGATGGCGCAGGTGTACACGTTGACATCGGTGCAGT
>Ga0123339_10002647_pt1 | contig 12075 bp, 12 predicted proteins | sample lystaG_FD_89956 | JGI IMG/M metagenome (GOLD analysis project Ga0123339, IMG submission 89956) | Glacier valley bacterial and archeal communities from Borup Fiord, Nunavut, Canada, to study Microbial Dark Matter (Phase II) -... | ecosystem: Environmental > Aquatic > Freshwater > Ice > Glacier ... | reverse complement strand
GTGACGGCGAGGTACAGCAGATATGTCAGTACTTTGTAGTCCATGCGTGATGCTCCTTCGTAAGAGGTCCGGCAATCCGACGTTCGTGACTCGAATGTCGAGGATCACGTTCGAAAGCAAAGTTGAACGTGTTCAAAATGAGTATGACTGCTTTGACCGCTCCCGTCAAGTAATTGCTGAACGTGTTCAAATAATGTCTGCACGACATCGATCCGGCCATGGCGATGCTCGGCTAGCGTCGCTCCGTGGCACATTCGCCAGCACATCGATGGAAGGAACCTCACGTGACCGGTCGGTTGGATGGAAAGGTTGCGCTGATCACTGGCGCAGCATCGGGGCTCGGGCGCGTCGGCGCAGAGCGGTTCGCGGCAGAGGGTGCCAAACTCGTCATTGCCGACATGTCCGACGGCGATGAGGTCGTTGCGGCGATCGAGGACGCCGGCGGTGAGGCCACCTATGTGCGAACTGATGTGACCGATCCCGACTCGATCAAGGCCGCTATCGAGCATGCCGTCGAGACATTCGGCGGGTTGCACGTGCTATACAACAACGCCGGCGTGATGCTCGGCGACGACGACGATCCGGTGTCGACCTCGATCGAGACGTATGAGAAGACGATGGACATCAACGTCAAAGGCGTGTTACTCGGCTGCAAGTACGCCATTCCGGCGATGCTCGCCGGCGGTGGCGGCTCGATCGTCAACGTCGCCTCGTTCGTCGCCCATATGGGTGCCGCCACGCCGCAGATCGCCTACACAGCCTCGAAGGGTGCCGTGCTGGCGATGACTCGTGAGATCGCCGTGATCTACGCCCGTCAGGGCATCCGCGCCAACGCGCTGTGCCCCGGGCCGATCATGACGCCGCTGCTCGCCAAGTTCCTGTCCGACGATTCCAAGCGCAACCGACGCCTCGTGCACATCCCGATGGGCCGCTTCGGCGAACCGATCGAGATTGCCAACGGCGCACTCTTCCTGGCGAGCGACGAGTCGAGTTGGATGACCGGCCAGTCGCTCATCATCGACGGCGGGATCACGAGCGCCTACGTGACGCCGGAATGAGCGAGTCGATCTCTTCGACCGGCCTGCCCGTCGCCTTCATCGGCCTCGGTGTCATGGGCTCGCCGATGGCCCGTCATCTTGCCGCGGCCGGCCATCAGGTCACCGTGTACAATCGCACCGCCTCGAAGGCGCAAGCGTGGGTGCGGGCGAACGGGGGTGTCGCGGCAGCGACCCCGAAATTGGCAGCCTCCGGTGCGGCGATCGTCTTCATGTGCGTCGGCAACGACGACGACGTCCGTTCGGTCGTGCTCGGCGAGGACGGAGCCCTTGCCGGGATGACAAGCGGTTCGGTGCTCGTCGACCACACGACTGCTTCGGCGCTCCTCGCTCGCGAAATCGGTGCCGCCGCAGCCGCGTTGGGCGTCGGATTCGTCGACGCTCCTGTCTCCGGTGGTCAGGCCGGTGCCGAGAATGGCGCATTGACCGTGATGTGCGGTGGCTCGCAGGCTGACTTCGACACGGTCGCTCCGGTCATCGCCGCCTTCGCCAAATCGTGCCGCCGCCTCGGTGAGGTCGGCGCCGGCCAATTGACGAAGATGGTCAACCAGATCTGTATCGCCGGCATCGTCCAGGGACTCTCGGAGGCGATCGCCTTCGGGCAGGCTGCGGGTCTCGAGACGGACGATGTGATCGAGGTGATCTCCAAGGGTGCTGCGCAGTCGTGGCAGATGGAGAATCGCTCAGAGACGATGGCCCGCGGTGAATTCGAATTCGGGTTCGCCGTCGAATGGATGCGCAAGGACCTCGGCTTCTGCCTCGACGAGGCCCGCCGAAACGGCGCCAAGCTTCCACTCACGGCGCTCGTCGACCAGTTCTACGCGCTGGTCGTCTCCAACGGCGGCAAACGATGGGACACCTCGAGCCTCATCACCCTCCTCACCTGACGCCGCCGCAGCTCACGCCGCTCGCGCGCCGGATCGCCTGAGCTGGTACTCCGGGGCACTTCCCACCGGAGGGTTGGCGCAAAAGGTGGACGTCGTGTCCACGAAATGACCCATCCCTCCGTGCTCACCGGCGATCAGGCGGCTTCGCATAGGCTCGCCTTATGTCGCGTCAGCCGATCTACTCAGCAGAAGCACCCGCTGTACTCGGGCCCTACTCCCAGGCGATCGACGCTGACCCGTATGTGTACCTCGCCGGGCAGACGCCTGTCGATCCGGCGACGGGGGAACTCGTCGAGGGCGGTATCGAGGTGCAGACGAACCAGGTTTTCGACAATCTCCTGATGGTGCTGACTGCAGCCGGACTGACCGCTGACGACGTTGTCAAGGTCAACGCTTATCTGACGGACATGCCGAACGACTTCGCGATCATGAACGCCGTCTACAAGACGAAGTTCGCCGAACCGTACCCGGCGCGCACGACCGTCGGCGTCGCCGCGCTCCCATACGGTGCCAAGGTCGAGATCGAACTCGTTGCCCGCCGACCGCAGTAGAGCGCCGGTTGCCGGGTTCGCTATCGAGTGACAGCGTGCAGGGCGTCGATTACTCTCGCCAGTCGCACGCTTTCTCGACGGCCGAACACTGGTGCGGCGTCGCCGTTGACGACGGAGGCGAACTGATCGATCATCTCGACGAAGGCGTTCGCCCCCTCGACGTTGATCATCTCGGTCGAACCGTCACGGCGCTCGATCATGATGTCGGAGGGACCGAGCGGGCCCGGGGCGTGAAACCCGGGCAGCGTCAGGATTCCCTCGGCTCCCGACACTTCAAGGACCCGTCTGGCCGGAGCTTCGAAACTGACATTGAAGCTGCTACCGAGTCCGCCGCCCCAATCGACGAAGCCGGTCATCGATACGTCGACGTGCTTGGCGTTGCGTGTTGCCGATCCGGCAACGGCCACCTGGTCGCGACCGGCGATCAGCATCGCCGGTCCGAGGCAGTAGATCCCGACGTCGAACAGTGCACCGGCACCCCGTTCGTCGAATCGGTGATTCGTCGGGTCGGACGACGGATAAGTGAAGACGCTGCGCACGGAACGGAGTGCGCCGATCGTGCCGTCAGCGCAACACTGCAGTACCCGTTTGGCGCGTGGATGGTGCGGCCACATGTAGGCCTCCATCAGCACTCGGCCAGAGGATTCGCTTGCGTCGAAGGCGTCGATCGTGTCGGTTGCCGACATCGTCAACGGCTTCTCGCACAGTACGTGCTTGCCGGCTTCCAGCGCTCGCAGGATCCACGGCTTGTGGCCGTCATTCGGGAGCGGTATGTAGACGGCGTCGACATCAGCCCGCTCCAGCAGCGCCGAATATGGGTCGAGCCGACCGCCGCTGCGGCTCGCCTCGGCGACGATCTCATGGCGGTCTCCTTCGAGCATCGCTGGCTTGAGGCTCTGATTGTAGATATTCGAGGTGGCACCAATGATGCCCCAGCGCAACGGATTCATGTCAGCAGGTGTAGCACGCCACACCACCTCGTCAGGCAGAGTGCCGTCCTTAAAGAGCGAGCGCGAGCGACAGGCTGGACACGCCCCGAATCGTCAGCCGGTCGCGCCACGTCGGCGTCGCCGTCATCTCGATCGTTTCGAATCGTTTGATCAATGATCCGATGGCGATCTCCGCTTCGAGCTTCGCCAGTGAAGCACCGAGGCAGTAGTGGATACCGGCGGACAACGCGACGTGGCGACCGGCGTTCGGCCTGTCGAGCCGCAGGGCGTGGGGATTCTCGAACACCGACGGATCGTGATTCGCGGCACCGAGGATCGTCATGACCATCGACCCGGACTGCACCGTCACATCGCCGTAACGCACCTTTTCGGTCGGTACCCGAACCGTGTGCTGAACCGGACCGTCGAACCGCAACAATTCGTCGACGGCGGCCGATCCGATCGTCGGGTCGTCACGCCAGCGGCGGAGTTCGTCGCGGTTGTTCAGCAACGCCAACGTCCCGTTGCCGATGAGATTGACCGTCGTCTCGTGCCCGGCGACGTACAGCAGGGTGACGAACGACAACAATTCGGCGGTGCTCATCCGCTCGCCGGCTTCTTCGACGGTGATCAACGCGGACAGCACGTCGTCGCCGAGGTGCTGTCGGCGGTCCTCGATGACTTCGCCGAGGTATGCGCCCATCAGCCTGCTCGCCCGCTCGGCGTCGTGCAGTGTCTCGGTAGACGCCGTTGGTTCGAGCGCAGCGGTCAAGGCCTGTGACCAGTCGCGGATGTCGTCGGAGCGCTCGGTCGGCAGGTCGAGGAGATCGGAGATCACCTGGAACGGGACCGGGAAGGCGAGGGCATCGACGAGTTCGATCGATCCGCGTTCTGCGGCTGTGTCGAGGATGGCATCGACGAGCGACTGGATGCGGCTGCGCAGGCGTTCGATCGCGCGCGGCGTGAAGGCCAGGTTGACGAGTCGACGCAGGCGTGTGTGGTCCGGCGGATCGAGGTTGAGGATCGTCTTCGCAGCGGTGCCCTGTTCCCGTCGTTCGCGCAGCGTCTCGAGCCGCGCCTGGCGGATCGGGTCCGATGGCTCGGTCGCGTTCGCCTCGACATCGCGTGAGAATTCGCTGCCGCGCAACGTCCGGCTGACATCTTCATATCGCGTCAACACGGTGAATCCGAATGGGCTGACGTGCACCGGCTCTGTCGATCGGAGAATGTCGTAGAACGGATACGGGTTCGCCCGGAAGGCAGGGTCGAACGGGTTGAACAACGGGCCGGCCGACGCCGTCTCGGCAACCGTTGCAGACGCTGTGTCTGAGGACGCGACGATGTCGGTCACGACGATTCTCCGACGCTCACATGAACCTGTTCCTGACCATCGGCGCCGGGAGCCTGCAGATGGCCGAGCGGGTCAGCCCAGGTGTACGTCGTCGCCGGGGGTTCGCCCCACAGCACCCATTGAGCACCATGGATCCGCTCGGTGAGCACCTGCACTGCGACGGTGCCGAGGTCGGCGGGTCGCAACAGTGGCAGCCCGAGGTCGCTGATCCTCGCTGCGCCGTCATCACCGAGAATCGGCGTGTCGACGAAGCCAGGGTTGATGGAACTGATGCACACACCGAATGGTTCGAGCAACGGTGCCATCGATTTGACGAAGCCGACGACTGCGTGTTTCGTCGTGCCGTACATTGGATCGAACGCCGTTCCGACCAGCCCGGCGAGTGAGGCGGTGACGACGATGTCGCCGGCACCCGCTGCACACATCGCCGGAACGAGGGCGCGTGTTCCGAAGACGACTCCGTCGAGGTTGACGCCGACGATGCGCCGGTAGTCGGCGTCGTTGAGGTTGCCGAGCGGCACCGGTCCGATGTCGGCGAGGTCGATGCCGGGGTGAGTGGTGATCCCTGCGTTGAGGAAGGCGAGATCGAACGGGCCGAAGCCGTTGACGACATCGGTCCACTGGGCAGAATCGGCGACGTCGAGATGGGCGTACTGCGCACCGACCTGTTCGGCGAAGAACTCACCTGCCTTGTCGTTGACGTCGGCGACGACGACCGAGGCACCCTCGGCGATGAGACGGCGGGCAATCCCCGCACCGATGCCGGAAGCGCCACCGGTGACGATGGCATGGCGGCCAGCGAAGGGGAGTCGATCACTCATCCGGTATGTCCTGCTTCCTGTTCAGACGGCCGGCGTTCGGCGATCAACCCTGTGGTCGTCGTACGCTTGCGCATTCCCTGGATCTGATGTAAACACCTGTGTATACATCTGTCAAGTAGAACGATCAGCGGACCTGTCACCGGCGAACGTCTGCGCATGCCGCGGGCCGAACGCCGGGTGCAGATCATCGCTGCGGGTGCCGCTGCCTTTCTGCGTGCCGGATTCGACGGCACGTCGATGGACGACGTCGCCAAGCAGGCCGGCGTCACCCGACTGATCGTCTACCGAATCTTCGAATCGAAGGAACAGCTGTACCGGGCGGTCCTCGACACGGTGCTCGACGATCTCGCCGACTGCTTCGTCGACAGGCAGTCGGAACTCGCGGCCCACGGCGGCGTCAGCCACCTGTTGCTCGGTGTCGCCAGACGTCAACCGGACGCCTTTCGTCTGCTGTGGCGGCACGCTGCGCACGAGCCGATGTTCCGCGAGTACGCATCAGCCTTTCACGCAGGCGTCGAAGGCTACGCCGACGCCCTGTTGCAGCCGCCGATCTCCGAGCCGGCACTACGCCGCTGGGCCGTTCGCACCGTGACGGCGTATCACTACGACGGAATCTGCGCGTGGCTCGACGACGGGGGTTTCGATGGCGACGCCGCTCAGGACGCAGCATTCGAGTTGCTGCTGTCGAGCGGCTCACGGGCGCTCGTTCACGCCTGGCACGTTGCGAGGCCCTGACCTCGCTCGCCTGCTATCCGTCTCGCGCTACCCGACCCCCGATCCGGCGACCCCCACCCGTCACTTCCTCAATCGTTTGTGCGGTTCAGCTAACATCCGTGGCTGCTGTGCACAAACGCTCGGGCGTGGCAGCGAGGGCGAGGCGGCGAGGGCGACGCGAGCCGGCCGCTCAGCGGGTTGCTTCGTCGACGGCGTCGACGATGCGGTCGATCTGCGCGTCGGTGGCAACGAGTGGCGGGCAGAACGTGTTCGTGTCGGCGGACGTCGCCCGTACGATCACGCCGTTGGCGAGCATTTGGTCGCGGATCGCCAGCGCGTCCTGGTCCGAGCGCAGGCCGATCGCCCAGACCGCACCTTCGCCGCGGACGTGATCGATCTGGCCATCCTTCGCCAGCGAGCGGAGTCCGTCGGCGAGTCGATCGCCGAGGTGCGGCACCCGATCGATCAACCGCTCTCGTTCGAAGATGTCGAGGTTGGCCATCGCTGCTGCGCACGCCGTCGGGTGGCCCGAATAGGTGAATCCGGTGCGCAGGATGTAGTCCGGGTTGGCCTCGAGCGGGCCACGGATCGCTGGGCCGACGAACACGCCGCCGAGCGGCTGGTAGCCGGAGGTGACCGCTTTGGCGAAGGTCACGAGGTCCGGTGTGACGCCGTAGTGATGGGCCGCGAACCACGATCCGAGGCGTCCGAACCCGGTGATCACTTCGTCGAAGATCAGGTGCGCTCCGTGCTGGTCGCACAGCCGCCGCAGATTCTGCAGATAGCCGTCGTGCGGGGGGAAGACGCCGGCAGCGCCCTGCAGCGGCTCGGTCAGAACGGCGGCGATCTCGTTCGAACGGGAGGCCATCAGCGACGCCAGCGCCTCGACATCGTCTGCAGGGACCTGCACGACATCGGACACCAGCGGGCCGAAGTTCTCGCGGTTCGGAGCGATGCCCTGCGCGCTGGTGCCGCCGTAAGCGGTGCCGTGGTAGCCGCGGACCCTGCTGACGATCAGGGTCCGCTGCGGCTGACCGTTCAGCACGTGGGCGAGGCGCGAGAGCTTCATCGCCGTGTCGATCGATTCCGATCCCGAGCCGGTGAAGAACACCCTGGCGCCGGGAATTGGTGAGATGCCGACGAGCCGCTCCGCCAGCGCTTCGACCGGTTCGTTGGTGAACGGATCGAACGTCGAGTAGGCGGCAAGCGTCAACGCTTGTTTGGCGATGGCCTCGGCGATCTCTGCGCGGCCGTGTCCGACTGCGCAGTACCACAGGCTCGCCATGCCATCGACGTACTCCCGACCGTCCGCGTCGTAGACGAACGCGCCGTCGCCGCGAACGATCTTGATGAACGACTCGCGAGCTGGTTTGGCGAAAGGATGCAGGAACGCTGACGGCATGGCGAAGACGGTACCGAGAAAACTCGGACGTACCGCCGACTCCGGCCCCGCCCGGACTCAGCTCGGATCGAGCTGGACTGCCTTGCGTCGCTGATACCAATTCCATGCAGCACGCCACCCGATGAGGAAGAACGCCAGGAAGAGGAAGGCGACGACGACGAACGAGAACGCAGTCCCCTTGTCGAAGGCGGTGTGACGGAGCAGCATGCCGATCGCCAGCGTACCGATCCACACGGGCAACCCGAACTCGACGGCGGTCGGCACGAGCCGCTTGGCAGTCGGCGTGCGTTGCACTGTCGCCAACACCACGACCCACGAGACGGCAAGGGCGATCAGGAACGGGGCGGCAACCGTCAACGTTCCACCGATCGCCGATCCCTCGCTATGGGCGTCGCGTCCGAGGGCGACGAAGAAGACGACAAAGCAGGCGTCGACGATGAAACAGACGAGCCGGACCTTCCCGACCGACGAGCCGTCGATCGCAGCGGGACCCGGGGCGTTGGTCGTCTCGTTCACGTTGGTCACGGTATCGGTGCAACTGGCTCGACTGGGACAGTGGTGGGTTCCGATGCGGCTGCATCCCGGTCAGCACGGTTGTCGGCCGGGATGACAGCGGGTGGGGCGGGCGCTTCGAGGGATCCAAGCACATCGGCTGGCGTCGCTTCGGTCGGCGGGGCCAGCGGCAGCGAGATCGTGAACGTCGCCCCGCCGCCGGCCGTCGGAGATGTGGTGATCGTCCCGCCGTGTGCCGCAACGATTGCAGCGGTGATCGACAATCCGAGTCCGCTGCCGCCAGACTCACGGTTTCGGGAGACGTCGCTGCGATAGAAGCGGTCGAACACGTGGGGTGCGTCGTCGGGTGAGATGCCGACACCGTGGTCCGCAATCGTCAACACCGCACTCGACGAGCCCGCCGTCAACGTGATGTCGATCGGCGTTTCCGGTGGCGTGTGGATGCCGGCATTGGCCAGGACGTTGGCGACCGATTGGGTGATGAGCGCTTGATCACCGATAACCGTCGCGTTGGCAAGTGTGGTGTTCGTCCGGCGGTCGGTGTGCACCACGCGGAAGTCCTCGACGAGACCGGCAACCACCTCGTCGAGCCGTACCGGCTTCTGCTGTGCCGCCCGCTTCTCATCAGCGCGCGCAAGGGCGAGGAGGTCTTCGACCAGGCGACTCATGCGCGAGGATTCCTGCTCGATGCGGTCCATCGAACGATCGACCTGGACCGGATCCTTGTAACCGCGCCGGTGCAATTCTGCATACCCGCGAATCGAGGTCAGCGGCGTGCGCAACTCGTGTGAGGCGTCGGAGACGAAGCGGCGCAGGCGCGCCTGGTTCTGCTGCTGCTCTTCGAAACTCGTCTCCAGCCGGCCGAGCATGCCGTTCAGCGTGGCGCCGAGTTGGCCGAGTTCCGTCTTTTCCGCCGGCTGCTCGACGCGTTGATGCAGGTCACCTGCAGACGAGATGCCGGCGGCCGATTGCTGCATCTTGCGCAACGGCCGAAGCCCGATCCCGACGAGGACGTACGTCAACCAGCCAAGGGCGATCAGAATAGCGATCGCCGCAAACGTGACCGCCTTGACCGTCTCCGTCACCGTTTGGTCGACGCTTGTCGTCGGTATGGCGGTCAGCAGAAACCCGCTTGCTGTCGTCTGCTCGTTGCCGGGTGGGACGAACGCAAGAACACGCCACTGAGATTTGCCGTCGACCGAATTGACGGTGAACGCATGGCTCAGCTGAGCGTCCGTGAAGTCCATGGCGAACTTCGGAGGGCTGAGCTCGGGACTCATCGTCGCCACGACGTTGCCTGCTGCGTCGCGAAGTTCGAAGTAGGCGTCGCCATTCATCGTTCCGACCCGCACGCCTGAAGTCGACGGAAGCGTCGTGCGAATCAGCCCATCCAGAGATCGCGTGGCGCGGGCCTCTGAACTCACCAGATCCTGATCGAGACGTTCCGTCAGAAAGCCACGCACGAGACGCGGCACGACCATCCCGAGCACGATGAGTCCAAGGGTGAATGCGCCGATCGTCAGCAGCGTGAGGCGATTGCGCAGCGACATCAGGTGGTCCCCGGCTCCACGAGGTCCATGAAATTCAGACGCGTACGGTCGGTTTCATGGTGTAGCCGACACCACGAACCGTATGGATGAGCGGCGTTCGGCCGGCGTCCACCTTGCGACGGAGGTACGACACATACGTCTCGACGATGTTGCCGTCGCCACCGAAGTCGTACTCCCACACGTGGTCGAGGATCTGCGCCTTCGAGAGCACGCGTCGCGGGTTGCGCATGAAATATCGCAGCAGCTTGAACTCCGTCGGCGTCAGTTCGATCAGTTCGTCGCCGCGATAGACTTCGTAGGTCTCCTCGTCGAGCGCCAGGTCGTCGAGCACGAGTTGTCCAGATCGGGTCGTCTCGTGCGAGCGGCGCAATACGGCGCGGATGCGGGCGACGAGCTCTTCGAGGCTGAACGGCTTGGTCAGGTAGTCGTCGCCACCGATCGTCAGGCCACGGACGCGGTCCTCGACGGCATCCTTGGCAGTGAGGAAGACGACCGGGATACGACGGCCTGACTCTGTCAGCCGCCGCTGCACCTCGAAACCGTCGAGGTCCGGCAGCATCACGTCGAGCACGACGAGATGAGGCCTGAATCGTTCGACTTCGCGCAACGCCTCATGGCCGTTGGCGGCGGAGGCGATTTCAAAGCCCTCGTAACGCAGCACGGTCGAGACCAGCTCGCGGATGGATGGCTCGTCGTCGACGACGAGCACTCGGGTTGCTTCGTCACTCACAGCCTGCATTCAAGCAGAGCTGAATCGGCAGCAGATGCGCAGACCCTGAGAACATCCTGAGATTCATCGCCGGCACCTGCGCCGACCTGTAACCGTGCCATCAGCTGGACGCAGCCCGTTCGCTCCGATGGAACGTTGGATTTGCGTGGTCACTACATTGGCGGAATGGCCAATCAAGTTCCTCTCGTCGACTATCTGGTGCTCGGCGATGCTCCGCACCTGCAGGCGCACGAGTGCGTCAACTGCGGTGCCCGATATTTCGATCGCCGCAACGCCTGCGCGAGCTGTTTCGAGGACGAGTTCAAGACCGTGTCCATAGCGACAGAGGGCGAGTTGACGACGTTCACGATCGTCACCTTCGCTGCGCCAGGTGTCCCGGTGCCCTTCGTCTCAGGTGTCGTCGATTGCGACGGTACGAGCGTGCGCACCAACGTCATCAATGTCGAAGCGAGCCCTGAGCACGTCTCGTTGGGGATGAAGGTGCGCTTGGCGACGTACTCGATCGGCACCGACGAGAACGGCACCGAGGCCATCGGTTTCGGCTACGAACCAATTTCTGCGAACTGACGTGCGGGCCGCCAGACCCGACTCGATGATGACGAACGCCCAGCAAATGACAAGGACGACCACTGATGAATACTGACCCGGTTTGGATACTTGGGATCACGATGACCAAGTTCGGCAAGCATGCCGACAAGGACGTCGTCGATCTCGCCTCGGAGGCCGCTCGCTCGGCGTTGAAGGATGCCGGCGTTTCGATGCGTGACATCGGTGTGCTGGCTGCAGGGAACCTGATGGGTTCCGGCGGAATCGGTCAGCAGATCCAGAAGCAGATCGGCCAGACCGGCATCCCGGTGTACAACGTCTCCAACGCCTGCGCCACCGGGGCGACGGCATTGCGTACGGCGATCATGGCGGTGAAAGCCGGTGAGGTCGACTACGGCCTGGCCATCGGCGTCGAAAAGCTCTCGGGTGCCGGACTGCTCGGCGGCGGCGGCAAGGCGAAGACACAGGGTGCTTCGTGGGAGCCGTCCGGACGATACGGCGCAGTTGCGCCGACCGATGGCCGCATCGGCACCGATGCGATGCCCGGGACGTTCGCCCAGATCGGGATGGAGTACGGGCACAAGTACGGTGGAGCGACCTTCGAGTTGTTCGCCAGGATCTCCGAGAAGAACCATTCGCACTCGACACTCAACCCGCTCGCGGCGTACAGCAAAGCGATGAGCCTCGAACAGATCATGGGCGACGTGATGATCGCCTACCCGAACACCCGCCCGATGTGCTCCGCCAACTGCGATGGCGCTGCGGCTGCGGTCGTCGTCTCCGACGCCAAGTTGAAGACGCTGTCATTGGAGCAGCAGCGCAGAGCGATCAAGGTTTCCGCATCGGTGTTGACGAGCGACCCGTGGCAGGAATCGTGCCAGGTACTGCCAGATGTCAACACGTTGACGAAGAACGCAGCCAAGATCGCCTATGAGGCTGCAGGTATCGGTCCGGACGATCTCGACCTCGTCGAACTGCACGACTGTTTCGCGACCGCCGAACTCGTGCACTACGACAACCTCGGGC
>Ga0123339_10002642_pt1 | contig 12092 bp, 10 predicted proteins | sample lystaG_FD_89956 | JGI IMG/M metagenome (GOLD analysis project Ga0123339, IMG submission 89956) | Glacier valley bacterial and archeal communities from Borup Fiord, Nunavut, Canada, to study Microbial Dark Matter (Phase II) -... | ecosystem: Environmental > Aquatic > Freshwater > Ice > Glacier ... | reverse complement strand
TGCACTATTTTTTCTTAAAAAAGCGTCGCCCCTTACCAAACTTTTTGCCACCTTTACCGGCTACCGATTTTTGATATAGCTCAGTTACGACTTCTTGTGTCCAACCTTTTTCCTCCAAAGTCGTGATTGACAAGGCTTTTTCAGTGCTGCCAACCGTGTATTTTTCCGTGGCCACGTAGGCATTGAGCGAAGCTTTGGATACTCGGATTGTGAGTGGATCACCAGACACCGGCGATACCAAATCTGCAACTTTATCGCTGTATAGCTTTTTGGCTTCAGCCAATGCAACTGCAATTTCTCGAAAGTTTTTTGGATACATGATTTTGGGGTCAGTCACACTCTGCCAATACTCTCCAAATCGTCCAATCTTTAGTATCATCTCACCGCCAATACCCGCAGGGTCCTCAATACTCTCACCACCTACTGTTTTGTACTGCTGGCGTATTTCACCAAGTTCTACTTTTTTGAGTTCAATTTGCTGTTTGAAAGGATGCCAAAAATCTCCCAATACTTGCGCGTAGTGTTTGGTTCCGTTACTGATTTCGTCGAGGTTATCCTCCATTTGCGCCGTGAGTTCACTTGAGGTGACTTGGGCAAAGTGTTCGCCGAGTAGTTCTCCAATTTTCATGCCAAGAGTTGAGGGAACCATAGATTTTTCGGCGATTTCAACATAAGTGCGGTCTTGCAATGTCGAGATGATACTGGCGTAGGTAGACGGTCGGCCAATCCCCAGTTGCTCGAGCATTTTGATAAGACTTGCAGCAGAATAACGAGCTGGAGGCGTCGTAAAATCATGTTTTTGAAAAACCGTATCGAGGTAAAGCGTGTCACCGACAGCTAAATTGTAGGATTTTTCACTTTGCTTCATTGGTTGAATTGCACGAAATCCAGCACTTTTTTGGACACTCATCGATCCTGAAAATACGGTATTGACTTCATTTTTAAGATCAAAGGTGGTGATAGTTCGGATTTCAGCGGTCATCTGCGATGCAATTGTTTGGCGCCAAATCAAGTCATAGAGACGAAACTGTGCATTATCAACCTGGGACTGTATCGACTCTGGAGTACGGGAGGGATCGGTTGGGCGGATAGCCTCGTGCGCCTCCTGAGCATTTTTGGATTTACCTCGGTAATACTGAGCTTTCTCAGGCAAAAATTGTGAGTATTTTTTAGTGATATACTGACGGGCACTCGCGATTGAGTCAGCTGATAAGTTGAGCGAGTCAGTACGCATGTAGGTGATCAGCCCGGTAGATTGTCCATCAATAGTGATACCCTCGTAAAGTTTTTGGGCAACACTCATGGTTTGCTTTGGTGAAAATCCAAGTCGAGATGAGGCAGCTTGCTGTAAAGTAGAAGTGGTAAATGGAGGGCGTGGTGAGTTTTTTTGCTCACGAGAGTCGATATTTGATACACTATAACGAGTATTTTTGACGAGGTCAGACTCCAGTTTTTGTGCTAACTCTGCATTTTCTATTTTTTCTTTTATTTTTTCACCGGCAAATGATTTGAGTGCAAATATCTGATCAGAGTCTGGAATTTTGTCACCCGTTTCCATTTTTTGTAGCGTTGCAACAGTATTTTTGGCGTCATCAAACTGTCCATTTACAGTCCAATACTCCACCGGTTTAAAGTTTTGGATTTCCTTTTCACGCAAATATATCAGGTATAGTGCTGGAGATTGCACGCGTCCTGCCGAGAGATTGCGGTTACCCATGACAGTCCACAATACCGGTGACAATCCAAATCCCACCAGTTTATCAAGCACTTGACGGGCTTGCTGTGCCTCCACTAGCGATTCATTGAGGGAGCGCGGATTTGCAAGCGCTTCGTTGATCGCGGTTTTTGTAATCTCATGAAACTCGAGACGCTTGAGCGACTTTTTATCCTTGATGCCTAAAACTTCAGCTAAATGCCACGAAATTGCCTCACCTTCACGGTCACTATCGGTTGCAAAGAGTATTTCTTTTTCCTCTTTTGCCAGCTTTCTCAATCGCGCCACTACGTCTTTTTTCCCTTCATCCACCTCATAAATCGGGGCAAACTCGTGCTCGATATCTATCCCACTAATCTCTAATTTTCGCCCATCTTTAGTCTTGCTTTCCTGCGAGATACTGCGGATATGCCCAACACTCGCTTCAACTTTGTACTTGGCGCCTACGATTTGCTTGATAGTTTTGGCCTTGGCCGGCGACTCGACAATAATCAACATACGGTCACAAGTGGTTGTATGCAAAACGTTAATTGTCAACTGCATCGTATCCAAATTAATTTCTTGATAATGCTTCATATATTGTGTATACTTTACATAGTATAAATATTTTTAATAAATCTTGGCTGCTTGTCTGGGAAACTTGTGCGATCATGACAAAAGATATTGAGGTCGTCGGATATGGTGCATTGACCTTGCTTATCTCGCTATTTATGTTTGCGTTTATCGGACTACTCTATTACTATCGTTCAAAATGCGGTAATTTCGACGCATAAATCAGCATAGTATCTTGAGTTCCATGCAAAATTTCCACCACACGGTGGGTTTTTCTTGCCAAAAGTAGATAAGCGTGATTGATACTAATTATCTTGCTTCAAGGAGGCAATATGACTACTGCAAAAATATATCGATCTGGTAAATTTAAGTCGCCTCCGTATCGGAAAGTAATTGATTTGGACTACAAAATAGGAACCCTTGTCTTGGTACCACTTCAAAAACCTGATCGCCGAAAAATTATGGTGCAAATTAATGAGCAATTAGTTCCCATTAGTCACAGATCTTACATTATTATTTTCAAGCCAAATCTCAATGGAAATCTTGAAATTGAGGAGTTTGACACGCTGTATGCTGATAAAAAAATGCATTGGTTTTATTTTGAAAATAGAATGATTCGATTTCAACTGCAAAACCCATATTTTGGTGAATATATTACTGCAAGAAAGCTAGCTTTTTACGCACTCAATACAATGCCCTGCAAAATTTACCTGCCTTTACATAAATAATTTCCCCGCACTCACCAGCGGGATTTTTTGTGGTTTGACGAGGAGTATTTCATGGGATAAATAGCAGTAATCATGCATATCAACCCTCACCTCAAATATTGGGCAATCCGAACCATTACTATTTTAGTTGGTTTGTATGTTGTTTTTGTTGCCTGGCTTGGGCTAGCAAATCATGAAACTTACAAAAATAATGCCGATGTTGCAGTTATTTTAGGTGCTAAAAGCTACGTCCAGGGGCAAGTCAATGTGTGTCTGGAGCAGCGAGTGCAAAAAGGAGTGGATTTATACCGTTCTGGAGTAGTCAAAACATTGATTGTCAGTGGTGGAGTAGATCGAGAGGATGGCGCCATCGAGTCTCAAATTATGAAACAAATTGCAATAGCACAAGGCGTCCCAAAGCAAGATATTATCGAAGAAAATCGCGCCAGTTCTACCTGGGAAAATATACAGTTTGCACAGAATATCGTAGGTGAAAAAAAGTTGGGAAATCGCGTAATCGTTGTAAGCGAGTCATTTCACATCGTGCGAGCCCAGGCAGTTGCCAAAAAACAAGGCTTGGACTGGTCGGTAGCCTCGTCGGGTTGGTGCAAATCACAAACTTGGGGACCGCTCCGTACGTTGTTGCGGGAACCATTTGCGTGGGCAGATTATGTGCTGCACGATCAAATAAGAGTGTGGTAGATGTGCACATGGTATACTTTGACGAAAATTAAACTGTATTTTACTATTTTTTGTATGAAATACACCTCGCGGTTTGTGCGGCAGGCTTTTTTGGATTTTTATGCCGATCGAGGGCATGTAGTGATCCCAAGCGCATCGCTGGTGCCAAAAGAAGATCCTACTGTGTTGTTTAATACTGCTGGGATGCAGCCATTGGTACCGTATCTCTCTGGACTCGCAACTCACCCTGACGGCAATCGGCTCGTAGACTCGCAAAAGTGCATCCGCACCGCAGATATCGAGGAGGTGGGCGACAATCGGCACTGTACCTTTTTTGAAATGCTCGGGACATGGTCGCTGGGAGATTATTTTAAGAGTGAGTCGATTGAGTGGGGATTTGAGTTTTTGACGTCGCCGCACTATCTCGGGATTGACCCAAAACGATTGTTTGTAACGGTCTACAAAGGTGATGGTGATAGTGTAGAACAAGACAACGAGGCGATAGAAACTTGGAAAAAAATGTTTGCGACTGCAGGAATAGAGGCAGACGTAGGCACAGAATTTGATTTTAAAAATGAAATTGGCGACAAATACTTGTATCGTATCACCGCGCGGAGTGGCAAAGATAACTGGTGGGGATTGCCGTATCGAGGGCCTTGTGGTCCATGCAGCGAGATATATTATCTACTCAATCATCACGATCCTAATACCGTCGTCACACAAATCCAGCAAATGTCCCCACAAGAGGCCGAACAATTTATTGATAATCAGATTATTGAGATTTGGAACCACGTATTTATGCAGTATACAGGGGAGAAAACAAGTTCAAGTGAACCAAAAGATATCGTGCCACTCACTTCAAAAAATATCGACACCGGCATGGGATTTGAGAGGCTCTTGACGGTATTGGGCGGGTTTGACACAGTGCATCAGACAGACGTACTGGCGCCACTGGTTACGGTAGCAGAACGCTGGGCAACTCGCTAAATTTACTTAATATTTTATGCTTTATATCGCTGCTGATCACGCTGGATTTACGCTTAAAAATCGTATTCTCAAGCTCTGCCAACAACAACAAATCGCAGTAGTTGATGTCCATCCACAGTACGACCAGCAAGACGATTATCCAGATGTCGCAGTGCTACTAGCTCAAAAAATACTCGATGATGATGACAATCTAGGGATTGCGATTTGCGGCACCGCTGAGGGTATCTGCATGGGACTCAACCGTTTTTCATTTATCCGCGCAGCTACTGTCGACACACCACATATCACCAAGTTATCCAGAGAACACAATCAAGCCAATGTCATCTGCCTCCCTGGACCCTACTCACACAAGGACTTTAGTGACAAGATGCTTTTGGAAATTGTTGAGACATTTTTGTATACAATCCCGGACGAATCAGAACGCCATCTCCGTCGTATCGCCAAACTTTCACGCCTTCCCACAACACTTACCTGATCATGTACCCACCATACCCATCTGGAGTCGGACGCCCGGTTGCAAAAGCCCTTTTTCCTACAAAAAATATCCCTACACTCAAAAAAAAATTGCCTAAAAATTTGATTATTCGGGTATATGGTTTGGCTGGAGTTGGCAAGGGTTCGCTTAGCTTTGGGCTCGCAAAACTACTCGATATTCCTCACCTAGAAATCAGTTATATTTTACGGGCAATCACGTATATTTTTGAGCGCTACAACATGCCGATGACCCATGAAAACATCCGCCTGGCGTTTATAAAACTCGGAGTTTTTATCGATGCAAATCACGTACTCCAACTTCAATATGCTGGTGCTCTCCTCGACCGCAGCGACCTCAAAAACTCAGCTATTGATATCCATATCGCAAAATATAGCGCTGACAATGTGGTTCGTCACTACTACAATCACTACGTTTCACAGTTTTTGCAACAATACACTTCGTCACCCATAGTACTAGATTCACGTGGTGCCATGCCGCCCTATCTCGAAAATGCGATAAAAAATGGCAAAGATATCGTTCAGTTTTTAGTGCTTAGCTCCGAAACAGTAACGTTTGAGCGATATTATACTGCAAAGGTTGTCGAGATGCATCACCTCAACCCTCATTTTCATCCAACTCAAGCTACCCGACAACTGATACACGATCAATTTGAGCAAGATGTATTGATGCGCAATGAATCTGATATCGTCATGATAATCTCACATAAAATTGGGTTGATTGCGCCAGATAGTTATCTGATAGACTCAAGCCAAATGAGTATCGATGAAATGATTGGTGGCGCGCTTACCACTCTAGATTCGCTGTATTAACGGGTTTTTTTTGGTTTACGAATTTGTCTGACAATCGAAGCGAGCACCCATAATCCGGTGACAGTTATGGCAAATATCGCGATATACTCAGCGATTGTCTCGACTTGACTGTTTTGGGCTTGTTCGCCTCGTTTACAGTCACCAAATGCCGTTCGAGCCTCGTAATCCGCGCATTTTTGCTTGCACATATCGCCGACTACTTCTTGATTTTGAGCGCAGGAAAGCTTTGAGATACGACATACACCATCGATATCGCGGTATTGATCAGCAGCACATGCAGTAGTACACACACCATTGTAAATATCTTGACCTTGCGCACAGTTGGGTTTTTCACCGATCACAAAGCGGATTTTCTTGAGTGGTGGTACATTATTTTGTTTATAAAAGCCTATTTTTTTCGGGTTGGAGCTTTGGATTTGGGTAGTTAGTTCTATAATATCGCTTTGTTTTGCGGTTGCTGAGACTTTGACCCCGATTTTGAGACATCCTACTTGCTTGGCTTCAAGACTACTCGAGTTGGTACCGCTCGCCGTAGAGGATTGGTTTGCTGAACCGGGACCATATAAAAAAACGCCATTAGCAACTGTACCTGAGGTGATTTTCTGCGATGGACCTTGATAAGCAGCCCCACAGTCAAACAGTTTTTTGGAGTTTGAAGTATCGTATAAATCATACAATTCGGTATCATCGATAATCAATGCATCGGTTGAGGATTTTACTTGGACCTGGACTTCGCTGACTCCATACTCCAGTGCTGGATCTCCATATGGCACAAACACAAAAAATGGATCGGTTCGTGTCGCCGAAATTGGCTCATTGGTTTTATCAACAAACACTTCAGGAAGTGCGCTCTTAGAGTCAGCAGATGCGCCAAATACCGATGATGGCAACAAAGATGTGATTATCAGTGCAAAAATTCCAAGACTTGTCAGATACCGGCGCAGTACGTGCATACTGATTAGTGTACTTTTGTATGTAGTTATCGTCAAAAAATGTATTTACAAAGTATCAATTATGTGCTATAACCAACACCCTATTGCTTGAAACAAAATTTGAGAGCGATAGGAAGGGAAGGTAAAATTTGTGAAAAATAGCAGCCCCGATCGCAGTCCTTGGATGGATGGATGGGATTGGCGTCGACCAGTCAACAAACAAGAAATAAGCATTGCGCCAGCGTCGAAAACTCCGACCAAAAAGTCGGTAAAGTCTTCGGAAAAAATAGAGGAGGCGGCATGAAAAAATTACTTGTGCGCACTGCTCTAAGGCAGGAAAACGGCGAGTGGTTGCTGACCTTTATCGGTGATAGCAACAAAAACGTTTACGTACAGCTTCATGATGGAGCTGACGCAATTACTCATGGTGTAAAAGGACAGTTCAAAAATGGTGAAGATATACAAAATTTCATCATTGAAGACTCAGGTCATTACACAGTACTTATCTATACATAGCTTTAGTTACATGATCCCCATTAAATATGGGGGTCTTTTTTTATGTCTTTTGACAACTTTTGACTTGTAGTGACATACTTATTAGTCGCATCCGTAGCTCAGCTGGATAGAGCAACAGCCTTCTAAGCTGTGGGTCGCTGGTTCGAGCCCAGCCGGACGCACCAAATCTAGAAAAAATCTCAATGGCTTTATGCCATTTTTTATTGCCTAAAACTTGAAGAAGGCGTTTGGGCAGTGTAACCACTCGCTTTGTTTGTTTCCTCCACCACAGCCTGCGCCTGCATTCCACGACCCCTCGGAGTATACTGATGGATCAAGCGTTGAAAATACTCCATTGCCAACTCCAGAAGTGTTGGAAATACCAATCGAATTTATACGCACGTTTCTGTCCTCTGATCCGCTTGAGATATCATTGGTAAACTTGAGCACTACATCTGATTTTAAAAATGGGGTACTGACAAAAAATTGCTTGTCGACGTATACCCCGGTAGTAGCATTACCACGAATATCTTCAAATATACCTACTGACGCGCCTTTTACCAATACTTCGATAGTGGGAAATACTCCATTTACTGAAGTACCAGCGGCTTTGAGAGTAAGGATATTTTGTTGAACACCCGTTGATGGAACTGCATTAAAAGTCATTGATGCATTTGGACAGTGCAACCACTCGCTCATTGCGTAACTGGCGCCACATCCGGTAGAAGGTGACCACGAACCAATCGCAAGGTTATTTGGTGATTCAGCCTCAAATACATCTGTGTCAACAATCATTTTATCAATTCGTACATTACGATCTTCACCACCTCCACTCTCATCGTTGGTAAATACCAATTCCCGCTGTGTCTGAGCGGTCAGTTTTACCGGGCTTTGATAGACAAATTTTTGAAATACTCGCCCTGTCGCATCACCACGGATATCTGAAAATGTCGCGACTTTTTGCCCGTCAATTTTAAGATCTAGTGTTGGATATACTCCTCCTTTTGGCGTGCCGGCTGCGTACACGGTGACTATTGATCCAAGTGGTGCTACCGAGCTAGAACTACTTGATGAAGAACTGGCAAGAGAAGCTGTACTACTTGATGATGAGCTAGAAATGGGTGCAGCACTACTACTCGAGCTTGAAACTGCTGAGCTAGTCGATACACTTGCAGGTGTTGACGATGTACTCGATGCTACTGACGACGCACTGACGCTACTAATTACTGAAGATTTTGATGAACTTATTGGAGCAGATGAGACACTGCTGCTAACGATGCTCGTTACTGAGCTACTAGAGGGTAGCGGTGAGACGCTGCTTGCTATGGACGAAATACTACTGCTGCTAACAATGCTCGATACTGAGCTACTAGAAGATACCGCTGAAGTGCTGGATGTCACGGTACTAACGCTTGAGTTTGAACTGGGGAGCGACGAGCTGACACTGCTTGTTGCGCTGAGCGATGAGGCACTACTCGAGACGGAGCTGGTAACGGATGAGCTAGAAGAGGAAACAACACTACTCGAAGACGATGAGCTCACCGGTGGTGTTGGCTGTGAAAGTTTATACTCAAAGTAGCCATTGCAATGCAACCACTTACTATTTTTAAAACCACCCGCACAATTTCCGGATTGCTGAGTCCAGGTACCTACTGAGTACATTTGTTCTGACAAGTATTCCTTGCCATCTACAACTAATTTATCAATTTTAAGATTTCGATCCTCGCCATTTATACCGGCATCATTTGAAAATCGTAGTTTTATGGTTTCATTAGAAAGTCGTTTTGACGCATTGTATGTGAATTCGAGATATTGGTTTGCATCAGGATTGCCACGGACATTGGTAAATACTGATACCGGCGCATCATTGAGGAGGACATCAATATTTGGATAGACTCCTCCGGCTGGCGTACCTGCGGCGTAGATTTTTATAATTGAGTTTGGCTGTCCAGCAACGGATGTACTAGTACTGGAACTAGTTGTGCCTGTACCACCTGTCGTAGGCGCACTTTGCTGGCAAGTGTTATAAAATGCATTTACAAAGTCAATTTTATTTTGCCATGGAGTCAGCCCATCATCTTGCAAGATACCACCGGTGTCGCCTGACTCAGGATTCCAGGACCACCAAAATGTATTGCAGATTTTTTTGCTGCGCAGATACTCGGCAAGCTTGGACTGCACGATCGGATCTTTCCAATTTCCTCCTTGATTTCCCATCTTTCCACCCCATTCACCAAGGGCGATAGCATAGCCTTGATCGTGTAAAAACCCAAAGTCGCGTTCATAAATTGCCGGTAAATTGTTGGGAAATTGATAATCGTCAAAATAGGGCTGATTGTAGACATCCGGTCCGTACACATGTGGTGAAAACACTAGTTTGCTGGTAGGTACTTTGCTCGCATCAATCGGTACACACCCCATCGGCTCCAAATTGCCACCATACCAGTGATTCACTCCACTCGAACAAAATGGATTGGAGTGAACACCTTCGGCAAAAATCAGTTTATTGGGAGCAATAGTGAGCATTTCGGGAGTGATAGCCTCAATCGCCAGTTTCCAATCATTTGGTTGTCCGGTACCCCAGGTAGCTGCTACCGGCTCATTTTTCAAATCAAATCCGACAAAATACTCTAGCGCTGCATATTTTTGCGCTACTACTTTCCAGTCGTTGATCCAATATTGTTGTGGATACCAGCTTTGATACCAAAGGTCACCCAGCGTCTGGCAATCTAGTGAGTGCATATCCACGATTACAAACATTTCTTGGCGATTGAGTTCTGCGACGATTTTGTCCATAATAACATCGCTTTTGAGCCCCGCCAAATCAGCGTTTTTACCATTGGCGTACTCGATATATCCGGGAGTCTGCCCATGAAGTGTCGCGGGACAAAACGGCATACGAACTGCATTGAAGCCGAGGCTTTTCATCTGAGTGATGATGTTTTTGTAGTCTCGGGTTTGTAGTCCATTTGGTCGCCAGCCATTTTGACCTTCCATTCCAAACCAGTTTATACCTTTGAGCATGATTTGAGCGCCGTCTTTTACGATTGTGCTATTATTTACCACGTAGTTTCCTGCTCCAGCGGCGTTAACCGTTGTTTGGATTGGGGTTGAGACGACTATTGATACTCCTGCAGTAAAAATCAATGAACAAAATGCGATGAGTTGCTTCATAATAAATTAGTTCATTATTAGCATAGAAACTGAATTTGGGCAATACCGAATTTTACTATCACTTTTTTTCTAACTAACTTTGAAAATAATGTTGAGCGCGCCGTCTATTTCACGTGGTGAGTAGTCTTGGATATGTGGTACGACTCCTTTGACAATAATGTCTTTGCAGACCCGCGAAACTCCACCTTTGACTGCCAAAAGTTGCGCAAATGTCATTTCGTTGACGTCACCAAGTTCTACTTTTTTGATTATTGAGTCGAGTTGACCCCGGATTTTTTTTAGAGAGCGAGAGAGTTGTTCTAAGTCTTTTTCTCCCAGTTGTATTTTACGCATATAAACAAAATAATAATGATTTTTTATGATTATTATATGAGTGTACATTTTACAGCAATTGTCAAATTTTTGTGTAATAGCCTCATAATGAGATACGGATACCCGGAGGGGGTTTGACAAGTTTCATTAAATACTTTTAATAGTTCATTACTATGACAAACACTATGTACAAAGGTGGGTCTTCCAATAACTGGATTGTACCACTCGTTCTCTTAGCTGTTCTAGTGCTCGGAGGGCTCGCACTTGCGGCTGCTAACAAAAAAGATAAGGACAACAAGACGGCGTCAAACTCATCATCAAGCAATACATCAGATGCGATGATGCAAAATCCAATGGTCGGTGGAGCAGCCATGCTTTCAAACCGTACAATTGTCGACAATGCCTCAGCAGCGCCAAATTTGACCACACTCGTCGCAGCAGTCAAAGCTGCCGGACTTGTAGAAACACTTTCAGGAACTGGACCATTTACTGTATTTGCACCAACCAATGATGCATTTGCAAAATTGCCAGCAGGAACTGTCGAGACACTGGTCAAACCAGAAAACAAGGCAACTCTTACTAAGATTTTGACGTACCATGTAGTGGCAGGTAAATATACCGCGATGGATCTCAAGGACGGTATGATGCTCACCACCGTACAAGGTGAAAAACTCATGGTAACCAAAAAAGATGGCAAAACCATGGTCGGCGGAGTCATGATCTCAACTGCAGACGTGATGCAATCAAACGGAGTCGTCCACGTGATCGATAGCCTACTTACTGCACCATCAGATATGGTATCAACAGTAGGCGGATCTATGATGTATGGCAACAAAGACATCATTGACAACGTAGTCAACGCACCAAACCTCTCGACACTCGTCGCAGCAGTGAAGGCAGCAGGATTGGTAGAGACACTCAAGGGCGCAGGACCATTTACAGTATTTGGACCGGACAACGATGCATTTGCTAAGTTGCCAGCTGGTACCGTAGAGAATCTTATTAAGCCAGAAAACAAGGCAGCTTTGACTAAGATTTTGACCTACCATGTAGTTGCAGGTCGCTATGTCGCTGCAGACCTCAAGGATGGTATGATGCTCAAAACAGTACAGGGACAAAACTTGACGGTAAAAATGAGTGCCGGAAAAGTCATGTTGATGGATAGCAAAGGCGGCTTGAGCACTATCACCCAAGCTGACGTCATACAATCAAACGGAGTCGCGCATGTAGTCG
>Ga0123339_10002638_pt1 | contig 12100 bp, 13 predicted proteins | sample lystaG_FD_89956 | JGI IMG/M metagenome (GOLD analysis project Ga0123339, IMG submission 89956) | Glacier valley bacterial and archeal communities from Borup Fiord, Nunavut, Canada, to study Microbial Dark Matter (Phase II) -... | ecosystem: Environmental > Aquatic > Freshwater > Ice > Glacier ... | reverse complement strand
GTCATTCCCTTTTCATCAATGAGCCTCAAAAGCATTTGCGAAAAAGACTCCTCCAATTGTGCTATCAAATCCTCTAAACTCCTCTGTTTTTTCCGAATCACTGCTGATTCTACATGGCAAGGCTGTTTTACCTTATTGCATTCTTCTTGAAACTGTTGAATTTCATTATTTTCCAAGATTCTGTGACTTTCATAGGGAAGGTGCTCTTCAACATAGTTGTCGTCAATAAATCTTTCGATGGAAGTAAAAAGCTTTTCACTGAGAACATACGCTTTCTTATCAAACACCACTAAATATACAAGAATATCGTTATTAATAAGAAACTCACCAATGGCTGAAATTGCAATCTGGAGGGCCTGATCCTTGGGATATCCATAGATTCCAGAGGAAATCAGTGGAAAAGCAATGGATTTGCAATTATGCTGCAAAGCAAGTTTCAACGAATTTGAGTAGCAGCTATGCAGCTGCTGTGCTTCCCCTGAGCTTCCTCCCTGCCATACAGGTCCAACTGTGTGAATTATATACTTTGCAGTGAGAGATTGTCCGCTGGTTATGACAGCTTGGCCCACTTTACAGGTTCCAAGTTGGTGACATTCTTGCTTAAGTGCTTCTGCTCCTGCTGCAGAGAAAATGGCGCCACATACCCCTCCCCCCATTTCCAGGTGACTGTTAGCAGCATTAACTATGGCGTCTACAGACATTTTAGTTATATCATTTCGAACTATTTTAAGTGGCATTGGTTTGCTCCTTTCTTATTTTAACCTCTATTTATCTCTATTTCTTCAAAATTACTAAAAACCCTTTTTATCTTTAAAATCTTTATTGATATTGATGATAACTGGAGGACTAGACTAAATTAGCCAACGGGAATATCCCATTGGCTAATAAAATTTACTATTTAGTTTGCACATCCATTGGATACACTTTTGAAGGATCAATAGTCTTTAAGTTTAACTTTGATTTTTCCTGCAGGGTATTTATATCATTGGCTTTTATTAAACCATTTGACAGTGTATATAAAGTGTCCTTTATATATAAGATTCTATCTACAGAATATTGTCCGGTTGAGCTATTGGTTTCATCCATGTGGGTTATTTTCCCTTTAAGCTTTATACCATTTACTAAATCAATATTATAAATATAAGCTCCTTGAGAATTTTGCTGTGAATTAGTAACAGGCAATGCTAATAGGTTTTTCTCTTTAGAGAAAAGAAGAGCCTTGTGGTTGTTTAATACCTCTGAATAAGTACCTACACCCACTATTGTCATAAACTGCTGCACTGGTTTTGCTACATTACGCACATCAAACATTGCAATTTTCAGGCCTTGTGGTCTTGCTCTATCTACTCCGCCCTCATTAACCACTGTAGTATCCATTCCGAAACCTATTAAATGTGTTTCATCATAGGGATGTAGGTAATTGGTGAAACCAGGTATCTTTAATTCTCCCAAAACTTTTGGACTGGTTGGTTTTTTTAGATCTATTACGAACAAAGGATCCGTCAGCATAAAGGTTACTATATATGCTCGCTCACCAATAAACCTAACGGAATAAATTTTCTCTCCATTTGCAAGGCCTTGAAGCTTTCCTACAGTTTTCATATCTTTATCCATTATAAAAAGATTATTAGTAATTTTATTTTGTGCTGGGCTGATCATATTTTTATCCACAGTTGAAGTAGCTTTTTCATCAACAGCAGGTTTTGCTATGGAATAATTATATTCAGTAGTAGCAATTCTAAAATTATCATTTCTTTCATCCATAGAAAACTGATTTATTATGGTGCCAGGGACTTCACCTTTAGTTACAAATTTTACACTTGTATTCTCATAAGCAAATTTATAAAGTATAGTATTTGTGCTTCCATTTTTATTTCCATCCTGAGTCCACTTAGTACCTGCTATATATAAATTCTTATCTGAGGAGTATATATTATTTCCTGAACCAAGAATCGTATTAATATTTACTTTTTCCTTATTGTCATCAACATTATAAGCTGCCACCATTATATAGTTTGGCTCTATGGAATCTGGAAGATAATTTATTTTGTTGTAATCAATAGTAATTTTATCACTGCCAATGGCAGTATCACTATAATAAGCCTTATCTATATTGTTTATATATTTATTTGTAATAACATAGACCCTAGACCCAATCATTCTGGAGGATGCATATGAACCATCTATTTCAATGTCTCTTATCTTCTTAATATTTTTTTTATCAGAAACATCAAAACTTTTAACCTTAGTAACTACATAAGAGGGTATCTTATAAGAACTATTGCTCTGACCACCCTTTTGTGTGTCTATATTTTGATAACTATTTCCAACTACTACCAAAATATTCTTCCTTAAATAAATTCCATTTATATTGTAATTATCTTCAAAGGTAATATTGCTTACTGATTCCATATTAGAAGCAGGCTCTGCTTTTATAACATTAATAATTTTTTGTGAGTTTACCTTGAAAATATATTCTCCATCTGTTTTTATTAAATCTTCTTCGTCTACCCCTTGAACCTGCAGGTTGGTTGTTGAATGATCTAAAATTGCATTAGATGCATTACTATCCAAATTGCTTTTTTCGCTTGCTGTCTGTGGCATGTTTCCGGATTTAGAAGTATTCATTGCAGTATCTGTAGAGTATTTCACATCATTATTTTGGCCAATATAGTTTTTCAGCAATTTCTCAAGATTTTGTGACGATCCCACAGTTGGTAATGTTTTACTCGAATCTATAGTAATAAGCGATGTATCTTTTGTGCTAAAAAAATTTCCAGCTGAGCCTATTCCAACAGCCAAAGCTAAAGTTGCTGCTACAAGGGCAAAGGATTTTATCCCTGTTTTTCTTTTATAGTCCTTCCCTTTTCTTATACCTTTTTCAATAGCCAAATCTAACTCTGGTGGAACCTCTACACTATCATATTCTCTTTTTAGTTCATTCATTTTATCTTTATTCATAATAGTTCCTCCTTTAAATCTAACCTAAGTTCTTCAAGCGCCTTATGCAAATTTGTTTTTACTGTTCCAAGAGGACACTGAAGTATTTTGGCTATTTCCATCAAAGTCATATCCTGAAAATATTTTAATATAACAATTGTTTTATATTTTCCTTGCAACTTATCAACTGCTAACTTAAGATCAATTATCTTCTCATCATCCTTTAGAATCTCCTTAGCCTCAGAGCTTACATTTTCTTTATAGGATATTGCTCTACTACTCTTATTAATACAATCTAAAGAAGTATTAATAAGTATCCTAGTTAACCAAGTGTTGAAGAGACTTGGTTCCTTTAGCTTTTTAATAGATATGTATGCCTTATAAACAGTGTCACTTACAATATCCAAAGCTTCTTCTTTGTTTTTAACATAAGCAAAGGCTGTTTTATAAAGCTGCCCTTTTCGTTCACTTATAAGTTCATAAAAGGCATTATCGTCTCCCTTTTGGGCTAATTTTATCTTTTCATTAGAATCCACTTTATAACCTCCCAACTCGATTCTTAAAAACTAAATCAATCTTTATAATAATTAGACTTTCTATAGAGGCATTTGGTTTTAGTTTAATAAATTTATTTTTTACAAAAGAGACAACACTGCTTAGATAAAGTATAAAACTGCCAAGCAATTCTTTCAACACCAAAACAAAACGTTGTTTTTCTGTCTTTTGAGGATTATGAAATAAAATGATAGCCCGTCTAACTATTTGAAACCTCAATTAGACTAATTGCTCATAGTAATGTAACATTGATAGATGAAATACAACAAATAAATTATTTGGAGAGTGACGTTATGAAAAAGAAATTACTTACTATTTTTCTTTGTACCGCCATGGTTGCAGTATTTGCAACGGGCTGTGCTTCAAAAGGAACAACAAATTCTTCCACAAATACTAAGTCTGTTGCTGCTGTTGCAAAGACAAAGGTAATTGTAACTGCAGATTGGGCAAAGAGTGTAATTGATGGTAAACAAACAGAATCAAAAAATTACAAAATAATTGAAGCAGGTTGGGGCCCAGCTAAAGATGACAAAGAATACAATGCAGCTCACATACCTGGTGCAATACATATTAACACAGATGATATCGAAGAATCGACCTATTGGAACATAAAAACCGGAGACGAGATTAAAAAGGTTATGGCCAATAATGGGATAACAAAAGACACTACAGTTATTGTATACGGTGCTGACTCAGGTGCTACAAGAGTTGCCTTTGTATGCCTTTGGGCTGGAGTAGAGAATGTTAAAGTCATTGATGGTGGAATGGCAGCCTGGACAAAAGCTGGATATGAAGCAAAAGCAGGTGTAGAAAATCCAACTGCAACTACCGCAGATTTTGGTGTAAAAGTACCGGCTCATCCTGAGTACGTTTTAGCTATGCCTGCAGATGTAAAAGCTGAGATGGCTAAAAATTCTAATTTCAGATTGCTTAGTATAAGAAGCTTAGATGAATTTGAAGGTAAAAAAAGCGGCTATGACTACATAAAAAGAGCAGGAGAGCCAGCAGGAGCTCTATGGGGTCATGATGAATCCGACTACAGAAATGCTGATGGAACCTTTATCACCTTCGATAAAGCAGTTGCTATGTGGAAGGAACAAGGCGTTACAAAAGATAACGAAATTGCATTTTATTGTGGTACTGGCTGGAGGGCAACTGTTCCTTTCTTAATGGCTTATGAAAACGGCTGGACAAACATAAAACTGTACGATGGTGGATGGTTTGTATGGCAGATGGATACAAAAAATGCTGTTCAGGCTATAACACCTGAAGCAGCAGTAGCTAAATACAAAAAATAATGAAAATAATGAAATGTCTGATTGCCATAAGGTTTTCAGACATTTTCTTTTTTACAAGCAAGAACTTTAATAGCCTGGATCAGTGTAATGACAGCCAATATAAGGCTGATAAAATAATAGGATCTGTAACTCTCTGTGGAATATGTAACAGTGAAAAACACAAATACAAGTGTTATTATTACCTGGGCTAGTATCATCCGTAAAGCGCTTTTACCCAAAGTATACTTTCTTCTTACATATAAAAGAATTGATATAACAGCAAGTGCTACTAAAAGTGCAATTACGCTATATTGTATTGCTACAATAGGGTATTGATTTTCCCAGCTATTGTTCTTAAAAACCACATATCTCATCATACCCATTTTCTTCACAGAAAAATATTGTATAGCATAGGCTGAAATCATCAAAAGCACTTGGAGTACTGAGAATATCCAATAAAAAAGTTTCTTTATCATAGTTTAGGCTCCTTTAAATTAAATGTCATATTACTATTTTACCAAACTTTTTGATATAATAATATTATGTAATATTTTAACTATGGAGTGATGTTATGAGTACAATAAAACTTTGGACAACGCAAGATATGAAAGTTCTTAAGGATATTGAAGAAAAAGGTGTGTATAGAGTAAAGACTGCAAGCATTCTGGAAAAATACGATACTTGTTCTGACATATTTATGAATGTATACAAATGGTTTTCAAAGGCTGCTGGAGCCATTGTACAAAAACCCGAAGGAGTTCAATTTCCTGTATGGGCAGCCTTGGAGAAGGAGTTTTCCTTTGGTTTAACAGAAGATCAGGTGAGGTTGGAGCTGGAAGTGGACACCGAAAATGTTATAATCTTCGATTCCGGCAAATGGGACTACATATTAAACTATTGGTATATACCTGAAAACAAAGCTGATGAGCTTAAGTATGAAGAAAAGCTGAAATCTCAAGGAATAAAAAACAAGAGTCTTATATATATGCAGAATTTTTATCCTGTACTTAAACGAGAGGTCGAAAAGAGTTGGGACAGGCTCTTTGATCCATCTATAAGGATATCAGACATAGACCAGGCAACCTTGTGGGAAATTCGGCCTGAGTGGATAAAGAATAAGCAGACTTTGTTATAATCAAACCATAGTTATTAAATAGCGAAATTTGATTTAGGAGAGATTCAAAATGGATAATATATTTGATTATCTTCAATGGCGTGGGGACTTAGATTTTCAAAGCGATAACTTTAATGAGGTAGATAATTTGATTTTATCGGTACTTTCCTATTTGGAATTTGAAGGACTAGTACCTGGTGAAATTGATGGTGAAAAAACTCCCTTGTCAAAGGTAGCCACACATTTCAAAAAACATAAATTCAAATCTCCTGCTTTTTATGAAAACCCTTTTTTTAATCATATACCAGAACTTTTGCAAAAGGCTTCAGAAACCAAACGTTTTCATGATATTCAACTATCTGGTTATGTGAATCAAATTGATTATGATAAATCCAATCAATTTTCTGCGGTAGTGTTTTCCATAGACAGTCTCCACCACTTTATTGCCTTCCGTGGCACGGATGACACTTTAGCAGGCTGGAAAGAAGATTTTCAGATGAGCTTCATGGAGGAAGTACACTCCCAAAAACAAGCAGTAGCTTATGTTGACAATATTGTCACCAAACTTCAGGGGAAATTTTATCTTGGAGGACATTCAAAGGGTGGAAACCTTGCTGTTTACGGTGCCACTCAAGCAGATGAAAAAATTAGGAATCGAATAGCCTGCGTATTTAATAATGATGGACCCGGATTTCAGGCCAATGTTATACAAAGTCAAGGCTACCAAAGTATGCTGAGCAGGATTTATACCTTCATTCCCAAATCTTCCATAGTAGGAATGCTGATGGAACATGGCGAAGATTATAAAGTGGTGGGAAGTAGTGGGCTGGCTATAATGCAGCATAATGCAATGAATTGGTCAATAAGTGGTCCAAGCTTTGTTTATGAAAATAAATTAACTAAAAATAGCCTGAATTTCGATAAAACATTAAGGTCCTGGCTTAACCAGCTTTCCATTGAACAGCGTACAGACTTTGTAGATGCTCTCTTTGAGATCTTTCAAGCCACAGGGGCAAAGACCCTAAGCCAGCTTTCCAGAGAAAAGCTAAATACTGTAGAGATAATGATTAAGACCTTTAAGAATATGGATCCTGCGGTTCAGGGTTTGTTGAAAGCAACTATTGAAGCATTTTTCATAGAAAGCCAAAAGGTGCTTCGAGAATCTATTGGACAAAATATAAATTCGTTATTTTCACGAAATAAATTTATACCAAGAAGAAAACCTAACCTGAAAATTAAAAAATAAGTATGGCTGGGTAAAAATCCGGCCATACCTATTCTTTTAACTTTATTAAATAATTGCTCTTTTCCTATTCATACATGACATTGCCGGATATTACGCTAACCACAGGTTTCCCGTCTCTGTCCAGCAAAGGTGTAAGCCCTGCTCCATATCCTGCAGCATGATACATATAATTCACTCCGGTTTTTTTATCCACCCATATTTCTGTTGTATTAATTGTTCCTTGAGAATATGTTTTTTCAAATCTATTATCACTTTTCATATTAACCCCTCCAGAAATTCAATTTATTTACCTCATAAGAAAGTCCAGTATATTCAATCCATCTGAGGATTGTTCCTTGTATAATTCAGTATATCCACATCTTTTGCAACTTATAGTTATAATTTTTTTGTTCTGCACATCAAATAGCTTTGCAAAATTCCCTCCCGTTGCTTGAAATTGATCTGTTTCACACTCAAAATTTCCGCACTTAGGGCAGTTATATTGTTTCCTTTCCATGTTTATACCACCTTAAAAAAGTTTTATGTTAAGGTGCTCATGTTTATTCTATGGAAATTGCCTTTATCCTGTGAATAAGCATGTCTATGGCAATATCATTCATACCGCCTCGTGGAATTATAATATCCGCATACTTCTTATAAGGTTCAACAAATTGTTCATGCATAGGCTTAACTGTATCAATATACTGTGTGATTACTGATTCCAAGCTTCTTCCACGTTCATTTACATCCCGTCTTATTCGCCTTATTAATCTTTCATCTGCATCAGTATCTACAAATATTTTTATGTCCATAAGTTCTCGGAGCTCTGGATTTTCAAAAATCATAAATCCTTCTACAATAATAACTTTAGCAGGATTAACCTTCACAGTTTCAGAAGTTCTGTTATGTATTTTGTAGGAATAAACCGGTCTTTCAATGGCAATTAACTGCTTCAGCTTTTTTATGTCCTTAATCAGCCTCTGAGTGTCAAAAGCATTAGGGTGGTCATAGTTTAACTTACTCCTTTCATTAAAGGGTAAATCATCATGCGGAAGATAATAAAAATCATGACTCAGCAAATCCACGCTATCTTTGCAATCTTCTTTTATCCGATTGGCAACTGTTGTCTTACCAGAAGCCGAACCTCCTGAAACTCCAATAACAATAATTTTTCCCATATTTCTCCTCCATACCACGGTGTTAAATTATTTTTATTATATCAAATAAATTAGTGCTTAGCCAAAAAAAGAATTAATATTATCAATTTAGATTTCCATGATGTAGAATGAATAATATAAGAATGATATTAAAAGAGAAGAGGAGAATACAGATGTTTTTTCCATTTATGGCTTTAGCGGTGGTAATAATATTGCCTGGGGCAGTTTATTTCCTTATTCATTTCAAAAATCTATCCTTTATTCAAAATTTTAGCAGGTATTCCTGGCTTCCATGGATAATTGCTACTTTATTGACTTTGATTTGTGCTTATATGGTTTATTTTGTTTTTAGCATATCGGCAGCAATCATTTTATTTTTATTTTTTTCCTTTATAATTACGGATTTAACAAATCTATTTTTTAAAAAGTATATAAAAAGGGAAATGGCGCATAAAGTTTGGACAAGCCTATACCGCAGCGGTATTTCAGCTCTTGCAGTTACTGTTGTGTTTATTGTAATCAGCTATTATGTAGCGTTAAATGTAGTTACTACAAATTATAACCTGAACACAAATAAAATTCTGAGTAGCCAACCTTTGAAGATTTCTATGGTATCGGATATCCATCTGGGCACTGCTGTGACAATAGATAATCTTAGAAAATACTGCGACAAAATTCAAGCTTCCAATCCTGATATAGTGGTGCTAACTGGGAATATATTTGATGAAAACACACCTAAAGGCAACATGGAAGCTGCCTGCAAAATGCTTGGCCAAATAAAAAGCACCTATGGTATATATTATGTTTTTGGAAACCATGAGCAGGGAATCCATGGCAACATTCCTTATTTCACAATAAATGATGTGGCCGATAATTTAGCAGCAAATAAAATAATTGTGCTGGAGGATAAACTGGAGCTTGTTAATAGTAAGTTTTATATAGTTGGAAGAAAGGATGCTTCCCTTTCTCATAATGCCAACAGAAAGCCCCCTAAGGAATTGCTTCAGGTGGTGGATAAAAGTAAATTCATACTTTTATTGGACCACCAGCCTTTGGATTTTGAAAATGCCTCTCAAAACGGAGTGGACCTTCAACTATCAGGTCATACCCATGGAGGCCAAATATGGCCTACAGGAATGCTTACAGATATATTTAACCCAGCAGGACTGAACTATGGCTATAAAAGCATTGGCAGCTATCAGGTAATCATATCTTCAGGCATGGGAGCTTGGAATTATCCCTTAAGATTGGGGAGCAAAGCAGAAATAGTGCAAATATCTGTACAGGGACGGACTCCATAGCAAAAATGGTAAACGAAACAAATTCGTTTACCATTTATTAATAACCCCCGGGGGTATTATTTATCAACTTTATCTGGAGGAACAAAGCAATTTCTACATCTCACCTCATAGTCCTCGTTGTCCCCTATGAGAACAGTTTCCCCAAGTTTTGCAGGAGATTTATTTACCATCCTTTGTGTAAAATTAGCAGGACGACCACAAACACTGCAGTAGGCTGTTAGCTTTTCAATTTCATCAGCCATTGAAAGCAAACCTCCCATATAGCCAAATTCCTTGCCTCTGTAATCCAAGTTTAGCCCATCTATTATGACATGTTTTTTGTTGTATGCAAGTTCCTTGACGAGCTTTATTATTTTATTATTGAAGAACTGTGCCTCGTCAAATGCAACTATGTCATATGGTGTCGTCTCCTCAATTATTTCGGAAATTAGTTTGTCATCAAGTTCAACGGGAATAGATTTTGCAGGCACAGATGTACCTACCCTGCTCACAATTCTATCATTTGCATAACGGTTGTCCATATCAGGCTTATAGGCAATGTAGCGTTTCTTGCCATATAGCTCTTCCTTTACGCATCTTTCTATGAGCTTACCTGATTTCTCCGAAAACATAGGACCTACAATGACTGTTATAAACCCTGATTGACCATCATAATAAACCATTTTGAAAACCTCGTTTATCTATAGTATATTTCACTTTTCTATTATTCCATAAATCTGTTAGAAAAACAATATGTCTATTTATCTGCCTTTGTATTTTTAAATTTAACAATCATCTCATTGGTTAAGCTTAAATTGTCATGCTCTATCTTTATCTCATCCCTAGATACCCACACCGCCTCTTCTAATTCCTCTCTATCAAGGGTAATGGTATCATCTCCATCAACCTCAGCAAAGAATCCCATTAGCAGCGTTTCTGAAAAGGACCAGGGCTGGCTCTTGTAATAGCGAACATTTTTTACTTGGAGACCCACCTCTTCCATAACTTCTCTTGCTACCGTTTCCTCAATGCTTTCTCCGACCTCAGTAAATCCGGCAAGTAGTGCATATTTTTTATAGTTTCCCTGGGCATATCTTGACAATAGTAACTTATCGCCATTGGTCACTGCCACTATCACAGCAGGAGCTATTTTGGGGTATTCTGTTTGATTACAATTTTCACAGTATAACATTCTCTCCTTGCTAGCATGAGTCATTTTATTGCCACATTTCCCGCAAAATTGGTGGCTTTGATACCAATTGTTAACATGGAAGGCTGTTATACCCGCAAAGGAATTGTGTCTGGGAAGTGCATTCCTAAAAAGATGTATGTTTTGCATACTATCTCCGGTTAGTAGATCCTCTGAAATGCTATCTGCCAGATAATAAGCTGTATCATTTATAGAAAACACATAATTGAAAGTAGTGCTTTGATCTTTCCACTGGGAATGCATAGGAAATTTTATTTCTCCCTGCTCCTCTGCCACCAGTACCGATTGTTGCTCAAAATATAAAATTATGCTATCCTCTGACGGGCTATTGTTTTGGTATGCATTGAAAAATTTGTACGGTGCTATATCTTGTATCATAGTTTTTATCTCCACCTTTAAAAATAAATTTGTTATTAATTTTCAACTAATTATAGCATAAATTAAGGCCATTTTTAAATTCACACACTTGGATATATGGTCCTAATAAAGGGCAGAATTTAAACAGGTGTTATAAGCTTAGCTGCTTATAACACCTGTTTTGATTTAACGGATAAGATCATGCCTTTTTATTTGACTTTGAAGGGGCTATGCCTTCTAGCTGCGACCTAAGATTATTTTTCGTAAGCCCAATATAATATTCCCTTAACTCCTTCTGCTCTTTCTTTTCCTCATCAGATAGTTCTTCATTTTCACTCTTATGATATAGAAAATTTATTCTTTCAATCACTTTTTTAATTTCCATAAGTATTCTCCCTTTTGCAATATAAAATAAAATTAATTATATCATTGTACCATTTGAAAAGGCAATAGAAGCTCCAGGTGTTATTGATTTAATACTGATTTCATAATCATTCTTTTTCGCCAAATCTAATAAACTTCTTTCACAAGTAAACATTATGATTTGGGTTGACATATCATTCTTTTTCGAATAGTCCACAAGAAATTTTAAGCCCTGCTCAGCCCTGCTTTCATCATATTGTAAAAATACATCATCAAGCATTAGTGGCAATGGTTCACTTTCTTTGGAAAATAAATCAGATATTGATAATCTTAATGCAAAATATGCTTGATCTATTGTGCCGTTGCTCAAATACTTCCATTCGTAAGAAGCTACACTATTAGCATTTCGTACGTTAATATCAAAATTTCTAGAAATAATAACATTTTGATATTTCCCATCAGTTAAACTATTGAAAATCTCAGTAGTCTTACTATTGAGTAATGGTCCAAAACTCTGACTAATTTCATTGAAGGCTTCATTAATTGTAGACTCAGCAATATCTAAGCACTGATAATAATTTTCTTTTTCCAGGATTTCTTCCTTTACCTGATGAATCGCATT
>Ga0123339_10002636_pt1 | contig 12107 bp, 12 predicted proteins | sample lystaG_FD_89956 | JGI IMG/M metagenome (GOLD analysis project Ga0123339, IMG submission 89956) | Glacier valley bacterial and archeal communities from Borup Fiord, Nunavut, Canada, to study Microbial Dark Matter (Phase II) -... | ecosystem: Environmental > Aquatic > Freshwater > Ice > Glacier ... | reverse complement strand
CGATGACTCGGATTGAGCGTGCAGGGGTTCGCTTGGAGAAGCGCCCCACCCATTTGCCCGGTTGGCTTCAGGCCATCCAGACGTTTCAATCGACGATTTCGCAGGCCTAGGAGTGAGGCATGGGGTGTCGGAGGCGGCGCTGACCCACGCGTTCCTGACGTGCTTCGAAAGCACGCCTGGGGCCGCCGAAGGAGTATTGCTGTCTGAGGTGGAAACGGGTGAGGGCATCCCGGATCTTGTACTCGTCAGGTCCCGTGGGTTGAGCCGCGTCCAGCTGAGTTGCCTCTTGGCGGAGTTGCCTGCAGCGGCGTTGCTGAATGGCTCGGGAGCGGTCTTGGCAGAGCTGCAGTTCAGGCCTCACACGCTGGACTATCTGGCGCAGCGCACCGGCCTCAGCCGCGAGCATGCAGATCGGTCTGCGCGGTCCTTGTGCAAGATGGGTTGGGCCGTACGTTCTGCCAACGGTAGCTACTACCTGGATCACCAGCCCTTCCCGGACATCGAGATCACGGCGTTTGAGTTCAAGCTCAAGGACACGCGGCGTGCAGTCCAGCAGGCAATCCGATACAAGCAGTTTGCCCACCGAGCGCTCGTCGTGCTTCCAGCCGAGCAAGAGAGGGCCGGTCTCGCGGTTTCGCAGCTGGCGTTCCGAGCAGCGGTTGGTGTGGCTACCTTCGATACCGACGATTGCTCGGTTCGATACGTAGTGCGCCCCCCGAAGCGTCCGCCCCGATCCAGGCATGCCTATATGCACGTCCTCGGACGGATTCTCCAGCATATTGAGCTTGGCGACCGCACCTCCGGACGGCGCTTCCCGCGCAAATCGTAGGCTGAGCGCTTCCGAGCAGGAAGTTGGGCGCATTCAGGCTAGCCTCCGCCTTCTCGACCGGGGTCAGGCACGCTGGCGCGTCACGTGAGTAGATCGTCGCCGTTGTAGGCATTCTGTCATCAGGATGCGCCGGAGTGGGATGTGTCGAGGCCCACTCAGAAGGACATGCCCTCGTGTGTTCGATAGCCTAAAAGTTGACCACTTGGAGCAGCTTGCGGCCTCTTTCATGCCAGCTCCCCTGATCCACAGTCCGGCGATCGTGCCGGTTCACTCCAGAGCTCCACCCCATTGCATCAAACGACCTGCTCAGAGGCCCAAAACGCTTGCGCATATGACAGCGGACTGGTAATATATGGATATATGCACAGAGCAGGTTATCAGCAACACGGCTTCACAATTGTTGAACTTCTCGTAGTCATCGTCGTCATTGGTATTTTGGCTGCGATCACCGTCGTCTCCTACACGGGCATCAGCCAGAAAGCCATCGTCGTAACGCTGCAGTCCGATCTAATGAGCGGCTCGGACCAGCTCAAGATCTACCAGGTCTTCAATTCGCAATTCCCCGGAAGTGTCACCGACTGCCCAAACCCTGCTCAGGCGAACATCTGCCTGAAGCTGAGTGGTCAGAACTCCGTAAGCTCCTACACAGTTAATAACGGGGCCAATCCGCAGACGTTCACGCTGGTTATCAAGAATGGCAGCCTTACCTACCAGATCACGGATAATACTGGTCCGGTCCTTGTGATCGCAAATCCAATTACCGCGATAGCGGCCATTGTCGGCACGCCTCAAGTCGGTCAAGTGCTAACCGCCGGGGCCCTAACTCCATCAGGAGCCACGGCATCCTACCAATGGCAAAGCTCGGCCACGTCAGGCGGAACCTACACAAGCATCTCCGGTGCAACATCTTCGACGTATGCACCAGTTTCCGGTGACGTCGGCAATTACCTGAAGGTCGTAGCCACCGGCACTGGCAGCTATTCCGGTAGCGCGACGAGTACGGCAACGACAGCCGTGACTATCCTCATCGTGGTCACAGGTGGCAACACTGTCGCCACGGACGGCCTCTACACCGTCCGTATGTTCACTAGTAGCGGAACACTCACGGTTACTGGAGGGACTATTAGCGGCGCACAGGTTCTTGTGGTCGGCGGTGGTGGAGGTGGCGGGCAGCGTTTTGATGCTGCGGCCCCCCTCGCTGCCGGTGGCGGCGCTGGTGGTCTGCTTTATGGAAGTGTCAACCTCTCTGGCAATATGGGCGTTACTGTTGGTGGCGGTGGTGCAGGGGGTAACGGAAAAGGGGTCGCCGGAGCGTCTGGCAATTCGTCTGTTTTTGGCGGTCTAACAGCTTTTGGCGGTGGCTATGGAGCCGCATGGGGAGTTGGCGGTGCAGGAGGCTCGGGTGGCGGTGGTACACAGGGTACCCTCGGCGGTGCAGGGACATCTGGTCAGGGTTACGCTGGCCAAGGCGGGAATACAAATGGGTATATCTTTGCCGGAGGGGGCGGCGGCGCAGGCGGTACTGGGCTGTACCCGTCTGGTGGAAACGCTCCGGGAGGTGTGGGTGTAGCAAATAGCATCTCTGGGGTGTCGCTGACTTACGCTAAAGGTGGCGTCGGGGGCGCAAGTCCCATCAATAGCGGGGCTGCGAATACGGGCAACGGGGGTGACGGCGGCGCTGTTGACACGGTAGCCGGTGGCTCTGGCGGCTCGGGCATCGTCATCATCCGCTATCTCACACCATAATCTTCTGCCAAATTGAAGTAGACGTCACTTGAGACTTAAAAACGGACCTACATCCAGGTCTTCTTAGAGTGACTTCTTGTCATCCGAGCGGGGGCAGCGGCTCACGCATGAGCTCCTCGATCGGGTCTGAGCCAACGAGCCTTAGGACCGGGCTTGGGTCGACGCCGAACCTTGCGAGCTCATCGAAGACCGCATCACTGGCCATCGCCGAGGCCGTGAAGCCAATGTCGAATCCGAGGGTTCGGAAGATCGAGGCTTGAATCGCCTTTCGCACTTGTGTCCGTGCCCCAACCTCTTTCACTATGCCTCCTTGCGCTATTGAGTCTTCCCCGCGGCCTAGTCCTGATGCTTCCGTGCGAGCCCGCGACTATCCCGCATTTGCACACCTCGCTCAATCAGGCGCAGGCGCACTGTCTCCGACTTGGCTCCAACCTGATCGGCAACCTTCGCCACTGAGAGTCCGGATTGATACAGACGGATTGCCTCGACTATCTGCTCCTCACAGAGCGGTCGTCTGCGCATCTGGATGCCCCGAGCTTTCAAGCATTCGCTGACCGTGGTGCGGTGACAGCCAAACCGGGTTGCCAGTTGGTAGATCGTCAATCCGGTCCTGTACTCAGCAATCAACCGCTCAATCTCGTTCTCATCAAGTCGTTTCTGCCGTTGGCGGATTCTCGTGGCGTACTCTCGATCATCGGTGATCGGCGGCGCAGTCTGAATTGCCACTGAGAGTCTGGCTGCGGTAATCTGTTCGAGAAGAAGAGGCCACTTCTCTGTATGCGCCTCCGATAGTTCCACCAATAGAATGTTCAGTGAGACCCGTTGCGAAAGCAGCGGGTCTCACTTAGTGTTTGCGTAAGAATCGCTGCAATTTTATGCATGCCGCGAACGGCTGGAACATGTTGGATGTAAGTCGGCGCGCCCGTGCAGATCAAAATTAGCATGAGCGGCCAAAGTGCAGTGGTTGCAAGGGTTACAGTGACTGCAGAATAGCCGCTCGTGCACATTGCGAGACAGGAAGATGAAGGAGGAATAATGCCGCTCAACATCGTTGTCGGGATTGTTGCGCTCGTTGGAGCGTTGATCATGTACTCGTTCGGCGTTTGGGGAGCTTTTCGCTCCAAATCAGTGCATCGCTCGCACGTTACCTATCTCTTTATCGGTTTCGCTTTTGACGTCGTGGCAACGGTGATGATGGCTATACAGGCTGGTGGCCTTGATCTGTCCCCTCTATCCGACTTGCTCCACACTGTTGCAGCATTGGTGGCGTTGTTCGGAATGCTCGTCGCGGCACTCCTTGGGAACCGGGCGATTGTCAGTGGAAGTAGCACGACAAGCAGGACTATTTCCAGGTGGGTACTCGCACCGTGGACTCTCTGGATCTTTGTATTTGTCTGGGGAATGCTAAGCCGAGGAGCGCAGAGGCTCTAGCCCATCCTCTATGCCGCTAGCTGCCGTCCATGTCGCTTTCCATAGCTGGATGGCTGTTCGACGACTCAGCACTGGCGCTGCCGACTGATTCTGTTTTGTGTTCGAGACTGCCGATTGCCGAGTCGGACGTAGCGCGATACGTCGATGTCGATGTAGTCGGCGAGAGCGGCGGATGCGCGCTTGAATCGGAACCCTGCATCGTATGATCGGACATAACCGAGTCCATCTGACTGTCCATTGAATGTGGAGAATCCCAATCGACCGTATGGGATTTCCCGTCGGACCACACACTGGAGTATTCAGCGTTGTGATCCATGGAGTGTTCCAAAGCCCACGAGTCGCTGCTCCGATGGGATGACGAGCCCTTCACGGTTCCCGCATGTGCGGACTTTACGATTTGGGAAGCAGGACGCTTGATCGTGGTTGCTGCGATGGGTGCCGTGATGATCGCGGCGGCAGCGACGCTGGCGGCGATCTTTGTTCCGAGATTCCAAGTCTGCGGTTGCGACAGGATCGGAGCATTCTGTTGTGCTACTGCGTCGGGAAACATTCGGTTCGTCAGCGCTGCCCGTCCAAGAAGTCCGTGGACGAAACCTTTCACCGGAACGAGGAAAGGCAGTAAGGCGGCAAGATTACGCGGACTGTGCGCTCTTTTGAGTTCTGTACGACATCGTTCACAGCTTGCGAGGTGCGCCTGGAGCGCCGACTCCTCCTGTTGGGTGATCCCAGTGCCGAGCTTCCGGTAAATGAGCTCGACGTTCGTCCGACAGGCTGATGGCAAGTGGCTTACCGTGGCGTAGGCTACTCCGAATGCGTCTCGCGCACGGCTGACCAGTGTGTCGACCGCGCCGGGACTGGTCTCGAACGCCTCAGCCATGTCTTTAGCTGACTGCCCGTGGATCTCGCGCATGACAAGCGCGGTGCGATACCTTGGGCGGACGGTCCGCAGCGCCAGGAACACATTGCGCGCGTCAGCACGTGTGAGGACCTCGTCGGCGGTGTCCGCCGACTTCAGCCGGTCCCATGCCTGTGAATTCTCCTCGATACCTGAGTCCTCCGGCGTGTGGCTCCGCTTTCGGATCACATCCACGACAGCGTTGCGTGCGACGGTGAACAGCCATGCCTTCGGGCTAGCGATGCTGCCGGACTCGGCGCGCAGCAACTTCATGAAGACTTCTTGAGTCGCGTCCGCAGCGGTCTCAGGATCGAGCGAGCGTGCGAGGCAATAGCCATAGATGCGCTTCTGGTAGCGTCGATACACCTCGGAGAAGGCGACGGGATCCCCTCGCGAGGCACGATCGAATATGTCCTCATCCGGAAGCCTACGTGCGCCCCATGCGGTGAGTCTGAGTGTATGTGCAGCCATGATGAATGTTAAGACGCAACACTTGTGCCAATCTTACGATTTTGAGTTGTGGAGATTCGGGCGCGATCGCGCGCATTCCAGGAGTGTGACGCACGGCGGTTGGCGGTGAACGAAAAGTGTAAGGATCGGTCGCGGGGTCCGTCCTATCTCCCAAGTGCGATGTCCGATCGCATGTGTATCGATCAGCCGTACGATCTGAAGGAGTCAGTCAAATGAACCGAACCAAGAACACTGCTGTTGTTGCGGCAGCCCTCGTTGCCGGCCTAGTACTCGGCAACCTGGGAGTGTCGTTCGCTAGCTCGCCTAAAGTGACGACCCCAAAACCTGTCGTGGCGGTAGTCTCGGCGGCCAATCATGCCACCAGACCAAACGTGGCCGCTGTGACGCCGAGTGCGTCTGCCACCGTTTCGCCAGCGCCTAAGGCAACGCATTCAGCAGTCACTGCACGCGCGACAGAGGTTCACCATTCGGCCAATGCTGTGCGTACAACCGAGACTGACCGCGTTTGTCCGGCTCCGCGGCATCAGTCATCGACCGGCGACTGCGGTGACGGTCGTGCGCCGAGCGAGGATTGTGGCAGGTAGTAGGTCATTTCAAGAAGTGGGAGGAGGCTGTTTTGAGCCCTCCTCCCACTTGGGCGTTACGACCGCTGTCGTTGTCGGAGCATGGTGTGTTGCCGCTTGATGTACCAGTACCTGAACAGACTGCCATCAGTGCCAATCTGACCATGAACGGGTGGAACGCGAATGCTGGCTCGTACATGTTTCGTTCTTCTTGCAGGCACTTGGGCTTGGTAGGGCATCTTCCACAAGACTGACATGCATATTGCAGAAGCTATGGCAGGTCCTTCGTGAGAATAACCCGTGTGGTTTCGAGAAGAACCTGGGGGATCGCCGGGGCCGGCGTCGTGGTATCCGTTGTGTGTTTGGCCCTGATTCGGCGAAGCGTTGGTACCGATGCCGAGGCGTTCTTTGGGAATCTGCCGAGCCTGCTTACCGGAGGGGCTGCAAGTTTCACCGTGCTGTGGGCAGCGCTGCGTTTCGACCGCAGCGAGAAGCTGCGGCGCGAGTGGCTGTGGATCGGGTTTGGTGTGAGCGCGATCTTCATCGGCGATGCGGTATACGCGTACCTGGAGGTAGTAGCGAAGCAGGCTCCCTGGCCTTCGATCGCTGATCTCTTCTACGTCCCATCGTTCCTGCTTCTGGGCGGCGGATTGCTCGTCGCTCTGCTCGGCTTCCGTGACTCGCTGAACATCAAGAGGCCTTTGGCGGTGTCCCTGGCAACGTGCGCGCTGGCGACTGTCGTGCTCTGGACGAGTGTCTTCTGGCCGGCTCTGGGTGATGTCAAAGTCACCCTCTTTGAGCGGATTCTCGGCGTCGGCTACCCCGTCGGTGACCTGTGGCTGTTGGCCTTCCCGGCCATCGCATTAGCCATTGCTCTGTCTCGGCTCGGCGGCGGACGGCTTGCCTGGCCCTGGTGGGCACTGACGGCGGGGTTTGTAGGAATCGCGGTCTCGGACACGATGTTTGCGCTGATGCAAAACGCGGACACGTACTCTAGCGGCTCACTGATCGATGCCGGATGGTGGCTGGGCTATACGGCGATCGCGGTCGCCGCGAGACCAGTCGTGGATCAGGCGATGGCGGACATTCTGGTTCGAACCACGTGATATGAGGCATGCGTTGACGCCATCCCGTCTGATCTGCCTGTTAGACATGGGCGCCGATCGTCGATTGACGCTTGGAAGTGCACGACTGAGTGATCGGCTCGCGTCACTTCAACAATCGCAGTGCATGCGCAACGATGTAGACCGCAGCAACGGCCAACGTGACCAGACTCCCCTTGAATGCGGGAGTGCTGTTGCGAAAGCCGAGCCACCTCCACTTCCATATCGCGTCACGTCGTAGTTCTCTGATCCGATCATCGTGTTCGCTCATCCGGTTGCCTCTTCTCAGACATTCCTACTTGCTTTTCGGCCTCTCAAGCCGAAGACCTCAATGCCGGCAACCGGACGTGTCCGGAATTTCAACGATGTCCTAGTCACGGAATCGGTCGTGATAGGCTGATGCCTCCCGGTCAAGGAGACATTGAATGCGAGTGAAACTGATCCTCCCTGCGCTGGCCGAGGCCACAGCCCCTGCATTACCGGCCGATAAAGTATTCGCTGTTTCCGCCCCTCGGACTGGCAACGCTTGCCGCGTATCTTGATGATTGCGACGAGGTCGAGCTCTGCGATGAACACGTCGGAGCGGTAACGGACGGAGACATTCCGGACCTCGTGGCGATCGAAGTCTATGTGACCAACGCACGTCGCGCGTATGAGCTGGCTGCGCACTATCGCGCCACTGGTGCGCACGTCTGTCTCGGCGGTCTGCACGTCACTGCATGTCCAGAAGAAGCCGCCATGCATGCGGACAGTATCTTTCTCGGTCCGGGCGACGACACATGGCCGCTGTTCCTGAAAGATTTCCGGGCGGGTCGTCCCCAGGCGACATACAAGTCCACGCAGCGCTGCCTGCACGACACTCCCATGCCGCGGCGCGATCTCATCGACCGAAATCGCTATCTCGCACCCAACTCGATAGTCGTATCCCGCGGATGTCCACACACGTGCAACTTCTGCTACAAGGAATCGTTCTTTGATGGCGGTCGCTCGTTTTATACACGTCGTGTCGATGAAGCGCTTGCTGAGATCGACTCCCTGCCCGGTCGGCATCTCTTCTTCCTCGACGACCACCTCTTTGGCGACGACGTCTTCGCGCGGGGATTGTTGGATGGCATGCGTGGGATGGGTCGCGTGTGGCAGGCTGCCGGGACCGTTGAGTCCGTGCTTCGACCGGGGTTGATGGAAGCTGCAGCGCAATCCGGGCTGCGCTCGCTGTTCATCGGGTTCGAGACGTTGTCGCAGTCAGGTCTTGAAGCGTGCGGTAAGCGACAGAACCAGATGGCCGAGTACGAAAGGGCCGTGGCGCATCTGCACGAGTTGGGCATCATGATCAACGCGAGCTTCGTGTTTGGAATCGACGGCGACGGCCCGGACGTCTTTGAACGAACGACCCAATGGGCGATCGGGCAGGGAGTAGAGACCGCTACCTTTCACATCCTCACGCCGTATCCTGGCACTGTGCTCCATCGACGTCTTACTGCCGAGGGACGGATGCTTACTGCCGACTGGGATCGCTACGACACGCGGCACGTTGTGTTTGAACCGCGCGGAATGAGTGCCCAAGAACTGGAGCGCGGGTACTGGAGAGCGTACCGGGAGTTTTACTCGTGGCGCTCGATCGTTCGCGGTACATTGGGCCGCAAGACTGCCTCGGAGCGGATGCGCCACTTTGCTTACCAGGTGGGATGGAAGAAGGCCGAACCGGTATGGGATGCCCTCATCCGTACTCGTCGACTCGCGATGGCGGTGCCATTGCTTGAGCGTATGCTGGCGAGCACCGATGCAGACAAACATCGGTGCTGAGGCTATGCTTCAGCCGAGGTTTCGGTGAACGGGAAGAGTCAGGCTGTCCTGTCATTTCCCGCGTTAGGAGGTCTCGTGATGGAGCATGCAGCATGGCCCGCTCTTCCTTATGAAGAATGGGCTCCAACTAAGAAGACATTGCAGATGTGCGCACAGATGATCGGGAAAGCACGTTTGTCGCTCGCGCTGCCACAGCCTGAGTGGCTGCACACGTGTCTCTACCTTGACGGTCGCGGTTTTACTACCGGTGCGATGCCGTTCGAGGAGAGGCTCGTGTCGATGGGCATCGATGTCTACGACGGATGTATCTGGATCGAGGTTAGCGATGGACGCAGGGAGACGATCAACATCGTTCCCGATCGCTACATCGCCAGTATCTGGTTCGACTTCAGCCGGACACTCGCCGATCTCGGGATCGGCGTCGATATCTGGGAAAAGCCGCAGGAAGTCAGTGATACTACCGTTTTCTCGAAGAACACGGGCGCTTGTAAATTGGACCTCGATCATGCGCAGCGATTCTACCGTCTCCTCGGTACCATTGACGGCGTGTTAGAGGAGTTCCGGTCGCAGTTCTTTGGTCGCAGCGGCGTTCAGTTGTGGTGGGGAGCTTTTGATCTATCGGTCTTGTTCTTTAATGGCCGCCACATGCAAGCACCCGACGACAAAGGTTACATCATGCGTTATGACCTTGACGCCGAGCACATGAACGCAGGCTTCTGGCCGGGCGACGACAATGCTCCTCAGGCTGGGTTCTACGCATATCTCGTCCCGAGGCCGGATGGTTGTGAGTTAGCGCCGATCGAACCTGAGCACGCAGGTTGGGTCGAGGCGATGGGCGAGTGGATGATGTCCTACGAGGCTGTGCGGACATCTGAAGATCCTCGCCAAGCGGTGCTCGACTTTCTCCACAGCGTGTATAGCGTGGCGATCACTGAAGGTAACTGGGATGCGGCGCAGTACGAGTACGTGCGGCCCGCGCGATCGACTCGGCGTTAGTCTCAAGGGAGGAACCACTATGGCCGAATGCCAGCATATGAACAGCGTTCCGATACCTGAGCCGCGGCCCGAACGCAGGGATGCGAGGAGTGCCTGGCGATAGGACAGAGCTGGGTACACCTGCGCAAGTGCCTCGACTGCGGGCACATCGGCTGTTGCGATCAGTCGATTGGAAAGCACGCGACGAAGCACGCACAATCTAGCGGCCACGTGGTAATCCGTTCATTTGAGCCTGGCGAGGATTGGAGATACTGCTACGCGCACGACACGCTCGCATAGTGGCTCGTACGTGCCGAAATTCGACGCTCCGGGTGAGACTCGCATCGGGTGGCTCGACCGGAATGCTCAGACGGTCACGGAGTACCGTTCGGACGAGCGGTTTGGATTAGCTCGCTAAAGTGAATGGTGGCCTCGGTTTGCCGAGGCTGGGCATGTTGCTCGCTTGTATCGTGCAATGAGACGACGCGCCGTGCCACAGCGCCGCCGCTCGGCTATCATGGGGCGACACGATTACACCCACCAGCTAGTGGAGGCTGTTGCGTTGGAAAAGTACGATCCGCATGCAATCGAGACCAAGTGGCAGGCAGTCTGGGACGCTGACGGCATCTACGCTGTTCAGGCTGATTCAGACAAACCCAAGAAATACGTCCTCGAGATGTTCCCGTACCCATCAGGCGACATCCATATGGGGCACGTGCGCAACTATTCGATCGGCGACGTGATCGCGCGTTACTTCACCATGCGCGGTATGAACGTCTTGCATCCAATCGGCTGGGACTCGTTCGGTCTTCCCGCCGAGAATGCCGCGATCAAGAACGGTACGCATCCCGGCGCGTGGACCTACGCCAACATTGCCAAGCAGGAAGCGTCGTTTAGGCGCATGGGCTTTAGCTACGACTGGGATCGCAAGCTTGCCACCAGCGATGAGGAGTACTACCGCTGGGGCCAGTGGATATTCATCAAGTTCATGGAGCGTGGGCTCGTGGAGCGCAAGAGCTCCCCGGTCAACTGGTGCCCGGACTGCAAGACCGTGCTCGCTAACGAGCAGGTCTTAAGCGATGGTACTTGCTGGCGTTGTAAGTCTGTGGTGGGGAAGCGAGAGCTCGACCAGTGGTACTTCAAGATCACGGACTACGCGCAGGAGCTGCTCGACGACCTCGAGAAGCTTCCCGGGTGGCCGGATCGTGTCAAGACGATGCAGGCCAACTGGATCGGTCGTTCAGTTGGCGCCGAGGTGGAGTTTGCGCTCTGTGACGAGGCGGGCGAGCCCACTGAAGAGCTGATCACGGTGTTCACCACCCGTCCGGACACGCTGTTCGGCTGTACGTTCTTCCTGCTCGCCCCCGAGCATCCCTTTGTGAAGCGGTTCGTTGAAGGCACGCCATACGAGACAGCCGTGATGGACGTGGTGGCCAAGGCCGCCAAGGAGACGGCTATCGACCGATCGTCCACCGAGCGGGAGCGCGTAGGGGCGTTTACCGGCCGCTACGTCATCAACCCGGTCAACGGCGACAAGGTCCCCGTGTGGGTCGCCGACTACGTTCTTATGGAGTACGGCACCGGCGCGGTCATGGCGGTTCCCTGCGGCGATCAGCGAGACTTTGAGTTCGCGCGCACCTACGGCCTGCCGATCCCACCGGTGGTGGTGGCTGCCGATGACCCGCTTTACGAGGAGCTGAAGGACGCGCGGGAGCGTGTTCTCAACGACGTCGACTGGGAGACTGCTCACGCTGATGCCGGCATCATGGTGCAGTCGGGACAGTTCACCGGCACGCCCACGGGTAAGGGCGGCGAGGGCGTCAAGCGCGTGATCGCCTGGCTCGAGGAGCGTGGCGTTGGCCGCTCGGCCATCAACTACCGTTTGCGCGACTGGCTGATCAGCCGTCAGCGCTACTGGGGCAACCCCATCCCGATGGTGCACTGCCCCAGCTGCGGGCTTGTGCCGGTGCCCGAGGACCAGCTCCCGGTGCGTCTGCCTGCAGACGTGGATGTGACAAAGGGCGAGACGCTGGCAGACCATCCTGAGTTCTATGAGACCACGTGTCCCCGTTGTGGCGGACCGGCCCGGCGTGAGACCGACACGATGGACACGTTCACGTGCTCCAGCTGGTATTACCTGCGCTATACCGACGCACGCAATGCGGAGAGCATCTGGGAGAAGGACAAGGCCGCCTACTGGATGCCCGTGGACCAGTACATCGGCGGCATCGAGCACGCCATCCTGCACCTGCTCTACTCGCGATTCTTCACAAAAGTCTTCCGCGATATGG
>Ga0123339_10002635_pt1 | contig 12110 bp, 11 predicted proteins | sample lystaG_FD_89956 | JGI IMG/M metagenome (GOLD analysis project Ga0123339, IMG submission 89956) | Glacier valley bacterial and archeal communities from Borup Fiord, Nunavut, Canada, to study Microbial Dark Matter (Phase II) -... | ecosystem: Environmental > Aquatic > Freshwater > Ice > Glacier ... | reverse complement strand
GGCGGTTGGGTCGCGGTTGACCCAGGCCTCGACCGTGAAGGACGCCGGGCGCAGCGCCGGGTCGGCCGGCACGGTGGCGTTCACCTGCGCGTCGCCGAAGCTGACGGCCCGGCTGATGGTTCCCGTCAGGGGCGCGCCCGGCACGGTGTGCAGGCCCTGCGCGGCATAGCCGGCATCGCCCAGGGACCCCGTGACCACGTCACTCAGCGGCGCTGCGGGTGCGGCAGCCAGGTCCAGCAGGCGGAACCCGTACAGCCCCTTGGCGCTGCCGGTGCCCGACACCGTGAGCGTGTAGCTGCCGGCTGCCAGCGCGATCCCGTCATCCCCGCCGATGCGCGCGCCGTCTGACTGCGCGAAAGTGCGGGTCGCCAGCGTGCCCTTGGACCCGGACAGGGTCCATTGCAGGTCGCCCCGGTTGGCCAGGCTGTCGAACAGCACCTTGGTGGGCTGCGCCAGGGTGAAGCTGTATTCGTCGGTGTGGCCCGGCGTCGCCAGCGCGCCGGATGTGGTGGCGCCCAGGGTCAGCGCCGCCGTGCTTTTCGTGACCGGCTGCACCGTGAAGCTGTAATCGGCCGCCGCCGTCTGGCCGACGTTGCCCTCGATCATCAGGGTGTAGGTGCCGGTGCGCGTCAGCTGGGTGGGACCCACGTCCTGCGCCAGGCCGTTCGGCCCGAACACGACGGTCCCCTCCGGCCCGATCACCCGCCAGCTCGTGGACTGGCTGCCCAGCGCCGTGCTGTCGAAGAACACGGTGTCGCCGGCGGTGGCGTTGAACTTGTAGAGGTCGGTCTCGTTGCCCGGCGACAGCTGCCCGTCCACCTGCTGCCCGACCGACACCGGGGCCGCATTGGCGAGGTCGAGCAGGTGGAAGTCATAGGCGCCCGTCGTGGCGCCGTTGGCGGACACGCTGAGCGTGTAGTCGCCGGGGATCAGGCTGATCGCGGCGCGCCCGCCCAGGTTGGCAGCGTCCGCGCCATTGAACGGGCGGGCCGCCACCTCGGTCCCGCGCGGCCCGTCCAGCGTCCAGTTGATGTTGCCGTTCGCAGTCTGGCTGTCGAAGTAGATGTCATGGGCCGCTGGGCCGGTGACGCTGAAGCTGTACTTGGCGGTCTGCCCTGGCACGTCCAGCGACCCGTGGACCGGCAGCAGGTCGGCGGACATGAGCACCCGCGGCTCAAGCGTCTCGAACTCGAACCGCCGTGACAACACCGTTCCAGCTGCCAACCCCTTGCGTGACAGACGACGGCTGACTGTCGGCGCGGAGGGGAGCGGAAGGGGGCCGGAAGGCTGACCAACGTCCATGTTGCACGCCTAAGCTAGCCCAGACAGGGACATCCGACCGGGACCTGTAGAATCCTTAGCGTGTCAACGCCGGAGGCGCAACGGTGTGGATCACGAATCAATAATTTTGTTAATCGTATTTTTATAGTTGACCACTTGCTAACGTCCCCCGCGCGCCCGCTGTCGCGCAGCATGATGCACGCTCACGGTCCGGATGGATCAACCCGCGGCTTGCGCCCCCACGTTCAACTCAATGCGGCTGCAGGAACACGTCTGCCGGAACATGCGGCCGGCTTGTGGGGCAGGATCGTTTCACAGGCCAGCGGCCTGGGCTGGCAACCCGCTGCGGGTCAACATAGTTAACCACAAACTAGCCGTATTCCTCGGGTTCAAGGGCCTTCGTGGACACGCACAGCACAGAGTTCCCCGTCTCCGCCCCCGAGGCGCTCCGCCGCCTGGTGGACCAGATCCTTGGCGGCGGGGATGCAGTCCTGGCCATTGCGGACGGTGGCGAGGAGGGTTTGCTCGACCAGGCGGCGGAGCGGTTGGGGGCCTTGCGCCTGCGGGTGTTGCGCGCCTCTGCCGCGGCGCCAGGCGGCCTCAGCCTGTCGGGCCTGATGGCGCAGGTCACGGGCCAGCAGGACTTGACGGCCCATGACGACGAGGTGCTGGACCGCGGGTTCCAGGCGCTCACGGTCCCCGGCACCGGCTTTGACGGCGTCGTGCTCATGGTGGGCGACGCCCAGGCGCTGCAACGCACCGCGCTCCGCTACGTGCAATTCGCCTGCCGCGCCGGGTCCGCCCTGCGGCTCGTGCTGGCCGGGGAGCATGCGCCTGACCTGGCGGGCGACGAGGTGTCGCACTTGCGGACCCGGCTTGCCGCCTACCCGGTCATCCCGGTCGCCGGCGGGATGGTCCCCGCCGTGCTGCCCCGGCTGTCCGCACCCGTTGCCGAAGCATCTGCCCGGCCTGCCCTGTCCCGGCCGGCTGCCCTGCTCGCGCCAGCGGCGGCCCGGCCGGGCCGGCACGCCATCTGGGCGGCGGTGGCCGTGGGGATGGCCGGTTCCGCCGCGCTCGGCCTGTGGGTGGGGCGCCAGGGGCGGCCGGCGGCCGATCAGCCGCCGGCATTGGCCATGGTCCAGCCCGCCCCAACCCCCCTGCCGCCGCCGGCCTATGCGGGCGCCGCCGCACCCGGCGCCGCCGCCCTTGCGCCGCCTGACGCTGATCCGGGCGTCCAGCCGCCGACGCCTCAGCCTGCGTCCCCGGCACCCCACCCCACCGCACCGGACGGGGACGCGCCGTCCCTGGCCCAGGCCGCCCCGCCGCCACGCCCGGCAGCATCCCCCCCGGCAACACACCCCCCGGCAACACACCCCAAGGAGCAGGCCGCGGCCCGGCGCTCCCCCAGCCCCGCACCACGCGCGCTTGCACAGGCCCGCCCGCCCGACCTTCGCAACCAGTCGTCCGTGAACTGGGACGCTCCACTTCCCGCGCCCTTGCGGGAGGCGCGTCCCTGGCGGGCGCCGCCCTACCCCTTTTGGGACAGCCCGCCGCGGATGGCCGGCCCGGCCATCGGGACCTTCGCCACCGACGAATACGGCGTGCGGACCTTCCGGTCCGGCCCATAGTCACGCCGCCCCTGGCGTGACCCGTGTGATCCTACACTGCCCAAGGAGTGCAGACATGAAGCGACATCTGGCCGCCCTGGCGTGCATCCTGCTAGCGGCGCCTGCCGCCGCGCAGCCGTTCATCCTGCCGCTGTCGCCGCAACGCAAGGAGGAGCCGCCGCCGCCGCCCTCGCCGGTCCCGGTCGCCCCGCCGCAGGCGGCGCCGTCGGCCCAGCAGGGCGCGGCGACCCCGGCCCCGGCCCCGTCCATGGACACGGACACTGCCAGCCCGGCCAGGCAAGACCCGCCGCCCGCCCGGCGGTAGCGCCGTCCGTCCCTAGATCCAGTGGGCCGGGACCCATACCGGGGCCTGGCCGGACCGGCGCCAATAGCCGTCCTGCCACAGGGATCCGTGGCCGGCACGGTCCACCCACTCGCCGCGCACCCAGGCGTAGCCCGTCTCGGTCCAGTCGTAATGGCCGGGCTGCCAGATCAGCGTGACGGGGGAGCGCGGGGGCGCAGGCACGTCCTCGGCCAACACCGGGGGCACTGGCGGGTGGTCCGCATAGGGGATGGCGCACCCCTGGCCCAGCATCAGGCAGGCAGCCAACAGGACAGCAGGGCGCAGCACTGGACGAACCATATCGGTTAAAGCACCCGCCAGCCGCCGGGTTCCAAGCCCCTGCTGCTTTCACATGCGTCCCCGCCGCAAACCCGCTACCGTCCCAGTCGCATCCTGGGGGACACGCCCATCTACCAAGCCACCGTTGCCGGCGAGCACCACACCTTCCCGACCCTGGCCGCCTTGCTGGCCCAGGCGTCGCCGCTGCGCAGCGGGGACCAGCTTGCCGGGCTGGCCGCCGAAACGCAGACCCGGCGCGTCGCCGCCCAATGGGCGCTGGCCGACCTGCCGCTGACCGCCTTCCTGTCCGACGCCGTGATCCCGTATGAGGCCGACGAGGTCACCCGCCTGATCCTGGACACGCACGACGCCGCCGCCTTCGCCCCCATTCGGCACCTGACCGTCGGCGGCCTGCGCGACTGGCTGCTATCCGACGAGGCCGATGCGGATGCCCTGGCCGCCCTAGCGCCGGGCCTGACGCCGGAGATGGCGGCAGCCGTCAGCAAGCTGTGCCGCCTGCAGGACCTGATGGTGGTGGCCGCCCGGGTGCGCGTCACCAGCCGCTACCGCACCACCATCGGCCTGCCCGGCCGCATGTCGGTGCGGCTGCAACCGAACCACCCCTCGGACGACCCGCGCGGCATCGCGGCCAGCATCCTCGATGGCCTGCTGCTCGGCTCCGGCGACGCCTGCATCGGCATCAACCCGGCCGCCGACAGCCCGGACCAGACCCACGCCTTGCTGTCCCTGCTGGAGGACATACGCACCAAGCTCGCCATCCCCACCCAAAGCTGCGTCCTGGCGCACGTCACTACGACGCTCGACCTGATCCGCCGCGGCTCCCCGGTCGATCTGGTATTCCAGTCCATCGCGGGGACAGAGGGCGCCAACCGCGCCTTCGGCATCAACCTGGCCCTGTTGGACGAGGCGCATGCCGCCGGGCAATCCCTGGCGCGCGGCACGGTCGGGCAGGACGTGATGTATTTCGAGACGGGCCAGGGCAGTGCCCTATCATCTGGCACGCATCACGGCGTCGATCAGCAAACGCTGGAGGCGCGGGCCTACGCCGTCGCCCGGCGCTACCGCCCGTTGCTGGTCAACAGCGTCGTCGGCTTCATCGGGCCGGAATACCTGTTCGACGGCAAGCAGATCACCCGCGCCGGGCTGGAGGACCATTTCTGCGGTAAGCTGCTCGGCCTGCCAATGGGGTGCGACGTCTGCTACACCAACCATGCCGAGGCCGACGGCGACGACGCCGACACCCTGCTGGCGCTGCTGGCGGCGTCCGGCGTCGCCTTCGTCATGGGCGTGCCAGGCGCCGACGACATCATGCTCGGCTACCAGAGCACCAGCTTCCACGATGCGCTCGCGATGCGCGACCTGCTGGGCCGCCGCCCTGCCCCGGAGTTCGAGGCGTGGCTTGGCGAGCAAGGCTTGCTGGACCGCGCCGGCCGGGTCCGCCCGCCGGGCGTGCCGACCGGGTTCCGGGCGCTGGTGCCATGACGGACGCCAACTGGCCTGCGCTCCGCCGCGTGACCGCCGCCCGCATCGGGCTGGACCGGGCCGGCGCGTCGCTGGCGACCCGGCCGTTGCTGGACTTCCGCCTGGCGCACGCCCTGGCGCGGGATGCCGTCCATGCCGAACTGGGCGCGGTGCCCGGCCTGGATGCGCTGGGCCTGCCCGTGCTGCACGCCGCGACTGCGGCCGCGGACCGCCGGGCCTACCTGATGCGCCCGGACCTGGGCCGGCGGCTGCATCCCGGCACCGACTTGTCCCCCCATGCCGGACCATACGCCCTGTGCATCGTCGTCGCCGACGGCCTGTCCGCCCAAGCGGCGGAACGCCACGCCGCACCGCTGCTGACCCACCTGCTGCCGATGTTGGCCGGTTGGGCGCTGGCCCCCTTGGTCGTGCTGCGCCAAGCCCGGGTTGCCGCGGGGGACGCCGTAGCATCCGCCCTGGGTGCGGGCGCCGTGCTGGTGTTGATCGGCGAGCGCCCCGGCCTGTCCGCGCCGGACAGCCTGGGCGCCTACGCCACCTGGGCGCCCCGTGCCGGCACCACCGACGCCGACCGCAACTGCGTATCCAACATCCGCCCGGACGGCCTGGCCTACGCCGACGCCGCCTACCGCCTGGCCTACTTGCTGCGCGCCATGCGCGCCGGCGGTGCGTCCGGGGTGGCGCTGAAGGATGGTTCGGCCACGGCGCCACAATTGACGCAGGGCTGAGCAGAGCCAGTCCCCGCCGTCATTGCGAGGAGCGTAGCGACGCGGCAATCCAGGGGCCGTCGGCACGGCGCTGGCCGCCCCTGGATTGCCACGCCGCAAGCACGGCTCGCAATGACGGCGGGATGCGATGCCTCACCCGTTCGGGCGCAACACCACCTTGATGCACTTGTCCTTCTTGTCGCGGAACGTCTTGTAAAGCTCCGGCCCGTCCTCCAGCCCCGCGGCGTGATGCGTGATGACGAAGGACGGGTCGATCTCCCCGCGCTCGATCCGCTCCAGCAGCGGCGCCAGGTAACGCTGCACGTGCGTCTGCCCGGTCTTGAGCGTCAGCCCCTTCTGCATCAACGCGCCCATCGCAATCGGCCCGGTCTGCCCGGCGAACACGCCCGGCATGGACACGATGCCGCCGGGCCGGCAGGCCAGGATGGCCTGGTTCAGCGCGAACGGCCGCTCGAAGCTGACGGTGTGCGCCATCACCGTGGACACGATGCTCTGCGCGGTCGTGGCGCCGTGGCTCTCCATGCCCACCGCCTCGATCACGGCGTCCGGGCCTTGGCCGCCGGTCATCTCCAGTATCTGCTCCTGCAAGTCGCCCTTTGCGTAATCCAGCGTCTCCGCCCCGGCCTGCCGCGCCAGCGCCAGCCGCTCCGGCACGGTGTCGATGGCGATGACGCGCTTGGCGCCCAGCATCAGGCAGCACTTGATGGCCAGCAGGCCCACGGGGCCGCAACCCCAGATGGCGATGGTGTCCTTGGGCGTGATCTCGCAGTGCTCGGCGGCCATGTAGGCGGTCGGGAAGATGTCGGACAGGAACAGCACCTGGTCGTCGGTCAGGTGCGCCGGCACCTTGATCGGGCCGACGTCGGCATAAGGCACCCGCACGTACTCGGCCTGCCCGCCCGGGAAGCCGCCGGTGATGTGGCTGTAGCCGAACAGCCCGGCCAAGGGGTAGCCGTACTGCTTCGCCTGCGCCTCCCCGTTCGGGTTCGTGCGCTCGCACGCCGACCAGTTGCCCCACTTGCACTGCCGGCACTCGCCGCAGCAGATCGTGAACGGCACCACCACGCGGTCCCCGACCTTCAGCTTGGTGTTGTCGCGGCCGACCTCGACCACCTCGCCCATGCACTCGTGCCCCAGCACGTCGCCGCTCTCCATGGTCGGCACGAAGCCGCCCATCAGGTGCAGGTCGCTGCCGCAGATGGCGCAGGCCGACACCTTGATGATGGCGTCGCGGCCATGCTGGATGGTGGGGTCCGGCACCGTCTCGCACCGGATGTCCTCTTTGCCGTGCCAGGTGAGTGCGCGCATCGTCAGGGTCCTTTACCGTTAAAAGAAGGGGCTGCGGCCGTGTCAGGCTGGCAGGTCACGGCAACCCGGCCCCGCCCGACGACCCATAGACCTGCCCGGTGGCGTAACTCGCGTCGGCGGCGGCAAGCTGCACGTAGATGGACGCCAGCTTCGCCGGCTGCCCCGGGCGTCCCATCGGCGTCTGGCCGCCGAACTTCTCCAGCTTCTCCGGCGATGCGCCGCCGCTGACCTGCAACGGCGTCCAGATCGGGCCAGGCGCCACGCCGTTCACCCGGATGCCCTTGGGCGCCAGCTGCTTGGCCAACGAGCGCACGAAGTTTGTGGTCGCCGCCTTGGTCTGCGCGTAATTGCCGCTTGAACGGCGGGCGGGGATGCTTGCCCGCCGGGTCCTGCAAGGGCTGCGCGGCGGGGGCGGGCTGGGCGGGGACAGGCTGGGCGAGGGCGGGCGTGGCCGCCACGGCCTGGCTGCCGCGGCAGCCAGGCCGATCCCGGTGGTGCCGACCATCTGGCGGCGGGAAACTGTAGCTTTGTCGTCCGTGCCCATGCCCGGCCTCCTGGAAGTGTCGGCGGGGCAAACGGGGGCAGGCGCAGATCGTTGCCGTGGCTGCGGCCCGTCAACGCATCTGTGTACGGCTGTCCTGCGGCTGTCCCTCTGCCCGGATCGGCCTATGTTGGGGGCACCACGATGGAGGTACGCCGGCAGCATGGACGCCGACCCGCACAGCACGGCGCCCGCCCCGCGGGCCACGGCCATCCCGGTCCAGGTGACGAAGGAACGCCTCGACGGGCAGGGCGCCGAGACGGGCACCCGTCCCGTGGCGGCCGAGGTGGCGGTCAACGTCGTCTATGGCACCGTGCCCTACGCCGTGATGATGATGACGCCGGCGGACCTGGAGGACTTCGCGGTCGGGTTCAGCCTGACGGAGGGCGTCATCCAGGACCGCGCCGACATACGCGGCACGCAGGTCGAGGACGACCCCGGCGGCCTGCGCCTGGTGGTCAACCTGGTGCCCGGCCGCTTCCACACGCTGCTCGCCCGGCGGCGTTCCATGAGCGGGCGCACCAGTTGCGGCGTCTGCGGCATCGAGGACCTGGCCGCCGTCCCGCGCACCCCCCAGCAGCAGCGGGACCATGTGCCGGCCACCACGCCCGCGATCCGCCGCGCCCTGGACGAGCTGCCGGGCTTGCAGGCGTTGAACCGGGCCACCGGCGCGGTGCACGCCGCCGCCTGGGCCGGGCCGGACGGCGCCATCACCTGCCTGCGGGAAGATGTCGGCCGGCACAACGCACTCGACAAGCTGGTGGGCGCCTTGCTGACGCGCGGCACGGACACGGCGGCGGGCTTCCTGCTGGTCACCAGCCGCTGCTCGTACGAGATGGTGGAGAAGGCGGCGGCGCTGGGCGCCGGCACGCTGGTGGCGATCTCCGCCCCGACCGCGCTGGGGGTGGAGCGGGCGCGCCATCACGGTATCACCCTGATCGGCCTGGCGCGGCAGGATACGATGACCGTGTTCACGGGGCTGGCAGCGTCCGGCGGGTAGGCCGAACGCTGCAAGGGCCAGGGTCAGGCGGCCGCGTGCATCCGCGTCCAGATGCTGATGCCGGCTGCCGGGTCGCGCACGGGGCGGCCCAACAGGAAGCCCTGCGCCATGTGGCAACCATTGGCGATCAGGAAGGCAAGCTGCCCCTCGGTCTCCACCCCCTCGGCGCAGACCGGCACGCCGATGGAGCGGCCCAGCCCGATCACCGCCCGTGCGATAGCCTCCGACCGCATGCGCTGCCCGGCCAGGTCCTGCGTGTCCGCGGCCTTCCCGTGCCCGACGTCGCGTATGAACTCCCGGTCCAGCTTGACCTTGTCGAAGGCGAAGTCCTTCAGGCAGGCCAGGGCGGAATAGCCGCTGCCGAAGTCGTCCAGCGCCACCTTCACGCCCAGGCCGTGCAATTCGAGGATGCGTTGCCGGGCCAGGTCGGGCCGGTCGATGGCCATGCGCTCGGTCACTTCCAGCATCAGGCGCCCCGGCGCCAGGCCGGTGCGGGCCAAGGCCCGGGCGACCTGCGCCGGGAACCCGGCGGCGCAGAACGAGGACGGCGTGATGTTCACGGCGACGTCATGCGCCATCGGCCATGCCTGGGCGGCGTGGCAGGCGGCATCCAGCACCCAGGCGTCCAGATCATGGGTCAGGCCCCCGGCCTCGGCCTCGGCGATGAACACGTCGGGCGCCACCGGGCCATGCCCCGGGCGGAGCCAGCGCAGCAACGCCTCATGCCCGCACACGCGGCCGGTCAGTAGGTCGTGGTAGGGCTGCCACACCAGGGTGAAGGCGCCGGTGTCGATGGCGTCGCGCAGGTCGGCATGCAGGGTCGGGACGGCCAGGGAGCCTGGCCGCGGCGCGGCGGGCGGGTCGCCATGCCCGGCCGCGGCGCCCCGCCCCGCCGCCTTGGCGCGATACAGCGCCGCGTCGGCGTTCCGCAGCAGGGTGGCGGCGTCCGTGCCGGCCCGCGTGACGGCATAGCCGATCGAGGTCGGCACGCGCAGCTCCGCCCCGTCCAGGTGCAGCGGCAGGTTGAAGGCGTCGATCAGGCGCCGGGCCAGGGTGCGCGGCAGGTCTGGGGCGAACGGCCCGCGCAGCAGCACCGCGAACTCGTCCCCGCCCAGGCGCACGGCCAGGTCGCCGGGCCGCAGAGCATCTTGCAGGCGCGCTGCGGCGGCGCGCAGCACGGCATCGCCGGCCGCATGGCCCAGCCGGTCGTTGACCTGCTTGAACCCGTCCAGGTCCAGGCACAGCACCGCACACGGGGCGCCATCCCGTGCGGCCTCCACCGCGTCCTGCAACGCCGGCTCGAACCCGGCGCGGTTGGCCAGGCCCGTCAGCGGGTCGTGCGTGGCGGCGCGGTGCAGGCGCATGGTGGTGCGGTGCAGGTCCAGGACGGCGCCCACGCCGACCGCCAGCTCCTGCAAGTGGCGGCGCCCGGCGGCGTCCAGCGTGCGCGGCGTGCGGTCCAGGATGCACAGCGTGCCGAGCGCATGGCCGTCCGGGCTGCAGATCGGGGCGCCGGCATAGAAGCGCACGCCCGGCGCACCCGTCACGAGCGGGTTGGCGGCGAAGCGGGGGTCCCCCGCCAGGTCGTCCACGACCATCACCTCCTGCGGGCGCAGGATGGCGTGGGCGCAGAAGGCATGCTCCCGCGGCGCTGCGGCGGGCTCAAGGCCGAATGCCGCCTTGGACCAGCTCCGGCCGCTGTCCACCAGGGTGACGAGCGAGATCGGCACGCCGTACATCCCGGCCGCGACGCGCACGAACACGTCCACCCGCGGGTCGGACGGCGTGTCCAGCACCGCATAGGCCAGAAGCGCATCCAGGCGGCCGGCCTCGTCGTCGGGCAATGGTGCTGCGGGCATCTTGCTGGTTCCAGTCTCAGGCGGCAGCACATCAGACGGGCCTGGTCCCGCCCCGTAAAGGCGAGAAGGTTAGGGATTTGTTGTCGGGCCGGCGCTACAACCCGAGCAGCCCCCGCATCCGCCGCGCGACCACCTCCGACAGCAGCAGCCCGGCCACGGCCAGCGTGAACGACACCAGGGACAGCTTGGCCGCCGTCGCCTCCCCCCCGGGTGCCTGGATCGCGGCATAGATCGCCAGCGGCAGGGTCTGCGTCTGGCCGGGGATGCTGCTGGCGAACGTGATGACGGCGCCGAACTCCCCCAACCCGGCGGCAAAGGCGATCACCGCGCCGGCCAGGATGCCCGGCGCCATCAACGGCAGCGTCACGGTCAGGAACCGGTCCACCGGCCCGGCGCCCAGGGTCCGCGCCGCCGCCTCCAGCCCGGGATCGACGCCCTCCAGCGACAGGCGGATGGCGCGCACCATGAGCGGGAAGGCCATCACCCCTGTCGCCAACGCGGCGCCGGCGGTCGTGAACACCAGCCGCACGCCGAACCAGTCCTGCAGCAGCGCGCCCACCGGCCCGCGCACGCCGAACAGCAGCAGCAGCCCCCAGCCGACCACGACCGGCGGCAGCACCAGCGGCAGGTGGACCAGGGCGTCCAGCAGCGCCCGCCCGGGGAACCGCCCGCGCGCGATGGCCAGCGCCGCCAGCACCGCCAGCGGCAGCCCGAACGCCACGCTGTATCCGGCGACCGCCAGGCTGAGCCGGACAGCCTGCCACTCGTCGGGCGTCAGCCAGTCCAACTGGGCCGTCACGGCATGACGGCGAAGCCCAGCCGCCGATAGACCGGCGCGGCCTCAGGCCCGGTCAGGAACGCCAGCAGCGCCCGCGTCCCGGGCGTGTCGCCGCCCTTGAGCAGCGCGAAGGGGTAGGTGATCGGGGGATGCGTGCTTTCCGGGAAGGTGCCAATCACCCGCACCCTCTTGGAGGCTGCGGCGTCAGTCGCATAGACGATGCCCAGCGGCGCTTCCCCGCGTTCCACCAGCAGCAGCGCCGCACGTACGTTCTCGGCACGCGCCAGCCGCGGCGCCACCTGGTCCCATATGCCAAGCGAGGTCAGCGCGGCCTGGGCATACTTGCCGACTGGCACGCTGGCCGGGTCGCCCGTCGCGATGCGCCCGGACGGCCCCAGCCGGGCGAGCAGGTCCACGCCGGGCGTCAAGGCCACGTCGCCGGGCTGGTCTGCGGGGGCGATCAGCACGAGCACGTTCCCCAGCGGGCTGCTGCGCGTGCCGCGCACGAGCAGGTTGCGCTCAGCCAGGTAGTCCGCCCACGGCTCGTCGGCGGACGCGAAGATGCCGGCCGGCGCCCCTTGCTCGACCTGCCGGGCGAGCGCCGAGGACGCGGCGAACACGAACCGCGGCGCCGGGTTTCCCTTGGCAGCCCAGGCCTGCCCCAGCTCGCGCAGGGCGTCGGTCAGGCTGGCCGCGGCCATCACCGTGACCTCCTGCGCGCGGGCCGGGACCGGGACAAAGGCCAGCATGCACGCGACCAGCAGCATAAGGCGGCGCATCGTCGGTCCTCCGGCCGTCAAGGTCCCTTTCGCATAGCCCGCCCGCCCGAGGCGGGCAACGCCGCCTACTCGGCAGCGGCGGTTGGAACTGGCCGCACCACGCTGCG
>Ga0123339_10002622_pt1 | contig 12138 bp, 8 predicted proteins | sample lystaG_FD_89956 | JGI IMG/M metagenome (GOLD analysis project Ga0123339, IMG submission 89956) | Glacier valley bacterial and archeal communities from Borup Fiord, Nunavut, Canada, to study Microbial Dark Matter (Phase II) -... | ecosystem: Environmental > Aquatic > Freshwater > Ice > Glacier ... | reverse complement strand
CCCTGGTCAGGCTGAGGGTCAGGTTGAGCGCCCGAATCCGCAGCTTTTCGTTGGACGCCCTCAAGTCCACCATCCGGTTGCCGTAAACTTTGCCCAACCGCACCATCACCGCGCTCGAGAAGGTGTTCAGCGCAATCTTTTGCGCCGTTCCGGCCTTGAGCCGGGTAGAACCGGAAATCACCTCCGGGCCGGTGTCGAGCAGAATACCGATTTCGGCGGCGGCCTCGAGCGGCGAATTGGAGTTGTTGGAAATGCCCACGGTGAGCAGTCCCAGCGCTCGAGCGTGCCCCACGGCAGCCACCGCGTAGGGCGTGCTCCCCGACGCAGCGATGCCGATTAAAACGTCGTCAGGGGTGGGATTTTGCTCGAGCAGGTCCAAAATTGCCGCCTCGGCGTCGTCCTCGGCCCCTTCTTTGGCGGCCCACATGGCGTCCCGGCCCCCAGCCAGCAGCGCCACCGCTCGAGCCGGAGGCCAGGAAAAGGTGGGCGGCAGCTCGGCGGCGTCTAGCAAGGCCAGCCGTCCGCTGGTGCCCGCGCCGACGTAGAGCAAGCGCCCTCCGCGCTCGAGCCGCTGGGCGGCGAGTTCCACCGCACGGGCCAGCGGTTCCCTGGCCCCCAGCACGGCCTGAGCGGCTTTCATCTGGTCCTCGAGCAACACGGTGACGAGCTCTGAAGCCTCGAGTTGGTCGAGGTTCATGTGGTCGGGGGAAGTTTTTTCAGTCTCGAGCATGAGTTTAGGTTACGGGTGACAGGTTTCAGGGTATAGGGAGTGCGTGAGGGAGCGGGGGAGCGGGGGTGATTTTTTGACGTTCTGCTCGAGCTTTAACTGCTCACTACTCATAACTCACCACTCATTACTTAGCACTCATCACCCTATGAACTGCATCAGCAAATTCTCGCCTGAGAGTGATAATTTCGTCTCCGGTTTCTCGAGTGGGATGCACCCGGTTGGTCAGCAACACCATAGCGTAGCCGCGCTCGGGTTCAATCCAAAAGCTCGTTCCGGTGAACCCGGTGTGTCCAAACGCGTGAGGGCTTGCCAGCGTGCCACCGGAACAGGTCGGATGGCCCAGAACCCAGCCCAACCCGCGTGGGCAGCCGTTTTTTTCGCGCACTCGAGGAGCGGTCATCAGCTCGAGCCGGGTTTGCGAAGTTTCGAGCCAGAACCGCGCTGCTTTGATAACGTCCTCGAGCGTGCCAAACGCGCCCGCGTGTCCGGCCACGCCGTTCATCACGAACGCTTTTTCATCGTGAACCTCGCCCTGAATGGTGCGCCCACGCCAGGAATCGAACTCGGTAGCCACGCACGGCCCTGTGGGGCGGTAGCGAACCTGTCCACGCTCGAGGGCCAGACGCTCGAGCGGATAAAGTCCTTTTTCCACAGTCGCACCTTCCCGGACAACCTGCTTCTCGAGCAAATCTCCGAGCAAGATAAAGCCCAAATCCGAGTATTCGTAATGTCCAAGCGGATTGGGGGTCTCCATCTCGAGAATCTGCGCTATCACCTCCGTCCTCGAGTGAGCAGTGTGTTGCAGCGGCTGGGTCGCGTGCTGGCCGCTGGTGTGGGTCAGCAGATTGAGCAGGGTGGCCTGACCCAACGGCTTACCCTCGAGCTGCGGATAAAAGCTGTCCAGGCGACGCTCGAGCGTCCACACGCCCGCCTCGAGCAAATCGAGCACCTCCGGCAGCATGACCAGGACTTTGGTGAGGCTGGCCAGGTCGTATGAATGCGCCGGGGTGAGCACCTCGCGGGTCTCGAGGTTGGCGTAACCGTGCTGATGGGTAAAAATGGGGCCATCGCGGGTGACGACGGCGGCAGAGACCGCAGGCATGACCGCGTGCTCGAGCAAAGCCTGGACGGCTTCAAACATAGCCGTCCAGCTCGAGGGTTCCGGGGAATTCACCGCGCTCGAGGGCGTAAATCAGCGCCCCCACACTGGCCTCCCCGAAACCGAAGGTATAGACCGTGGGCAGCTCGAGCGTGAGAAAAGGGTTCCACAGGTTGGCGTGCACCACACGGGGATGGCGACTCAGCCGCGCAGCAAGCTGTTTTTGGCCCTCGAGCATTCGGGTGCGCTGCGCGGTGATGAACACCACCGCCTCACTGTGCTCGAGCACGGTCTCGAGTTCGTTGAGAACAAGATTTTCGGGGTTGTACTCGAGCAGGGTCGCCCGTGTGAAATGCCCCGCCACCGCGCTTTGCAGCCGCGCCCAAAGCGAGTCAGAGTCGTTGGCCCCGCCGCCGCGCACATCGGGCGGAACCAGGAACAGCGTGGGCGCACCCACATCGAGGCTGCCAGAAAATCCGCGTGCCATCACCACTTTGCGGGCCACCAACACGATGCTCGAGCGGTCCGCCGCCAGCAGCTCGGCCAGTTCCTCGCGGTTGGGCCGTCTAAAAGGATACTTGGCCACCGTCCGCTCGAAGCGCTCGAGCGCGGGCCGCATCTGCTCCGGCGTAGGCTGGAAGTGCTCCAGGGTTTGCTCTAGCGTGCTCGAGTCGAGCACCAGCAGGTTGTCGGCCCCGGCCTCGAGCGAATCCAGGGCCACCTTCCAGGCCGGGTCCTCGCCCACCACGGCATTCATGTCCAGCGCGTCGGTAAAAATCAGGCCGTCGAAGCCCATTTCACGACGCAGGTAGCCCAGAATCTCGGGGCTGAGCGTGGCTGGAAGCGCACTGATGCGCGGAAAGGTGATGTGCGCGGTCATCACCGCCTCGAGTCCGATGTCGAAAGCGGCGCGAAAGGGCCTGAGTTCGAGCTGCTCGAGTTCGGCAAAACTCTTGTCCAGAATCGGCAGGCTGAGGTGCGAGTCCACCGCCGTGTCGCCGTGACCGGGGAAGTGCTTGCCCACCGCCAGAATTCCTGCGTCCTGGTGCGCCTTGATGAACGGCAGCGCGTGCCGGATAACTCCTTCGGCAGTCAGGCCCAGGGCGCGGTCCGCAATCACCGGGTTTTTCGGGTTGTTGTTGATGTCCAGCACCGGCGCAAGGTTCACGTTGATGCCGGTGGCCCGCAGCGCTCGAGCCTGGAGCAATGCGACCCCATAGGTCAGCTCGGGGTCGTCGGCGCTGGCCAGGGCGAAGCCCCCCGGCGTGGTCGGCAGTTGCGGCAACCTCACCACCGAGCCGCCTTCCTGGTCCATCGAAATCAGGGTCTGGGGGCCGAGCAGGTCGAACAGCTCATCGAGCAAATCCAGCACGTCCTCGAGTTGGGTGAACGCGCCACGAAACAGGCAGACGCCCCCGACTTTGTAACGCTCGAGCAGGCGGCGGTCTGACGCACTGAGCGGACTCAGCGGCAGGCGGATGGTGAGCAGTTTCAGGGGGTCGGGTCGGGTCATGAGATTAGAGGATACCGTGAGTGACGCTCGAGGGTTTATGTTTGTCTTTGTCACTCGAGCGCGGGGGAGCTAATGAGTGGGGGATGGGGAGAAGGCTCTGGCTCGAGAGTATAGCTTCAGCCCATCTTTTTCACCCCCTCACCCCCTCTCACTATTCATAAGGGGCCAAACCTCTTTTACTGCGGCTTACCGAGAAAAACAAATATTCAGGGTTCGCAGCTTGCCCGACTCGAGTTGGGTGGCGTGTCCGGTAAAACCAGCATGGGGACTCGGTTGACCTGCCCCAATTTTAGAGTGACTTTCAAGGGATTTCCGCCCTCTACGCGCAGCTCGAGCGGACCCGTGGGCAGCGCGAAAAAGCCGTAGTAGCCGTTTCCATCGGTCAGGGTGCAGTTCACCCTCGAGCCGTCGCTATAAACCTCCACCTTGCGGCCTCCCAGCGGACCTTTGCCGCTGATGCGGCCCAAAAGCGCGTTCAGGGCACTCACATCCGGTTTGCCCCAGCTCAAGGGCTGCTCGAAAGGCGCTCCCAGCGCGGTCAAGGTGTTGGTCAGCTCGAGCAGGCCCGCCTCGAGTTTGCGTTTTTTGGTCCCCACCTCTATGTCGGGAACCCGGTAGGAATAGCCCACCCAGCCGTCGAGTTCGGCGGCCCGCGCCCGTTCAATTTGCCCCCGGCTCGAGGTCAGCGAATTGAGAAAAAGTGCGGTTCCCGCCGCGACATAGCCGTTGCCACGGGTCAGGGCACCAAAGGCGTTCCAGCCGTCGAACCAGGCCGCCTGCTCGAGCAGCGCGTCGTTTTTGTAGTTCATCATCACGTTGAGGTCGAGGTAGCCCTCACTCATCCAGGTGGCCCAATCCTGCAAGACCTCCATGTAAGTTCTCGAGCGTTTCCAGGCTTCCAAATCGGCGGGACCCTCCAGGTAGGTGATGGTGGCCGCGCTGACCCACACCTCGGGCCGAATCGCCTTGACCTCGAGCGCGGTCCGGCGCACCAGATTCGTGACCTGGGTTCTGCGCCACTCGAGCCAGCTCGCCTCGCCGAGTCCCGGCGTGCCTCTGAACCCGGTTTCCTGCCGGAACCGCTCGAGCGCCAGCGGGTTGTAGCCCCAACTGGCCACGCCAATTTCGTTGTAGTCGGGGTAGCGCACCCGGTCAAACTGGATGCCGTCCACCGCGTAGTTCTGCACAATCGAGGTGTACATTTTGGTGATGTAGTCCGCCGCCGCCGGGTTTCCGGGGTCGGCGTACCAGTCGGCTCCCCCCTTGCTCGAGCCGTCGAACTTGAAATCTATCCAGTTGGCCGGCCCTTTTGCGCCCGGCCCGTGCAGGTTGAAGGCGTGCTTGGGGTCTCGAGGCGCTTTGCTTTGGTTCCACATCGCGGTGGTGATGACCCAGGCGTGAACCTGGATTCCAGCTTTGTGGGCCTTCTCGAGCAAATCGGCCAGTGGGTCGAAGTTGGGGGCGAGTTCAGGGTCCTCGGCGCGGGGCAGACTCGAGCGGTTGCAGTAACAGTCGAAGCGCCGCCCCACCTGCACGAACAGCGCGTTGAGTCGCAGCTTCTGGGCATCTGACACGAGCTTGGTCACTTGCTGAGGCGTCTTGAACCCCGGTCCGAAGGCGTCCACCCACAGCCCGCGAAGTTCCGCTCGAGCAGGCGTCGGACTAAGCGTAGCAGTAGAAAAGGCGCTCGAGCCGAGAAGGAGTGTGGTTAAAAGGAGTGCTCGAGGGGTCATAATCTCCAGTGTACGGGTGAAATCAAAAAGAGCGCCTCCGGCTATCTTGAGATGAGCGGCACCTAACGGGCCATCTCGCGGGTCGTTATTAGTTGGTTCTTGGTTGGTTTGATATTGGGCGCAAAAAGCAGACCAACTAATGACCAACAACCAAAAACCCGCCGGAGGCGCAAAACTCATAACTCATAACTATCTGCTCGAGGTGTCCGCCGCGTCCCGCAGCGCGTCCCCGAAGAAATTAAAGCACAGCACCGACACCACCACGAACAGTCCCGGCAGCAACAGCCACGGGTACAGCGCCACAGAGCTGATGTTATTGTCCTTGAGCAGCAGGCCCCACGAAGTCATCGGCTCCTTGATACCCACCCCCAGAAAACTGAGCGCGGTCTCGCCCAGGATGTAGCCGGGGAGCGCCAGGGTCGCGGTGATAACCAGGTAGCTCGAGAGATTAGGGATGACGTGGCGCAAGATGATGCGGAGGTCCGAGACGCCTAACGCTCGAGCGGCGCTCACGTACTCGAGCGAACGGGCCGAGAGCATCTGACCGCGCACGACCCTGGCAATCGAGGCCCAGCCGATGAAGGCGAGCGCGGCCACGATGCCGATATACACCCAGGTCGAAGGCACTTTGGCCGGAATGATGGCTGCGAGGGCCAGCAAGATGGGCAGGCGCGGAAAGGAGAGCAGCACCTCGACGATGCGCTGAAGCAGGGTGTCCACCCAGCCGCCGTAATAGCCCGAAACCCCGCCCACCAGAATGCCGATGGAAAAGCTAATCAGGATACCCACGATGCCCACGGTCAGCGAAACCTGCGCCCCGACTAAAGTCCTCGAGAGCAGGTCGCGCCCCAACTGGTCGGTGCCGAAGGGGAAGAAAAACCTGGAGGGGACGCCGAACAGGTGCAGGTTCGCTTTGAAACCAAAGAAGTTGTAATCCTCGCCGCTGGTGAAAAATTGCAGCGGAAGCGGTGTCGCGTCGTCCACGGTGTACTTCTGCTGAAACGTCACCGGGTCGCGCTTTTTCACCACGCCGTACACAAATGGCCCCCGAAACTGCCCTTTGTGAACCCAGTGAATCGGCTGCGGTGGCTGATACTCCTGTCCGATGTGTTGGGTCTCGATGTTGTACGGCGAGAAGAACCCGGCCAACAGCGCAATGACGTACAGCACGAGTAAAATGCCGCCGCCCCACATGCCGGCCCTCGAGCGACGAAAGCGCCGCCAGGCCATGTTGAGGGGGGTAGGCGCTGCTTGCACGGCTCGAGCGGTCATGGCCTGCCCTCGAAAGGGTGAGGGAGTGAGGGGGTGAGGGGGTGAAAAACAGGGGCTGAAGCTATTGCCTCGAGCCAAAGCAGTCTCCCCATCCCCTCGTCTCCCCATCTCCCCGGCGCTCGAGCGACAAAAACAAACCTAAATACCCACATCACGCATACCTCACACGCGGGTCCACCCAGGCCAGCGCTAAATCGGCCAGCAGGTTGCCGAGGAGCAGCAGCACGCTCGAGAGGATGAGCAGGGTCAGGGCCAAGTACTGGTCCAATCCCTTAAGCGCGTCAAACAGCAGCGGCCCGATGGTGGGCAGATTGAGCACAATCGAGATGATGATGGTGCCCGAAATCAGCGTGGGTAGGCTCAGGCCCGCCAGCGAAATCAGCGGGTTGATGGCGTTGCGAACCGCATGTTTCCAAATCACCCGGCTCGAGTGAACCCCTTTGGCTTTGGCGGTTCGCACGTAGTCCTGCCCTAGCACGTCGAGCAGGCTGCCGCGCATCTGGCGCATGATTCCGGCTACTCCCTCGAGTCCGATGGCCACCACCGGAATCCACAGGTGGCCCAACATATCGGTAAAGCGGTCCCAGCTCCACGGCGCGTCGATAAAGCGCGGACTGAACAGCCCCCCGGTGTTGGTACCACCCAGGGCCAGCACCAGCGTGACCAGCAGCAGCGCCGCCAGAAAATCGGGAATGGCTAGACCGATGTAACCGATAAAATTGGTCAGGTTGGCCACCCAGCCGTAGCGGTGGACCGCCGTGTAGATGCCCAGCGGAATGGCGATGACCCAGCTAAAAAGCAGGGTGAGCAGCGCCAGAAACACCGTCCAGCCCATGCGTTCGCCAATCACACCCGTCACGGGCCGACCCGACGAGAAGGAAAAGCCAAAGTCGAAGCGGGTGAAGATGCCCTCGAGCCAGCGAAAATACTGAATCCAGGCGGGCTGGTCCAGGCCGAGCTGACGGGCGATGTTCTGCGCGGTCTCCTTAGTGAAGCGCGGGTCCTCGAGATACTGGTCGGTGAAGCTACCCGGTTGCAGTTTGATGACCGTGAAACATAGCACGCTGACCAGAAGCAGCGTGGGAAGCATGACCAGAATGCGGCGCAGGGTGAAATTTAGCATGGGGGCAGCAGGTGAAGAGGAATCGAGAATAGAAGTTTGTAGGGATTAGTCGAGAGCCATGAATACTTTGTCAAGCGTCTCGAGTGGGGTGAATCAGGTTGGAAACCAGCGTCTCGAGGCGTCGCAAAAGCACTCATAGATGAACAGCGTTTGATTTTCTGTGAGACAATCTCGAGCGTCATAAAAGACTCCCTGCCCTCTTTTACATTGAAGAATTTATATGGAGGAATATGGAGGAATAAAGAGAAACAGGCTACAAGGCCAATTCCACCCTGTAACCTGTCATCTTTAACCTGTTACCTCACTTGTTGTACATCAGTAGAACCGTGTTGTATCCGGGAATCACACCGAGGTTGTACACATAGTTCCCAATTTTGTTGCTCACCACCGCCGTGGTGTTGGGTTTGGCAATCATAATCACAGGCAGGTTAGCCGCGAAGATACGCTGCCAGTTGCCGTACAGCGCCTTGCGCTTGGCAGGGTTCACCTCGACGGACCCCTGATTGAAGATGTCGTAAATCTGCTTCTCCCAGGGGAACATGGCGGCGACGTTGGCCGACTCGCCCTCTTTGGTGGGCTGGAGCGAGCGGTGCCAGTAGTACAGCGCCCCGCCTGGCTGCCAGATGGGTTTACGCAGCTCCGGGTCGGGCTGGTCGCCGAAGGCCACCAGAATCGCCTCATAGTTGCCGCTCAGGCCCGTCGAGAGCAGGTCTTTTTGCAGCACGCCCTTGAGGTTGACCTTGACGCCCAACGTTTTAAAGTCGTTTTGTAAAATGGTGGCCATCGCTGGGTACACGCTCGAGTCGGTGGCGTAGGTGAGGTCGAACTCGAGGTTCTTATAGGGCAGCTTGTCCAGGTCGGCTTTGGCGGCAGCAAGGTCGAAGTTGCCCAGCGCCTTGGTGGTGTTCACGTAAAAGGCGCTGTTGGCCGGGGCCACGCCGTGACCAGGCAGGGTGGCCAGACCGTTGTACACGCTGTCTATGATGCGCTGACGGTTGACCGCCTTCTGCATGGCCTGCCGGAACTTGAGGTCCGAAAACGCCGCCTTGAGCGCGGGATTCTTGGCGTCGAAGTTGAAGGCCAGGTGCGGAGGGCTGCCGAACAGCGCCACCGAGCGGGTTACTTTGAAGGGTGTGCCACCCACCTCTTTGGCCTTGAGGTCGGGGAACTGTGCGCCGGTGATGTTGAGCTGGTCGAGGTTTCCAGCCAGCAGCGAGGCCACCTGCTGCTGCGGGTCGCGGATGATGAGGTACTCGAGGCTGTCCAGGTACGGCAGTTTATTGCCTGCCGAGTCCAGCTTCCAGTAGTTGGGGTTCCTCACCAGCGTGACCTTTTGGCCGGCGGTGTAGCTCGAGAGCTTGAACGGCCCGGTGCCCACAATCTCGGCGGGGTCGGTGTTGGTAGGCCAGGCGTTGTTGATGTCGGCTTCCTTGGCCCCACTTTCCACGCTGAACTTGACCAGCTTGTGCTTGGGCATGATGTAAAACGAGCGCAGTTGCAGCAGGAAAGCCGGAGTAGGCTTGGGCAGGGTGATGCGAACGGTGGACTTGTCGGGAGCCTCGAACTTGACTTTCTTGCCGCCGATGGTGAACACGCCGGTGTCGCCCGCTTTGGCCTGGGGGTTACTCACCACCTGCTCGAGCGTGAACACCACGTCGTCGGCGGTAAAGTCCACCCCGTCGGACCACTTGACCCCGCCTCGCATTTTGAGCGTGTAGGTCAGGCCGTCGGGTGAAACCTTCCACGACTCGGCCAGGGCAGGCTCGAGCTTGTAGGTCTGGGGGTTGAACTCGATTAAGGTGTCGAACATCTGCGCGGTCATCAGGCCCAGGTTGTTGTCGATGGCGGCGTAGTAAAACAGGCTTTGGGGGCTGTCGCCCATCGCTAGAGAGAGGCTGCCGCCCGGTTTACCTACCGTGACGCCGAGTGCGTCGAGCTTTTGAATCTTTTTGGGCGCGGCCAGCGACGCGCCGCCCGCGAGAACCAGAGTGGCCAGCAGAAGTTTCACGCTTCGGTTCATTACGACCTCCCCACGGTGAACACCTGTTCCACCGGGCACATACTTACAATTTCTTGAAGGCCAGTTTAGTACCACTCGAGGGCAATTGCAAGCGCGGCCCGAGCATGGAGAGAATCTGCTCGAGCACTCACTTCGATATTCTGCACCACACGCAAAAATCCTTAAAGTCTCGTGAGACTCTGTACACGAAGCCCATTAAGCCAACCATTGGAGCATGATTTCAGCGCCTCGACCCCACAACCTGTAACCTGTAACCCCTAACCCGAATAATCAAGTGGTATGCTAGTGGCATCATGACGCTCAGCGCCTCGAGTTCTCAAGTCTCGAGTTCACTCCCCCTCGCCCTGGACCGGATGCTCTCAAAGGGGGCAGCCACGCCAATTTACCTTCAGGTGTACCAGGGGCTGGCCCGATTAATCGAGGACGGCACGTTCGAGCGCGGCAGCGCCCTGCCGGGAGAGCGCGACCTGGCGCTGCAAATAGGAGTCTCGAGGGTAACGGTGCGACAAGCGCTGCGGCTGCTCACCGAGGGCGGTCAACTGGTTCGCAAGCAGGGTTCGGGGACCTTCGTGGCCGAGTCGCGAATTTTGCAGCCGCTGAGCGCCCTCTCGAGTTTCTCGGACGACATGCGCTCGAGAGGACTCTCGCCCGGCTCACGGGTGCTGTCGCTCGAGCGCACCCGGCCCAGCCCCCAGGAAGCGATGAATCTGGCGCTCAAACCGTCTGGCGAGGTGTGGCGGCTCAAGCGGCTGCGAACCGCTGACGGTCAGCCGCTGGCCATCGAAATCAGCAGTGTGCCGCTGGCGACCTTGCCACAGGTCTCCAGGGCGGCGCTTGAGAGCGGCTCGCTTTACGCGCTGCTCAAGGAGGGGGGACACGCTCCGGTGCGGGCCATGCAGCACCTGCGGGCCACCGCTGCCGACGCGGAAACGGCGCGGCTGCTCGAGCTGACCCTCGGCGCGCCACTGCTCTCCACCGAGCGCGTGACCTGGGACGCTTTGGGTAAAACGCTCGAGTACGCCCGCAGCCAATACCGGGGAGACCGCTACGATTTTCTGGTCGAGTTGAGCGGGGGCTGAGACCGCTCTCTTTTACTCAAATTAAGCTGGGGGGAAAGTCCACCATTCAATGTCAATTTGTGGAAACGCCGAGAACCGAGCTACCTCGCCCTTTTGATAGGTCTGCTTTTGGGCATAGGTATCGCCCTGCGGTCCGGTGTACACCTCGAGCGTGGCATCTCGGAGGTTCAAAATCCAGTACTCAGGAACTCCTTCCCTTGCGTAATCCTGTAGTTTGACCGTACGGTCCAGCTCGAGCGTCGTGTCGGACACTTCAACCAGCGCCAGAACCTCACCCGCGAGAGGAACTTTAGGGGTCCAACCCTCGAGCCGCTGAAGCGTGAAATCGGGTTCGGGCCGTGAGGCCACCAGCGGAGCACGCACTGGCGTTTGATTGCCGACCATCGCTACCGAGAAAAGCTTGAAGTTCAGCTCTCTCGCCAAAGTATTGATGTAACCAAAGTGATTGTCGCCCATAGTGCTCATCTCGAGCACTTCGCCACGAATGAGTTCAATTCTGAATCCTGAAAAACGAGGGTTTTCAATATATAAAGCTTCATAATCCTCGAGTGAAAGCAAAAAAGGTCGATAAGGCATGTCCTGCTGGGGGTACAAGGTTTGGGTCATCTAGTTACCTCTCGACACTTTGAAGCTCTAGCGTTGGGTGAGCCACTCCCCGCTAAAGCTTCTGCATGTGGGCTATACCGAAATTATAAGCTCCTCGGATGAGCTTTGGTCGTTCATGACGTATTTAAGCAGGCCGTCTCAACCCGTGTTCCGCATTCCCGCCGAAACGCCCTGGAGCGACAAGAGCAGCGCCCGCTCGAGCGCCCGGTCCTCGGGTCCCTCGTGGCTCCGCATTCGGCGTAGCAGCTCCACCTGGAGGCGGTGAATCGGGTCTATGTAAGGGTTTCTCAGCTCGATACTGCGCTTGAGCTTGGGTTCACCCCCCAGCAGCTCGCCGCCCACCACCGCCCTGACCTGAGTCAAGCAGTGCTCGAAGCGCTCGAGGATGAGCGGTCCGAGTTCGCTGTTCTGAGCATCTAAAGTCAGGTACTCGCGGAACACCAGCGGGTCGCTTTTGGACAGGCTCATCTGCGCGTTGTCCAGCATGGAACGGAAGAAGGGCCACTCGCGGTACATGGCCTGGGCCAGTGTGACGGGGATGCTCTCGAGGCCCACACCCAGCCCGAACCACCCCGGCACGTTGGCGCGGTTCTGGGTCCAGGACATCACCCACGGAATGGCCCTTAAAGAGTGCAGACTCGAGGGTCCGGGCCTCCTCACCGGGCGCGAGGCGATGTTGAGCTTGGAAATCTCCCTAATCGGCGTGGTTTCCTCGTAGAAGCGAATGAAGTCGGGGTGCTCGACCAGCCTCCGGTACGCCTGCTGGCTGATGTGCGCCGCATGGTCCATCGCGGTAATCCACTCGAGCGGCAAGTCCTCGGGTTGGCTCGAGGCAGCCAGCAAGAGCGCGTAAATTCCTTGCTCGAGGTTGCGAAAGGCCAGCAGCGGGTGGTTGTACTTGTCGGCCATCGCCTCGCCCTGCTCGGTGATTCGCAGGCCCCTGCCCATAGTGCCTTTGGGCTG
>Ga0123339_10002620_pt1 | contig 12140 bp, 12 predicted proteins | sample lystaG_FD_89956 | JGI IMG/M metagenome (GOLD analysis project Ga0123339, IMG submission 89956) | Glacier valley bacterial and archeal communities from Borup Fiord, Nunavut, Canada, to study Microbial Dark Matter (Phase II) -... | ecosystem: Environmental > Aquatic > Freshwater > Ice > Glacier ... | reverse complement strand
TGCCGCAAAGCCGGCTGCCGCAAAGCCGGCTGCCGCAAAGCCGGCTGCCGCAAAGCCGGCTGCCGCAAAGCCGGCTGCCGCAACGCCGGCTGCCGCAACGCAAGCTGCCGCGAAGCCGACAGCTGCGAAGCCAGCTGCCGCGAAGCAGACAGCAGCGAAGCCGTCAGCTGCGAAGCCAGCAGCTGCGAAGCCAGCTGTCGCGAAGCCGTCAGCCGCGAAGCCGACGGCCGCGAGGCCATCCGCACCGCGAAGCACACCGCGAGTTCCGAGTCCGCGGTCCACCACGTCGAAGGCGGCAACTACGCGCCCTCTTGCGAAGCCATCAACGCCAACGCCAACATCAACGCCAACGCCAACGCCAACGCCAACGCCAACGCCAACGCCAACTGCGGCAGTGGAACCTAAAACTCCTGAGGAAACGACTCCGGCGGTTACGCCGCCCGCAGGCACCCCGCTGACCTTGACAAGTCCTCAGTCGACAAGACCTCAGTCGACGCGTCCCCGGTTGACGATTCCGCGGTCGACGTCTGTGCGCGCTCCCGCACCGCCGAACACTGCCCGCGCCGAACTAGCTAGTGCACCCGCCAAACCGGCTGCTGCTCCCGCTTCGCCGGCAACTGCCCCCGATCTGGATTGGGCAACCGAGCGCGCGGCTCTCCCGTCCGACTCCACTTCTTCCGCGTCGATAGTGGGCGATATTTCCTCCACTTCGCGGGCAACAGCTCGAAACACCAACGCAAGCAGTGAGGTTGTGCTCGTCGTGTCCGGACTGGTGAAGCGGTTCGGCGACACCGTCGCGGTCGACCACATCAGCGTGTCCGTGCCCGCGGGCAGTATCTTCGGCATCGTCGGCCCGAACGGTGCTGGCAAGACCACCACTCTGTCTATGGTGACGGGACTACTCAGGCCGGACGGCGGATCCGTTTCAGTGCACGGAGCCGACGTGTGGAGCGAACCGGCGGTGGCGAAACGCAACATGGGGGTACTTCCGGACCGACTGCGGCTTTTCGATCGGCTCACCGGTAGCCAGCTGCTTTATTACGCCGGCACGTTGAGGGGACTCGACGCCCGCATCGTGAAGCAGCGATCCATCGACCTCGTGGCGGCATTCGGCCTCGAGGACGCGCTCGGGCGTCTCGTCTCCGACTACTCAGAGGGTATGACGAAGAAGATCGCGCTCGCCTGCGCGATGATCCATTCCCCGAGGTTGCTCGTGCTTGACGAGCCGTTCGAATCGGTCGACCCGGTCTCAGCGGCGAACATCACGGCGATCTTGCGCAAATACGTCGCGGCGGGTGGCACTGTCGTTCTGTCCAGCCACAAAATGGATCTGATTGAACGCATCTGCGACCGGGTGGCGATCGTGGTGAGTGGCCGAGTACTCGCTTCGGGCACGGTGACCGAGGTGCGCGGTACCGGGTCGCTCGAAGAAAGATTTCTCGCCCTCGCTGGAGGTCGCATTGCAGTGGAGGGCATGGAGTGGTTACACAGTTTCTCGGACTGAAATTGCGGTTGGTTGCAAACACATTCCGACGAAGTCCGCTGCAGAACGTCGGTATCGTCATCGGCCTCATTTACGCCCTGAGTGCTACCGGCATGACAGTCGCAGGCCTCGTCTCGCTTCGGCGGGTGGATCCGCTGCTGGCGGGCAGCATCACGGTCACGGTCGGGTCGGTGATCGTGCTCGGATTCCTCGTAGCGCCCCTTGCCTTCGGAGTAGACCACACGCTCGATCCCCGATCCTTCGCACTCTTCGGGCTCCCGAGCAAACGGCTTGCTCCAGCCCTGGCTCTGGCCGGCCTGGTCGGACTGCCCGCTCTTTTCATCGCGGCAATAGCGATTGCCCAGGTCGTTACCTGGGCTCGTAATCCGCTCTCGGTGATCCTCGCCAGTATCTCCGCAATCGTGATAATCGCCACCTGCGTACTTGGTGCGCGGGTATCAAGCTCCCTCGGCTCGCTGCTGCTCGCTACTCGTCGCGCGCGAGAGATCACCACACTGATTGTGCTCATCGCGCTCGTCTCGCTTGCTCCAATCGTGGCCCTGCTCGCCTCGGTCGACTGGGATCGGGGCGGCCTGCGGGCGCTCGAGTCCGTCGCGGATGTTGCGGGCTGGACGCCTTTGGGCGCCGTGTGGTCCGCTCCGGCTGAGGTGGCATCTGGCAATGTCGGCGTCGCTTTGATCAAGATGCTGATCGCCCTTGCCCTCGTGGGGCTTCTCTGGGTGGCCTGGCGCGCACTCGTGAGATGGCTGCTTGTTGCCCCTCAACGTCGGGAGGGTGATGAGAACCCGGTGGGACTCGGCTGGTTTGGTCGGCTGCCAAGCTCGCCGGTCGGCGCCATCGCAGCCCGGAGCATCACCTATTGGATCCGCGATGCGAGGTATCACACCGCGCTGTTGGCAGTGCCAGTCGCGCCCGTGCTATTCGTGATCGCGCTTGCGGTCGCCGGAGTTCCCGGCTCTGTGCTCGCCCTCGTACCCGTGCCGGTGATGTGCTTGTTCCTCGCTTGGTCGAGCCACAACGACGTCGCTCTCGACAACTCGGCGCTTTGGCTGCACGTGGCATCGAGCACCCCCGGTTGGGCGGACAGATTCGGGCGCCTGGTTCCTGCCCTTCTTATCGGCCTCCCGCTTGTGCTCATCGGCTCGCCGATTTCGGCGGTGGTCTCGGGTGATATCTCCGTTCTGCCGTCACTAATCGGCGTGAGTTCGAGCCTGCTTTTCGCTGGACTTGGGCTATCGAGCGTGATCTCGGCCGGCTTCCCGTACCCGTCGGTGCGCCCGGGAGACAGTCCGTTTGCCCAGCCACAGGCGAGCGGAACGGGTGCGGGCCTTATCCAGTCGGTCGCATTTTTCGCCGCGATTGTGCTGTCGTTTCCCGCTCTGCTGCTCGCTACGCTGGGGCTGCTGAACCCGGACGTGCGCGGTTGGCCCCTCGCGGCTCTGCTGGTTGGCGTGGGGCTCGGTCTCGTGCTTTTCACGCTCGGAGTGGTCTGGGGCGGACGCATCTTCACCCGTCGCGCCCCTGAGCTCCTGGCATTCACCCTTCGCCAGTGATCGTAACTGCGCCGCCGCGCACGCGTAAAGTGGAGCGATGAGCGGCGACACACAACAAGGCGGCGGCGGCACGGACACCCTCGACCGCGAGCTTGAAGAACTCCTCAATCAGGAGCAGATCGAAGAGGGTGACCACGAGCGCTTCTCGCATTATGTGCAGAAAGAAAAGATCCTTGCTTCGGCACTCAGCGGCAAGCCGGTGATCGCGCTGTGCGGCAAGGTGTGGACGCCGGGTCGTGATCCGGAGAAATTTCCTGTCTGCCCGACCTGCAAAGAGATTTATGACGCGCTGAAGAAATAGTTCGCATCAGGCGCGTTGCGAGGCTTGCGTGCTCGGTAAGACGCGTCGGTGGACAACTCAACGCACAAGTGCTTCCAGCGCGAAGCTGGACGGATGGTCCGTCCGTCCGGACTTCCCGCCGGCGGTGACGGGTACTGTTTTCTGGCGTGACCGGGCGGGCGAAGAGCATATGCCCGCGTCGGCTGAGGGGAGTTGTCTGACCACGCCCAAATGCCGCTTCCGGCCAGGGGGCCCGCGGCACTATTGCTCGGGCCTCTGCTACCGCTCTACCTGCACAATCCCTCCCTCGAAGTGTTGATCCCGCAGGGACATCATCCACAAAACGGCCCTGGCGTTGTCCTGCACGAGGTGGCAGACCGAGTCCGGCCCCATCGAGATCTCGTGCACCGGGAATCATTGTTCGAATCAGCTCCGCCAGGCAGCGGACGAGGTGTGGCGAGGCTGCTCTCTCGGTTGGAGAGCCTGATCTGTCTCCAGCTTTTGCAAGCGGGGATTCTCGAACCTCGGCATAAGGTGACGGTGCGAGACCTGACAGGGAAGCGCCTGGCAATGACAGACCTGTGCCGGCCGAAAGATCAGACCTTCGGCGATTATGAGGGCGACCACCACTGCTCATCCAGGGAAAGTTTTGGTCGAATATCACCAACCTGGAGACGTTCACAGACGGCGGGGGTCCGGATTGGGCGCCCGCGCGGATGACCTGTTCGCGCGGATGATGTGTGCGACGCATCCCGCCGCCTCTTGGTGCACCCCGCCGCGCAGCGCGATAACGAGTGGCATATTGCCACGAATACGAAAAATCGACGTCAAGCTACCGCAGTCCGCAAAGCTCGCGGGCGAAAACTCAGGCGTATCGCGTCGGGATCACCGGGTCACCACGACTCAGGCGAAAAGCCTCCTCGGGCAACTCCGAGATCGCGGCGGCACGATGTTCTCGAGCGAGGGCAGTTCCGGCGACCCCACGGAATCGCTCTACCGCCACGCCGTCGACCACGAGCGGCACCAGCAACGGACGATGAGCGGATGTTGCGGCCTCGTGCTCGCCGACGTAAATCACTTCTGCGCTCGCCTTTCCTCCCGCGGTGAACTCTCGCACCGGAAACTTGCGTCCCCCGACGGAGACCTTCTCGGGAGACTGCTTTGCCACCGAGATCCAGGCGCCCGCGGCATCTTTGCGTGCGGCGAGCTTGTAGACGAGCCCGGCAGCGGGGGAGCCCGACCCGGTGACTACCGAGGTGCCGACCCCGTAGGAGTCCACAGGGGCAGCCCGCAGAGCAGCGATGGTGAACTCATCGAGGTCGTTGGTGACGGTGATCTTGGTGTTCACGGCACCGAGATCGTCAAGCTGGCGGCGTACGGCCGCCACCTGCTCTGGCAAGTCACCGCTATCGATGCGCACTGCCCCGAGGCCGGTGCCGGCCACCTTGACCGCGAGATCGACGGCGGTAACCACGTCGTAGGTGTCGACAAGGAGGGTGGTGCCCGGGCCGAGCGCGTCTACCTGGGCGCGGAAGGCATCCTCTTCGGTGTCGTGAAGGAGGGTAAAAGAGTGGGCGGAGGTACCCATCGTTGGCACTCCCCAGCTGCGACCGGCTTCGAGGTTACTGGTAGCCGCGAAGCCGGCGATGAACGCTGCCCGGGCTGCAGCAACGGCGCTGCGCTCGCCAGTGCGCCGTGATCCCATCTCGGCGAGAGGGCGGCCGCTCGCGGCCGACACCATTCGGGACGCGGCCGTCGCGACCGCCGAGTCGTAGTTGAGCACGCTGAGCGCGAGGGTCTCGAGAATCACGGCCTCGGCAAAGGTTCCCTCCACGATGAGGAGGGGAGAGCCGGGAAAGTAGACCTCGCCCTCCTGATAGCCGGAGATGGTGCCGGTGAAGCGATAGCCGGCAAGCCAGTCCAAAGCGCGGTCGTAGACAACCGTGTTGTCGCGCAGCCAGTCGAGCTCGGAGTCAGTGAAGCGGAAGTCTTCGATCAGATCGAGCAGGCGCCCGGTGCCGGCGACGATTCCGTAGCGTCGTCCGCCGGAGAGCCGGCGAGCGAAGACCTCGAAGACGCACTCGCGATCATGCGTGCCGGCACGGATAGCCGCGTTGAGCATCGTGAGTTCGTAGCGGTCGGTCAGCAGCGAAGATACAGCGTCGGTCACAGTAGCCAGCCTAGCCAGCAGATTGTCCGTGTACGGTAACCCGAGTGACGAGCATTCGCTGGATTTTCCCCGATCAACTTGGCGACGCCTTCGACGATGGAGGGCAGATGCTCCTGGTCGAGTCCCGATCCGAATTACTCCACGCGCCGCTCCACCGGGCCAAGGCACAGCTGCTGCTCTCGGCCATCCGGCATCGCGCTCAGGAACTCGGTGACCGGGTTGAATTTCACCAGGTCGAGCACTACCGGGACGTGGTGGAGGGTCGGAACGACCTCGAAGTGGTCGATCCGACCTCGTATTTCGCGCGTCATCTCGTGGAGTCGGTGGGTGCGCAGGTGCTCCCCAGCCGAGGCTTCGTCACGGCTGAGGCGGACTTCTCCCAGTGGGCTGATGCTCGAAAGAAAAAGCCGATCATGGAGGACTTCTACCGCTGGGTGCGAACCCGCACCGGAATCCTGATGGATGGCGACGCTCCGGCCGGCGGGCAGTGGAACTTCGACCACGAAAACCGGCAGCCGCCGCCGAAGAAGGCCGCGTCACTCGGATTACCCGAGCCGTGGTGGCCCGAAGAAGATGACATCGACCAGCAGGTGCGCGCCGATCTCGACCGCTGGCAAGCCTCGGGGGAGATTCACCTGGTCGGCGCGGATGGACCACGTCGGTTTGCGGCGACGCGCGCTGAAGCACTGCATGCCCTCGATGATTTCATTGAGACCCGACTCGGTGATTTTGGCCCGTTCGAGGATGCGACACTCACCGGTGACTGGACCATGGCACACTCGCTGCTGAGCGCACCGCTCAACCTCGGCCTGCTCGATCCGCGCGACGTGATCGGTCGGGTCGAAGCCGAGTATCGAGCCGGCCGGGCTCCGATCGGTAGCGTGGAAGGAATCATTCGCCAGCTTTGCGGATGGCGGGACTGGGTCTGGCATCTCTACTGGCGGCTGGGGGAAGATTATGTCAGCCGCAACGCCCTCAGTGCGTCAACACCGGTCCCTCGCGAATTACTCGAGCTCGAGGCATCCGCGATCGAGGCCAACTGTCTCAGCCAGACAATCGGCGGAGTGCGCGAGCACGGCTGGGCTCACCACATCCAGAGGCTCATGATTATCGGCAACTGGGCGCTGCAGCGTGGCTACGACCCTCAGCAGATGAACGAGTGGTTCATCGGGATGTTCGTGGACGGCACCCCCTGGGTGATGCCAGCGAATGTCGTCGGCATGAGCCTGTTTGCCGATGGCGGAATCGTTGCGACGAAGCCCTATGCGGCCGGCGGCGCCTATGTCAATAAGATGACGGACTATTGCGGAGGGTGCAGGTTCAATCCGAAAGTACGACTGGGACCGGATGCCTGCCCGGTCACCGCCGGTTACTGGGCGTTTCTTGATCGGGTGGAACCCGTGATTCGCGGTAATTTCCGCATGGCGCAGCCCCTTGCCGGCCTGCGCCGGCTGAGCGACCGGGAGCAGGTGGTCGAGCAGGAGCGTCATCGCAGCGGTCTGTAGCCCGTGGCGTATCGGCAACTGGGTCGCACCGGCCCGCGTAAACTCAGGGTTTATGAACGACGCGCCGATCGGAATCTTCGACTCCGGCGTCGGTGGGCTCACCGTCGCCCGAGCTGTGATCGACCAACTACCCCACGAAACTCTGCTGTATGTGGGGGACACCGCGCATTCGCCCTACGGTCCCAAGCCCATCGCAGACGTTCGCCGTTACACCCTAGAAGTGCTCGATGACCTCGTCGCCGAAGGCGTGAAGATGCTGGTGATCGCCTGCAACACGGCCTCGGCGGCCATGCTGAGGGATGCCCGAGAGCGCTATACCCAAGCGCTCGGTATCCCGGTGGTCGAGGTGATCCAGCCGGCGGTGCGAGCGGCAGTACGGCAGACGCGCAACGGTCGAGTTGGGGTGATCGGCACGGTGGGTACCATCAGATCCCGTGCCTACGACGATGCGTTCGCAGCAGCCCCGCACCTTTCGCTCTTCAGCGAGCCATGCCCGCGTTTTGTGGAATTCGTGGAGGCGGGCGTCACGAGTGGCCCGGAACTGTTCGAGGTTGCGGAGCACTACCTCGCGCCGCTCAAGCACGCCGGCGTCGACACCCTCGTGCTCGGCTGCACCCACTATCCGCTCATGTCCGCCGCCATCCAGTATGTGATGGGGGAGGGTGTCTCGCTCGTCTCGAGTGCGGAAGAGACAGCGTACGACGTGTATCGCACTCTCGTGAAGCACGGTATTGAACGCAGCCCAGCCGCTGTGCCCATCCACACCTTCAGGGCAACAGGCAACTCGCAAGACGACTTCACGCGCCTCGCGCGCCGCTTTCTTGGGCCGGAGGTTTCCACGGTCGAATTGGTGGAGACCGGTGCGCTCTACCTGCCCCTTCTCAATCAGAAAGATGTCACCCCATGAGCGCAATAGAACCAAATACGACTGGACCCCGTGCAGACGGGCGTTCGCTCGATCAGCTGCGACCGATCACCATTGAACGCGGCTGGAGTGACCAGGCCGAGGGATCCGCTCTCATCTCGTTCGGACGCACGAAGGTGCTCTGCACCGCTTCCTTCACTAATGGAGTACCGCGATGGATGAACGGGAAGGGAAAAGGGTGGGTGACCGCCGAATACTCGATGCTTCCCCGTTCCACTAACGACCGTATGGACCGCGAATCGGTGAAGGGTCGCATCGGCGGACGAACACACGAGATCTCGCGCCTCATCGGGCGATCGCTGCGTGCCGTCGTCGACATGAAGTCGCTCGGAGAAAACACCATCGTCATTGACTGTGACGTTCTGCAGGCCGACGGTGGCACTCGCACGGCCGCCATAACGGGAGCGTACGTTGCCCTCGCCGATGCCCTCGAATGGGGCCGGAGCAAGAAGTTCATCGGGCAGAACGCCACACCGCTCATCGACAGCGTCGCGGCAGTTTCCGTCGGCATCGTCGGTGGCACTCCCATGCTCGATCTCGCCTACACGGAAGACGTGCGCGCCGAGACCGACATGAACGTCGTCGTCACCGGCCGTGGCCTGTTCGTCGAGGTGCAGGGCACGGCGGAAGGTGCGCCCTTCGACCGCGCGGAGTTGAATGCTCTTCTCGATCTCGCCCTGGGCGGCACGGCCGATCTCACCGCCCTCCAGCTCGCCGCGTTGCAGGTGGAAAGCCTGGCCCGGTGACGGTGAAGAGCATCCCCCTCGTACTCGCCACCCATAATGCACACAAGGTCATCGAACTGCGGCGGATTTTGGGCGCGCGGCTCGATGGGCTCGACCTTCTCGCCTACGACGGGCCCGAGCCGGTGGAGGACGGCGACACCTTCGAAGCGAATGCGCTGATCAAGGCGAGGGCGGCATCCGCTCACACCGGTTTCGCGGCGATCGCCGACGACTCGGGGATTGCAGTGACGGCGCTCGGAGGTGCTCCGGGCATTCACTCGGCGCGCTACGCGGGTACCAGGGATGACGCGGACAACGTGCGACTGCTTGTCACCAACTTGCACGGAGTGAATGACCGCAGCGCCGAGTTCCTGTGCGCCGCAGCCCTTGCACTGCCCGACGGTCGGGAGGTCGTCGAACTCGGTCGCTGGTCGGGTACCGTGTTGCTCGAACCCATTGGCGGAGGCGGCTTCGGTTACGATCCGGTGTTCGCGCCCACTGGGTCTCGCGTTTCGGCGGCTGAAATGCACCCGGATGAGAAAGACACGGTCAGCCACCGTCGTCTTGCCTTCGAGGCTCTGATGCCGATCGTTCGCGAATTACTCGGAGTTCGGCCCACCTAGAATTCGGGGATGACCACCACCGGCCGTAGCGCTAGATCGGCGGCTCGGGGCCTCTTTCTTCTCGGCCCAGCCCTTGTGGCGGCGATTGCCTATGTGGACCCCGGCAACGTGGCGGCGAACCTCTCCGGCGGCGCTCGCTACGGCTACCTGTTGGTTTGGGTGCTCGTGGTTGCAAACCTCATGGCCGGGCTGGTGCAGTACCAGTCCGCAAAACTCGGGCTGGTCAGTGGGCGCACCGTGCCCGAGCACCTGGGCGAGCGGCTGAAACCCCTGTCTCGTCGACTGTTCTGGGGGCAAGCGGAACTCGTGGCCGCCGCCACCGATCTCGCCGAGGTCATCGGTGGTGCCATCGCCCTCAATCTGCTTTTCGGTCTTCCCCTCTTTGTCGGCGGCCTCATCGTGGGTGCCGTCTCTATGGGGCTGCTCGCCCTTCAGTCGCGATACGGCCAGCGGCCATTCGAATCGGTGATCATCGGTCTGCTCGCGATCATCGCGATCGGATTCCTCGCCGGTCTCTTTATCACGCCACCCGACGGTCTCGCAGTGCTCGATGGTCTCATTCCACGATTCGACGGCACGGGGTCCGTGCTGCTGTCCGCGAGCATGCTCGGCGCAACAGTCATGCCGCACGCTATTTACGTGCACTCCGCTCTCGCCCGAGATCGTCATGGCCATGCAGCCACTCCGGAGGCGCGGCGTTTCATCCTGCGCGTGACGCGCTGGGACGTGATCGTCGCTCTTGGTATCGCTGGCATCGTCAACATCGGGATGCTCCTGCTCGCCGCGGTCAACCTGCGGAACGTCGACAGCGTTAACACCATCGCGGGCGCGCACGCGGCAATTGGATCTTCTCTCGGATCCGGGATTGCGCTGGTGTTCGCGATCGGGCTGCTCGCCTCCGGTCTCGCGTCGACGTCGGTCGGAAGTTACGCCGGCGCGACGATCATGGCCGGACTGCTCAAGCGGCGCATCCCGGTCTTCCTACGTCGTTTGATCACCCTGGTACCCGCCGTTGTTTTGCTCGCCGCGGGGGTCGACCCGACCAGGGCTCTGGTGGTGAGCCAGGTCTTCCTCAGCTTCGGCATCCCGTTTGCACTCGTGCCACTGCTGAGGTTGACGAACGACCCGACCGTGATGGCAGAGCAGGTCAACCGCCGGCCCATGCGCTGGGCTCTTTCACTCATCGTCGTGCTCGTGGTCGCGCTCAACCTCGCGCTTATCGCACTGACGGTCTGGGGCTGAGCCACTTCTCGCGTGGTCGATACAGCGGAAACGGTACCCTTGAAACCCTTATGGCTTCCGAATCCGAGTCCACCGTTCAGATTGACGATTCCCCCGGGGATCGCATCACCGCCGCCGTCGCCCGATTCGGCGAGCAGGCGGTCGTAGATCGGTGCGCGTCGCTGCTCATGGGTGGCAATGAGGGTGAGGAGTTTCTTCTGATCGTCGGCGGCCGTCATGCCCAGGGGGTGCTCGATGGTGCGCCGCCGCTCTACTGGCCCGAGGTCTGGGGAGCTCGGGCACTCTCGTTCGTGTGGGCCGCAACCGCGGCACCCGCTGTACATCGCGGGCTCCGCGACCAGGCGTGGCGGGTGCGGGAGATGTGCGCCCGCGTAGTTTTTCTGCGCCGTCTTGAGGAGCAGGAGGCGCTCGCTGCGCTGTTGACAGATGAGGTCGCCCGAGTGCGGGGTGCCGCTGCGCGCGCCCTCGGCGAGGTCGGCGATGAGACTCACGTCGAGGCGCTCACCCTCTTACTCAAGGATGACGAGAAGGAAGTGCGCCGATCCGCCCATGATGCGATGGTGCGCCTCGAAAAGCGCACCACTGCTCCGTAGACTCAGCTCGGCACAGGCTCAGGCGCAGGCTCAGTTCGGTGCGCAATCTGGCGAGATGGTTGCACCGGGCCGTGCCCCGTGGGCGTCAGTCCTTCTTCTGGTCGAAATATTTTTGATCGATCGTCACGTCGGCATCGGTCGGAATCGCGGCCGGCCGGCCGGCTGATTCTCGATTGGCCTTGCGTGCCTTGATCGAGGACTGGATGAGATGGAAAACCGTAGGGATGAGAGTGAGCAGAACCACGGCGAGCAGCACGAGATCCACGTATTTGATCACGAAATCAGCAACCGGCTTAATGTTGCCGAGTAGGAAGCCGAGCATGGTCACACCGGTACCCCAGACCAGCGCGCCGATCGCGTTGTAGAGCGAATACTTGCGATAGTTCATCTTGCCGACTCCTGCCGCGATCGGCGCGAAGGTGCGCACGACCGGGACAAAACGGGCGAGGATCACGGCGGAGCCTCCGAAGCGCTCGAAGAACGCATTGGTGCGTTTCACGTTCGCGATGCTGAACAAGCCCGTTTCTTTCCGCTCGAAAATTCGGGGTCCGGCTTTCTTGCCGATGTAATAGCCGACCTCGCCACCCAGGAACGCGGCCAGTCCAATGGAAAGTGCGACCCACCAGACGGAGATCTGGATGGTGCCCGTGAACGTGAGAAGCCCGGTGATGAGCAGGAGGGTGTCACCCGGAAAAATGAACCCGATGAGCAGGCCGGTCTCGGCAAAGATAATGACGCAGACGAGCAAAAGAGCCCACGGTCCGGCTTGATTGATCAGCAGGGTCGGATCGAGCCACGGGATGAGTGCGTTGTGCAGCAAGGCGAGGTACTCCAGTCGTCTGTTGGTGTCAGGGTAGCCGATGGCTGTCCGGCCGGGCTGGGTGAAACGAATCAGAGCTGTGTGCGGAAGAAGGGACTTGAACCCTCACGCCTTGCGGCACAGGTACCTAAAACCTGCGTGTATACCAATTTCACCACTCCCGCGAGTGCGGGCCCAGTGTACCGGCCAGTTCGCGTCAG
>Ga0123339_10002619_pt1 | contig 12141 bp, 11 predicted proteins | sample lystaG_FD_89956 | JGI IMG/M metagenome (GOLD analysis project Ga0123339, IMG submission 89956) | Glacier valley bacterial and archeal communities from Borup Fiord, Nunavut, Canada, to study Microbial Dark Matter (Phase II) -... | ecosystem: Environmental > Aquatic > Freshwater > Ice > Glacier ... | reverse complement strand
TTCGATACCGAAAAAAACCTGTTTTACCGGCAGTCCGATGTGCCGCAGGTGACCGAGTTGACCTGGTACCTGGGCTGCTTCACACCCTACCCGATGCTGGCCAACGCTCACAGCTTCAAGGACAAGAGCGACAAACTCTCGGACGTAAACGCCGGCCTCTTCATTTATCCGGTACTGATGGCGGCCGACATCCTGCTCTACGATGCTGAAATCGTCCCCGTAGGCAAGGACCAGGTTCAACACCTTGAAATTGCCCGCGACATTGCCACGGCTTTCAACAGCCGCTACGGCGACACGCTGGTACTGCCCCAGGCCCGCGTCGACGAGCAACTGATGACCATTCCCGGTACCGACGGAGCCAAGATGAGCAAAAGCTACGGCAACGTCATTGATATTTTCCTGCCTGAAAAAGAACTCCTGAAAGCCATCAAAACCATTATTTCGGACAGCACTCCACTGGAAGCCTCAAAAAACCCGGATACCGACGTAACGTTCAAGCTGTATTCGCTGCTGGCCACGCCGGCCGAAACCGGCACCATGCGCCAAAACTATTTGGCGGGTGGCTACGGCTACGGCCACGCCAAGAAAGAGCTTTACGAGTTGATTTTGCGCCGCTTTGCCACGGAGCGCGAGCAGTTCAATTTTTACATGAACAACTTACCCGAACTGGATGCCAAGCTGGCCATTGGGGCCAAGCGGGCGCAAGAATATGGCGCGGGCGTACTGGCGAAGGTGCGGTCGAAGGTGGGCTACGGTCGTTTGTAGCCTAAAACAGCTGGGGCTGCTGGGCGGAGAAGCTGAAGCCCACTTTGCTGCCGCGGCTCACCTGCTGGTTCTCCAGCTTCTGCTTCACGCTGATTTTCTGGATTTCGGGCAGTGGTGGGGCAATGAGGTCGTTGTTGACGGCGGCAATCATGGCGCTCTCCACGAAGAGCTTCATCGTATCGGGGGTTATGAGATTGTCCGACATATCGTTTTCGGGCAGTTCGAGTTGCTGTACGCCTTCGAGAAAGTAGTGGTTATTGATGTTGACAAACAGGCGGCCCACGAGGTAGCCCGGGTCGTTCAGGCGCTGGTATTTAATGCTGTCGGCCATGAAGTTGTAGGCCATGATGTGGCCAAAGAAGCGGCGACGAAAATCCATTTCCACGTATTTGCTGGGCATGGGACCGTAGTCGTCGGGGAAGGTGACGACGTTGGAGTGCATGACAAACACCAGCAAATCACCCGAAAACCGGATATGAAACTCCATGTCGTTAATAGAGTGGTACTCAATCGCCACGCTCGAATCGAGGGGCGTAAGCTTGCGGCTAAGCTCCACCACCAGCTCCTGCGACACCAGCCGCAGGCAGTCGAACGCAGCCTGGGTATTACGGTAAATGGCCTGCTTGGCGGTAGACTTTTGCTTGAGACCCTCAAAAATTTGGTTGAGGCGGTCGGCCGGGGCTTCGGTAGGCGAGCCGGCTTCGGCGGTGGGGCAGTTGTCGGTGGCGGTGGCACCCGAGTGGGCCGGTTCGGGAGTAGCGCCGGGGTCGGAGGCCGGGGCGACGGGCTTGCGCGAGCGGACCGGCTTCTGGCGGGCCGGCACCGCCGGGGGTAGGTCGGCGGGCACCGCCGGCGGCAGCTCGGGGGTAAAAAGCTCAGGAGCAGCGATTTTTTTGATGGGTGACTTAGCCATGAGAGAAGGAAATAGCGCCCGAAAGACAGCGGTATGGAAAAGAGCAGGACTAGCCCGCACCCCAAAAAATAGGGCCGTGACGCAAGTTCAGACTAGGGGAGGTACGGAAGGAAGCACAGCCGGAGTTGCATTTCCGGCCGGTGGCGGGGCAAAAAAATCGGTGCTGTAAGCCGTGCCCAGCCCCGGCGGCACGCTCAATTGAGCGGCGGCCACCCAGGCTGAACTGCGAAAAGCCACCGTGCGCAGGCCCACCCGCGTGCCGCCCACCGCTGGCAGCGCCATGGCCTGCGCCGAGGGCAGCCGCAGGGCCTCCCCTACCGAGCGCACGGCCCCAGCGGGTACGGCGCGGCGCTCCAGCTCGGCCAGCAGTGCATCGCCATCCACGGCTGCGATGGCTTCGGTGAGCAGCGTCTCCAACTCAGGGCGGTGGGCCACCCGGGCGGTATTGGTGGCAAAGCGGCAATCGGTGGCCCACTCTGGTCGGCCGAGGGCGGCGCATAACTGCCGAAACTGGCCATCGGAGCCCACGGCCAGTACCAGTTGGTGGGCATTAGCGGCGCGGTATACGGTGCCGTAGGGCACGATGCTAGGGTGGCCCGAGCCCAACGGCTGCGGGTCGTGGCCGGTCACGAGGTAGGTGGCCGCTTGGTTAGCCAGGGCCGAGAGGGCACTGTCGAGCAGGCTGGCCTGCACCAAGGCCCCGCGCCCGGTGCGCTCGCGCTGAAACAAGGCCGTGAGCAGTCCTTCCTTCAACTGGTGCGCGGCCAGCAAATCGACCATGGCCACGGGCATTTTTTGAGGCGGCTGGCCAGGGCCGGCGGCGTTGAGGTACATAAAGCCGGCTTCGGCTTGCAACACGGCATCGTAGCCGGCGCGGGCACTGTCGGGGCCGTAGCCGGTAAGGTGGCCGTAGATGAGGCATGGGTTTTCGGCGGCCAGGGTGGCGTAGTCGGCGCGGAGCTTTTCAGCGTCGCCGGGCTTGTAGCTGGTCAGAATGATGTCGGCAGTGGCGGCGAGGCGGTGGAGCTCGGCCTGGCCAGCGGCGGCGGTGAGGTCAAGCACCAGCGACTTTTTGCCCCAATTGGAAGCGGAGAAATAGGCCGAAACGGAAGTGTCGCCAGCCGCTTGAGCAACCAGTGTTGCAGCGGTTTCGGCGCTGGTTTTCCAGGTGCGGGTGACATCGCCAGCGGGGCTTTCGATTTTTAGCACTTCCGCTCCCAGTTCGGCAAAAAACTGGCCCACCTGTGGGCCAGCCAGCACGGAGGCGAGTTCGAGGATGCGGAGGTGGGCGAATGGAAGTTGATTATTCATTAGCTGAGGCATTGTTTCTGACTTGGTCGTCAGCTTTAATTTTCTCCGCCCAATCAATACATTTCTGCACTGTTACGGGCAGTTCTGCATCGGCACAGCTCAATTCTACACTACGCTTGCTTTCGTCGGTGAGCAAAACGGTATAGTGCCCATTGGAGATTTCTGTTATGCGTAGGAGCCAACCAAGCAGCGGATACGTGTTATCGAAATACACCATCTGAAAAGCAACAATTTAGAAAATTACAAAACAGGATTCCGTTTACGAAGCCAAATAGCCATAATCGCGCAGCTGCTCGCGCACGTCGCCGTCCAGTTTCAGCAGGCGGCCCTGGTGCAGCAGGTACACCACGTCGCAGATGGGCAGCACTTCGGCGTAGCGGTGGTCGGTGATGAGCAGGCCCTTGCGCGCTTTGAGGCGTTGCATTTCCTCGGCCAAGGTTTCGACGTGCACCGGCATCACGCCCGAAAAAGGCTCATCGAACAACGAGAAAACCGTATCGGCGTGCAACAGCAGCAGCGCCTGCATCAGCCGCGCCGCGCCACCCGACAGCTCCCCCACGCGGCTGCCAAACTGCGAACGCAGCTCCGGGAAGCGGGCGGTGGCTTTTTCAAGGTCGACGCCCAGCAGCCGGGCCGCCCGGGCCAGCGACAGTGAATGCGGCAGCAGCGGCTCCTGGGGCAGATAATTCAGCAGGCTCGGCTGGCGGAAGGCCGGTACCACGTGCCGACCGTTCACGCGCACCGAGGCATCGGCTACGGCACGCGCCCCGAAAATGGTTTGTAGCAACACCGACTTACCGCTGCCGTTGCGGCCCAGCAAACCCACAATCTGGCCGGTTTGCACCCGCAGATAGATGCTGCCCAGCACCTCCCGCCCGCCGAAAGCTATGCGAATGCCGTCGGCCTCCAACACCTGCGGGCCGGCCGAGTTCCGGGACGTAGTACTCACGATAGAACGGCCCGCACGAGCAAAGCGCCTCCCAGAAATAAGCCGGCGTCCAGCACCACCACGCCGGCCCACAACCGCCGGCGCGAGACGTGCAGGTTGAAATAGAGCCAGTATTGCCCCGGCCGCAGCTGTTCCGACAGGTACCACACCACCGGAGCCGTGGTTAGCTTGGCCAGCAGCAAACCCGGCAGCAGGCCACGGCTCCAGCCTTCGTGCACAGCGGGCAGCAGTACCGCCACCAGTATCAGCCCCGAAATGCCCAGCATGAACGGTGCCACGCTGCGATAAAACAGGCCCACGGCCCGCAATTGAGTAGCCAAAATGGTCATCAGTAACAGTTGGTTCGGCTCGCCAACGCAGCGGCCTGCTATTTATTCTACCCGCCCGGCACGGGCAAAGATGGGGAACGTGGCCGGGCGCGCTTGTGGCCCCCATAGCCGCGTCAACTCATCGGCAACCAGGGCCACCATGTCGGCTCCGGCGTGCTGCCGGGCGTAGTTGGCCGTAGCTGACCAGGTGCGCAAATAGTTTAGCATGTCCTCTGCGGTCCAGTGCTTTACCACTGAGAAGCGCGCCTGCTGCACACCGACGAACGGAAAGGGCAGATTGGCGTACTCGTTTTCGATGTGGCGGCGGTTGGCATCCCAGTACGGGGCCGAGGTCTCGTCGTGAAACTCATCGAGCAATTGGGTCAGTTCGGGTGTTTCGAGGCGACAGAGTTGATAGCCCCACTCGGCCAGCACCGCGCCGGGGCGGGCCACGCGGCGCACCTCCCGGTGATAGGCTGCGCTATCGAACCAGTGCACGGCCTGGGCCACGGTGATGAGGTCGAAACGCTGGTTGGGGAAGGGCGTGTGCTCGGCCGTGGTCTGCTGGTAGTGGATATTGGGCCGCGGTAGAGCCTGCGCCAATTGGTTTTCGCTGAGGTCGGTGGCATCCACCCGCACGAACGAATCGGCCAGCACGGCGGCCACCTGGCCGTTGCCGGTGGCGCAGTCCCAGGCGCGTTCGCGGGCCGATACCTGTGGTAACAGCCAGTCGTAGAGCACAACCGGATAGGCGATGCGGTAACGGGCGTAAGCGGCGGCCTGGGCAGAGAAACGGTCAAGGGCGGGCATGGGGCGGGTTGGCGGGTTGGCAAGCTGCTCAAAGAACGTCATGCCGAGCGCAGCCGAGGCATCTCGCGTGCAATAGTAACCCAATCATTAAAAAGGATTACTGCCCCACGCGAGATGCCTCGGCTGCACTCGGCATGACGTTCTTTTATCATCGCCAATGCCCGCCGCCCAACACCCGCCGCCCACCGTATCTTTACCTCAAATCAAGCGGTTTGCTGGCCCACGAATCAAGGTCAGCCCAATATTCACTCCAAATTAGCTGAACCTTGACTTTTCACGAATTTAACCTCCACGACGACCTGCTGGCTGGCATCGATGCCATGAATTACAAGCAGGCCACCCCCGTTCAGGAGCAAGCCATCCCCAAGATTCTCGACGGCAAAGACCTGATTGCTTGCGCCCAAACTGGTACCGGCAAAACCGCCGCCTACCTACTGCCGCTGCTCGACAAGATTTCGCACGCCAAGCACGGCCACACCACCACCCTCATTCTGGTGCCCACCCGCGAGCTGGCCACCCAGATTGACGAACAGGTAATGGGCTTCGGCTACTATGTGGAAGCCAGCAGTATCGCCATCTACGGCGGCGGCAAATCCGAGGGCTGGGAGCAGCAGAAGCGCGCCCTCACTTCAGGGGCCGACATCATCATCGCCACGCCCGGCCGCCTCATTGCCCACCTGCAAATGGGCTACGTAAAGTTCGATCAAATCAAGTACTTAGTGCTAGACGAGGCGGACAAGATGATGGACATGGGCTTCAGCGATGACATCTTCAACATCGTGCGCCAGCTGCCTACCAACCGCCAGACGCTGCTGTTTTCGGCCACCATGCCCAGCAAAATCCGCGATTTCTCGCAGCAGATTCTCAAGAATCCTGAAGAAATTCGCCTGGCCGTGTCCAAGCCCGCCGCCGGCATCGACCAGCAGCTCTACATGGCGTATGACCGCCAGAAAATCTACGTCCTCGAGCACATCATCAAAACCCAGGACGTGCAGAGCATGGTGCTCTTCACCAGCCAGAAAGCGGCCGTGGGCGGCATCGTGAAAGCCGTGAACAAGCTCGGCATTGAGGCCCGGGGTATCAGCTCCGACCGCACCCAGGAGGAGCGCGAGGAAATCATGCGCGCCTTCAAAAACAAGCAGTTCCCCATCCTGGTGGCCACCGACGTGCTCAGCCGCGGCATCGACATCGACTCGCTAAGCCACGTCGTGAACTACGACATTCCGCGCGCCGCCGAGGACTATGTGCACCGGATTGGCCGTACTGCCCGCGCCGCCACCAAGGGCACGGCCATCACCTTCATCTCGGACCAGGACCAGGACCGAGTGCTGAAAATCGAAAAGCTCATCGAGCGCGACCTCGAAAAACGCGCCATCACCGAAGAGCTGGGCCTCGGCCCCGCTCCGGAGTTCGACCCCAAACGCTTCGCCGGCCTGGGCGGTAAAATCGGCGGCCGCCCGGCCCGGGGCGGCTACGGCGGCGGTAGCGGTGGTGGCGGAAGCCGTGACCGAGGCCCCCGCCCCGAAGGCAGCGACCGCGGACCGCGCCGCGAAGGCAGCGGCGGCCGCGATGGGGGCCGGGATGGCGCACGTCCGCCCCGTCGCGACGCCCCCGACCCCAAAGACCCCAAGCACTTGGAGCGACTAGCCAACGCCAAAAATGCCCTAGCCGCCCTCGATGCCGGCATTGCTCCCGCCGTGCCCTACCAGCGCCCGCCCCGCCCCGAAGGCGAAGAGCGCCGCGACCGCGGCCCCCGCCCCGAGCGCACCCCGCGCCCCGAAGGCGAGGCCCGCCCGCCCCGCGAACCCCGCGCCCCACGCCCCGAGGGTGAAGCCCGCCCGCCACGGGAGCCACGCGCAGAAGGCGAGGCATGCGAGCCCCGCCCCGACGGCGAACGCAGCCGTAACCGGGGCGGCCGCAACCGCAATCGCGGCCCCAAGCCCGAAGATGGATTACCAACAGCCACACCAGCAGTTGATGGCGAATAAGAAAGCAAAACAGGCGTTTTATATTGGCAGCCTGTTTTGCTACAACCCGGAATCTTCAGCGTACTCAGTGTATTCCTCCAGCACAGCGTCAGTCATGTATTCTAAGCGTTTTTCTTTAGCAAGCTCTGTTACGGATTCGTATGAGATGAATGTGCATGACTCCGCCAAGGGCCCTTTTTCCAAGAAAGCGAATACAGGACGTGATATTTCTTGCAACACTTTATCGCGGCGTTCGGTAGGTGCCACAATATGGGCCGAAATATGAAGATTGGGCTGCAATGCCATCAAATCGGCCATCCGGAGAATGCCCGAATAGATAGAAGTAGTGTGCTCTACTTCAAAAGCCCGAACAATTGAACGGCCACGCACCCACAGCACATCAATGTTTTCTATCGTTTTTAAGGTAGCATTGTCATAATTCAACGGCAGACTGTCGAGCAAGCAAGATGTTTTGGGCTTCCATACTTCCAGCACACGCTGACGGTCGTTGCGCGGCAACCAGATTTTTAAATTCATGCGTTCGCCCATTTGGGCCAATAACGCTTGAATCTTAATCGAATCACGTTGCGAGCCTGTAGCAGCAACAGTCTCTTCATTATCGGGAATAGCAACCGTTACTTCTTTACTTGTCTGGGTTTTAACAATTGCGGTTGATGGTCCATTTACAATCGTTTCAAAATGGAGCGGTACTGAGGCCAGAGCTTGTGAAGACAGTAATTGTTCTAAATAACGTCCGTCTTTCTCATCGACTTTGCGTAAGCTGCCACGCACCATACCCGTCCAGGCGGTACTTCCCGACGCTAAAGCTTTTGTAAAAGAAAGGTGAGGCCAGCTTAATTCGTGCGTGACTGGAATCGCATTTTCAAGGGCTAGCCATGAACAAACTTTTACCTGAAAACGCACAACGAACGGGTCATCAGCATCCGTAAAAATTGGAGAGTTATCAATAAAGTACTCGCTGGTCACTTCTAATATGCCCACCCAGCGTGACAGTTTAGTTACGTAGCAAACCAGTTTATCGCCTGGCTTTATGCGGGCTGCTACGCTCCGCTGCCGCTCTCTAAAACCCGAGACAGATTGGTTAGAATCGACGAAGGTATTGTATGTTTCTGGTGAAAATAAATCGATGTAGTAAGCCATTCGGAGCGAGAGAAGTAGTTCGCAAATGTAACCACTACCCCAGCACCTGCCCCACCCCGAACAGCACCGTGAACACCAGCGTGCTCAAAGCCATCTGCTTCAGCAGCGGGTCAATCTGCATCGACTCCTGGCGCTGCCACACCTGTATGGCATTGAAAGCGAACAGCGGGGCCGCCAGCGCAAACAGCCACTGCCACGGCGAATGATAGTTGAGCGCCACAAATACCGTGGCGCAGCCCAGCCCAAAGAGCAGCAGTAGCCAGTGGTAGCGCCGGGCGTGAATGGGCCCCAGCCGCACCGGAATGGTGATTTTACCCGCCAACACATCGGATTTAATGTCGCGGATGTTGTTCACGTTCAGCACCGCCGTGGCGAAGCAGCCGAGCGCGGCGGCGGGTAGCAGCACTGGCAGCGGCAGCGTGCGGGTTTGCAGGAAGTAGGTGCCGCACACGCCCACGATGCCGAAAAACAGGAATACCGAGATGTCGCCGAAGCCCGTGTAGCCGTAGGGGTTGGCCCCCGCCGTGTAGTTCACCGCCGCCCAGATGGCCGCCAGCCCCAGCGCCAGAAACGCCAGGAACAAGCCCAGCCCGGCCGCGCCCAGCGCCACCCACAGCAGCGCCAGCCCACTGCCCAGCGCCAACAGCCCGCAAATCCACATGCCGCGTTTCATCTGGGCGGGGGTGATGGCCCCGCTCTGCACAGCGCGCTGCGGGCCTTCGCGGTGCACGCTATCGGCCCCATTCTGCGAGTCGCCGTAGTCGTTGGCGAGGTTGCTGAGGATTTGGAGCAGAATGGTGGTAAGGGCGGCCAAGGCTACTACCAGACCGTTGAACTGGCCGGCAGCTTTGGCCAGAAAAGCCCCCGTGAGGATGCTGGCCAGGGCCAGCGGCAGCGTACGGGGGCGGAATGCGGATATCCAGGGCGACATGGGCAAAGGGGAAATCAACCAGCAAAAAAGAGCGTCGTGCTGAGCGATGCCGAAGCATCTCTACCGCTTTGTTGCAACGACGAAATTAGTTGCGCGGTAGAGATGCTTCGGCTTCGCTCAGCACGACGCTCTGATAAATCAGAAACAGGCAAGCAATTATTTCGTGATATCGGCCAGCAGCTCTGGGCTTAGGGGCGTCACTTTTGACCCATAGAATTTCAGGACGTGGCCTTGCTCATCCACAAGGTACTTGCAGAAATTCCAGCTCGGCGCGTCGCTCACTTTGCCGTTTTTGGTTTTGTCCGACAGGTACTTGTAGAGCGGCGTGGCAGCGTCGCCCTTCACAGCTACGGTTTCGAAGAGCGGGAAGGTCACGCCGTAGTTCTTCTCACAGAATGAGGCCACTTCAGCGTTTGAAGCCAGCTCTTGGTTGAAGCTGTCGGACGGAAAGCCCAGCACCGTCACCTTATTGCCGTATTTCTTCGACAGCTCCTCCAACTCCTTGTATTGCGGCGTGTAGCCACACTTAGAGGCGGTGTTTACAATCAACAACTTTTTGCCTTTGTATTTGCTCATTTTCACCTCTTTGCCGTCGATGGACTTCACGGTAAAATCGTACACGGAGGCGGGGGCGGCGGCGGTTTCGGCACTTGTGGTCATGGCGTTGGGGGTGGCGGGTTTGGCAGCGATGAAAACCACGGCCGTAGCAGCAGTGGCCAGTGTGAGGAGAAGGGAATTTTTCATGAGTTGAAGGTAAGGGTTTCGCAGTTGCGTGCGTAACCGCACGAAGGCCAGTAGGGTTTTGGACGTAGCGCGGTTGTACCCGGTAGGGACTTTGTAATCCGCGCCCTCGCGTCACCGGGTAATCGTTCAAGTATCCGCCGGGAACGCGGACTTCAAAGTCCCTACCGGGTACGACCGCGCTACGTTGTCGGCGGCGTCAGCCACTTCTCCAGCTCTACCGGTTTGTACGCCGTCATCTGCGCCAGCAATTCATCCGGATTAGCCGACTGCAGGAGCTGCTCGCGGTTTTCGGCTCGGAGCAGGTGGTCGTCGCGCATGCGGTCGAGGGCCAGCAGCAGGTGGTCGTAGTAGCCATCTACGTTCAGCAAGGCCACGGGCTTCTGGTGCAGGCCGAGCTGGCCCCAGGTCAGGACTTCGAACAGCTCTTCGAGGGTGCCGTAGCCGCCAGGCATGGCGATGAAGCCATCGGCGCGGTCGGCCATCATCAGCTTACGCTCGTGCATCGATTTCACAACGTGCAGTTCGGTGCAGCCTTTGTGGGCCAGCTCCTTGGCATCCAGGAAATCGGGAATCACGCCGATAACCTGGCCGCCGAGGGCCAGTACGGCGTCGGCGATGGTGCCCATGAGGCCCACGCGGCCGCCGCCATACACCAGTGTGAGGTTTTGGGCGACCATGGCCGCGCCCAAGGCTTTGGCCTGAGTGATGTAGTTCGGGTTGGTCCCAGCGCTGGAACCGCAGTAAACGGCAATACTTTTCATAATTCCGGAACGGTGTAGAGACGCGACCTTTCGCGTCTCGTCGTTGCTGATGTTGTTTAGCCTGCGCAGTTTTAGTCGTTCAACGCCGAGACGCGAAGGGTCGCGTCTCTACATCGTTCTGGAATTACATGCGCTCGGGCACTTGGATACCCAGCAGGCCAAATGCCGCTTTAATCTGCTCGCCGGTGCGAGCCGAAAGAGCTAGCCGCAGGTTGCGCTTGGCCAAGTCGGTTTCGGCGAAAATGGGCACTTTGGCATAGAAACGGTTGTAGTTGCGGGCCAGGTCGTAGGCATATTGGGCCACGACGGCGGGCGACAGATTCTTAGCCGCTTCCGCTACCACCGATGGGTAGCGCGCCAGCTCTTGTATCAGCTCGCTGTCGGCGCTGTGCAGCTCGGTCACGGTGGCCCAGTCGGCGGTTTCATCAACCCCCAGCTCTACCGCCTTGCGCCGGACGGCCGCCGTGCGCGAGTGTGAATACTGGATAAACGGCCCCGTGTCGCCCTCCAGGTTCACCGACTCTTCGGGGTTGAAAAGCATGCGCTTCTTGGGGTCCACTTTCAGCAGGTAGTATTTCAGCGCCCCCAGGCCCAGCATGTAGTAAAGCTCCTCCAGCTCGGCATCGGCCAGACCTTCGGTTTTGCCTTTTTCGAGGGTGGCGGCTTTGGCGGCGGCAATCACGTCGCGCACCAGCTCGTCGGCGTCGACCACGGTACCCTCGCGGGATTTCATTTTGCCGGAGGGCAAGTCTACCATGCCGTAGCTAAGGTGATGGATGGCGTCGGCGTAGGGCTTACCCAGTTTTTTGAGGGTGGCCTGCAGCACCTGCATGTGGTAATTCTGCTCGTCGGCGATGACGTAGATGCTGCTGTCGTAGCCAAAATCCTGGTACTTGAGCTCGGCCGTGCCCAGGTCTTGGGTGATGTAGACGCTGGTGCCGTCGGCGCGGAGCAGGAGTTTTTCATCCAAGCCCTCGGCCTGCAAATCGACCCATACCGAGCCGTTTTCCTTCTTGAAGAACACGCCTTTTTCGAGGCCTTCTTCTACTCGCTCCTTGCCCAACAGATAGGTGCCCGATTCGTAGTAAAACTTGTCGAAATCGACGCCAATGTTCTTGTACGTCTCATCGAAGCCTTCGTAAACCCAGCCGTTCATCGTGCGCCAGAGGCTGACCACCGCTTCGTCGCCGGCTTCCCAGGCTTGCAGCATCTGCTGGGCCTCAGCCATGAGCGGGGCTTTTTTCTTGGCAATATCGGAGGCCACGCCCTCGGCTTCGAGCTGGCGCACTTCTTCGCGGTAGTGCTTCTCGAAAAGCACGTAGTACTTGCCGGCGAGGTGGTCGCCCTTTAGGCCCGACGACGCCGGCGTTTCGCCCTGGCCGAAGCGCTGGTAGGCAATCATCGACTTGCAGATGTGGATGCCCCGGTCGTTCACTAGGTTGGCCTTGGTGACGGTGGCGCCGGTGGCCTTCAGAATCTCGGCCACCGAGTAGCCCAGAAAATTGTTGCGCAAATGGCCCA
>Ga0123339_10002615_pt1 | contig 12149 bp, 16 predicted proteins | sample lystaG_FD_89956 | JGI IMG/M metagenome (GOLD analysis project Ga0123339, IMG submission 89956) | Glacier valley bacterial and archeal communities from Borup Fiord, Nunavut, Canada, to study Microbial Dark Matter (Phase II) -... | ecosystem: Environmental > Aquatic > Freshwater > Ice > Glacier ... | reverse complement strand
TTGCGTCGCGGTAAACGTCAGTGCCGTACAGTTTCGGCAAGCAGATTTTGTTGCGCAGGTGATGGCGATACTCAAACGCAGTGGTGCAAATCCGCAAAAACTCAAACTGGAGTTGACCGAGAGTCTGCTGCTGGACAACGTGGAAGACATCATTGACAAGATGACCGCACTGAAAACTTGGGGCATTGGTTTCTCGCTAGACGACTTTGGCACCGGCTATTCATCGCTCGCTTACCTGAAACGCCTGCCACTTGATCAGTTGAAAATCGACCAGACATTTGTGCGTGACTTGCTGAGCGACCCCAACGATGCGGCCATCGCCCGCACCATTGTTGCTTTGGCGCAGAGTCTCGGCATATCGGTTATCGCGGAAGGGGTGGAAACCGAGGCGCAGCGCGATTGCCTCGCGGCCGAAGGCTGTCACGCTTATCAGGGCTATCTGTTCGGCCGGCCTTTGCCTGTGGCAGATTTTGAACGACTACTGCATCCAGTACAATCATGATCGAACAATATCGGAGAAGTGGCAGAGTGGCCGAATGTACCTGACTCGAAATCAGGCGTACCGAAAGGTACCGTGGGTTCGAATCCCACCTTCTCCTCCAAGTAGCTAGTAAATATGGGCCTTCGGGCCTATTTTTACGTCTGTACCCATCAATTCACCCATCAATGGCAAAGTGACCTGATGAAGTGATATGAAGCCCTTGCGCTCCAAAGTCATTTAGATTGCGCGCCAAACTCGCAAGCAAATTAGCGCCAGTTTATTTAGGCAATGGCGTTATGACTCCGCACTACATTAGATGGCTTGAGCCAGTTCTAGCCCTCGACCTAATCTTGTTTGCATAGTGCACGCGTATTGGGCACAACCGAAAAGGAAAAATGACAGCAAAGCAAATCTTCTTCGTTGGACTCTGTTACTTTGCTGGAGGCTATGGGACCGTTATCGCTCAGACTGCAACATTTGGGGTCAGCCCCGCCAGCATCCTGCCTCAATGCCTTGACAGAGAACAAATCTTCGGAGTTGGCCCTTCGGCTCGGGCTCGCGAGTGCACGAGGCTACTTTGCTCTCGCAGCGAGTACAACGCGATTGTTGGCGCCTATGCCCTAGGAAAAGTGCAGTCGGCGGTAGACCAGAGAAAGGCCCTCACATGTATCACGCGCAAGGAACAAGACATGAGAACCCGGTAGCCAACAGCAGAAAACCAGCGCCGACAGCGCGGCGCGGCGTTTATTTGGCTATTCCCCATATTCAGGCGAAAAAAACCCAGCGGGTTAGGCTGGGTGTAATCTCTTTCGAGCCGCGCCCAGGTAGGTGAAGCGCAGGGGCTTGATACCCGGTTTAACGTATCACTGAAGCACCGCCAAAGGAAAACCCTCACGCGGTTTCTTCAATTTGTTCTCGGTAGTTAAAGGCACTGGTAGAGCACTTCGCTTTCAGGCCAGCGCCCGAATGCACCAGCTGGAATTTCTTTGACGTGAACAACTTTAAGGGTTTTCTTTTGCCCATCACAATGTACTGCTGCATCTTGACGAGCTTGGGCTGTTAGTGTTCCGGGTTGTACCCAAAAGCCGTTACCTTGGCGTGTGATGGTAAAAAGACCGTCATTCTGTGGAACAACCCCAGTCGTTGGTATGGAACAACCAGCAAGCGCCGAAACAGTGACCAGCAAAGCTGCAATAATTTTCATTTGATTTTTCCCTATTGACATTTAATGAATTTTTATATGTGGGCTATTCTGCCCCGCCTTCCTGACAGTGAATATCTTAAAAATTGTTGATGCACACCACTCGCCAACACCAGATGTAAAAACTCGCACCATGAGTATGGGCGGCAGAACATTGGAATAAGATGAAAGCCGCCTCAATGGGCGGCTCTCTAAGGGATGAAATGACGGATGACCAAATGATTCGCACAGCACTTACCGGGGCCTCAGCCCCGATAGTCGCGTTACTGATTCAAAAGACCAAGACCTATCTGAGTGCTGCCAGGGATAAGGAAGGGCGAGGACTTGCGGAACGTGTCAGCTATCGCCTGGGCACTATCTGGGCGCGAGCTTACAAGTCCGCGAAGTAGCGATTGAACCGGGGGCGTGTAGGCAGCAGCGCCACTCAGCAAGCCAATAGGGATGGCCGGATTGACGAAACCAGCACCCAATGCGCCCGTCCCCATAAGCGCCCGGCCAGCCGTGCCACTGTCGGGAATTTTCCCGCCCATGACGGATTTACCCGCTCCGCTTAGGTCTTGCATCAAAGCATTACCCTCAGAAAACCGTGCCTTGTCCTTCGATTTATCCATGACCCTGACAGCACTTTGAAGCTGCGACGGGGTAAACACCCCATCATCAGTGCCAACCTTACCAGCGGCGTTCTGCACCCGCTTGAAGTTTGCCCACCCTGTATTGATTGCCCTCAGTTCGTCAGCGTATTGCGGATTGCTGCGCGTAACCAAACCTCGAAGCTGTGATTGAACCTCTTTGAAGGCATCGCCAATCAAACGAGCGTCAGGGTCTTGCGACATGCCAAACCGCTTTATTTCCCCACCGAGGAATGATTCTGTGTCCTTCAGGGTCTGCCCCGTCATGCTGTTTTGACCTTGGAATTTATCCAGCACTCGCGCCTGCAATGTCTTGTCGAACAGTGTTGAATACTTCGGGTCAAGTGCGCCACTTTGCACAGCGGAGCGCAAATTGTTTAACTCTGCCCCAAACTGGTTATCTGCCTGAGTGGTTAGCTTGGGCAGCAGGTTGTCGTATGCCGCGCCAAGCCTTGAGTTGGTGTATTCAACGGCACTGCCGCCAAGTGGCACACTTTTAGGTAACGTTTCCCCGATGGGAGCCAGCGCTCGATTGAAAGCGGCTTTGTTGAGTTGGTCGTTCGCCCGTTGCCGTGCTGCCGTGATTGCGTCACCCATGATAGGCAGGCTCTGCGCCTTTTCCTCAAGTGCATTAGCCCACCCTCCAAGCGTCTGACCAATGGTGGGTTGCACACCTTCACTTTTCAATAGATTGACATTGGGGTTAATTGAGGCGTTCGGGCTTATGACGCGAGAAATGCCACTCGTAACACCAGAAAGAGCGCCGCCAGTGACGGCACCGATGCCAACTTGTTTAGCCTTCTCGTTCCAGAAGTCACCGCCATCGCTAACGGGACTAAGCACCCCTCCAACGCCACCACCTAGAGCGCCGGTAGCCACCCGCCCCAGTACAGAAGCAGCCACTGGAACCCTACTCATGGCGGCAAGATTCACCGGGCTAGCGACGTTCCCAGCAAACCGATAGCCATCAAAGCCAGACTCACCCGCAGACGCACGTTGCGTCTGATATGCCGCCTCTTGTTGTCCTATCAAGCCATCAACGCCGTTAGCGGGCACTTTGGCAAGCATCCCGGTTTTGTCGGCTATCCAGTTGTTAACCGCATGGTTGGCTCGGTTGAAACTGTCGGGCATGGCATGTTCAAACAATTGAGCGGCGGCGTCCAGCGGGTCTTTCATGCCGCGCAGTATTCTCTCTGTGCGAGAGACCGGGCTCACGGGTGTATTTGAAGGCACGCCAGGTGCATCATCCCACTTGACCATTTGGGGGTTGATTGGAGGCCGATTAGGTGTTGCCATCCCGGAAAGCTCAATGTGAACGGGGGCGTCACTTTGTGGCTCATCCCATTTAACCATCCGTTCATCAATCGGCGGGAGAGCCTTTGTTTTGTCGCCAAACAATTCAGCAGACATGTCGCGCCCTCCTGCCTTGGGTGGGTTGTCTCCAAACAACTCTGCGGATAAATCGCGGCCTGCCCTACTTGAGCCAGTTACAGGCGGCGGTGCGTCAATCCACTGATAACGGCCCTTTGGGGCATCATCAACCCATTGATACCGACCGTTCGGTTTTGTGGGTGTTGCGTCAGGGTAATCAGACATTAAAAATTCTCCAGCGTCTCTCGACGTTAAGTTGATAAAAATTAGCTCTTCATTGGGGTTTGGGTAATTCAGGGTTTGATTGCTAGGAAACCTCCGCTTTTGAGGTCTTGCCGAACAACATAGTCACACTGCCTTCTTTGCGCGGCGTTCCTGCGGTTGCCCTGTCCTTCAATTCCTGTTCTGTCTCGTTTAGCTCACGGTGCCAGTGGTTATTGTGATTGTCGTAAATGTGAACAAGCTCATTGCCGACTTCGCCAATTCCGACAAGGATGATGAAAATAACTTTATCCATTTCTGGGTTGACCTGTTCCAGTACCGTGATTCGCTTTTCAAGATTTGACATTTTGCTTTTCCTCCAGTGAAGTGATACGGGCGGCGAGTTCGTCAATCTCCGTGATTTTTGCCAGCGTGCCCAATGCGGCTATCAGTTGCGCGGCCTGTCCGGGTGCAAGGTGGCCAGCAGCGGCAGCAGACAGCACGGCGCTTGCTTTGGCTGTCAGCGTGCCGCCTTCAGGCAATTGAAGCTCTACGGCCTGTTCTATGGCTTTCACTGACGGCAATATGCGTTCCAGAATCAAGCGTGCGGCTTGCACGTCGCCACCTTTTGCGGCTTCCACCAGTCCAGCGAGTATTTCGGGTACATCACCAGCAAGGGATGCACGAAGCCGGGTTATCTCTGACTGTCCGGGCGGTCTACCTTTGGGGTTGCCTGTCTGTCCGGGCTGCCATTGATTCGGCGGTCGTTTTTTTATCATTGTGTTTTCTCAGTGTTGAATCAGATAAGGGATGCTTGCGGCGGTGTAGGCTTTGCCGAAGGCTTTGCATCAGGTTTGCATGGTGCTTGCATCGTGTCAGCAGCGTGTGCGCATGGCGGGTCCACTTCGTCCAGTTCAGCGCAGAACTCCTCCGCAAGGTCAATGCAGGCTGTCGCATAAGTCACCTCATACGAGAGGTCTGCATGCCTGTGGTCGGAGTGGTTGACCAGATAGTTATGCAGGTTGCCAATGCGGTCGCGCAGCAGCAGCAGTCGGCGCGTGAGGGTGGCAATTGTCTTGTGTGCTGTCGGGTCGCTTGTTTCAATCAGGCCCATTTTTTCAGCCATATATCGAAGGTGAATCGGGTGGATGGCCACGCGGTCAATGTTGCCGCAACTGTCTTGCTCCAGCAGAATCAAACCGTCGCCCGTGTCATCGGCCATAAATTCAATCTTCAGCTCTGGAATGTTGTCGTTCAGGTTTTGCATGATGTGTCTCGAGTAAAGGTGAAGCGCCGTTTTGTGTGTGCGCAGTAGTTCCGGTAAACAGGCCGGGCAGCAGTGGTTTCAAGTGCAATAGATGGCATATCTAGATGGTCTCCGTTAGGCGGTGTAGAGAGAGGGGCTAAAGTGGCCCTGATAGCACCGTGAGGCGGTGTAGGCGGCATATCTCCTACACCGTGAGGCGGTGCTATTACGGGCATCTCTGCACCGTGAGCCGGTGTAAGACTTTTTTTCAAAGGCCGGGCTTTCTGGTACGCACCACGCTCAAACAATTGCGCCATGCCTGCGTCGTAACCCGGCAGCTTGTCCAAGGCTCTCCAGGTCACTGCGTACCAACTGGCCTTATTTGGTCGACATCCTTTGACAGTCTCAAAAATCAAACTGGCATCAAGTAGCTCGCGCTTTGCGCGTGTAATCACATCCACGCTTTTCCATCCTCTTTTGGCAAGGTAAGCACCAGACGCAAGCATTCGCCCGTTGTTGTCTCTCACGAACTGGCGTGCAAACTCAAATAGCAAAGCCTTTGCCGGATGGCTCAGACAGGCATAGGCGGGACAATCCAGCACGCTCCAAGGCAAGGCTATAAACCCGCCTTGGTCGCGTCCTGAGTCGCCCTTGCGGGCCTTGTTACGACCGTTTGCCATCGGTCTAAGCCTTCCGCTTTGCCAGCCATTGCTTCACGCGGCGGCGGTCTTGCTGGGTGAAGTGGTACACACCAGGCAGCACATCGAAGCCGTCACGGTCAATCTTTTTTGTGCGGGTGCAAGGAAACTCAAGACCACGGCGGCGGAGTTCGGCCACTAACTCAGGGCCATTACTGGCACCGGCCACGGCGTCAAGTTGCTGGCGCGGCAGTGGGCGGGTCATCGCGGCTTGAATCACGCGCAGGTGACGCGGGTTTGTCGTGCCTGTAAACTTCACGCTGTTCAGGGCGCTCGATTCTGCTTTTTGTGGGGTCGGGCGTTTCATTTGGCGCTCCCGAAAACCTGTTGCAACATCATGCCCAGCAGCACGGCGTAAGCGCAGGGGATGACAGACACCACACCGAAGGCCAGCGCATCAATGCGGGCCTTCACAGTGATGCTCCTAAGCCAAGCTTAATAATGTTCACCATCGCCACAGCGAAGCCACCAGCGGCGCGTTTGGGATGTGGCAGGCGTTGCAAGTCAAGTAATGCAGTACGCAGAGCGCCTAGTGCGGATTGGCTGGGTGCGTTGAGAATGTCGTTCAGGCAGTTGTGAGCAATCGCGTTACCCGCCTGTTCAGCACAATCGGCGGCGGTGTAGGTAATGCGACTCATGCTGCGCTCCCGGCTTGTGTGTCCAGCCACTTTCTGACGTCCCCCACCTTCCAGGCGGATATGCGTTCAGATAATTTCGTTGGGCGGGGGAACTGTCCAGCCTTGCACTTTCTCCAGAGCGTTGCCGATGAGAAAGGGACAACGTGGGGGATTAGCTGGGCTTGACGTAGATAGCCCGTGTCGGGCAAAGTGTCAAAAGTCGACTTGGTCTCAGTAGCCATGTGGCTCTCCTGCGCATCGCTGCGTTGGGTTTCTGGCACTCGGGTTCTAATCGAGCGACTTCATGAACTCCATGAAGTGCCTAGACTTTAAATGCTACCGTGTGAGACAACAAGGGCTTACCAATCCAAAAGCTATGAGTTAATTGGTCTGGACAATTTATTCATAAGAATCTCGCACGCTTGGGGGCAATGCTTGCCAAGCTCGCGCATTTTTGACTATCTCGACAAATCGCAAATCGGCGTTGTAGTAATGCTGTTCAAGTGCTGCAACGGTCATAGGCGCTGTCTTTGTGGCCCACGCATCAAGGCGAATAACCAGCTTGATTGCCTCCACCACAGAAAGGCTGTCCTTATCCACGAGGGTGCCAACGTCGAGCCTGAACTCTGCTTTGTCAACAATGCTCCATTCCGTTTTTCGGCCTGCGGGTTTTACAACTTTGAAGCCCGGCACATGCGCTTTTGCCAACTCCAAAGCAAGGAGGAACCAGTTTCCATCCGGCACGCCATGCGCGACGAATAACTCTGGAAACTTTGAAAAAATCTCGTCTGTGATGCGCTTTGCCTCCGTCTGATAGACGTCCTCGCTTTCAAGTATCCCAATGCGCCTTTGGGCGATTGTCTTGCTTAGCCTGCCCGAGTATTTCATTTGCACCCCTTCAAGGTGTCGCTTCAAATAGGAACCCCGGCCTGTCGGTGAAGGTTCCGACTTTTCGCCAGCGGTAATTAGTCGCAGGCTAGGCAGGGACAAAACTGATTACCTGATTCCGTTTTCGTCCATTCCGTGAACGAGGTCCGCCAGTTCATCAGACAGAAATGCCACGATGCCACGGGCATAGCTTGGGTTTGTGTAGCAAGTTCCCGCCACGTCTGTGAAGAACCGTTCTCGCTTCAAGGTACAGGCGAATGCAATGCCGGTGACCTCGCCTTTTCGCGCGCCCTCCAGAAGCTGCTCAAGCGCGGAAACAACATCGAGAGCAATTTTGTTCTTGACGAGTCGAAGCGGTGCCACATTACTTTTACGGGATGACGTCGAATTTTTGGTGGCCATGATTCAGCCCTTCGCTTTCGACATGAACGACTGGAAGGCGTCGTCTTGATGCGCCTTCCAACCCCTGTTGCACTGAATGGAATGCTCTGGCGTTTTCCGCCACAAAGCGTTTTCATATGCGCAACGTGCCTCATAGATTTGTGACGGCAAGCACCCTTCATTTCCGTCAGCCGTTAACGAGGTGCGCAACATCCAATAATCACCATTCAACCATACAGACATTGGGCCTTTAATGCCCTGTGGTCGAGTGCGTCTGAGCCAATATGAAAACTTGCCGCCGTCCCAATATCGAGAAGCTCTCCCCTCTGGCCACTTGGTGCCCTCTGGAATTAGACCTTCATCGCGAAGCTGTTCTGCAGTGCCCTCCCATTGCGCGCTATCACGCGGCCGAATGGTTATGAGCAGTTCGCACTCAGTAGACGCAGATGGATGGGTTGGTTGCGGCCTGCCTTGTTTGGTGACGTCAGACATGGGAAACCTCTGCAGCATCACCGGCATGGTTTAAGTATTTGCGTTGGATGGTGAAAAGCCGCGAAAGCGCATCACTCTGCTCAGTATCCCAAGGTGCATTGCCAATTGGAATCTCATGCTTTTTGCACAGCGCCTTAAATTCCGGGGTGCTATCCGCCACCCACTCCACGACAGACAAGATGCGTCGGGCGCTTTCGACCCATTCCATGATGATGCTCAATTGCGCAGCATCATCTACTGCACTGGTAATCTCATGCCTTGCGTTAACTTGAGATACATTCTTGTTAGCCATTGATTCACTCTCCAGTAGTGGTTGTGGTCAGGGGCTGGCGCGGTGTTCGTGCACCTACCTGCCCCGTATTTTTTTGCCCTGATAGTCGCGTCAGGGCTTCGCGGTTTATTCCTTCGGTGGCGTCAGGTAAGTAGCATGCAACCGCTGCACCTCTAACAGCAGCTCCAAATGCTTTGGCACCCACCCCGGTATCTCCACGCCATCGTTACGCCAACGGCTGGGCGTGTTCCTGTGCAGGCCAGTGGCCCGGCAGAACTCAGACACCTTCCAGCCAAGGGACGCCAACGCCGCGTCAAATTCTTCTATCGTCAAGTCGCTTTTGTTCATGCCTGCAGTGTAGCAATTAATCCCGTTAATGTGCAACTAATTTATAAAGACGCACATTTGTTAACATAACGCCCGTTGTATCAAGTAGAGAGAATGAATAACTTATCGCACATTTAAGGGAATGTTTAATGATTTCAATGGCTTGCAAACCTTGTCCACTGTGCCTATTAATTGGGCAGCAGCAGATAACGCACTGACAGAAAAGTTATCCACAGCGGCAGTTGTCAGACGTTCACCACCAGCGCATGACGGTTGATGCTTCGTAACGGGAATGTCATATCCATAATAGAGAATAGGCTTCAGTCGTGATGTGGTCTAGCCACTTTGCGGCGAGGGGTCGGTGGGCGTTTATGCGTCACCTCTCCGTCTAATTTCAGTCAGGCCGTGCCGGTTATCCGTTCACCACGCGCCTGGCCTGGTCTATAGGGACTACCGCACTTTGGGGGCGCTCAGTCGCGCAGAACTTGGCCCAATCCTCCATCATGATGACTCGCTTCATGAACAAGTCACCCCGCCGATATGCGGCCTCCACTTTGTCGCCCACGGTATGCGCCAGCGCCATCTCGGCCATCTCGCTCGGGTAGGGCGACACCTCTGACGCCCAATCCCTGAATGTGGAGCGGAACCCGTGCGGCACAGCAGGTGCCTGCATGCGCTTCAAGACTGCAGACATAGTTGCATCGCTAATCATTCCGTTACGTGGAGCGATAAAAAGCAGGTCACTCCCTGCAACTCGAGGCAAACCTTTTAAAAGTTCAAGCGCAGACTTAGAGAGCGGTACTCGGTGTTCTTTTTCGGCTTTCATGCGCTCCGCTGGAATAATCCACAAGCCCGAATCCATGTCAACCTCTGACCAAGTGGCGCCACGAACCTCGCCAGAACGAGCTGCGGTCAGAATGGCGAATTCAAGAGCTCGGGCGCCCGTCCCATCGGCTTGATGCAGATTGGAAAAGAACTCGCCCATTTCATTAAAGTGGATTGCGGCGTAATGCTGAGGCTTGGTGACCTTGCCGGGTGCAGGCAGTATCTTGTCAAGATGACCTTCCCAAGCCGCTGGGTTGTCCCCGCTGCGGTATTTGCAGGCCTTGGCGTAGTCCAGCACTGCCTTGATACGACCGCGCACCCGTGAAGCGGTTTCGGTTTTGGTAAGCCATATCGGTTCCAGTGCTGCCAGTACATGGGGCAGGTCAACGTCACGCACCAACAAAGAACCCATATGCGGGTAAGCGTAGGCCTTGAGGGAGTTCCGCCACTGGGTGGGGCTTTTGGGGCTGGCCCATTTGGACTCTTGGGAGTCGATGTATTTAATCGCGCACTGCTCAAACGTTAGGGCTGATGCCTGCGATGCCCTAAGCTGGCTCGCATTGGCTCGGGCCTCTTCGATTGGGTCAACGCCTGCACGCACCAGCGCACGGGCTTGTCGGGCGGCTTCGCGGGCTTGGGCTAGGGTTACATCAGGAAAGCCACCCAGCCCCATGTCGCGGCGTTTGGCACCTACGGTCATGCGCAGAATCCATGAGCGAGCACCTGATGGCACGATTTGCAACGCCAGCCCGTCAACACCACCCACGAAGTTAAGCCCCGGTTTAGTCAACCGTGCCACCTGTATCGCACCCTTCTCAACTGCTTTACGTCCCACTTTTTAGCCCCTATTTAAAGCCGTCAATTACTTACCCATCAATATACCCATCAATTTATATGAGAATGGGTGAAGTGTCAAGATAGCTACTGAAGCTATATTCAGCTATTTCCCCAATGAAGATTAAGGAAAATGAGACGTTATGAAGTGTTTAGAAGTTCGATTCCAGAGGACACCTTCTCCTCCAGAAACAGACCGGAACCCGCAGCAATGCAGGCTCCGGTCTTTTTTATTTCCGGGTTAAATTCTCATTACCTCCCGCCGTCAAGTTGCGCCCTTGTCACGCCTTTCGCATTCGGGTGGTTCGCCATAGCCAGCCGAACGCACCCGCTGTTGCTGCGACAGTTCAATTTGAAACCAGTTGCAAGAAAAGTTCTCATAGCGGTAGCTCCAGACCTCGCCACGCGCACGCCCGAGTACCTGCACTTCACTCGGCCGGCCCAGCAACTTAAGCACATCGTCTTGCGCCATACCAACGCCAATACGGTTGAAGTTCTGTTCGGTCAAAACCTGCTCTGCGCGGATGGCTCGGCCAGCGGCATCGAAATAGACAAACCAGGTCTGTTTGCCAAACGGCCCGCGCGTGAATTCAAGTCGACTTCCTGCGTCCAGCTGACGCTCCATATCGGGTCGCCCCATCCGCGCCACCAACTCATCGCGGCTCATGCCGACCAGTCCGTCCGGCGGCGCGTAGCTGCTGCAGGCCGGCAGCAGCGACAACAACAAAAGCCAACTCCAAGCTAACAAACGATGACGCATCACGGATTCTCCTGATCTGGCTCGCCTGCAAAGAAGCGCATTGGCATTGTAATTTGCGCCACATTGGCCGCCTCCGGTAGCCAAGAATCTACGTGGCCCCTGATGACTCATGATTACAAAACTCCTATCCTCGTCATAAGGCGCCTTAACTAAAGACTTAAAAGGGTTAACCCTTATTTATTAAAGGTTGCACCCTTCATAGAATTGGTCGCACTTACTTTGATAAAAGGTGCAACCATGTCCACAGTCACTCTCGGCATCAAGGTAGATGAAGCCCTCCGAAACCGCATCAGGGAGACCGCTGCTCAGCAGGGTCGGACCCCACACTGGCTTATCAAGCAAGCTGTTTTGCAGTACGTTGAAAATTTCGAACGAGGCCACCCCCTAGGTACAACTTTAGGTGTAACTCGCGTATCTTTAATGAGTGATGCGAACGAAACAGACGAACAAGCACCGCCAATCACGACAGCACCGGCTGGTCAACCGTTCCTGGACTGGGCGCAGAACGTGCTGCCGCAGACCGATCTGCGCGCAGCCATTACCGCCGCCTGGCACCGGCCAGAGACAGAGTGCCTGCCAATGCTGGTGCAGTTGGCGCACACAGCGGATACAACGCAGCGCGCTGCGATCGAAGAAGTCGCCATCCGACTCGTGGAAGGACTACGAAGCAAGAAAGTAGCTGGCGGCGTAGAGGCGTTGGTGCAAGAGTTTTCGCTTTCCAGTCAGGAAGGCGTGGCATTGATGTGTCTGGCCGAGGCGCTCTTGCGCATTCCCGACAACGCCACGCGCGACGCGCTTATCCGTGACAAGATCAGCCGTGGCGACTGGCATTCGCATCTGGGTAATTCACCATCCATGTTTGTTAACGCGGCGGTCTGGGGGCTGATGCTGACCGGCAAGCTCACCAGCACCAACAGCGAAAAAAGC
>Ga0123339_10002614_pt1 | contig 12153 bp, 9 predicted proteins | sample lystaG_FD_89956 | JGI IMG/M metagenome (GOLD analysis project Ga0123339, IMG submission 89956) | Glacier valley bacterial and archeal communities from Borup Fiord, Nunavut, Canada, to study Microbial Dark Matter (Phase II) -... | ecosystem: Environmental > Aquatic > Freshwater > Ice > Glacier ... | reverse complement strand
TCTCGGAACCCCGCAAAGCGAGGATGTCCTCGTGCTCGAAGAGAACGACGAGCGCTACAACCTCGGCGTCGAACTGACCCGCAGCGGCGAATGGATCGTGCTGACATCCGAATCGCGGATCACCACCGAGATCTCGTTGATACCGGCGAACGAACCGGCCTCTCCGCCGAGCATCGTGCGTCCGCGAACCGAAGGGGTCGACTACAGCGTCGACCACTGGGGCGATCGATTCGTGATACTCACCAACGCCGACGGTGCACTCGATTTCGCCGTCCACACGGCACCGATCGAATCCCCGGACGAATGGTCGTCCTGGGTCGCGCACACACCAGGCACCAGAATCGTCTCCGTCGAACCGTTCGCTGACTTCGTCGTACTGCACGAATGGGCAGCAGGCCAGCCACGACTACGGATCATCGACCGCGCCGGAGCTGCCCGCGTGATCGACAACGGCGACGAACCATCCGACGTCGAGTTGGACTCCAACCCCGACTATCAGCAATCCGTGGTGCGGTTCAGCTACCAGTCGTTGACGACACCGCGTTCGATCTACGAATACGATGTCGCCACCGGCCAGCGGTCGCTGCTGAAGCAGACGCCGGTGCCCGGCGTGGATCTCGGCGCCTACTCGTCCCGGCGTGAATGGGCGACGTCGACCGACGGCACGCAGGTACCTGTCGACCTCGTCTGGCGCACCGGCACGCCGATCGACGGATCAGCCCCCGCCGTGCTCTACGGGTACGGCTCCTATGAGGCGTCCTCGCCACCTTGGTTCTCCGTCGCCAGACTGTCACTGCTCGACCGCGGCTGGATTTTCGCCCTCGGCCACCCGCGTGGCGGTGGCGAGTTGGGCAGGCAATGGTACGAGGACGGCAAACTGCTCAACAAACGCCATACGTTCGAGGACTTCATCGCCTGCGGCGAACATCTCCTCGCCAACGGCTATTCGGCTGCCGGCAGGCTGGCGATCCGCGGCGGGTCCGCCGGCGGACTACTCGTCGGCGCTTGCATGACGCTGCGCCCCGATCTCTTCCGGTCCGTTGTCGCCGAAGTACCGTTCGTCGACGTCGTGACGACGATGAGCGATCCGTCACTGCCACTGACGATCACCGAATGGGAGGAATGGGGCGACCCGCGCACGGAGCCGTACGCGTCGTACATGCTCAGCTATTCGCCATACGACAACGTTGTTGCAACGGACTATCCGGCGGTCTACGTGACAGGCGGACTGAATGATCCCCGCGTCGCTTTCCACGAGCCGGCGAAGTGGGTCGCCAAGCTGCGGGCGACGGCGACAGGTTCGCTGCCGTTGATCCTCAAGACCGAGATGGGGGCTGGACACGGCGGGCCGTCCGGACGCTACGACGCCTGGAAGGACGAGGCGCAGACGCTGTCGTTCCTGATCGCCACGACATAGCAGTGTCGTGATCGCCACGGCAGAGCGGGACGTTTCGGGCGTCAGTCCCTGGCTGCGTCAGCCGAGGATGCCGAACCCGCCGACTTTGCCCCGGAAGAAGACCATGGCGTTGGCGACCTCGTCGGCATGCGCCATCTCCTGCACCCGTCCGAGTACGAACAGATGGTCGCCCATCTCGTAGACCTGTTCGATCGTACAATCGATCCACGCGGCGACGCCGGCGAGCACCGGTGAACCGGTCGGTCCAGGGGTCCAATCGAGGTCGGCATAACGGCCCTCGGACTCCTTGGCGAAACGCCAGCAGAGATCCGCCTGGTCATGGCCGAGAACGTTGACGCAGAAGGCACCGCTCGGCTGGATCGCCGGCCAACTCCTCGATGTCAGCGCCGGGAGGAAGCCGACGAGCGGAGGATCGAGCGAGACCGAGGTGAACGAGCCGATCGTCAGGCCGCTCGGCTGGCCCTCGGTGTCCATTCCCGTGATCACCGTCACGCCTGTCGGGAAGTGGCCGAGTACTTGTCGATAGTTCGCGCTGTCGATGCTCATCCCAACCGACACTATTACCGGCAGCGACCCACTGAATGCTTGCAGCCTGCTCTTCAGGTCGTTCGGGCGAGGGAGATGACCAGGCCTTCGCGAGCGGCGACGATGCTGACATCGCTGTCTTTGGCCAACACGCTGGCGCTTGCTGCGAGTTTGTCGATGGCGTCATCGGTGCGCGTCGGATCGTGATGGAACAACACCAGCGTCTTGACATTGCACTCGACGGCCAGCCAGACCGCGTAGTCGACCGTGCAGTGACCCCACGTGCATTTGCGTTCGAACTCGTCAGCGGTGAACTGCGCATCGTGAACAAGCACATCGACACCCTCGACGAGTTCTCTGGCGCTGTTGGTAACCGAAAGCGAGCCGTCGTAGGGTTGTTGATGGTCGGACAGGTACGCAACGCTCGCGTCGCCGACGTCGACGCGGTAGCCGAGCGTGTTGCCGACGTGCGGGATCAGGCGGGAGCGCACGATCGCCGAACCCACCGGAAAGTCACAATCGCTGATGTCGTGGAAGCGCAACGTGCCTGGCAGGTGTTCGATCGAAATCGGGAAGTGCGGAGGCTGGATAAAGGCACCGAGTGCCTCGACGACCGGCCTGCCGTCCTCCTGGATCGGCGCGTAGATGTCGAGCCGTGAACCGGCTTCGAGGATCGGCGTGAAGAACGGGAGACCCTGGGTGTGATCCCAGTGCAGATGGCTGAGCAGACACGTTCCCCTGAAGGAACCGTCCCTCGGTTGGGTCCTGCCGAAGTACCGCAGACCGGTGCCGAGGTCGAAGATGATCGGCGGCTCTTCGCCGATCTGTAACACCACGCAGGACGTGTTGCCGCCGTAGCGACGAACCTCTTCGCTGTCACAGGGTGTTGATCCGCGGACCCCGTAAAAGGCGAGACTGGTAACAGTTGAACCCCCCAAGGGAGCTAACGCTACGGACCGCGTCCGATGTTGTCCACACCTCCGTACTGTGATGTTCGTCGCACCGATGTACCGTCCCCCGATGCCAGTCGCATCGATCACCGCCAGCACCGTCACCGCCAACGGCGTCGACTTCGGTCTGCTCGAAACCGGAACGGGTCCGCTCGCTCTGTGCCTACACGGCTTTCCGGACACAGCGCAGACATGGCGGCACCTGCTGCCCCGTCTCGCCGACGCCGGGTTCCACGCTGTGGCACCGTTCATGCGTGGCTACGCCCCGACGTCCGTGCCACCGGACGGTCGTTATCAGACGGCCGCTCTGAGCACTGATGCCAACGCCCTCCACGACGTCCTCGGCGGCGACTCCGGTGCCGTCATCATCGGCCACGACTGGGGTGCGATGGCGACGTGGGGAGCCGCAAATGCCGAGCCGCAGCGATGGTCCAAGGTCGTCGGCCTGGCCGTGCCTCCCGGCAGCGCAATGTCGATGGCCTTCGTCACCAACCTCGAACAAGTGCAGCGCTCCTGGTACATGTTCTTCTTCCAACACTTCCTCGCCGATCTCGTTGTACCGGCGAACGACTTCGCCTTCATCTCGATGCTCTGGGAGCAGTGGTCTCCGGGCTATGCGGCGGCTGGCGACGTCGCGCTGGTGCGCGCTGCGCTGCGCTGCCCTGCGAATCTCGCGGCGGCGCTCGGCTACTATCGGGCGACACTCGGCAACGGATACCAGGACCCGGAGCTGGCGACGATCCAGGCAGGCGCAGGCGAGATGCCGTCGCAGCCGACGCTGTACCTCCACGGCGCCGACGACGGATGCGTCGGCGCCGAGGTTGCAGAAGCGGCCAAGGCGACCGCCCCGGCGAACGTGACCGTCGAGATCGTGGCCGGCGCCGGCCATTTCCTCCAGCTCGAACGACCTGACTTCGTGAACGACCGCATCATCGGGTTCCTGACATCGCCGCCCGGCTGAACCGACGGCGCCACCCCTGTGCGCGTCAACCCGTTGCCCACCCGACGAGCTCCTATGGCAGGTGCAGGTAGTCGCCGCGATCTGCCGTCGACCTGGAGATCAGACCTTCGGCGATCAGCGCATCGACGAGGACGGCTGCACGTCGTTCCTCGACCTTCATCACCGCCGCAGCACCGGTGATGGCGAGTTGTCCACCGACGAGTCTGGCGATCAGCTTGCCCCGGGCCTGGCGGTCAGAACCCTCGAAGGCGGATTGCGCAGTACTGACACCGGCACTGCCGATCGCCGGATCGGGTGATGGCCGACCGTTCAACGACCACGTGCACCACGGCGCAGCGGGGCATTCGTCGCACTGCGGCTTGGGTCGACAGCGTGCGGCACCGAGATCCATCAGCACCTGGTTCCACGCCCACGATTCTTCCGCCGGAACCAGTTCGTCGGCGATGGCCTGAGCAGACTTCGGTGTCAGACGCCGGCCACTCACCCGTGCAAGGACGCGCGCGATGTTCGTGTCGACGACCGCTTCCGGCAACTCGAATGCGAAGACTGCGATCGCCCTGGCCGTATACGACCCGACGCCGGGAAGTTGGAGCAACTCGTCGACCGATCGGGGGAATACGCCGTCGAATCGTTCGGTGATGATGCGCGCAGCGAGTTGCAGGTGGCGTGCACGGCGCGGGTAGCCGAGCCCGCTCCACCGTTGCAGTACCTCGCCGAGCGCAGCCGTCGAACAGACAGCGGGTGCCGGAAACGCTTGCAGGAATGCTGCATATTTCGGCAGCACGCGCGACACCTGCGTCTGCTGCAGCATCACCTCGGCAACGAGTACCGCCCACGGATCGCGGGTCCGCCGCCACGGCAGATCGCGTAGCTGCGGCAGTCCCCACGCGAGCACAGCATCGACCAACGCATCGCGCGATACGGTCAAGGGAGTCGGTCAGCTCCACACGTCGAGGCCGTCGTACGGACGAACCCGGGAGGGTGCGAACTCGCGCTTCCACACCATCACCTTGCGACGGAAGTAGCAGACCTCTTTGCCGTCCTGGTTGAAGCCCTTCGACTCGACGGTGACGATGCCACGGTCGGTCCGCGACTTCGAAGGCTGAACATCCAGCACCCGAGTTTCGGCGTGGATCGTGTCGCCGTGGAAGGTCGGGAACTTGTGCTGCAACGTCTCGACCTCGAGGTTGGCAATCGCCGCACCGCTGACATCCGGCACACTCATGCCGAGCACGAGCGAATACACGAGGTTGCCGACCACGACGTTGCGACCCTGCACGCTCTGGGCGGCGAAGTAGTCGTTGGTGTGCAGCGGATGATGATTCATCGTGATCATGCAGAACAGATGGTCGTCGTATTCGGTGATCGTCTTGCCAGGCCAGTGCTTGTAGATATCCCCGACGACGAAGTCCTCGAGGCAACGTCCGAACGGTCGCTCGTAACTGTGGGCGGCGAGATCGCCGTTGGCGCCGATGAACCCAGCAGCGGCGGTCGGGGCAGCAGCAGCGGTCGGGGCAGCAGGAGAAATGTCGCTCATGAATCGTGACGCTACTCGCGAGAGTCGTGATGCGTTTCCTCACGCGACTCTTCGTGCAACTCCTCGCGCACCACTGGCTTCGGGGCGATCAGCACATCTCCTGGCACCGTCTGCTGCATCGGTGCGATCGGCTTGGCGCCGTATTTCGAGGCCCACTCGAGACCACTCGTGTCGTCCTCCGCCATGGTCTTGGCCTCGTCCCTGAGCTTCAGCAATGCCAGACGGTTCTCGATCGACCATGGCCCGACGCGCAAACTCAGATAGCAACCGGCACCGAGCATGATCGGCAACCAGTACTGCGCCAACCGGTAGCTCGCCACTCCGAGCGCCGCCTGCACAGGCGTCGCACCGAAACCGATCGAGGTCGACACCAGCACGGCGTCGACGATGCCGATTCCTCCAGGGGTCAACGGGATGACACCGGCAACGTTGCCGAGACAAAAAGCGACGAGCAGACCGTCGATCGACAACGACGCCCCGAACGCCCTGAGGAACACCCACATCGCCGCTGCGTCGAGCACCCAGTTGGCGACCGCCCACACCAGCACCCTCCGGAGCAGATTACGGTCGTCGAAGAATTCGCGCATCCGCACGACCATGTGGCGGATCGTCGTCACCGCTTTGTCCGGCTGGAAACGGAGCCGGCTGGCCACCGCCCTGACGATCTTCTCCGAGCGCGCCTGACCTTTGACGAGCCCGACGACGAGCAACGCAAAGAGGCCGATCAAGATGACGCCGATCAGCGCAGCCTTTCCGTATCCGGCATTGACACCATGGATCGGGATCGAGACGGCGAGTGTCGCCAGCAAAATCAGGTTGAGTACGACCGCCGAACCGAGACCGACGGTTGCCAGCGCGAAACCGGTATCGGCACCCTGCACACCCGACAACGTGATCAGGCGATAGCCGAGCGCCGAACTCGCTGCGCTGCCGCCTGGCATCACGTTGCTGAGCGCCTTGGTCGACAACTGGATCCTGAACAGACGAGTCGTCGTGATCGAACCATGGGGCAGCGCAGCAAGCGTCAACAGCGAGTAGCAGAGGAGTGCCGAGAGTTCGAGGGCAAAGCCGGCACCGAGAAACGCCGGGTTCAACGTGGTCAGTTTGTGCAGCGCATTGCGGAAGCCGGAAATCGCCCCTGGCGCCACGAAGTACAGCACCAGGATGACGATCATCACCTTGGCGGTGCCGCGGATGACCGGCCAGGGGACGCGCCGTTTGACGGGCTCCTCGTCCGCCGAGGCCGGCTCCGTCTCTTCGGTCACGTCTCCCTTGATAGCCGATCCGCGGCACGAATTGCAGCAATCGACCAATATTGTCGTCTTCGCACATGCGCTCGGAGGGGCCAACGTTCGACCGAATCGACCGTTGCTCATCGGTTGTCGAACCGTTGCTCAGCCAGATGGAAAGGCGTCGACGATCGTTCGGAGCTGTTGGAACACCCCGTCGCCGAGGTCAGACGGCGACTTGCCGAGACGTACGACGACGAGGTCCTTCTGCGGGCAGACGACGACGTACTGCCCCTCGTAGCCCTGACAGGCGAGCGAGCCCGGTTGATCGGCCCACAGCCACCAGTGCGCTCCGTAACCGACCCCGTCCTCCGGGTCGGTGGCCGTCCACGTTCGCGCGTGATCGACCCATCCAGCCGGCACTATCCGCCGTCCGTCCCACACGCCGTCGCGCAAGTACAGGTAGCCGAACCTGGCGAAGTCGCGAGCCGTCGCATACAGGTAGCTGGAGCCGACGAACGTTCCGGCGTCGTCAAATTTCGGGCTCGCCGACGACATCCCGATCGGATCGAGCAGTCGTTCGCGCATGAACGACTCCATCCCCGTTCGGCCGCCACCGACAACATCGCCGACGAGTCTGCTGATGATGTTCGTCGTACCGGACGAGTAGTTCCAGACCTCGCCGGGTTCGTGTACCAACTGTCGTGCAGCGGCGTAGGCGGCGTGGTCGTGGACGCCGGCACCGAAGAGCATCTCGATGACGTCGGAGACGCCGGCGTCGACATAGTCCTCCTTGAAATCGAGCCCGTCGCGCATATTCAGTAGGTGCTGCAGTGTGATCTGCGCCCGTGCATCGTCCCCCCATTCCGGCACCGCAACCGGCGCGCTGACGTCGATCGCGCCGTCACCGACGAGGATGCCGACGAGTGCATGCGTCACGCTCTTGGCCATCGACCACGAGATCAACGTGGTGTCCTCATCCGTGTCGGGGCCATAGGCTTCGGCGACCAGGCAGCCTCGATGAACAACGGCTACGGCGAGCGTCAGCCCGAGGTCGGGTGGTTGCGCCATCAACCGATCGATCGACTCGTTCACGGCGTCGCTGTCCACATCGTCGGCGAGATGGCCGGCCGGCCATTGCGTTGTCGGCCAGGCGATACCTGCCGGCTGCGCCGGCAGCGGCACGAATTCAAACATCGGAATCCCCTCTCGAAGGCGAGTGGAACGACTCTGCCACACCCGTTCCTTACACTTGGGACTGTGGTAAGTCGCCGTCCGCCGTCCGGCGATCCTTTGCCCGGTTTGCAGATGTCGTGGCTCGACGGAGCGGTCGCTGCGTGGCAGCCCGGCAGAGGGGTTTACGGATCCAACCTCTATGGCACGCTCGCCGCGACACTTCCCCGGCGCGCCCAGATGCAGATGGGAGCGACCCGCGTCGTGCGTCTGACGCTGCCGGATGGTCCCCAGCAGGTCATGTGCCAATACCTCGATTCCGCTTCGATCTCCGCGCTCGGCGAACTCGGCACGCTGACGGACGGCGTCTCGCCCTCGATCGCCTGGTTCGGTGCCGCCTACACCGTCGCTGCGCAACTCGTGCGGGCCGGCCGCATTCTGCCGACGCTCACGGACGACGGTGGACTGTGGCGGGCTTCGTGGCAGATGCTGCGCTCCGACGCCGCCGAGATCGACAATCTGCTCGGCGCAGCGATGCCGCCTGCGGTCGTTGCCGGCAACCCTGAACAGCCCGATGTCAGCGTCGAGGTCGTCAACACCTTCGTCGACTCGCTCGCACGCTCCGACCTGCAATACAGCGGATGGCGCATCGACGTCTCCGATACCCGCAGACCGATGGCACGCGCACTGCGACATGTCGCCAAAGCGCTCAGCACGCAAGACTCCACATTCCGCCTGGACGGCGAATTGCACGAGGCCGCTCAGCGTCTGGCGCTGCTGCTGGACGAAGCTCATCGCCGGGCGAGCGGAGAGCCGATCCTTTGCGCCCGACTCCGCCTTGCATTGCCGGAGCAGCCGGACGGCACCTGGCCGCTGAGGCTCGAAGTGTTCGACACCGACAACCGTCAGCGGTGGTGCGCCCGCGCCGATGCCGAGCTGCTGACACCGCTGGCCTACGAACTCGTTGCAGACGATCGCCATATCCGTGTACTGACGACGTGCCTCGATCTGGCGATCGCCAACCTGCGCCGCACCGCAGCCTGGCTCACGGATTGGCTCGAGGACCCCGATCGCGGTATCGATCTGGACGCTGCGGCGGCGACGCTCGAGGCACTCGACACGCTGACAGACCTCGGTATCGAAGTCATCGCGCCTGACAGCCTGGCGCGCCGCAGGCCGAGTGCGAAGGGCGTCGCCCAGCCGCAGGGTGCAGGCTCCGGCAAGTTCAACGCCAAGGCGATCGTCAGCTGGCAGATGGTCGTCGACGACACCCCGATCGACGAGAGCAGTCTGCAGCGAGCCGCAGAATCCGGGGCCAACCTGATCGAGATTGGCGGGCGCTGGATCCAGATCGATCGGGCGGAGGCGAGGCGTGCGCTCGCCAACCTTGCGGAACATCGCCAAAAGCACGGCGAGATGTCGACACTGGAACTCGTCAGGTTGGCGAGCGAATTGGATGTCGCCGAAACTGCCGCGGCCGTCGATGCAATGTTCGATGTCGATGGCTCAGCGAGCGAATCGGTCATCCACGCCGATGGCTGGCTCGGAGAACTGCTCGGTGGCTTGCCGGACGCGACGCTGCACGATGGTGTTCCACCTCCTGGCTTCACGGCCAGCCTGCGGCCCTATCAGCTCCGCGGTCTCGGCTGGCTCCAGTTCCTGCGCAATGTCGGACTCGGCGGTTGCCTCGCCGACGACATGGGACTCGGTAAAACGCCGACGACGCTTGCCCACCTCGCCGGACTCGACGGACCGCATCTGGTGATCTGTCCGTTATCGGTCGTCCACAACTGGGAATCGGAGGCTGCCCGCTTCACGCCGCTGATGCGGGTGATGGTCCATCACGGCTCGACCCGCTCGGATGCCGAGATGTTCACCCATGCCGTCGCCGCCAACGACATCGTCCTCACGACCTATCACATCGCCACCAGAGACATCGATGTGCTCGAACAGGTCCGTTGGTCGACCGTCGTGCTCGACGAGGCGCAGGCGATCAAGAACCCGGAGACGGCGATGGCCAAGGCGATTCGCCGGCTGCCGGCCGAACAGCACCTGGCGCTGACCGGCACCCCCGTCGAGAATCGCCTCAGCGAACTGTGGTCGATCATGTCCGTCGTGACTCCCGGACTGCTCGGCAACCAGACGCAGTTCCGCAAACAATACGGCGCACCGATCGAACGCGACCACGATCTCGTCGCCGCTGCCGCACTCCGGCAGATGACGTCGCCGTTCCTCCTGCGCAGGACGAAGGCGGACCGCTCGCTCGTGCCCGACCTGCCTGACAAGGTCGAGCAGGTCGCCTGGGCGACACTGACCAGGGAACAGGCGAGCATGTACCAGGGCGTCGTCGATCAACTGCTCCGTGACGCCGAACAGGAGACCGGCATGCGTCGGCGCGGCCTCGTGCTGGCGGCGATCACGCGCCTCAAGCAGATCTGCAACCATCCGGCGCACGCCCTCGGCGACGGTTCACGCCTCAGCGGGCGCTCCGGCAAACTCGCACGGCTCGACGAGTTGCTCGCCGACCTGCACGACGCCGGTGAACAAGCGTTGATCTTCACCCAGTTCCGCCAGATGGGCCTCCTGCTCCAGGAACACCTCGGCCACCGCTTCGGTGAACAGGTCCCGTTCCTGCACGGTGGCGTTTCGAAGACCGGGCGGCAGAAGATGGTGCAGGCGTTCCAATCGGGCGATGCACCGTCGCCGTTGCTGATCGTCTCGTTGAAGGCCGGTGGCACCGGGCTCAATCTCACCGCAGCGTCACGCGTCGTGCACTACGATCGTTGGTGGAACCCGGCGGTGGAAGATCAGGCGACCGACCGCGCCTGGCGCATCGGCCAGCAGCGGTCGGTCTTCGTCCACAAGCTGGTCTGCCAGGGCACGATCGAAGAACGTGTCGACGGATTGATCAACGACAAGCGTGCGCTCGCCGACGCCGTCATCGGCACCACCGGAGAGACGTGGCTCAGCGAGCTGTCGACGGACGATCTGCGCGACCTCGTCGTCCTCGATCAACGGACGGTGCGCCCGGTATGACCACCGTCATCACCCCGCAGTTGCGCCATCGTGAAGACGGTGATCCTGTCGGTCGCCTCGCCGGCACGATGCTGTCCGTCACCGTCGCCGGGATGGCCGATACGCAACGATTCCGGCGCGGCAAGGCGTATGTCACCAACGGATCGGTGACCCGCCTGGAAATCCGCAAGGGCACGCTGATCGGGTCGGTGCTCGGCAGCCGGGCCGAGCCGTACACGTCAACGATCAGCGTCGACATCATGCCGCGGCCCCCCGGGCTGATGACGACCCCGGAACGTGACCACGTCAAGAGTCTGATCCCTCACGCCGGCGAATTGGTCTCGACCTGCACCTGTCCCGATTGGGAAGACCCGTGTAAGCACGTCGTCGCCACGTTGCTGGCATTGGCCAACGAAATCGCCATCAGCCCGATGTTGCTCGTCGAATGGCGCTGCGACATCGCAAGCAGCGCGCAGCGCGCGACGATCGGCTCACGCGCCAGCGGCGTGCGTCACCTCCATTCGGTGCCCACCGCCGATCGGCCCGTCAATCCGTTCGACTCCGACGCCTGGCGGGCGTTCGACGGAATCGGTCTTCCTGCCGTCGACCTCACGGCGATCACCCAGTCGATCGCCGCACGACCGCTGCACCTCGGACCACTGGTGGCAGACTCGATCGACATCGCCGCGGTGCTCCGTTCGGCGCAGGCCAGCATCCGCTCGCATCACGAACCCTGATCGTCGGAGGGCTCCGCCAACGGATGGCAATGGGCGACCGGCAACAATGGGCAGATGAGCGAATTCGACCTCGTCGTACGTAACGCCACCGTGATCGATGGCACAAGAGCAGCAGGACGTCATGCTGACGTCGCCGTCCGCGACGGTGTCATCATCGAAGTCGAACCGACGGTCTCGGGGACCGGCCGACGCGAGATCGACGCCGACGGGTTGATCGTCACGCCGGGCTTCGTCGACATCCACACGCACTTCGACGGGCAGGCAACCTGGGATTCCGTACTGGCGCCGTCGAGCATCCACGGAGTCACGTCGGTGGTGATCGGCAACTGCGGTGTCGGTTTCGCTCCGGCACATCCGACTGCTGACCAGCACGACTGGCTGATCAGCCTGCTGGAAGGGGTCGAGGACATTCCCGGAACGGCGCTGGCGGAAGGTCTGACGTGGGACTGGGAGAGTTTCCCGCAGTATCTCGACGCTCTCGGGCGACGAGATTTCGCCGTCGACGTCGGCGCTCAGGTGACCCACGCTCCGCTCCGTGCCTATGTGATGGGTGAACGCGGTGCTGATCCGCTCGAACTTCCGGACGCCGACGAACTGGCGACGATGGCG
>Ga0123339_10002611_pt1 | contig 12155 bp, 11 predicted proteins | sample lystaG_FD_89956 | JGI IMG/M metagenome (GOLD analysis project Ga0123339, IMG submission 89956) | Glacier valley bacterial and archeal communities from Borup Fiord, Nunavut, Canada, to study Microbial Dark Matter (Phase II) -... | ecosystem: Environmental > Aquatic > Freshwater > Ice > Glacier ... | reverse complement strand
TGGCGTCCAAGGTGGAGGAGTTGCAACGCTACCGCAGCGAGTTCTTTGGCCGGCTGCGGGAGGTGCTGGCGGGCCGCCAGGGCGTGCAGGTGGTCGGGGACCGCTTCGTGTTCCAGAGCGAGGTGCTGTTCCCCGTTGGCAGCGCCGACATGACCGCCGCCGGGCAGGACCAGATACGGACGCTGGCAGCGACGCTGAAGGACATCGGGCGGGACATCCCGGCGGACGTGAACTGGATACTTCGCGTCGATGGCCATGCCGACCGACAGCCGGTCAGCCGCGGGGCATTTGCGTCGAACTGGGAGCTGTCGGCGCAGCGGGCGATCAACGTGGTGAAGCTGCTGACCGAGGAGGGCGTGCCGGCCAACCGGCTGGCGGCCACCGGGTTCGGCGAGTTCCAGCCGCTGGACGGCACGGACGGCCCGGCCAGCTACGCCCGCAACCGGCGGATCGAGTTGCGGCTGACGGACCGCTAAGGCGGGCTAGATGTTGCCTTGCTCCTCGATGGGGGGGTTGTCGTCCGGGCCGTAGTAGAGCGCCGCGCACTCCTGCACCATGACGCCCGCCACGACCTTGATGTCCTTCCGGTAGGCGTCCCGGATGAAGTTCGTCGTGTCGAGGTGGCGGTCCTCGAAATACATCTTGTGGACGTCCTCGCGGCCCGCGCCATAGACGATGCGGCCGATGCGGCTCCAGATGCTGGCCATCGTGCACATGCCGCAAGGCTGCAAGGTGGAATACAGCGTGGCGCCGCGCAACTCGTCCCGTTCCAGCGCTGCGCCGGCCCGGCGGATGGCGACCATCTCGGCATGGGCGGTCGGGTCGTGCCGGATGCCGACCTCGTTGTGTCCTTCGGCAACCACCTTGCCATCCATGACGATGACGCAGCCGATGGGGGATGCGCCGGGCGTCTCGGCGCCCGTCCGGGCCAGGTCCAACGCGCGCGCCATGAAGCGCAGGTCGGCTCCATCCGCAGTTTCGGCGGGTGCGGCGCCTGGTGAGGCTTCGCCGGACGGGGCTGCTATGTCGGTCATGCCTGCGGTATCGCCCACGACCAGGCAAAGTTCCTTATGGCGCGTCCGCTCCGACCAGGCCACGGGCAAAGTCCATGGCATCGAATGGGCGCAGGTCGCCGGCCTGCTCCCCGACGCCCACCGCGTGGACGGGCAGGCCGAACGCCTCCGCCAAGGCCACCACGATACCGCCGCGGGCGCTGCCGTCCAGCTTCGTCACCACCAGCCCGGTGACGGCCACGATGTCGGAGAACACCCGCACCTGCTCCACCGCGTTCTGCCCCGTGGTCGCGTCCAACACCAGCACGACGGAGTGCGGGGCGGTCGGGTCCTGCTTCTGGATCACGCGGATGATCTTCGCCAGCTCCTCCATCAGCGCGCCCTTGTTGTGCAGGCGCCCGGCGGTGTCGATCAGCAGCACGTCGGCGCCCTCCGCGCGGGCCTGCGCCAGCGCGTTGAAGGCCAGCCCGGCGGCATCGCTGTTCGGCGGGCCGCTGACCACCGGGGCGCCGGTGCGCTGGCCCCAGACCTGCAACTGCTCGACGGCCGCCGCTCGGAAGGTGTCGCCGGCGACCAGCATGGGCCGCATCCCCTCCTGCTTGTATTGCAGCGCCAGCTTGCCGATGGTCGTGGTCTTGCCGGTGCCGTTCACGCCCACCACAAGGACCACGTGTGGGCGCAGGGTGCGGTCGATCACCAGCGGCTGCGCCACCGGGGCCAGGATGGCGGCGATCTCCTCGGCCAGCGCGGCCTTGACCTCCGCATCCGTCACCTCACGGCCGAAGCGGCTGGCACGGAAGCTGGCGATGATGCGGGCAGCAGCGTCAGGGCCGAGGTCGGCGGCGATCAGCAACTCTTCCAACTCGTCCAGCGCGGCGTCGTCCAGTTGGCGCTTGGTGAAGACGGCCGTGATGCCGCCCGTCAGCTTCTGGGTGCTGCGGGTCAAGCCTTCCTTGAGGCGGGAGAAGAAGCCGAGTGCCATCAGGTGCCTTGCGCCACGAAGTTGAGCCGCACCCTAGCAGACACCAGGCATGGGAAGGACACGGCTGACGTCCAGCCCGGACGCATCCGCACCGGCGACCCGGCCCGTGAACAGTGCGCCGGGTTCGGCGCCGGCGACGCGGACGGGGGCGAAATGCTCGGTATGGCCGCGCCCGCCGCGTTCGGCGACGACCTGCACGGTCTGGCCCAGCATCGCGGCGTGGAACGCGGCGGCATGGGTGGCAGCAGCCTGGCGCAGCCGGGCCGCACGCTCCCGCCGGGCCAGCATCGGCACCGTCGGCATCCGGGCGGCGGGGGTGCCGGGGCGTTCGCTATACGGGAAGACGTGGAGGTAGGGGACCGCGGCCTCGTCCACGAAGTCCAGGGTCTCCGCGAACAGCGCGTCCGTCTCGGTCGGGAAGCCCGCGATCAGGTCGGCGCCGATGGCCAGGCCCGGGCGCAGCCGGCGGGCGCGGGCGATGGCGGCCAGGGCGCCGGCCCGGCTGTGGCGGCGGCGCATCCGCTTCAGCACCAGGTCGGACCCGGCCTGCACGGACAGATGCAGATGCGGCATCAGCCGCGGCTCGTCGGCCAGCAGCCGCCACAGGTCGTCATCCAGCGCCGCCGGGTCGAGCGAGGACAGGCGCAGGCGCGGCAGGTCCGGCACCAGCGCCAGCACGCGCCGGATCATGGCGCCCAGGGTCGGGTGGCCCGGCAGGTCCGGCCCATACGAGCAGACGTCCACCCCGGTCAGCACGACTTCCCGGTAGCCGGCGGCCACCAGTCCGCGCACCTGCTCCACGATGCCGCCCACCGGCAGGCTGCGGCTGGGGCCGCGGCCCTGGGGGATGATGCAGAAGGTGCAGGCGTGGTCGCAGCCTTGCTGCACTTCCACCAGCGCTCGGGCACGGCCGTCGAAGCTGGTGACGGGGTGCGGCGCGTCCTGCCGCGGGGCGTGCAGGTCGGACACCTGGCTGGGGGCACCGGGTTGCCAGGACTCGGCGCGCAGCTTGTCGGCGTTGCCCAGCACGCGGTGTACGCCGGGCAAGGCGGACCAGGCGGCCGGGTCGATCTGCGCGGCGCAGCCGGTGACGACGATGCGCGCCCCCGGTCGGTCCCGGTGCGTGCGGCGAATGGCGGCGCGGGCCTGGCGCTCGGCCTCTGCCGTCACGGCGCAGGTATTGATGACGACCAGATCGGACTGCCCGGCGGCATGGGCGCGCATCACCTCGGCCTCATAGGCATTCAGGCGGCAGCCGAAGGTCTGGACCTCGACGGTCATAGCTGCACGGTGCCGCGGAAGCTGGTGGCGGCCGGGCCAGCCATCAGGACGCGGCCGGCGGGCGTCCATTCGACCTCAAGGAGGCCGCCGTCCATCTCGATGTGGGCACGGCGCCCAATCAGGCCGCGGCGGTGGGCGTTGACCAGGGTGGCACACGCACCAGACCCGCACGCCAACGTCAGCCCGGCGCCGCGTTCCCACACCCGCAACCGGATGCGGTCGGGCGCGAGCACCTGGGCAAAGCCGATGTTGGCGCGCTTGGGGAACAACGGGTCGGTTTCCAGGGCGGGGCCGAGCGCCTCGGCCTGGGCCGGGTCGGTGCCGAATAGGGTGGCGTGCGGGTTGCCCATGCTGCATGCGGCGGGGTCGCCCGGCAGCGGCAAGTGCAAGGTGTCCATGGCGCAGGCCAGCGGCACGTCCTGCCAGTCCAGCCGTGCCGGCCCCATGTCCACGCGCTGCCGCCCGTCCGGCAAGCGCTCGGCGGGCAGGTCCCCGGCGAGGGTGCGTATGACCTGGTAGGGCCGCCCGTTCTCCTCGAACAGCAGTTCTGCCACGCAGCGTGTCGCGTTGCCGCAGGCCCCGGCCTCGGAGCCGTCGGGGTTGCGGATGCGCATCAGCAGGTCGGCATCGGTGCCGGGCGGCGGGGGATGCAGGGTGATGAACTGGTCGCAGCCGATGCCGGTGCGCCGGTGGCTGAGGGCGCGGACCTGGGCTGGGGTGAGGTCGACGGGGCGGCGGCGCTCGTCGATGATGACGAAGTCGTTGCCGGCGCCGTGCGCCTTGGTGAAGGGGGTCATGGTTCCGCACCATATAGACCGGTCGGCACGGTGAAGGTAGGCCGGTGCTATTCGAGGCTGGCCGGGTCGAAGTAGTCATTATCCACGTCCTTGATGCTGACGACCTTGGTCGTCCGGACGCCCACATCGTAGCGCACCATCGCCTCGGTCAGATCCTGCCCATTGAGCAAGACGATGCGAAGGTTGCTGACCTTGGTGGCCGCTTGTCGGCCTGCGTTGGTGAAATCGGACGTAGTAATCAGCACGCCTTTCTGAGCCCCGCGGTTCATCAGCGCGCCGATGAACGCTTGGACGACCGGGCCACCGATGTTGTTCCCAGGCTTATATAGCTTGGCTTGCAGGTAGATGCGGTCGAGGCCGAGTGGGTCCTCGTTGATGACCCCGTCCACGCCGCCATCGGCTGTTCCACCAAGTTGCTGGCGGGAACCGCCCTTGGCGGCGCCGTAGCGCATACCGCTGAGGACATCTAGGATGACGCGTTCAAAGAACCTGGGGCCTTTTTCAAACAGTCGCAGGAGCAATGCGTCCTTGAGCGAGTCCTCAATGAGCTGCGCCGCAGCATCAATTTTCTCATTCGGGGTAGAGGTGTCCATGACCGGCTCAGCCAAGGCCGGCGCTGGGTTTTGCAGCAACGACGGCTGGTTGCGCTCTGACGCCTCTGCTGTTGGCCTGCCTGCAAACTTAGCGAAAGTGGGATACTGGGAGAGCGTCTTGCTATCTATGAACGTGGGCTTGGTCGCAAGCAGCGCCCTACCGCTGGCCGTAATCTGTGCAAATCCTCGTTTCGGCTGCTCAACCAAACCCGCCTGCTTAAGGTAGGTCTTCGCCCAATGCACCCGGCTGCCCAGGACCGTGGTGCTGCCGCCCGGCAGCATCATCACTCGTTCATCGGGAGATAGTGATAGGTCGTCTGCAATCTGGCGTACCAATTGTCCCATCTGCCAGGACTGTGCGGCGACGTGACGCAGGACGGGTAGCATCAGGGCGTCATAGGTCGGTATCGGCACTCACATTACCTTCTGATGGTTGTGCGATCCTGGATCACACAAGGCATGAACGCTATCCTGTCCGCCGTCCCACGCGATACCTACGCAGCCTTGCCATCCGCACCCCCCTCCCCTACAACCTAGCCCCTTGTCAGCGAGACCGGGCCTGGAATGGGCATGCCCGGCCGCGACGCCTGCCCAAGCGCCATCCGGCCCCGGCAGGTCCAACCGCAGGAGACCCAAATGCCCAAGCTGAAGACGAAGAGCTCCGTCAAGAAGCGCTTCAAGATCACCGCCACCGGCAAGGTGATGGCCGGACCCGGCAAGAAGCGCCACAACCTCATGGCCCGCAGCCAGAAGGCCAAGCGCGCCAACCGCGGCAGCCAGACGCTGACCCACGCTGACGGCCTGACCGTCAAGCAGTGGGCGCCCTACGGCATCGCATAAGGAGGCGCAGGCATGGCACGCGTTAAACGGGGCGTTACCACCCACGCCCGGCACAAGAAGGTCCTCGACGCCAGCAAGGGCTTCGTTGGGCGCAGCAGCACCAACTACCGCATCGCGTTGCAGCGGCTGGAGAAGTCCCTCCAGTATGCCTACCGTGACCGCCGGCAGAAGAAGCGGGACTTCCGCGGCCTGTGGATCCAGCGCATCAACGCCGCGGTGCGGGAGCATGGCATCACCTACAGCCGCTTCATCGCCGGGCTGAAGGCGACGGGGATCGAGATGGACCGCAAGGTCCTGGCCGCCATCGCCTATGACGACCCGGCGGCGTTCGCCGAAGTCGTGAAGCAGGTGCAGGCCGTGATCGCCGCCGCTGCCGAGGCTACGCCGGCCCAGACGCCCGCCGTGATGGACGAGGCGACGATGGCCGCGACCGACCCGGCGCACGCGCTCTAGTCCGCAGCCAACGGACCACCTAAGAAGGGCCGCCCTGCAAGGGGCGGCCCTTTTTTGATGTCAGCCGCCAAGGCAGACGATACCAGGAGAGCCTTGCCATGGCAGACCATCTGTCGATCAACGCACCCGACGCGCCGCAGGCCACAGGCGGCTACTCCCAAGCTGTCCAGGTGTCTGGCCTCTCCCGCCTACTGCACATCAGTGGTCAGATTCCGGTCGATCCAGATGGCTCGGTGCCTGTCGGCTTCCATGCACAATGCGTCCTGGTCTGGGCCAACGTCGAAGCGCAGTTGCGGGCTGCCAGCATGAGCTTGGACAACTTGGTAAAAGTTACGACCTTTCTGTCCGACCGCCGCTACGCTGACGAGAATGGCGACATACGCCGCTTCGTGCTGGACGGTCGAAAGCCGGCGCTCACCGTCATCATCACTGGCATTTACGACGTTGCATGGCTGCTCGAAATCGAGGCTGTTGCGGCAGCCTGACGCCTTGGCATCCAGCATGGAATCAACTCCGATGACCGACGACCTGGACACCCTGCGCGCCGAAACCGCGGACGCGCTCGCCGCCAGCATGGACCTGCGCGCCTGGGACGCCGTGCGCGTCGGTACGCTGGGCAAACAGGGCCGGCTGACCGGGATGCTGAAGGAACTCGGCAAGGTGCCGCACGACGTCCGGCGGGAGCGCGGGGCGTTGCTGAACGTGCTCAAGGACGAGCTGACCGTGATGGTCGAGGCGCGGCGCACCGAGCTGGATGCGGCGGCCCTGGACGCCCGGCTGGCGGGGGAACGCATCGACGTGTCCCTGCCGCCCCTGCCCCATCCGACCGGCACGATCCACCCGCTGACGCGCACGATGGAGGAGATGGCGGCCATCTTCGGCGCCATGGGCTTCACGGTCGGCGAGGGCCTGGACGTGCAGACCGACTGGTTCAACTTCTCGGCGCTCAACATCCCCGCGCACCACCCGGCACGCGCCGACCATGACACGTTCTACTTGCCCGGCACGCGCGACGGCCGCCCGCTGCTGCTGCGGACGCAAACCAGCGACGTGCAGATCATCTCCATGCTGCAACAGCCGCCGCCCTTGCGGGTGATCGCGCCGGGCCGGGTGTATCGCGCGGACCATGATGCCACTCACAGCCCGGTGTTCCACCAGTGCGAGGGCCTGGTGATCGACCGCGGCATCACGCTCGGCCACCTCAAGGGCTGCCTGACGGACTTCCTGCGCGCCTTCTTCGGCATCGCCACGCTGCCGATCCGGTTCCGCAGCAGCTACTTCCCGTTCACCGAGCCGAGCATGGAAGTGGACATCGGCTGGAACCGCCGGACCGGGGAGTTGGGCGCGGGCGGCGACTGGCTGGAGATCCTGGGCAGCGGTATGGTGCATCCGCGCGTGCTGGCGAACGTAGGGCTGGACCCACGGGAGTGGCAGGGCTTCGCCTTCGGCATGGGCGTGGACCGGGTGACGATGCTGAAGCACGGGATGCCGGATTTGCGGCCGTTTTACGAAAGCGACATGCGCTGGCTTCGGCATTACGGGTTCAACCCGCTGGCCCCCGTGGCGCTGCACGAGGGCGTGGCATGAAGTTCACGCTGGATTGGCTGCGCACGCACCTGGACACGGATGCCGGGCTGGACGCGATCACGGCGCGGCTGACGGAGATCGGGCTGGAGCTGGAGGGCGTCGAGGACCCCGGCGCGGCGCTGGCGCCGTTCCGCATCGCCCGGGTGATCGAGGCGGTGCAGCACCCGAACGCCGACCGGCTGCGGGTGTGTTCCGTGGACGCCGGCGATGGCCCGGTGTCCGTCGTGTGCGGCGCGCCGAATGCACGCACGGGAATGCTGGCGGTGTTCGCGCCGCCCGGTAGTCTGATTCCCGCGACGGGGGCGGTGCTGAAAGTCGGCGAAATCCGCGGCGTGGCGAGCAACGGGATGCTGCTCAGCATGCGGGAGATGGGGCTGGGGGAGGATCATGACGGCATCGTGGACCTGCCGGCCGATGCGCCGGTCGGGACAGCGTATGCCGAATGGGCCGGGCTGGGCGACCCCGTCATCGAGATCAGCGTGACGCCCAACCGCGGCGATGCGCTGTCCGTGCGGGGCGTGGCGCGGGACCTGGCGGCGGCGGGCTTAGGCACCTTGCGGCCCTGGGCGCCGGAGCCGGTGCCGGGCAACGGGCCGAGTGCGGTCGCCTGGGCCATCGACATGCCGGAGGCCTGCCCCTGGGTGCTGGGCCGCACCGTGCGCGGCGTGCGGAATGGGCCTAGCCCGGAGTGGCTGCAGCGCCGCCTGCTATCCATCGGCCTGCGCCCGATCAGCGCGCTGGTGGATGTGACCAACTTCTTCACCTACGACCTGGGCCGCCCGCTGCACGTGTTCGACGCCGACAAGGTGCAGGGCGGCGTGTTGCGGATGCGGCCCGGCGCCGGTGAGGCGTTCCGCGCCTTGAACGGCAAGGACTACACGGCGGACCCGGCGGATTGCGTGATCGCCGACGCCGCCGGGGTGCAGTCCCTGGCCGGGGTGATCGGCGGGGAGGCGACCGGCTGCACCGAGGCGACGACCAGCGTGTTCATCGAATGCGCCCTGTTCGACCCGGTGCGCGTCGCACTGACAGGCCGCCGCCACGCGCTCACATCCGACGCGCGCCAGCGGTTCGAGCGCGGCATCGACCCGGCGCTGCTGCCCGCAGCGCTGGAAGCGGCCACCCGCATGATCCAGGACTTGTGCGGCGGCACGGCGAGCAATGTGGTGTCGGCGGGGGCCGAGCCGGCGTGGCAGCGCAACGCAACGCTGCGCTTGATACAAATCGAAAAGCTTGGTGGCCTGGTCATTTCGTTTGATGAAACGGTCGCAGCCCTGGAAGCACTCGGCTTCAAGGTTCAATCCCGCACCGAGATCGAAGTTGTGCCTGTGCCCGGGGAAACTTTTACCGTTTACGCCAAAGTAGCCGATGCCTCCGTAACCGTCGCCGTGCCGTCCTGGCGCAACGACATCGCCGCGCCCATCCTGCTGGACCAAGCGCCGGGCCTGCCGCCGGCCCAGGCCGCGGCGGCGGCAGAGGGCTGCGCCGCGGTGGAGGCAGAGTGCGACCTGATCGAGGAGGTGCTGCGCCTACACGGCCTGGACCACATCCCCGCCGTGTCCCTGCCCACCCTGGCCCCGGTGCCACCCGCAGTGCTGACGCCGCGCCAAGCCCGCACGGCACTGGCCCGTCGGACGCTGGCCGCCGCAGGCCTGCTGGAATGCGTGTCGTTCAGCTTCATGGACAGCGCCAAGGCCGCGGTGTTCGGCGATGCCCCCGAAAGCCTGCGCCTGCTGAACCCCATCGCGTCAGACCTGGACCAGTTGCGCGCGACGCCCGTGGCAACGCTGGCCCTGGCCACGCAACGCAACGCCGCACGGGGTTGGCCCGATGTGCGCCTATTCGAGGTCGGCCCGGCGTTCGACACCGCCGGCCAGCAGGTCGTGGCCGCCGGGGTGTTGGCCGGGCACACGCCGCGCCACCCCTTGCAAGCCGCGCAGCCGATGGGCGCGATGGATGCGAAAGCGGCGGTGATGGACGTGCTGACGGCGCTGGGCGTGCCGCTGGACAGCCTTGGCGTCACGATGGATGCGCCAGGCTTCTACCACCCCGGCCGGTCCGGCGTGGTACGGCAGGGGCCGAAGCTGGTGCTGGCGACGTTCGGCGAATTGCACCCCCGCGTGCTGCAAGCCCTGGACCTGGCTGGCCCGGCGGCGGCGTTCGAAGTGTTCTTGGACCGCATCCCCGAACCGAAGCGCCGCCGCCGGGCCGCCCCGGACCTGCCGGCGTTCCAGCCGGTGCGGCGGGATTTCGCGTTCCTGGTGCCTGTGGACACCTCCGCCGACGCCGTGCTGCGCGCGGCGCGCGGGGCGGAGCGCACGTTAATCGCGTCGGCCAGCGTGTTCGACGTGTATGCCGGCGACAAGGTCGCGGCAGGGCAAAAGTCCGTGGGCATCGAGGTCGTGTTCCAGCCGCGGGAGCGGACGCTGACGGAAGCGGAGATCGACGCGGCGAGCGCCAAGGTCGTGGCGGCGGTGGCGAAGGCGACGGGCGGAGCGTTGCGGTAGTCAGCCCAATTCTCCCTCTCCCTCCGGGAGAGGGAGCAGGCACGCCGCCATCGTTTCATCCCCGCGATAGCTGACATTTTCGCGGGAACCCCTTACATCAAAGCCATGACCGACACCCCCCTCCACCTGATCCGCAACTTCTCGATCATCGCCCATATCGACCACGGGAAATCCACCCTGGCCGACCGCCTGATCCAGGCGTGCGGCGGGCTGACGGACCGGGAGATGACCAGCCAGGTCCTGGACAACATGGACCTGGAGAAGGAGCGCGGCATCACCATCAAGGCGCAGACCGTGCGGCTTGCCTACAAGGCCAAGGACGGGCTGACGTATGAGCTGAACCTGATGGACACGCCGGGCCACGTGGACTTTGCCTACGAGGTCAGCCGCAGCCTGGCGGCGTGCGAGGGAAGCTTGCTGGTCGTGGACGCCAGCCAGGGCGTAGAGGCGCAGACGCTCGCCAACGTCTATCAGGCCATCGACGCGCACCACGAGATCGTGCCGGTGCTGAACAAGGTGGACCTGCCGGCCGCGGAGCCGGAACGGGTGAAGCAGCAGATCGAGGACGTCATCGGCCTGCCCGCCGACGACGCCGTGATGATCTCCGCCAAGACCGGCCTGAACATCGAAGGCGTGCTGGAGGCCCTGGTGACCCGCCTGCCGCCGCCCACCGGCGACGCCGATGCGCCGCTGAAGGCGCTGCTGGTCGATAGCTGGTATGACCAATACCTCGGCGTCGTCATCCTGGTGCGCGTCAAGGACGGGCGCATCAAGCGCGGCCAGAAGATACGCATGATGTCCAACGGCGCCGCGCACAGCGTGGAGCAGGTCGGCGTGTTCACCCCCAAGATGGTGCCGACCGGCGACCTCGGGCCGGGCGAGATGGGCTTCATCACCGCCGCCATCAAGACCGTCGCCGACTGCAACGTGGGCGACACCATCACCGATGACCGGGCGCCGGCCACCTCGGCGCTGCCGGGCTTCAAGCCCAGCATCCCCGTCGTGTGGTGTGGGCTGTTCCCGGTGGATGCCGACGATTTCGAGCACCTGCGCGACAGCTTGGGCAAGCTGCGGCTGAACGACGCCAGCTTCCACTATGAGGCCGAGACCTCGGCCGCCCTGGGCTTCGGCTACCGCTGCGGGTTCCTGGGCCTGCTGCACCTGGAGATCATCCAGGAACGCCTGACGCGCGAGTTCAACCTGGACCTGATCGCGACGGCCCCAAGCGTCGTCTATCGCCTGCACACCACCAAGGGCGTCACGCAGGAGCTGCACAACCCGGCCGACATGCCGGAGCCGACGCAGATCGACCACATCGAGGAGCCGTGGATCAAGGCGACCATCATGGTCCCCGACGAATACCTCGGCAGCATCCTGACGCTGTGCAACGAGCGGCGCGGCCAGCAGGCGGACCTCACCTATGTCGGCAACCGGGCGATGGCAGTATATCGCCTGCCGCTGAACGAGGTGGTGTTCGACTTCTACGACCGCCTGAAATCCGTCAGCCGCGGCTATGCCAGCTTCGATTATGCGATGGACGGGTATGAGGACGGCGACCTGGTCCGCATCAGCATCCTGGTGAACCAGGACCCGGTGGACGCCCTGTCCTTCATCGCCCACCGCAGCGTGGCCGAGAACCGTGGCCGCAGCATCTGCGCCAAGCTGAAGGACCTGATCCCCAAGCAGCTGTTTAAGATCGCGATCCAGGCGGCCATCGGCGGCAAGGTGATCGCGCGGGAGACCATCGGCGCCTTGTCCAAGGACGTGACGGCGAAGTGCTACGGCGGCGACATCAGCCGCAAGCGCAAGCTGCTGGACAAGCAAAAAGAGGGCAAGAAGCGGATGCGCCAGTTCGGCAAGGTCGAAATCCCGCAATCCGCCTTCCTCGCCGCCCTGAAGATGGACGCCTGACCCGGCGATGCTCCCTGCCCTGCTAGTCGCCACGGCATGCGCGGCGTGGCATGGGCAGGCCGCAGGGTTCTACCCGGGCGTGGTGGAGAGCCAGGGTCCCAAGCGGATCGACACCTGGATCGTGGTGGACCCTGACGACCGCCTATCGGGCCGGTATGTGCTGCACGAGCCGACGCGGGACGTGCCGGGCA
>Ga0123339_10002610_pt1 | contig 12161 bp, 11 predicted proteins | sample lystaG_FD_89956 | JGI IMG/M metagenome (GOLD analysis project Ga0123339, IMG submission 89956) | Glacier valley bacterial and archeal communities from Borup Fiord, Nunavut, Canada, to study Microbial Dark Matter (Phase II) -... | ecosystem: Environmental > Aquatic > Freshwater > Ice > Glacier ... | reverse complement strand
GTCTGTGGGCCGCTGGCGACGGCATGGCGTCGATGCTCTGCGGAGCGTCGTACGCAGGCGTCGGACTGTCGAGCTCAGGATCTGCCGTTCAAGGCATGCGGGCCGATGCAGGTGTTGCGGCGTACGCCGCAAAGGCGACGGCGCCGAGAGTCTCGGACGCCACGCTGGCAAAGCTCCGGACCGCAGTGCTAGCACCACGCAAGCTGGAGAGCGGCTACTCACCCATATGGGTAACGCAGCTGATGCAAAACACGATGTTTCCCTACTACGTGCTGATGGTGCAGAAGAAAGACCGCCTCGAAGCGGCGCTCACGCAGATCATGTTCCTGCAGGAGCACATGGTGCCCAAGCTCTTGGCGTCCGATATCCACGAACTCAAGCTCGCGCATGAAACGACCAACATGCTCCTCAACGCCGAGATGAAGCTGCGCGCCTCGCTCATGCGCACTGAAAGCCGCGGGACCCACTACCGCGAGGATTACCCGGCGCGTGATGACGACAACTGGTTGGCGTGGGTGCTGATCGAGCAAGGCAAGGACGGCGCGATGGCGCTTCGCAAAGAACCCGTACCCGACAAGTGGAAGCCTGACATGAGCATCGACTACCAGACCCGCTACACGAACCGGTTCCCCGGCGAGCTCGCTTACCTCGGACTAGAGTAGAGAGAGGACGAATCATGGCCATTCAAAACGTGGATCCCCGCAGATGTATGGGCTGCAAGGCCTGCGTACTCACCTGCCCCGTCGATGTCTTCCGCTATGACGAGAAGACCAAGCAAGCGGTAGCGAAGTACCCGGAGGCGTGCCAGATCTGCCAGATGTGCGCCAACCTCTGCCCCGTAGGTGCGATCACCGTCACCTCTGACAAGAGCACACCTATCCTCACCGCCTGGGCATAGACACGTCGCTTCCTCCCACACCGGCGCAGTTGTAATGTAGCAACTGCGCCGGTGTGGAATATACAAGCATACGGCGTTCGAGAGACAGGGAGTCGGTCATGGCACACGACGACATCCTCACCACGGGCTTTGGCATACCCGTCGATGACGACCAGAACTCACTGACCGCAGGGTCGACGGGCCCGGTCCTTATGCAGGATGTGCACCTGCTCGACAAACTCGGACATTTCGACCGTGAACGGGTCCCCGAACGCGTGGTCCACGCGAAAGGCGCCGGGGCGCATGGCTACTTCGAGGTAACGGCGGATGTGACGCCGTACACCAAAGCCGCATTCCTCTCCACGATCGGCAAGCGAACCGAGGTGTTCGCGCGATTCTCAACCGTCGGTGGCGAGAAGGGATCAGCCGACGCGGAGCGCGACCCACGCGGATTCGCGCTCAAGTTCTACACCGAAGAAGGCAACTACGACATGACGGGCAACAACACGCCCGTTTTCTTCATCCGCGATCCGCTCAAGTTCCCCGACTTCATCCACACCCAGAAGCGCAACCCCCGGACCAATCTCAAAGACCCCGACATGTTCTGGGACTTCCTGTCGCTAACCCCCGAGTCGGTACACCAGGTCACCATCCTGTTCTCTGACCGCGGCACGCCCGCGACATTCCGCACAATGAACGGATATTCCAGCCATGCCTACGTCTGGTACAACGCAGCCGGTGAGCGATTCTATGTGCAGTACCATTTCAAGACCGAACAGGGCATCAAAAACCTCACTGCCGCTGAGGCTGACGCTATGAAGTCAAGCGATCCCGATCACGCCACGCGCGACCTCTTTGACTCGATCGAACGCGGCGATTTCCCCTCCTGGCAGCTCGAGATGCAGGTCATGCCTGAAGCTGAAGCCGAGAACTACCGCTTTGACGTCTTCGACATCACCAAGGTATGGCCGCATGCGGACTATCCGCCCATGACGATTGGCCGGCTGGTTCTCGACCGCAATCCCGAGAACTATTTCGCCGAGGTGGAGCAGGCGGCCTTCAATCCGAGCAACTTCGTACCCGGCATCGGCCCGTCCAACGACAAGATGTTGCAGGCACGGCTCTTCAGCTATCACGACACACATCTGCATCGCCTCGGGCCCAACTACCAGCTGCTGCCCATCAACGCGCCACACAACGCCCCCGCGCATAACTATCAGCGTGACGGCGCCATGCGCACCGATGCCAACGGCGGTCCTGGACCCAACTACTGGCCCAACAGCTTCGAGGGCCCGGTACCCGGTAGCAGCGCCGCAGATCCCGGTATGCCGGTCAGCGGGATGACAGGACGCACCGCCTACCAGCATCCCAACGACGACTTCGTGCAGCCCGGTGCGCTGTACCGCGACGTCATGTCAGCCGAGGACCGCGACCACCTGGTCAGCAACATCGTCGGACACCTGAAGCGCGCCGCTGAACGCATCCGCCTGCGCCAGTGCGCAGTCTTCTACAAGGTAGACCCCGACTACGGCACGCGTGTAGCCGAGGGCGTAGGCGTCGATGTCGCCGAGGTCAAACGTCTAGCGGCGATGTCAGCCGAGGAACGTGCGATCGCCACGGCTCGCTAGAGTCGGCCATCGCGATCGCTCAGATGCGCGGACTGCTCGATCCGACTAAGGGTCTCCTCAATCCGCGCCAACTGGGTCTGAATGTCCTCGATCTCGTTTTCCGCCTTGCGATTGGTATCAAAGTCCGACTGGGCCTGATAACGGTCCCGCTCGGCCTGCCTGTTCTGGCTCATCATCAGGATGGGAGCTGAATAAGCTGCCTGGACTGAAAACATCAGGTTGAGCAGAATGAAGGGGTACGGATCCCACTTGCGGGCCCAGGCGACTGCATTCAAACCCACCCACAACGCTACGAATACGGTCTGCAGGATGATGAAAGGCCAGGAGCCCATTACTCGCGCAGTCTTGTCGGCGATACGCTGACCCGGGGTGCGATTCTCGATGTGCGCCTGGTGCCATGTCTTGCCTACATGCCCGGTCATCTTGCGCCACCCTCTCACTCGACCACGATGTCCTCGCCATATATGAGCTGAAGTTCCTCGAAGCGTTTCAGCGTCAGAGGCATAGGCTCCAGCTCAAGTTGCTCACGAATAGTGAACAGCAACTGCTCGCGCTCGGCCCACGGGTCGAGATCGGGCGTCGCAAGGGTCTCGAGCGCATCGTCCAGATCATCATCGAACTGTCCGAGCGTGAACCATCCCGCAATCGCCCCGAGCGCAAGAAACTCATCAAAGTCCCCGGCTACGATCAGATTGCAGCTCCCCGCGGCGTCGGGAATCGTCATGACGACTGGGGCGGACTCGAGGTCGTCGTCATCGTCAGTAAGAAACCCGAAGTGCACGCCGTCCTCGCCGGTCAAAGCGAACGTCAGGGAGTTTACAGGAGTATAAGCGTGGTCCCACCGCTCCAGTGGACGTATAAGCACGAGCCCGGCAGGCTCGAGCGCATGAAGCGGATCGGAGACACCACGATCGGCGATGTCATCAGCCAGCTCCCAGAGTGCCGTCAACGATTCAGGGACATCGAGCATGGTCCACCTCGTATCAGAAAAAAGGACAGATACCGCTAACAGTCCCACTGTAGCGCTCCATACTGACGTTCGACACGTTCACCTTCCCGGGAAGACGCGCTTTTAGGCGCACACGGCGGGAGCGGGTGGCCACGTAGACTGCATGACCGTACCTCGCGCATCCCGTTTGCCCTGGTACATCAACGCATCCGCGTATCCGAGCGCGGCATCGAAGCTGGTAGGCGGCTCCACGAACGTCACTACGCCAAACGTCGCGCTTATCCCCCATCGGCCCTCGATCCCGTGCAGGACGTTTGCGGATATCCGTTCAACGGCGATCAGTGACTCCACCTCATCAGAGTCCGGCATCAAGATACCGAACTCATCACCACCGAGACGGGCGACAACATCGGTTTCCCGCGCACTCGACTGGAGGATGGCGGCAAACTGGATCAGGAGACGATCGCCTTCAGAGTGGCCGAACTCGTCGTTTATCTCCTTGAATCGATCGAGATCGGTATAGACCATCGTGAAGGGACGCCCGCTGCGACGGCTCAGTGCGACTACCCGGCGAGAAGATTCTTCAAACACGCGCACGTTGGCGATCCCGGTCAGCAGATCGGTACGGGAAAGCATCCGCTCATGCGACTGCGCCTGGTGCAACTTGAAGATCAGCTCCGCCACGATTATGAAAAAGCCCAGACGCACGCCACTGTTCCACAGCACGACCCAACCAAGCACAGACCCGGGCCCCGCCAGGACCTCCATGAGTCCCCAGACCGCCGCACTGATCACAGACGTGATAGAGCCCCATAGCCGCGGCAGAAACCATGCGGCGATCGATACCGGTATGAGGTAGAACAGCGAGATGCTGATCTCAGACCCGGCGACAAGATCAAGCCCGCCCACGACCACCACGCACGCCGCGACGATGGCAAGCTGAGCTGCCAGCGAAAGGGATGCGAACCATAGTGGCAGAGTTCCGGAAACAAACTCATCTGACGAATCTCGAGTCGTGGTGTTCCGCTCATCGCGTAACAGATTCTCGCTGCTCACCGTATCGCCTATTCCTTCGCTCTCTGCCCGACGAAGGCCACCTGCATCGATACACGCTTCGTGCCACCCGCGACCCACTGCGTTCCCACTTCTGCGAACCCTCGACGAGCATGGAAGCGGTGCGAGGCATCATTGGGAGGCTCGATGTTGATCTCACAGGTGACCAGCGGTTCATCGACCTGCCGGGCGAACCCGAACAAATCGTCATAAAGCGCGGCTCCGAGACCGGCGCGCCGATACTCAGCGGCCACAACGATGCGGTCCACGTAGAGGAAACGCTCGTAGGCGTCCATGAACCAGCGATAATTCACGCTGTCGTAGCCAGCGCCCTCACGGATGGCAATAAGAAACGCGCCGACCGTCCCGTCGACCTCGGCCACCCGGTGAAAGACGGCATGACCGTCCAGCCGTGCCAGTCCCGCCTCATCGAGCGGGCTGGTGGCCGTTACCGCCTCGGAATTCAGCCGCAGAATGGCTTCAAAATCGTCAGCACAGGCAGGTCGGATCAGCATGGGAACCTCGACTCTCAAAAACGTCCGTTACGCCCTGTGACAAGTATGTCAGAAGCCGAGGAACCTACATCGCGGTAAACAGTCGCCAGCCGTAGACTGCGCTCATGCTCAACGCATAGAGGAACACGGCAGAGTACCATTTGCCGCCCAACTTTGGGGTGGGTATGGACGACACGTTCAGACAGGCCAGCACCATCAAGACGACGTAGAGAACGATCGCGAATACCCGTATGCCAAGCACGGGCTGGAGTACGAAGATGAGTACGACGATGATCACGTTGTTATCCAGCGCCAGACCCCGGTACGTAGAACCACCCAGCAATCCAAAGACGTTGAAATAGCCGAGCCGGACAACGGCGGTGAACAGGATGATGATGGCTCCGGGGACAAACCAGAACCCAAAACCTCCCACCGACAGCAGCAGCACAGCAGGCGCGACACCAAAGCTCACCACATCGATCAGGGAGTCGAGGTTGCTGCCAAACGAACGCTGCTGATCCGTGCGGTCCTTCATCGCCCGGGCGACAAGCCCGTCGAACCAGTCAAACGCCACAGCCCAGACAAGTCCGATCATCGCCGCCGGAAACACGCCGAGGATAGCAAAGTAGATTGCCAGGATAGCCGACGCGAGTCCAAGAAGTGAGATAACGTTTGGCGGCTCGACCGCATATGAAAGCATTGAGCTGCGATGCGTGGTCGGTTCTGACATTCTCATCTCACATCCGCCGCGCCCAGGCTCCGAACAAGCGCGGCAACCACCGCCTCATTTTCAGGCATTGTCCGGCTAGCGATGCGCAGATAGCGATCAGCATCCGGCATGGTCTTGCCGCTGCACTCCTTGACATAGATGTTGTCATCCAGGAACAGTTTCTGTGCGATGTCTGGTCCGCTGGGCGCCCCGTCAGGCAGACGGCAGAAGACGAAGTTCGCCTCAGGGCGATACACCGTCAGTCCCGGCACATGCGACAGCCCCTCGTAGAGCATCGTGCGCTCCGCGCGCACCATCTCACAACTCTCGACAAACTCCTGCCGGCAGCCGGGAGCGATGCGCAGAAACGCCTCGGCAAAACCGTTGATGTTCCAGATATGCAGCCCATCACGCACGCGCTGCAGCAGGCTTTCATTGGCAGACACGAGATATCCGATCCGCAGACCGCAGATTCCATACGCCTTGCTCATGCTCTTGATAACCGCCAGCTCGTGGTGCGTCGCCACATCCTTTTCAAGCGATTCAGCGTACGGCGCGTCAGCGAAGTCGATGAAAGACTCGTCGACCACGAGCATACATCCATGGCCTTCAAGCAGGTCTAACAGACGCAGAAGCTCGGTTCTCGGCACGCGCAGCGACGTCGGATTGTTTGGACTCACCACAACAGCACAATCGGCCCCGCACGCGATCGCCTCGGCGGCAAAACGATCAACATCGAGCTCAAGAGACGACGCATCCAGCGCGAACTCGACCACATGTCCCTCTGGTGCGGCATTAGCGTATTCGTTAAACGATGGCACCGGGACGATCAGCTTTCCAGCCACATGGCCTGAAATGATCTTGATCAGCTCGGCGGCGCCGTTGCCCACCGCTACGTGGCTCGCGGGTTGGCCTATGAGCTTGCCCACGAGCTCGGCCACGACTGACTGTGCGACGGGATAGTTGAGCACCAGCTGATGCACGTCGCGGGTGATCAGGTCAAAGAACGACTCTGGAGGATAGTGCAGATTGTAGAGGTATGCATGGTCGACAAAGCCATGACGCCAGTATCCGCCGTGCTCTGATTCAAGCGCCACGTACTCCGCCTGACGATCTTCTTGTGTCCCCCGCACGTATGCCCCGATCATCCAGTGAGCTCGGATCGCGTCAACTCTGAGATGTCTTTGGCTATCGCTGTATACCGCGGAAAGATACGCTCCGCCGCAGCGAGGTCATCGAGCGTGTCGACCTCGTACCACCTGCTCTCATCAAAGAACACAGGGGTCAAAGACAGGCTACCCTCGGCGACCATTTCAGCCAGAACCGCTTCGTAATAATCGCTCGTGCGCTTAGCTTTGATATAACTGTCAAGTCTTTCAGAGATCAGCGCCCATGTGCTGCGAGAAAAGCTGTAGATGTTCACCGTCTTGTAATGCGCGGCGTCAACACGGCTCATTTCGCCAAGGCAAAAGGCACCGATCTTGTCTTTGCCGTTCAGAGTGACGGTGGTCCCGTTCATCCACGGCTGCTGTCGCGAAATAGCCACGCGGTCGGGTTTCAGCATCTCCTTGAGCAATATCTCATCAAACACCAGGTCGCTTTCGATAAGCAGAAATGGCTCATCAACGATCTTACGTGCCAGCCACAGGCTGTAGATGTTGTTGGTCGTGCGATAACAAGAACTAACGACATAGCTGATCTCCATGTCGCCCAGGTGGTCACCGAGGTAGTCTTCTATCAGCTCGGATTCATATCCGACGACCACCACGAGCCGCGTGAACCCGTAGTCCCTCAGCGTGCGGACCAGCCGCTCAAGAATCGGAATTCCGCTCATCCCCACGAGGCACTTTGGTGCAGAATCCGTAAGCGGCGCCAATCTGCTTCCTGAGCCCGCAGCCAACAAAAGCGCAGTCTTTATCCGTTCATCATGTGCGTCGCGAATGTCGTTCATGCTCACTCCTCGATCATCATGGTCGCGGCCGACCGATCGCGCAGCGCCGCCCACCGATAAAACAGGATCAAGGACGGGACGCTTCAGCGAATCGAGCGGATAACTCCTCAATGTGACGCGTGTCTTCGGCCACACAAGGTATGCCGAAGACAACCGAATCCGCAGGTCACGGGGAGGAGTGTGGAGGGGCAACCAGATTCTGGTTGGAGCGCCGCAGATGCAACGCGTATGCTGCAATTATATGCGATACGGTGCCCCGAAGCGAATCAACAACTCCCATACGCCAGCGATAAGGGGTCGAAAAACACGATATCATTGCCGAATATGCAGTCTCACTCACCTCATAACCGCCGGATTCCCGGCTACGACATCCTTCGGATCATCGCGATCCTCGCGGTCGTGTCGATTCACGTCCTCATGCGATATCGAGACTCTGCGGCCGCCACCGATCCGGTCAGCATCGCCGACAGCCTGCTGCACTTTGCGGTACCCGTCTTCTTCTTCGTGACAGGCGCGCTCGTCTGGGGCACGGGCCGCGGCACCGACGGCTATCTGCGGTTCCTCGGTAAAAGAGCGCGTGTCATTCTAATCCCCTACTGCGCATGGTCGGCCGTGTATCTGACGATCTCCGCGCAGGGCAGTGACTGGACACACGTCCTCGTGCGCCTGCCGATACTGCTGCTCACGGGCAAAGCCTGGTATCACCTCTACTTCATTCCTACCCTCTTCTTGTTCTATGCGCTCGGGCCGATTCTCTACCCGCTCGTGCGACGCCGACCCGAAGTCTTGGTCGTGTTGGCTTATGCGGTACGCATCTTCTGCGTATCGGCCGGGACAAAGCTCGTGGGCGCCCTCGGAGGACCGCTCGTGGCGACCCTCGCCACGGTCGTTCTGACCCACTTGTCCGATGTATCGCTCGGAGCATGGTTCGCGGTCCGCCGAGATACCGTCATCCCCTGGCTGACGCGCTTGTGGCCGCTGCTGATCTCTTCAGGCATGGCGCTGCTGGCTGTGCGTCAGCTCTCGCTTCTGCCTGGAACCTGGTATTCGCTCGTATTACGCTTGGTAGTCCCCCTTGGAATGGCTCTCGTGACGCTCGGCCTGGCTGGACTTGCCTTCTGGATACATCCCACCGCGCAGATCCGTCACCGTCTCGCCAGGCTCGGCGAGCTGACCTTTGGCGTTTACCTAATGCATCCGCTGTTCGTTCTCGCCCTGAACGCCTCCACTGCAGCACTCGGCATAGAGCACCTGTGGTCCAACGGATGGTTCACCGTAGCGTCGATCGCCTGTGTGACGCTCGCCTCATTTTCCGTGAGCCTCGTGCTAGACCTCAGCCCGCGCACATCGTGGCTGGTAGGCGGACGCAGACACCGGCAGACACCGGCGCCGGCTCCAGGACAGGTCGTTTCACGGTAGCTGGCGACCTGAACGCACGCGTGTCCTTCTCGGCAGGGCTCTCACGGGGAACAAACCAGTGAGACACCGAGTTCGAGGAGGCAACGATGCCGCGCGCGATCTGGAAAGGCGCCATCTCGTTTGGCCTGGTCACCATCCCCGTCGATCTTATGACCGCCGAGAGCAGGGCCGCCGGGATCGAGTTCCACATGCTCGACAAGAACTCGATGTCGCGTGTCAGGCAAAAGAACGTCGCGCAGGCCACCGGTGAAGAGGTGGCGTGGGACGACATCGTCAAAGGCTACGAGTATTCCAGCGGCAACTACATCGTGCTGGAGCCCGAAGAGCTTGAAGCCGTCAGCCCAAAGGCCGCCCACACGATCGATATCGTCGCCGTCGTCTGCAAAGACTGCATCGACCCGGCGTACTTCATCAAGCCGTACTACGTCGTCCCGCAGGCTATCGGTCGCAAGCCCTACGCGCTCTTGCGGGAGGTGCTCAAGCGCAACGACCAGATCGCCATCGCGCATGTCGTCATCAGGACGCGTCAGTACCTGGCGGCGCTGTTTCCTCGCGGTGACGCGCTGGTGCTCGACCTGCTGCGCTATGCGACCGAGCTCAAGATCACCGACGACCTCGATCTGCCGGAAAGCGATCTGACGGCGCTGGGCGTTAGCGACAGAGAGTTCGAGCTCGCCGAACAGCTCGTCGGCCAGCTCGTGGAGAAGAACTGGGACCCGGGAGAGTACACCGACACCTACCGCAACCAGTTGCTGGAGCTGATCAAGAAACGAGTCGAACAAGGCGACCGCATAGTCGAGCAGCCGGCTGCTGCCGAGAGCACCACGGGCGGCACGGTGGTCGACATCATGGAGCTGCTCAGGCGCAGCGTCGAGGCTGCCAAGACGCAGCGCAAAGACAGTCCCCCGGCGCAGGAGTCCACGCACAGACGGAGGCCAGCCTAGATGTCGCTGCAACGCTACCACGACAAACGCGACTTCGAGACGACGCCCGAGCCCCCCGGCACAGACGCGTCACCACAAGGTCGGCCCATCTACGTCATCCAGAAGCATGCGGCCTCGCGGCTACACTGGGACTTCCGCATTCAGCTCGGTGATGTGCTTCTCTCGTGGGCCGTCCCCAAAGGCCCAAGCTATGACACTGCCGAGAAGCGACTGGCAGTGCGTGTGGAGGACCACCCCGTCGAATACGCCAGCTTTGAAGGCGCGATCCCGCAGGGTGAGTACGGCGGCGGCACCGTCATGCTGTGGGATCGGGGCTGGTGGGAGCCTTTTGAGACCGACGCCGGTGAGCAGCTCGCCGACGGCGTCCTCAAGATGGTGCTGCACGGTCAGCGTCTCCAGGGACGCTGGGTGCTTGTCCGCACGCACGGGTACGGCGGCAAGACCGACAGCTGGCTGCTCATCAAAGAGCACGACGGCGGCGAGCGCCCCCATACGCAATTCGATGCGATTGCCGAGTGGAGGACCAGCGTCACCACCGGCCGCACGATGGAGCAGATCGCAGCCGGCGACGCGGAGCCTTCCAGCGCACCGGGAGCCAGACGTGCGCCCATGCCGGCGCAGCAGGCGGTCGAACTCGCCACGCTCACAGACAACCCTCCTACCGGCGAGCAATGGCTACATGAAGTGAAATACGACGGATACCGCATGCTGGCGTTTTGCGAGAAGGGCGTCGTTAGACTCGTCAGCCGCAACGGCAACGACTGGACGTCCCGCTTTGAACCTGTGGCAGCCGAGCTGCGTGAAGCGATCGGCGAACACGACGCGCTTCTCGACGGCGAGCTGGTCGCACTGCGCCCGGACGGCACGAGCAGCTTCCAACTGCTGCGCGATGCCATCGGCGGCACACCCGACGCGCAGCTTCACTTCTACGCATTCGACCTCCTCCATCTGGACGGCTGGGACCTGCGCGACGTCGATCTTGCCGGGCGCAAACATCTACTCGACGAGCTTCTCGGCAGCGAGGAAACCGGACGCATCCATGCCACCGGCTACATCCTCGGCGACGGCGAGCTCGTCTACACGCAGGCGTGCCAGCGCTCGCTGGAGGGCGTCGTCTCCAAGCGGATCGCCTCGACCTACCGGGAAGGCCGCCATCTCGACTGGCGCAAGTCCAAGTGCCTGCTGCGTCAGGAGTTCATCGTCGTGGGCTATACGAGCCCCGGTGGATCACGGACCGGGTTTGGTGCGCTGCTGCTCGGCGTCCATAACGGTGATGGACTGGTACTTGCCGGACGGGTGGGAACGGGGTTTTCCGAGGCGTCGCTAGCAGACCTGAGCTCCCGCTTGAGTCCGCTAACGCGCTCCACGCCGGCGGTCATCGATCCGCCCACAGGCGCCTCGGCACGAGACATACACTGGGTGCAGCCCCAGCTGGTCGTCGAGGTCTCATTCGCGGAGTGGACGAGATCGGGCAAGCTGCGCCACCCGTCGTTTCAGGGTCTACGTGAAGACAAATCCCCCGACGATGTCGTGGCCGAGCGCCCCGTGCCAGTGCCTGCGCCCACGCATGAGTCCGCAGCCGCGGTGATGACGCGAGCCCGCGTCGCGGGCGTGGAGATCACCAATCCCGACAGGGTCTTGTGGCCTGAGGCCGGCGTCACCAAGCTCGAAGTCGCGCACTACTACGAGTCGGTGGCCGAGTTGATGTTGCCGCACGTGCGGCAACGCCCGCTTTCCCTGGTGCGCTGTCCTTCAGGAGTGGATAACGGATGCTTCTACCAAAAGCACGTCACCGACTTCCCCGCTCCGGTCGCCACGGTCGATGTCTACGAACCTGGCAAAAAGCAGATCACGCCCTACGCGCGCATCACCGGCCTTGCCAGCCTCATCGGGCTTGTCCAGATGGGTGTGACCGAGATTCATCCGTGGGGCTCACGCGCCGACGACCCCGACAGACCAGACACGCTGATCTTCGATCTCGATCCCGATACCTCGCTACCGTTCTCCCAGGTAGCAGCCACCGCGCTGCTGCTGCGCAGCGAGCTATCGCGGCTGGGCCTGCAGTCATGGCTCAAAGGAACCGGCGGCAAAGGACTGCACGTCGTGGTGCCGCTGATGCGGACGAGCACGTGGGATG
>Ga0123339_10002609_pt1 | contig 12162 bp, 22 predicted proteins | sample lystaG_FD_89956 | JGI IMG/M metagenome (GOLD analysis project Ga0123339, IMG submission 89956) | Glacier valley bacterial and archeal communities from Borup Fiord, Nunavut, Canada, to study Microbial Dark Matter (Phase II) -... | ecosystem: Environmental > Aquatic > Freshwater > Ice > Glacier ... | reverse complement strand
TAAAGCCGGGCGGGGGAGCCAAGATGGCACGCTCGGCCGGAGCATCGGTTCGACTCGTCGCCAAGGATGGCCCGTACGCGCAGCTTCGCTTGCCGTCCGGTGAGATCCGCAACGTCGACGCTCGTTGCCGTGCAACTATCGGCGAGGTCGGCAACGCGGAGCAGTCGAACATCAACTGGGGCAAGGCCGGCCGCATGCGCTGGAAAGGCGTTCGCCCGACGGTCCGTGGTGTCGCGATGAACCCGGTCGATCACCCGCACGGTGGTGGAGAGGGCAAGACCTCCGGTGGACGTCACCCGGTCAGCCCGTGGGGTCAAAAAGAAGGCCGCACCCGCCATATCAACAAAGAGAGCGACAAGCTCATCGTTCGCCGCCGCAATGTCGGCAAGAAGCGCAAGTAGGAGTTGTAGAGGATGCCACGCAGTCTCAAAAAAGGCCCCTTCGTCGACGACCACCTGTTCCGTAAGGTGGCTAAGGCGAACGAAGCCAGTAGCAAGAGCGTTATCAAGACCTGGTCACGTCGCTCGATGATCATCCCCTCGTTCCTCGGTCACACGATCGCAGTGCACGATGGCCGCAAGCACATCCCGGTGTTCATCACCGAGACGATGGTTGGGCACAAGCTCGGAGAGTTTGCTCCCACCCGCACCTTCCGTGGACACGAGAAGGACGACAAGAAGGGTCGTCGCCGCTAGCGCGGCGACGGAAAGGTAGAGAGAAATGGTTGAATCCATCGCTCGCGTGAAGCATATTCGCGTCACCGCTACGAAGGCTCGTCGTGTCGTCAACATGATTCGTGGCAAGCAGGCCTCAGAGGCTCTCGCAATCCTCAAATTCGCTCCACAGGGTGCAAGCACACCCGTCTACAAGCTCGTCGAGTCGGCAATCGCCAACGCTCGGGTCAAGGCGGACGCAGCCAACAGCTACCTGGATGTCGAGGACCTGTTCGTGTCGTCGGCATTCGTCGACGAGGGAACGACCCTGAAGCGGTTCCAGCCTCGCGCTCAGGGACGCGCCTTCCAAATCCTGAAGCGCACCAGCCACATCACGATCGTGCTGGCAACGCCAGACGAGAAGGACAGTGCGGCTGTGACCGCACAGCGTTCATCAACTGCGAAGGCAGGGAAGAAGTAATGGGACAGAAAGTAAACCCCTACGGGTTCCGCCTGGGGATCACCACCGACCACGTGTCGCGTTGGTTCTCAGACAGCACGAAGGTCGGACAGCGCTACAGCGACTTCGTCGCCGAAGACATCAAGATCCGCAACCTGCTCAAGACGTCGCTTGATCGAGCCGGCGTTGCTCGCATTGAGATCGAGCGCACCCGCGACCGCGTTCGCGTCGACATCCACACCGCCCGTCCGGGCATTGTGATCGGTCGTCGTGGTGCCGAAGCCGAGCGGATTCGCACGGACCTCGAAGAGCTGTCGGGCAAGCAGATCCAGCTCAACATTCTCGAGGTCAAGAACCCCGAGGCCGAAGCTCAGCTCGTGGCACAGGGGATCGCGGAGCAGCTCAGTGCTCGCGTCGCATTCCGTCGTGCGATGCGCAAGGGACTTCAGGGTGCCCAGCGCACACCGACGGTCAAGGGTGTTCGAATCCAAGTGTCTGGTCGCCTCGGCGGCGCAGAGATGAGCCGCTCCGAGTTCTATCGTGAGGGCCGGGTTCCGCTGCACACACTGCGCGCGAACATCGACTACGGCTTCTACGAGGCCAAGACCACCTTCGGCCGCATTGGCGTGAAGGTCTGGATTTACAAGGGCGACATCACCAATAAGGAGCTCGCTCGCGAGCAGGCCAACGCCAAGTCCACACGGCCAGAGCGCCGGGACGACCGACGGGATGACCGCCGCGACAGTGGACCGCGTCGTGGGGCTCCGGCAGCCGCGGCCGCTCCGAAGGCAGATGCTGCTCCAGCAGCAGCAGCAGTAGCAGTGGAGGGTTAGAAATATGTTGATTCCCCGCAAGGTGAAGCACCGCAAGCAGCACCACCCCGGCCGTAGCGGTCAGGCGACTGGAGGTACGACGGTGACGTTCGGCGAGTACGGCATCCAGGCGATCACTCCGGCCTATGTGACGAACCGGCAGATTGAAGCCGCGCGAATCGCGATGACCCGTCATATCAAGCGCGGTGGGAAGGTGTGGATTAACATCTACCCCGACCGCCCACTCACGAAAAAGCCTGCCGAAACCCGCATGGGTTCCGGTAAGGGTTCACCCGAGTGGTGGATCGCCAACGTCAAGCCCGGTCGGGTTCTTTTCGAGCTCGGCGGCGTCGACGAGACGGTCGCACGCGAGGCGCTCACCCGCGCCATCCACAAACTGCCGCTCAAGGCACGCATCATCAAGCGCGAGGAGGGTGACGCATAATGGCGATCGGTTCCACAGAGCTCGCCCCAGTCGAGCTCGACACATTCGAAGACGAGAGACTCGTCGACGAGCTGAAAAAAGCCAAGGAAGAGCTGTTCAACCTGCGCTTCCAGTCGGCCACTGGCCAGCTGGATAGCCACGGTCGTCTCCGCGCTGTCAAGCGCGACATTGCTCGCATCTACACGGTGATCCGTGAGCGCGAGCTGGGCATCCGTGCAACTCCCGTGGCGGTCGAAGCAGCCCCGAAGACTGCCGGGAAAAAGACCAAGAAGACAGTGGATGCCGCTCCAGCGGCCGCCGAGTCGGCTGCTGATGACGCGGACGTCGAATCCGCTGAAGGGAAGAAGTAATGGCTACCGAGACCAAGAGCACCGAGACGCACGAGACAGCTGCCGACCGTGGTAACCGCAAGACTCGTCGTGGTTATGTCACGAGCGACAAGATGGATAAGACCATCGTCGTTGAGGTTGAGGACCGCGTAAAGCATCCCCTCTACGGCAAGGTCATCCGCCGAACCTCTAAGGTCAAGGTCCACGACGAGGCCAATGCGGCCGGAATCGGTGACCTCGTCCTCATCAGCGAGACCCGTCCGCTCAGTGCCACCAAGCACTGGCGCCTGGTCGAGATCCTCGAGAAGGCCAAGTAGGCCTCGCGCCTACTTCGGATAGGGACACGTAAATGCTTCAGCAGGAATCCAGACTCAAGGTCGCCGACAATACCGGTGCGAAGGAGTTGCTTACGATTCGCGTTCTCGGTGGCTCCGGTCGTCGTTACGCTGGCCTCGGCGACGTCATCGTCGCAACGGTCAAGGATGCGATCCCCGGCGGCAACGTCAAAAAGGGCGATGTCGTCAGGGCGGTCATCGTACGCACCAAGAAAGAGACCCGTCGCCCCGACGGCTCCTACATCAAGTTCGACGAGAACGCCGCTGTCATCCTCAAGGCCGACGGCGATCCTCGTGGCACTCGAATCTTCGGACCGGTCGGTCGCGAACTTCGCGACAAGAAGTTCATGAAGATCATCTCGCTGGCACCGGAGGTCTTGTAACCATGGCGAACATCAAAAAGGGCGATATTGTCCAGCTCATCAGCGGTCGCAGCCAGGCTCGCGGCGGTGACCGTGGCAAGCAGGGTCGTGTGATCGAGGTGCTCGTAGAACGAAACCGCGTGGTCGTCGAGGGTCTCAACTACATCACCAAGCACGTTCGCGTCGGCCAGAGCGACCGGGGCACCAAGACCGGTGGCATCGAGACGCGTGAAGCTCCGATCCATGTATCTAACGTGCAGCTGGTCAACCCCGACACCAAGCAGCCGGCTCGCGTGGGCTTCATGGTAGAGACGAACGAATCTGGCAAGACAACGCGCACCCGTTTCTTCAAAGAGTCGCGTCGGATTCCCGTGAAAAAGGCTCCAGCCAAGAAGAGCGATAGCGCGAAGGCCGACACCGCCGCTGTTTCCGAGGCTGCCGCTGTTTCCGAGGATGCTGCGATTTCCGAGGATGCTGTCGCAACCGAGGATGCTGACGCGACTGTTGCGGCTCCCCCGGCGAAAGCCGCTTCCAAGGCGAAGGCCGCCCCCAAGACCACCAAGGCAACTGAGAAGGACGCCGACTAATGACTGACACTGCAACTGCCGTGCCGGCTGTCAAAGTGCAGCCGCGCCTGAAGCAGAAGTATCGCACTGAGATTTCTCCGCAGCTGGCGAAGGACTTCGGATTCACAAACGTGCACCAGGTGCCCGGTCTGGTGAAGATCGTGGTCAACACCGGTGTCGGTGAGGCTGCCCGTGACGGCAAGATCATCGACGGGGCCGTCAAGGATCTCACCGCGATCACCGGTCAGAAACCGCAGGTCACCGCCGCTCGCAAGTCCATCGCGCAGTTCAAGCTCCGCGAGGGACAGCCGATCGGCGCCCATGTCACCCTCCGCGGTGACCGGGCCTGGGAATTCCTCGATCGTCTGCTCTCGCTCGCTCTTCCCCGTATCCGCGACTTCCGAGGCCTGTCGGACAAGCAGTTCGACGGTCACGGTAATTACACCTTCGGGCTCACGGAGCAGTCGATGTTCCACGAGATAGACCAGGACCGCATCGATCGGGTGCGCGGCTTCGACATCACCGTCGTGACCACCGCGAGGAATGATGACGAGGGGCGGGCGTTACTCAAGGCACTCGGCTTTCCGTTCCGCAACGCAGAGAACACCCCCCAGTAACGAACATCCCTAGTAACACTGACGCAGTACCGATCACCCAGGTCGCCAGTTCCGTAAGAGCTGTCGAAACCGGGTGAGGAAGGCACCACCATCATGACAATGACAGATCCGGTCGCAGACCTGCTGACCAGACTGCGCAACGCAAATTCGGCTTATCACGAGACCGTGTCAATGCCGAACAGCAAGCTCAAGTCACACATCGCCGAGATCCTCAAGACTGAGGGTTACATCGGTGGCTGGAAGGTCGAAGACGCGCGCGTCGGTCAGACCCTGACGCTCGACCTCAAGTACGGCCCCAACCGTGAACGATCGATCGCGGGAATCAAACGAGTCTCAAAGCCGGGCTTGCGCGTGTACGCGAAGTCGACCGAGATTCCTCGTGTTCTTGGTGGCCTCGGCGTGGCCATCCTCTCAACTTCCTCTGGTCTCCTTACGGATCGTCAGGCCTCAAAGAAAGGCGTGGGTGGGGAAGTCCTCGCCTACGTGTACTAGGCACTCATGTCACGTATTGGACGCCTTCCCATTGAGATCCCGGCCGGGGTCGATGTCACGGTGACCGGCTCTGCCGTCACCGTCAAGGGCCCGAAGGGCGAGCTCGTGCTCACCGTCGCCAGCCCGATTGAGGTCAAGGTCGAGGATGGCCAGCTCTTGGTTACCCGACCGGACGACGAGCGCGAATCGCGTTCGCTCCACGGCCTCACCCGTACCCTGATCGCCAACCAGATCATCGGCGTCACGACCGGCTACTCCAAGGGCCTCGAGATTGTCGGTACCGGTTACCGTGTGCAGGCCAAGGGCAGCTCCCTGGAGTTCGCCCTCGGCTTCTCGCACTCGATCACGGTCGAGCCCCCGGTGGGCATCTCCTTTGCCGTTGAAGGCAACAACAAGCTGACGGTGCACGGCATCGATAAGCAGGCCGTCGGAGAAGTCGCCGCCAACATTCGTAAGTTGCGCAAGCCGGAGCCCTATAAGGGCAAGGGTGTTCGCTACGCAGGCGAGGTAGTCCGCCGCAAGGCCGGAAAGAGTGGTAAGTGATCATGGCTCTCGGAATTAGAGGTAAGAGCAAGTCGGCCGCAAAAGGCCGCAGGCACGCTCGTCTTCGTAAGAAGATCGTCGGTACTCCAGCGCGACCGCGTCTCGTGGTCACCCGTTCGGCCCGCCACGTCTTCGTGCAGGTCGTCGATGACAGCAAGGGCTTCACCCTCGCGTCGGCATCGACCCTGGAGGCCGACATGCGCGTCTTCGACGGCGACAAGACCGCCAAGGCTCGCAAAGTCGGCGAACTCGTCGCCGAGCGCGCGAAAGCTGCCGGCGTTGAAGCAGTCGTATTCGACCGCGGTGGAAGCAAATATGCGGGGCGCGTCGCTGCCATCGCCGAAGGCGCCCGCGAAGGGGGACTCGACCTGTGAGCACTGTGCCAGAAAGCGCGTCTAAAGGCGCCGACATTAACACCAGCAAGGAGACACCTGTGGCAACCGAAGCCGAACCGACCGTCACGGTCGTGGAGACTGCGGCCGCAACCGAGCCTGCCGCCAATGAGCCTCGTGAGGCCCGTCGCGGTGGACGCGAGCGCAACCCCAACCAGCAGCGCGGGAGCCGCGACTCTGAAAAGAGCCAGTTTCTCGAGCGCGTCGTTACCATCAACCGCGTATCCAAGGTCGTCAAGGGCGGGCGTCGCTTCAGCTTCACCGCCCTCGTCGTCGTCGGCGACGGCAACGGGCTGGTCGGCGTCGGTTACGGCAAGGCCCGCGAGGTGCCGACCGCGATTTCGAAGGGCGTCGAGGAGGCGAAGAAGAACTTCTTCCGCGTTCCCCGCGTCGGCGTCACCATTCCGCATCCTGTGCAGGGTGAGGCCGCTGCCGGCGTAGTGCTCCTTCGTCCGGCATCCGCCGGTACCGGAGTAATCGCCGGTGGACCGGTCCGCGCCGTACTGGAATGTGCGGGTATCCATGACGTACTGAGCAAGTCGCTCGGTTCGTCCAACACGATCAATATTGTGCACGCCACCGTCGCTGCTCTCAAGCAGCTCGAGGATCCAAGTGCGGTCGCCGCACGTCGCGGGCTTGCGCTCGAGGACGTAGCACCTGCACGCCTGCTGCGTGCCCAGGCCGACGCGAAGGCAGGTGTCTGATGGCTCCGCGCCTGAAGGTGACCCAGATCAAATCCAAAATTAGTGAGAAGCAAAACCAGCGCGACACCCTGCGGAGCCTCGGGCTTCACCGCATCGGCGACGTCGTGGTACGCGAGGACAACTCGCAAAACCGCGGTTACGTTCGCACCGTCGCTCACCTGGTCAAGGTCGAGGAGATTGACTAATGGCTGAAGAAACGAAGGTCGACAAGGCCCCCGCCGCAGCCCCAAAAAAGGCCAGTGCAGCGAAGTCCCCCGCGGCAAAGGCGACTGCGACCACGGTTGCTCCGGGAAAGAAGGCGTCGGAGAACATCTCCGAGGCGCGCCCGCAGGTGTTGAAGATGCATCATCTGCGACCGGCTCCCGGGGCAAAGAAAGATCGCACTCGCGTCGGACGCGGTGAAGGATCCAAGGGTAAGACCGCAGGCCGCGGTACCAAGGGCACCAAGGCTCGTTACCAGGTGCGGGTCGGGCTCGAGGGGGGAAACCTGAACAGCATCATGCGTACCCCGAAGCTGCGTGGATTCAGAAATCCGTTCCGCGTCGAGTATCAGGTCGTCAACCTCGAGAAGCTTGCCGAGCTCTACCCAGCCGGGGGGGACGTCACTATCGTTGATCTCGTTGCCAAGGGTGCCGTGCGCAAGAACGAAAAGGTCAAGGTTCTCGGCGACGGTGACATCGCGGTTAAGCTGAACGTCGCAGTTGACAAGGTCTCTGGCTCCGCTGAGCAGAAGATCGTTGCAGCGGGCGGTTCAGTAAACGCAGTAGCGTAAAGGTCGACCCGGGTGTAGTCCGCCCGAACGACTTTGCAGAGTCGCTCAGGTGGCCCGAAAGGGCCACCTGCTTTGCCCGAATGTTTTCACCAGGAGGTCTCGTTGTTCAGAGCCGTTGCGCGGATCTTCCGCACCCCCGATCTCCGAAAGAAGATCGGTTTTACGCTTGCCCTGATTGCGCTGTTCCGACTGGGGTCGTTCATCCCTGCGCCCTTCGTGAACTTCGGTAACGTTCAGACCTGTCTGGCCGCAAACTCCCGCACGTCGGGGCTCTATGAACTTGTCAACCTGTTCAGCGGTGGCGCATTACTCCAGCTGTCGATATTCGCGCTCGGCATCATGCCGTACATCACCGCGTCGATCATCGTGCAGCTGCTTCGCGTGGTCATCCCACACTTCGACACTCTCTACAAAGAGGGTCAGTCCGGCCAGGCTCGCCTGACCCAGTACACCCGCTACCTCACCATCGCTCTCGGTGTGCTGCAGTCAACCACCCTCATTACCGTGGCGCGCAGTGGAGCGCTCTTCCCGACCTCCACGGGCACCCCTGAGTGCTCAGCGCTCATCACGAATTCGGCGTGGTACGCCATCCTGCTCATGGTCATCACGATGACCGCCGGCACCGGTCTGATCATGTGGATGGGTGAGCTCATCACTGAGCGCGGTATCGGCAACGGAATGTCGATTCTCATCTTCACCTCCATCGCCGCTCGCTTTCCCGGCTCGCTTTGGGCGATCAACCAGAGCAAGGGCTTCGAGACGTTCCTGCTCGTCATCCTCATGGGGATCGTGATCATGGGGCTCGTGGTTTACGTGGAGCAGTCGCAGCGACGCATCCCGGTCCAGTACGCAAAGCGGATGGTCGGTCGGCGTACCTATGGCGGCAACAACACCTACATCCCGATCAAGGTGAACATGGCCGGCGTGGTGCCCGTCATCTTCGCGTCATCCCTGCTGTATCTGCCAGCGCTGATTGCTCAGTTCAACCAGCCGGCGCCGGGTAAGGCTCCGGCCCCGTGGGTCACCTGGATCACCGACAACCTGCGTACCGGCGACAACCCGCTTTACATGGTGTTGTACTTTGCCCTCATCGTCGGCTTCACCTACTTTTATGTCGCCATCACCTTCAATCCCGAGGAGGTCGCCGACAACATGAAGAAGTACGGGGGCTTCATCCCCGGTATCCGGGCTGGTCGGCCAACCGCCGAATATCTCGACTATGTGTTGACTCGGGTGACTCTTCCCGGATCGATTTACCTCGGTCTGATCGCCCTTGTTCCTCTCATCGCCCTCGGCCTGTTCGGCGCTAATCAAAACTTCCCCTTCGGTGGCGCAAGCATCCTCATCATCGTCGGGGTCGGACTCGAGACGGTGAAGCAGATTGATTCGCAACTTCAACAGCGCCACTACGAGGGCCTGCTCCGTTGACTCGGCTGCTGATCGTCGGTCCGCCCGGGGCCGGCAAAGGCACGCAGTCGTCTCGCCTAATCGAAACGTTTGCGATCCCCGCGATCGCGACCGGGGATATCTTTCGTAAGAACATTCAGGATGAGACCCAGCTCGGTGTTGAAGTGAAGGCGATCGTCGATGCGGGCGATTATGTGCCCGATTCGCTCACCAACGCTCTGGTGAAGAGTCGGCTGGAAGAAGAGGATGCTGCCGACGGATTTCTGCTCGACGGGTATCCGCGTACTCTCGAGCAGGTGTCGTTTCTTGACCGGTTTTTGTCGGCGAAGAGCCAGTCACTCGACGCGGTGATCCAGCTCGTCGCTGACCAGGACGAGGTGGTTGCCCGGCTGCGCAAGCGGGCGATCGCACAGGGACGCACGGACGACACCGAGGAAGCGATTCGGCACCGCCAGCAGGTGTACTCCCGCGAGACCACACCGCTGATTTCCGTCTACGGGGATCGCGGCTTGCTCATCGAAGTCGATGGCCTCGGTGAGATCGGCGACGTGAGTTCTCGGATCTCCAACGCGCTGAGCTCCCGCGGAATCGCGCCCGCAGCGAAGTGATCTCTCGAAAAAATATTTACAAGTCCCCGGCGGACCTGCGGCTGATGATCGCGCCTGGGCTGGCGACAGCGGCCTCCCTCGATGCGGTGAGATCGGCTATTCGTGTGGGGATCACCACGGTCGAGCTCGATGCGATTGCTGAGGCGGCGATTCGCGAACTCGATGGAGTGCCGAACTTCATGAAGGAGCCGGGCTATCGGCATACGATTTGCAGCTCGGTGAATGACGACGTGGTGCATGGTGTTCCGGGCTCGCGAGCGCTGGAACCCGGCGATATCGTGTCGATCGATAGTGGCGCCGAACTCGGCGGCTGGAACGGGGATGCGGCGATCACGGTGGTCGTACCTGATCCGACTCGCCCTGCTCTGGTCGCCGAACGGCAGAAGCTTTCGGACGTCACAGAGCAATCCCTGTGGCGCGGTATCGCCGCTCTTGCCACCGCCACTCACCTCAACCACATCGGAGGGGTGATCGGGGACTACATCGATTCGCAGGGCCAATACGGAATTCTCGAGGACTATGTGGGGCACGGCATCGGTCGCTCTATGCACGAGGAGCCACCCGTCTTCAACTACCGGGTGCGCGAACGGGGCCCACGGGTCAGGCCAGGGCTGGTCGTAGCGATAGAGCCCATGGTGACGCTCGGCGGCATCGACACGTTTACGCGGGAAGATGAGTGGACGGTCGCCACCCGTGACGGTGCGATGGCTGCTCACTGGGAGCATTCTGTCGCGGTTCATGCTGACGGCATCTGGGTGCTGACGGCTAGAGATGGCGGCGCAGCGGGCCTTGAGCATCTCGGTGTAGTGCCCGTGCCCATTGCATAGCTGCTCTCGTGCGTGCCAAGCGGTGGCGAAGTATAAACATAAGTTGGCAAAACGCCCGGGATTGGCATAAGATCTTCCCTTGGTGTCTGCTGGCGGTCTAACCACGCCCAGATCATCGCAATCCAACCGCACGACCAGCAATCAATACTTTTAGCGACGAAGAGGCTATGGCCAAAAAAGACGGTGTCATCGAAATCGAGGGTGCAGTAGTTGAAGCTCTACCCAACGCAATGTTCCGCGTTGAGCTGACTAACGGCCACAGAGTACTCGCCCATATTTCGGGAAAGATGCGTCAGCACTACATCCGTATCCTCCCTGAGGACCGCGTGATTGTGGAGCTGAGCCCATACGACCTGACCCGCGGCCGGATCGTCTACCGCTACAAGTAGCGTCAATCCGACGCGCGACAGCTGGAAAGTAACGGCTGATCCGAGCACTCGACACATTCGATCAACGGACCAGTACGAAGACAGCGAAAGAAGAAACAAAATGAAGGTCGCCCCCAGCGTCAAGCCCATGTGCGAGCACTGCCGCGTCATCCGCCGCAATGGCAACGTGATGGTCATCTGCAAGAACAACCCTCGCCACAAACAGCGCCAGGGCTGAGAGTAACTGTTCCACATAGCAGCACCAGATCCGGGCCGGTTCGATTCGAACGGGGCCGGGGACACCAGTGGTCGGAGGCCACTGCACCGGTGCTGCTACAGACCTCCACTCACAACCAGGAGAAGCCACAATGGCTCGTCTAGCAGGAGTCGACATCCCGCGCGATAAGCGCGTCGAGGTCGCATTGACCTACATCTACGGAGTTGGCCGCACGAGGGCTCTCAAGACCCTTGCCGACACCGAAATCAGCGGGGAGATCCGCGTCAAGGATCTGACCGATGACCAGCTCATCGCACTTCGCGACTATGTCGAAGGAAACTTCAAGGTGGAGGGTGACCTTCGTCGTGAGGTCGCCGCGGACATCCGTCGCAAGGTCGAGATCGGAAGCTATCAGGGCATCCGTCACCGTCGTGGACTCCCGGTCCACGGACAGCGCACCAAGACCAACGCTCGCACCCGCAAGGGCCCGAAGCGCACCGTCGCCGGCAAGAAGAAGGCCCGATAGCGAGTTCCCCTCGCATCGCCATATAGGTTTTAGGAGAACACAATGGCAGCACCAAAATCGGCCGCTCGTAAGCCGCGTCGTAAAGAGAAGAAGAACATCGCTGTGGGTCAGGCCCACATCAAATCAACCTTCAACAACACCATCGTCACCATCACCGACCCGACCGGGGCAGTGCTGAGTTGGGCTTCGTCCGGCACGGTCGGCTTCAAAGGCTCGCGTAAGTCGACGCCGTTCGCCGCCCAGCTCTCGGCCGAGTCCGCCGCACGCCAGGCGCAAGAGCACGGTGTCAAGAAGGTTGATGTCTTCGTCAAGGGACCGGGCTCCGGCCGCGAGACCGCTATCCGTTCCCTTCAGGCTGCCGGTCTCGAGGTCGGTTCGATCAACGACGTCACCCCGCAGGCGCACAACGGATGCCGCCCGCCAAAGCGTCGTCGCGTCTAACCACTGTTTCATCGGCGATCGAGTCCGTCGAGACCGTCCCACGACGGATCTCGACAGGCTCGATTACCGGGGTCTCGGGACGGTCGAAGACGGCCAGCTCGGCAATAGGGGCCACCAGCACACGATTTTCGAATACAACTCAATAGACCGACGGGTCAGCCACCCCGCCGAACGCACAAGTGTCAAATAGTGGACACTTCGCCGAAAGGAATCATCAGTGCTTATTGCACAGCGTCCAACTCTTACCGAAGAGAACATCTCCGAGTTCCGTTCGCGGTTCATCATC
>Ga0123339_10002601_pt1 | contig 12184 bp, 9 predicted proteins | sample lystaG_FD_89956 | JGI IMG/M metagenome (GOLD analysis project Ga0123339, IMG submission 89956) | Glacier valley bacterial and archeal communities from Borup Fiord, Nunavut, Canada, to study Microbial Dark Matter (Phase II) -... | ecosystem: Environmental > Aquatic > Freshwater > Ice > Glacier ... | reverse complement strand
TGGCAGGACATCGGCGAAGTTGGCGTTGGTGGCCGTCGATGGCCCGGCGTTGCTGATCACGAAGCTGAACGTGGTGGTCGCCCCGCTGGCCACTGTGCTGGTGTTGGACAGCTTGGCAACTGCCAGGTTGACCGTTGGGGTGACCGAGATAGCCGCCGTAGCAGTAAAGGAATTAGTACCGACGGATGTCGTCAATGAACCTGCGGGGATAGTGTTTGTCAGCGTGCCGCCTACAGCGCTCGTGACGACGACCGTGATGGTGCACGTAGAGGCCTGGGGAATGAGGGTGCCGGAAGGCAGCGATAGCGAACCAGCACCAGGCGCTGCGGAAGCAACTCCAGCGCTACAACCAGTAGTAGTCACCACGGGTACCGCAGCATTAACCAATCCCGTAGGATAGTTGTCTGCGAAAGGAGCAGACAAGGTGGCCGACACCAAAGCGTGGGTGTTGGAAATAGTGATCGTCAACAAAGTCGTCCCGCCAGCATTTATAGCGCTAAGGGAGAAACTTTTTGAAACAGTTGGCCTAGAGAGCGAGACCGTATCTATATCTGCTGCGGTGCATGTTCCTGCCACGCAAGATACCGATGAGTTGGTGTTGGTGACGCTGGCCGGTGGCGAGATAACCGCCGTGTTAGTTACTTGGGTCTGAGCTTGGGCTAAGGACACACACAAAAACAAAAAACAGGCGAACGCAAGAAAGCCAGCCGACCGCCAGCGCCGATTAAAAAATCGCAGCAAAAAAGTAAAAGAGCAAAAAGCTCTCAAAAAATCCAAAAAAAACCTTTAAAACACGCCTTAACCTCACCACGACTTCAGTTGAAATGAGTTTACCGGGGACAGGCAGAAACCGTAACAAACCATTTCGCCTAAAAATCATGAAAACAGGATTTGTGCGTAAAAATTCACATTTATCCAACAATTTGTCAATTTCGCGTCATATTTTCGGATAGGTAACTTCCGCAAATGCATGATTTATATGTTTATTTTAAAAGATTAGACCAAAAAGACAAAAGCCTGAAAAGGCTCTGAAGTAGTGTTTTTTTATAATTAATTACCCCAAAAGCCGACTCTTAGAAATAGCACTATTAAATTAATTGGACACTCAGGCCACCGCAGCAACACTTCAATAAAGCGTGCAAGAAATCTGGAAGGATTCCATTTCTGACTGTCAAAATCAGAAAAAAAACAAAGCCGTCCGCCAAAAAACGTCTCGTTACATCAACAAAAAAGGAGGCGGATAGGATCGTGAAGCGGCGATGGGGTTTGGCGTGATCTGCGTCGATTGGGCGCACACGCATTTCGAGTCATGCAAAAAGGATAAAGCCCCGAATACTATTAAAGCATCGGGGCGATAAAAAAATACTCGAAAAGATGGTGGCCTGGGGCGGAATCGAACCACCGACACAAGGATTTTCAATCCTCTGCTCTACCGACTGAGCTACCGGGCCAAGCCTTCAATTATATAACAGTCAGATAGGGTTTCAAGCGCCACGCTTGCCGCGAGTTAGATCTACGCCCAATTGTTTCAGCTTCCGATAGAGATGCGTTCGCTCCAAACCTGTTTTTTCGGCCACCCGCGTCATCGAGCCACCTTCTTTAGCCAAGTGAAATTCAAAATACGCCTTCTCGAACTCATCGCGCGCGTCGCGCAACGGTTTTTCAAGCAAGAAGCTCTGAGTAGCTTGCGGTCCCATTTCAACGACAACAGGCAGTGTGCTGCCAGTCATGGCTGCTTCTACGGTCAAATCTAAGGGACTTGCCTGCACGCCAAGAGGCGGGGGTCTGCGGTTTGTGGATTTCGTCAGTCCCTGCTCAACGGCCTTTAGCAGTTTTTGAAGGGTAATGGGTTTTTCAAGAAACGCGATCGCGCCAATTTTGGTGGCCTCAACTGCGGTATCAATGGTGGCATGCCCGCTCATCATGATGACCGGCATCGTTAGCAAACCAGTGGCCGACCACTCTTTCAGGAGCGTCACCCCATCGGTGTCGGGCATCCAGATGTCGAGCAGCACCAGATCTGGCTTGCTACGCTGGCGGGCAGCACGTGCCTGTGCGGCATTTTCAGCCAGCTCTATCTGGTGGCCCTCGTCGTTGAGAATCTCCGATAGCAGGTCGCGTATGCCCAACTCGTCATCGACCACCAAAATATTTGCCATATTGAATTGTTGCCCCGCCAGTTTGCTTGAATGTTTTCAGATCGCCACTGCGAATGATAACGATACTTGCGCACCTGAAACGACACCATCTGTAACACGGTTGGAAATGTCAATCCGCGCCCCATGTTCATCGGCAATTTTTTTAACGACAGCCAAACCCAGACCGGTGCCTTTGACCTTGGTGGTGACATAGGGCTCAAAGGCACGCTTGAGGATGTGCTCCGGAAAGCCGCTGCCGTTGTCGCGCACGATCAAGCGGACGCGTCCGGCAGGCCCAGAGGATTTCGAATACTCAGTTTTAAGCATCACCATGCCGTCCGTCACGCCTTCTTGCGCATCTTGCGCGTTTTGCACGAGGTTGTGAATGATCTGTCGCAATTGCTGGGCATCGCCTTTGATGAGCGGTGCAGCAGCGTCAAGCTCGGTGCGCACCGATTGGTCAGCGTGCTCACCCGCGTAAAGCTGCATCACATCTCCTATCAGCGCATTCAAATCGACAGGTTTGAGTTCCGCAGCAGGCAGCCGAGCATAGTCACGAAACTCATTGACCAGCCGCTTCATGGCATCGACCTGATCGACGATGGTTTTAACTGACTTGGTCAGCAGCGCCTGCTCTGGGTCAGCCAGCTTGCCCGCAAGCTTCATTTCAAGCCGCTCGGCGGACAATTGAATCGGCGTGAGCGGGTTTTTGATTTCATGCGCCAACCTGCGGGCCACTTCACCCCAGGCCTGAGCGCGTTGAGCCGAGACCATTTCAGAAACATCGTCAAACACCAGCAAGAACTCTTGCGCGCCTGGCATTTTGGCGCCACGCGCTATCAAGGTGATAGCGTTGTCTGGCGAGCCTGGCATGGCAGTGTTCAGCTCAAAGGATTGTTGCCACTGCTCTTGGCCATGGGGCGCATTGGTATCACTCAAGAAATCTGCAAATTGAGCATTCACATCTTTGGCAAAAAGCGCCAAGCCAGGAACTTCAGACAGCGACTTGCCGTGGTATGCCGCCATAAGTGCGCGCAGGATACGGGTAGCGCCTGGGTTGCTGGACTGAATGCGCCCAAGCCCATCCAGCACAATCACGCCGGCCGTCAGATTGTCCAGAATGGTCTGCAAATTGGCGCGCGCTGAATCAACCTGGGTCATGCTCTGCTGCACAGCCGACCGCGCGTCGCTCAGCTGTTGGGTCATGTCGGCGAATGACCGCGTTAGCCCGCCAAGTTCGTCCTTTCCTTGCAGTGCGGCCTTTGGCGTCAAGTCACCGAGTGCAACCTGCCGAACGCCGTCGGCCAACACCAGCAGCGGCTTGGCTAGCTGGTTGCCTAGCAAAACGGCTAGCAATACGGCACCAAATACCGCCAAAAACAAACTGAGCGTGAGCGTACCGATATACATGCGGCGTAAGCCATCTCTGGCCAGGGCTCGTTCCTGATACTCTCGATTGGCCTCTTGTACGGCAATCGCGTTGGCCACCACGTTGGCAGGTATGCTTTGGATCACCTGTAAAAAGCGTGCTTCGCCCAGCAGGCCTAAATTGGCACTGTTGACCAGCGCCATAGCCTGGATACGGCCAACAGGCGCAGCCGCTGGCACACCGGCAGCCTGTTCGTCCAGTCCCTCAATCAACGTTGTCACACGCTGCGTCCTGGCATTGCGAAAAAGCTGCGTAGCGGGCCGCTCCGGGTTGATCTTGAAACGTGAATCACCCACGCTGGAAATCACCTGCCCGCCTGCAGTCCACAACACGACATCACTGGCAGACAACTGGTCACGCAAACGTTCCAGCGCCAACGCAGCCATGCCATCCGGCGTTTCCGACAACTGCGTTGCAGCCTGCCTGGTTTTGTTGGCCAAATCCAGCGCCATGGCGTCGAGCGTGGCACGGCCCAGATTCAAACCTGCATCAAGCGCACCCTCGACCTTCACATCAAACCAGCTTTCAATCGACCGCGACACGAACTGGTAAGACACGCCGTAAATCATCAGCCCAGGCAACAGCCCAACCAGCGCAAAAATAGCCGCCAGCTTGACCAGCAAACGGCTGCCAAAGCGCCCTTGCCGCACACGCAAATACAGGCGCAGCGCGATCCAGCCAATCACCAGCAGCAGCAGCGCAGCCACCGCAATATTGAGCACCAGCAGCCGAGCGTAATTGCGTTCGTACAGTTCGCGGTTGCCTGTTGCCTGGGTCAGTAAAAAAAGCAATACCAGACTGAGCGCGAGTACTGCACCAGCCCCAACGCCCACAGTCCAGCGAAAGGCGCGGCTGTTTTTGATGGATTCGGTCTGCCCTGCCAAGCTCACCGGTCGGCCTCTTTCCCAAGTGGCAACAGACTTTTCGGCTTGTCGCCAGATTTATAAGCGCCCAGTTGCAAGCGCTCATTGCGCTGCGCAGCAATGACCCAATCCCGTTGCCCCACCACACCAATTTGAAACGGGCGCGGCAACTGGGACAAATCAAGATTAAAAGACAACTCTAGCCTGTGCGGTACATCCACTTCAATTTCAGCGTTGTCAGCGATCCGCCAGCGTGACAAACGCTGCACCGCAGACATAGCCTCTGCCAAGGTGTCGTAATTTTGATTCAAGGTAGCACGCAGGCCAGCCGAATTGTTGATTAAACCGCTCACAATATTTACGCGCCAGCGCCTTGTCAATGGCTGAAAAGCCAGGCGAATGGTGCGGGTGGCACTGGCCACGCGCTTGTCTACCCAATACCAGCGACTTTGGTACACATCAGCCTCCGCCACAAAAAACATGGGGATACCTTTCATCAAAGCATCCTCTACGGCAAACGGCAGCTCAAACTGGACAATAGCCGACATGTATACGCCATCATCGGCACGCTCCACGCTGAGCTGCGTCAGGTCGGCGGCACGGGTTGTTTGACCAAAAAGCAACGCCAGGGCGCACACCCAAAAGGCGAATGAACTTGTCAGCCGCGACTCAAGCGTCGTGCGTTTGACTTTGCTTTTTAATAAGCGCGTAATAAAAACCGTCGTGTTCACCCGTCAAATTGTCCGGGAAGACCGCGCCTGATGCGCTGCTTTGGGGCATTAAATGGCCCGGGGAGGGCATTAATAGTGCATCGGTGTGGTGTGCAAGAAACGTTTGCACCTGCGTATCGCCTTCCGCCTTGAAAACCGAACAGGTGCAATACACCATGGCGCCGCCAGGTTTGAGCAGCGGCCACAGCGCTTGAAGCAACTGCGCCTGAAGACCGGCCAACTGCGCAATGTCTGTAGGGCGGCGCAGCCAGCGCACATCCGGATGGCGGCGCACGATGCCGGATGCAGTGCATGGCGCGTCCAGCAAAATGCCGTCGAAAAGCGCCCCGTCCCACCAGACGCTGGGCCTGGCGGCATCGCCCACCACGATATGCGCCTGAAGCCCCAGCCGCTCCAGGTTTTGGGCGACCCGCTCGCAGCGGCGGGCATCGATATCCAGCGCGGTGACGTTGCAGTTAGCCAGCTCCAGCAGGTGCGCGGTTTTGCCGCCGGGGGCAGCGCAAGCGTCCAGAATGTTGAGTGTTTGGCCCGACGTCAAAGCGTTGATCAACAAAGGCGCAGCCATTTGCGCGGCGGCGTCTTGCACTGAAAAGTGGCCTGCCGCATAGCCCGGCAGCGACGGCACGGCCACTGCGGCGGCCATCACCACGCCATAGTCGCCCACAGGATATGCTTCAATATTCATAGCTGCTAGCGATTGTAAATATTGAGCTACCGACGTTTTTCTGCTGTTAACACGCAAAATCAAAGGCGCTTTGGTGTTGTTGGCACGCAAAATGGCTTGCCAGTTCTCGGGGTGGTCTTTGCGCAGCCGGTCTATCCACCACTGGGGGTGGTTCCACACGGCTTGCGGGTTGGCATCGGTCTTGGCCACCAGTGCGTCACGCTCACGCAAAAACCGCCTCAGGCAGCCGTTGATAAAGCTGGCCTGGTGGGTGGTGGCCTCGCTGCGTTTGGCGGCTTCTACGGCTTGGTCAACCAGCACGAAATCTGAATATGAAGGTGCTGAATTTTCCGACGGGGCGCCCCTAGGAAAATGAGCCCCCTCGGGGGGCAGCGCAGCACACGAAGTGGCAAGCGTGGGGGCCATATTCTTCCAGGCCAAGGCTAATGCCACACACAACAGCGCGTCCGCTTCGGGCGGTGGTGGCCGCTTGGCCAGTTGCTGGCGTAGCGCCTCGGCCCGGCCCAGCCAGCGCAGCGCATGAAAGCCCAACGCTTGCACGCCGGGGCGCAAAGCACTGTCTACGTCCAGCAGCGCAGCCGTCATTGACTGGCCATCTCGCACCGCCAGCAGCAGCGCAGCAGCGCCTTGCAGCTGCCGCCACAGGGGAATTTGAGCGGGAGAGTGAATGGTCGCGTGAAGAGGGCGGGTGTTTTGCATGCAAGAGGCTTAAAAATCGTCAAAAGACTATGGAAAGGCGTTTAAAAAACAGTTAAAGGCAGCTTTCAGGCCATTTTAAGGGATCAAATAGGGCTGCAGCTCAATAGATATATGCGCAAGCAGCTCTTAAATAAATAGCAAATCATTTCAATTACTGGGTTAAAGATTCAGACCCTTCGGTGGGTTTTACAAAACACACCCGCAGCACTTCAGCCCCATAAGCCTCCAGCTTTTTAACGCCAATACCTGCAATGCCTTCCAGGTCGCGCGGGGTTTTCGGGGCACGCTCGGCAATGGCGCGCAGGGTGGAGTCATGAAAAATCACAAACGCTGGCAGATTGTGCTCACGCGCGACTTCAGCGCGCCAGGCTTTGAGTTGGGCCAAGCGCTCCAGCGCGCCAGCGTTAAGCGCCGCGTCGGCAATGCCTTTGGCAGATGTTTTGGTGATCTTCTTGGCACGGCTTGATTTCTCGGCACCAGTTTGCTCGCGCAGCATCACGCTGGCTTGGCCTTTGAGGACTTGCCGAGCATCGGGCAGCAACTGCAGCGTGCTGAAAGCTTCGGCATCGACGTAAACCATGTTCTTGGCAATCAGCTGGCGCAGCACAGCACGCCATTGCATCTCAGCCAAATCAGCGCCAATGCCAAAAGTTGAAAGCTTGTCGTGGCTGTGCTGCAAGACTTTCTCGGTCGCCTTGCCGCGCAAAATATCCATCAAATGCCCGGCACCAAAGCTGATGCCGCTGGCCTGCTGCACGCGGTAAATGCAGCTCAGCATCTTGCGGGCAGCTTCTGTTGCGTCCCAAACTGCGGGAGGACTCAAACAGTTGTCGCAATTGCCGCAGGGCAAGCTCTCTTCATCAAAATAATGCAGCAAGCTCACGCGCCTGCAGGCCGTGCCCTCCGCCAGATTCAGCAGCGCATCCAGCTTGCCGCGCATCACGGCTTTGAACTCTTCACTCGCGGCTTCGCTGGTGTCAATCATGCGGCGCTGGTTGACCACATCGTTCAGGCCGTAGGTCATCCAGGCGTTGGCGGGCAAGCCGTCGCGGCCCGCCCTGCCGGTTTCCTGGTAGTAGCCTTCAATGTTTTTCGGCATGTCCAGGTGTGCCACAAAGCGCACGTCGGGTTTGTCAATGCCCATGCCAAAGGCAATCGTGGCCACCATGACCATGCCGTCGTCACGCAAGAATTTGTCTTGCCGCTCTTGCCGCAGACTTGAGTCAAGCCCCGCGTGGTAGGCCATGGCGTTGATGCCTGCGCCTTGCAGCGTGTCGGCAATCTCCTCCACCCGTTTGCGAGACTGGCAGTACACAATGCCCGCTTCGCCGGCGTGTTCCGTCTGTATAAAGCGCAGCAGTTGCCGGGTCGCCTCTAGCTTTTCAACAATGGTGTAACGAATGTTCGGGCGGTCAAAACTGCTTACAAACTGCGCGGCGCTTTCTAACTGCAAGCGCTCGACCATGTCTTGCCGCGTCAGCGCGTCAGCTGTAGCAGTGAGTGCCATGCGCGGCACGTTGGGGAACAGCTCGTGCAGCAGGCTTAAAGACCGATATTCGGGCCTGAAGTCGTGACCCCACTGGCTCACACAATGCGCCTCGTCAATCGCAAACAGGCTCAGTTTGCCCCGCTGGTTCAAACCGCGCAGCAAGTCCTTCATGCGCGGCGTGTTGATGCGTTCTGGTGCGGCGTATAGCAGCGTCAGCTCGGCACTTTGCAACTGCTTTTCAATGGCGCTGGCTGCGTCAAAACTCAGCGTCGAATTTAAAAACGCTGCCGACACGCCGGCCTCATGCAGCGCACCGACCTGGTCGTGCATCAGCGCGATCAGCGGCGACACAACAATCGTCACCCCATGGCCAGCGTTTTGCCTTGCGATGGCGGGGATTTGGTAGCAAAGTGATTTGCCGCCGCCAGTGGGCATCAGCACCAACGCGTCGCCGCCTTTGACCACATGGTCGACGATGGCCGCCTGCGGGCCACGAAAGTCGGCATAGCCGAAGACCTCGCTCAATATGTCGAGTGGCGAAGGTTGATGCTTCAATTCTGTCAATTTTTATCCGTGAGATCGTCGCTCGATAGCTATTAAATTGGGAGCTGCTTACCCATGTATTTATTGGTCTACAGGCATTTTTGTGATTAAAAAGCATTATTTTTGCCAGTTTCAGGCAAATAAGGCGAAAGACCAGCGAGGCCTACATCTGCTCCCAAGGCAAGCCCTCAAACCGCCAGCCCGATTCGGTAGAGCGTTTGAAGTGCTCATCCAGCTCGCCCTCAAAGCCATGCACGACATGCTGCACATCGGTGAAGCCAGCAGATTCCAGCGCCTTGCCCGCAGCCAGCGTGCGCTGACCAGAACGGCAAATCAGCAGCAGCGGCTGGTCTTTACCCGTTGCCTCGTTCGCCACAGCCTTTGCAAACCTGTCCGCATCTGGCTGCAAGTCAGGGTATTCGTACCACGGCACATTGACCACACCCGGCGGACGACCAACGTAAAGCGATTCGATTTCCATGCGTACGTCCACAAACAGCGCGCCGGGATGATCTTGTAGCCAGGCTTGGGCTTCTTTGGGTTGTAGGTTCTTCATGACGTTAGGGGCTGGATGCCATATTGTCATTGAAAGTACTGGGTAAAAAGGCCGCCGTTTAAAATGAAGGCATGAAACCCATCACCTACACCCGTGGCCAGCAGTTGCCCGCCATTCTTGAGCAACGCATCGCCATTCTTGATGGCGCGATGGGCACGATGATTCAGCGTTTCAAATTGAGCGAAGCGCAGTATCGTGGTGAGCGCTTCAAAGACTTTCACAAAGACGTCAAAGGCAACAACGAGCTGCTCAGCCTCACGCGGCCGGACGTCATTCAGGACATCCATGAAGGTTACCTGGCGGCGGGCGCGGACATGATTGAAACCAACACCTTTGGCGCGACGACTGTGGCACAGGCTGACTACGACATGGCCGAGCTGGCGGTGGAAATGAACTACGCGTCAGCCCGCATTGCGCGCGCGGCCTGCGACAAGTTTTCAACCCCAGACAAACCACGCTTTGTTGTTGGTGCACTCGGTCCCACCCCCAAAACTGCCAGCATCAGCCCCGACGTGAACGACCCGGGCGCGCGCAACACCAGCTTTGAAGAGCTGCGCAAAGCCTACTACGAACAAACCGAAGCGCTGGTTAAAGGCGGCAGTGACGTGCTGCTGGTTGAAACCATTTTCGACACGCTGAACGCCAAGGCCGCGCTGTTTGCGATTGACGAATACTTTGACAACTCGGGCGATCGCCTGCCGCTCATCATCAGCGGTACGGTGACGGATGCGTCTGGCCGCATTTTGAGCGGCCAGACCGTCACGGCTTTCTGGCACAGCGTTCGCCACGCCCAGCCGCTCGCCGTGGGTCTGAACTGTGCCCTGGGTGCGACGCTGATGCGCCCCTACATACAAGAGCTGGCGCGGGTGGCGGGCGACACCTTCATCAGCTGCTACCCGAATGCCGGTCTGCCCAACCCGATGAGCGACACCGGCTTTGATGAAACTCCTGATGTGACGTCACGCCTTTTGCATGAATTTGCGGCTGAAGGTCTGGTCAATATCGTGGGCGGCTGCTGCGGCACTACGCCAGACCATATTGCGGCGATCGCGCAGGCCGTCTCTCCAGTGACGAGGCGCGGATTAAATACCAGATTTTATAACGAAGCAGCCTGATAGATTCAGGTCGGCATCAAATGATCAATCTCCTGCTGCATAGCCTGTACAAGTTGAGTGTACATCTTGAGTTTTTCAGACGTATCGCGCAGCCGCTCAGCGATGCGCAGGGCTACCGCTGACATCAACTTGCTGGCGGTTTGCGGGTCGTCTTGGCCCAGTTTTTCAAATGCAGCGCGGGTTAAAACAGCACAGCGGGAATCACTACTTGCCGTGCAGGATGCAAGACGGGCCTGCCCATCGACCAGCCCCATTTCGCCAATCAGGCTGCCCGGGCCGAGCACCGTCACCGTGACCGGGGTACGGCGGCTGACGACGATGTTTTCAACGGTGACCTCGCCTTCCAGCAGCAGCACCATGTAGCCGGTGTCGCTGTCGTCGCCTTCTTTGATGAAAGTTGTGCCCTCGGCGATTTTGCGCGGCGTCATGTAGCTGACCACAGTAAGGGCCTCTTCCGGCGTCAACTGCATCAGTGCGGTGGGTGCTATCAACAACTGAGCGGCCAGTTCGGCCGAGCTTGAGCCTTCAATTGCCCGCATGCGGTCTTTCGGGGCGAGCAGCTCGGGTGATGCGGAAAAAATGCCTTTTTTGCCGCGAAACAAATTTTCAAACATGGAGTTCCCAGGGTTTTAAGATGCCAACAATGGGTGGGGCAGAGCTGCGATAAAATAATGGTACCCCAAGGAGCGTTGCAGCGAAACACCGGTTTCGTGAGGCTTGGGCTGCTAATGTTTTTTATTAAACAATTTGATAACGACGCTCACCTTTTGTTTGCAAGGTGAGTTTATGTCTGAATTATCAAGCCCCCTCCAAGTCCCCCCGATGAAGTTGTCTGGCCTAGAACCAGTCAATATCGGTACAAGCAATTTGTTCGTCAACATTGGCGAGCGCACCAACGTCACGGGCTCCAAGGCCTTTGCCCGCATGATTTTGAATGGCGACTTTGAGGCCGCCCTGGTCGTGGCCCGCCAACAGGTAGAAAACGGCGCGCAGATCATCGACATCAACATGGACGAGGCCATGCTGGACAGCGAGGCCGCGATGGTGCGGTTTTTGAACCTGATCGCCAGCGAGCCAGATATTGCACGTGTACCCATCATGATCGACAGCTCAAAATGGAGCGTGATTGAAGCCGGCTTGCGCTGCATTCAGGGCAAGGGCATCGTCAATTCCATTTCTATGAAAGAAGGGCTTGAGCCTTTTAAACACCAGGCCAAATTGCTCAAACGCTACGGCGCGGCTGCGGTGGTAATGGCGTTTGACGAAAAAGGCCAGGCCGACACCTACGAGCGCAAGGTGGAAATTTGTGAACGTGCTTACCGTGTGCTGGTGGATGAGCTGGGTTTCCCAGCAGAAGACATTATTTTTGACCCAAATATTTTTGCGATTGCTACCGGCATTGAAGAGCACAACAACTACGCGGTGGATTTCATCAACGCGACGCGCTGGATCAAAGAAAATTTGCCTGGTGCAAAAGTATCAGGCGGCGTGAGCAATGTGAGCTTTAGCTTTCGGGGTAACGACCCGGTGCGGGAAGCGATACACACGGTGTTTTTGTACCACGCCATCAAGGCGGGCATGGACATGGGCATCGTCAACGCCGGCATGATGGGCGTGTATGACGATCTGGAACCAACGCTGAAAGAGCGGGTTGAAGACGTCGTACTAAACCGTCGACCAGACGCAGGCGAGCGCCTGGTTGAGGTGGCCGAAACCGCCAAGAGCGGCGCCAAAGACGACAGCAAGCGCAACGAGTGGCGTAGCCTGGAAGTGCGCGCACGGCTGTCGCACGCCCTGGTACACGGCATGAACGAGTTCATTACCGAAGACACAGAGGAAGTCTGGAAGCTGATTGAAGCCGATGGCGGCAGACCACTGCACGTGATTGAAGGCCCGCTGATGGACGGCATGAATGTGGTGGGCGACTTGTTCGGGC
>Ga0123339_10002598_pt1 | contig 12194 bp, 7 predicted proteins | sample lystaG_FD_89956 | JGI IMG/M metagenome (GOLD analysis project Ga0123339, IMG submission 89956) | Glacier valley bacterial and archeal communities from Borup Fiord, Nunavut, Canada, to study Microbial Dark Matter (Phase II) -... | ecosystem: Environmental > Aquatic > Freshwater > Ice > Glacier ... | reverse complement strand
CCCAGGCGCTGGCCGGCATGGGGCACCCCGTCGATGTGCTGTATGGTGCCAACATCGGCCGCCGCACCCCGGCGCTGCTGCGGGAGGTCATGTTCTTCGACAGCCTGGACCAGGAAGGCGCCCGTCCGCGCCCCGGCATGATGACGCCGCGCTGGATCAGGGAGACGCTGGGGGACGGCCGGGCCAGCACCGCCATCCAGGTCCCGATCACCGGGCGGGTGCTGTCCGAGCCGTTCCGCGCCCGCATGCCGGCCTATGACCGCATCATGAACATCGTTGACCTGTGGGGCCGGGCGGAGCGGCACTTCAAGCTGTGGGGCAGCTTCATGCCGGTCCGCATCCCGGACCCCCCGGCCATCATGCACTGGACGTATCCCTTGCCGATCCGGCTGGAGGGCGCGCGCAACGTCTATACGCTGCATGACCTGGTGCCGCTGCGGATGCCCTACACCACCCTGGACAACAAGCGGCTGTATATACGGCTGATCCGTGCCTGCCTGGCGGCGGGCGACCATGTCTGCACCGTGTCGGACGCGTCGCGGCAGGACATCATCGAGCTGTTCGAAGTGCCGCCCGGGCGCATCACCAACACCTGGCAATCCGCCATCCCGGCCCCCGCGCCGGTGCAGACGGAGGCGGAGCTGGGCGCCTGGCTGCACGGCCTGTTCGGGCTGAAGCACGGCGGCTACTTCCTGTTCTTCGGCGCGCTGGAGCCGAAGAAGAACGTCGGGCGGCTGCTGGAAGCTTACCTCTCGTCCGGTATCCAAACCCCGCTGGTCATCGTCGGCGGGCGCGCCTGGAAGTCGGAGGGCGAGATGCGGCTTCTGCAGGTGCCAGTCACAGGCGCCAAGGTCACGGCAGCGGCACGGGTGCGGCAGTTCGACTACATGCCGCGCCCCTGGCTGACGGCGTTGATACGCGGTGCGCGAGGGGTGATGTTCCCGTCCCTGTACGAAGGGTTCGGCCTGCCGGTGCTGGAGGCGATGCAACTCGGCGCGCCGGTCATCACCAGCACCGAAAGCAGCCTGCCCGAGGTTGCCGGGGACGCGGCGTTGCTGGTGAACCCCTACGACACCGGCGCGATCGCCGACGCCATGCAGCGCCTGGACCGCGACCCAGCGTTGCGGGACAGCCTGTCCGCGGCCGGGTTGGCGCAGGCGGAGCGGTTCTCGGTCCCCGCCTACCAGAGGCGTCTAGCGGCGCTGTATGCGGCGGTGCTGGCCGGGCCAGCCGGGGTGCCGGTCGTGGCACCAAGCCGTTAAAGGCTGTTGTAAACGCCCACCGCCTCATCGACGCTGCCGCACACCTCCAACTGGCTGTTGTGGATCACCGCGGCGCTGTCGCACACGTCGCGGATGAAGCTCATGTCGTGCGACACGACGACCAGGGCACGGTCGGACCGTTTTTCGAACAGCTCCTCCTGGCAGCGGCGGAAGAACCGCTGGTCGCCGACCATGATAACCTCGTCGATCAGGTAGCAATCGAACTCGATTGCTATGGTCAGCGCGAAGGCCAGGCGTGCCCGCATGCCTGACGAGTAGGTTTTGACCGGCTCGGCCAGCTGCCGCCCCAACTCGGCGAAGTCGTCCACGAAGTCCCGGGTGTGCTGGTAGTCCAGGCCGTAGATGCGCGTGATGAACTTCAAGTTGTCCAGCCCGGTCAGGCTGCCCTGGAAGGCGCCACTGAACGCCAGCGGCCAGGAGACGGACATGGTGCGCTCAACCCGGCCGGACGTCGCCAGCTCCACTCCGCCGATGATCTTGATGAGCGTGCTCTTGCCTGCGCCGTTGCGGCCCAGCACCGCCATCTTCTGGCCCGGCGCCACGTCGAGGCACACTCCATCCAGCACACGGCGCACGCCGCGCTGTGCGACGTGATACTCCTTCACGACATCTATGCAGTGGATCATAGGTTGGGGTGCGGCAGGGCCTGCTACTGGACCAGGATGTGCTTGCGGGACCGCAGCACCAGCGACAGGCCTATCAGGATCATCACCGCGCAAGACCAGGTCAGATAAACCAGGTCGTAATGCGCATGGACGGCAGAGCCGAATTGGCCCTGCCGGATGATCTCCAGCGAGTGGACGCTGGGCGACCACAGCAGGATTGGCTGCAAAGCGGTTGGCACCCATTCCACCATGGTGAACGCCCCGGAGAACGGCAGGGACAGATACATCACCGCGTTGACGAACTTGTCCAGCACGTCGCCCATCTCGGACAATGGCGCCATGATGAGGGCGCAGGCGAAGCAGAACACGGCCTGGTAGGCGATCCCAAGGTAGATCAGACCCAGGCTGTCCGGCGGGTCCATGAACCCGGCCAGCATGGCGCCGGTGCTGACGACGATCCCGGCGACCAGGGCGCCGACGATCTCCAGGATGCAACGGGACACGATGATGTCCATCGGCGTGACCTGCCGATGGAACAGCAGGGCGCCATTCGACTCGAACGCCTTGATGCTGCGGGATATGCAATGCCGCCACATCGTCAGCGGCACATAGCCCGTGATGACGAACGCCGTGACCGGCACGCCATGCTCGTGCGCCGGGCGTATTGCGGTCCACATGACCGCGACGCCGACGCAGAACAGCAGCGGCTCTCCGACCACCCATAGGTGGCCGATGTTCTCACGGCCATAGCGGGTGTGTATCTCGCGCATGATCAGCGCACCGATCACGCGCCATTGCAGCCCGAACAGGCCCAGCAAGCCCATGCCGGCGCCCTACATCGTCCGGTGTTCGCGGGCGCCTGCGATCAGCAGCGACCCGATCGTGTAGATGCCGAACAGGGAGGCGAACACGATGGCGAGGTCGGCGAACCGCTTTGGATAGGCGGCATAGTCCGCCTCGTTCGGCTGCACGATCTCGTCGAGGTAAAGCTGCTGGCGGTCGGCGTTCAGCCGGGCCGTATCGAGGAACGCGACGGCAGAGGAGAGTTGCCGGTCGGCGAACTCGCGCTGCAGCGTCAGCGCATCGAACTCGGTGATAACTGGCACCATGCTCTTGTCCGACCCGGTGATGCGGCTGCGCGCCTCGTCGATCTGCGACTGCATGACGGCGATGCGGCGCTTCGTGACCTCGATCAACGGGCTGGCCGGGGAGGAGCGGCTGAGTTCCCCCAACTGGGTCTTCGCCGTCGTCACGCGGTTGGTCATGTCGGTGATGGCGGCCAGCATGGACACCGACTGCTTGTTGGGGTCGAGCAGCGATTCGCGGTTGCGGAAGCCTGCCAGGTCCGTGGCGACGCGTTGCACGCGCGCCTCGGCCTCGGCCACTTCGCGCCGGGCCTCCTGCATGGTGGTGGTGCGCTGGCGGATGTTCATGCGGTTGACCAGCTTCTCGCCCCCTTGCAGCAAGGTGCGGGCGATGGTGGCGGCATCCTCCGGACGGAAGCCGCGCACGCTGAGCGACGTGACGCCGGTCGTGCTGTCGTAAGACACGTCCACCTTGCGCAAGTATTGCTTGTATAGATGCTCGAATGTGTCGCCCATGTAAGGAAGAGGGAAGGCGGACAGCACATCGGCCTCGGGCCGGGCGAACATCTCACGCAGGTTGACCGCCTCGTCCAGCTCCTTCAGCGCGTCGCGGGACAGGATGTAGTCCTGCACGGCAAACGTGTCGTCCTGCGCCCGGCTGATGCCGACGCCCTGCAACAGGCTGCTCAGCATGCCCGGCGACGGCCCGCTGGAGGCGCCGCGGACGACGAACTTCGCCTCCGACACATACTGGTAGGTGCAGAACCCGAACAGGTAGATGCCGGCCAGCACCGTCGGCAGGATGACGAACAGCATGAGCGGGATTCGCTTGGCAATCCGCGCGCGAAGCCGCGGCTTCTGCGGCGCCATTCGCCGCGAGGCGAAGCGCGGTATGTGGTTCTCGACCTGGGAGACCTGCGCGTTCAATCCATCCATGCCGTTTTATAGGGCGGGCGCCGGGATGAAATCAACCAGAGCCTCCCGTTCGTGCTGCGTTGCAGAAGGCGCACGTGTCCCGGCAATCACAGTCTGGCCCTGCTGTGGTGTGCGGGATGGCCTGTTCGCGCCGGGCTGGCCGCACTACAAGCAGGGGTGACACAATCGCGCGACCGCCAGCCCCGCCCGGCCCAGACTCCGAGGATGAACCGCATGACGCCGAGCCACCCTGGCCTCAACCAGCCCCCACGCCGGCGCCTGCCATCCCGCGTGCTGCTGCTGTGCACCGCCCTCTTGCAGGCCTGCAGCGCCCTGCCGACCAGCACCCCGCAAGAGCGCCAGGTGTTCGAGGCCGAGCGGACGGCAGCCAACAGCATCGGCTTCCACATCGTTGATCTGCAGCCCGAGACCGTGGCGGCGATCAACACGGCGCCGCCGGAGACCCTGCGCGCCTTGGACGCGCTGGGCCGTCCGCGCCGGATGGACGCGATCGGCGTGGGTGACATGCTGAGCATCGCGGTGTTCGAGGTCGGCACCAGCCTGTTCGGCGCGGCGTCCGGCGGCGAGGTGCAGGGTGACATCGGCGGCGGCGTTGCCAGCGTCATCACGCCCGGAGCTGCGCGGCACACCATCCCGGGCCTGCAGGTCGATGCGTCCGGCAACATCAACTTCCCGTATGTCGGCCGGGTCCGTGCCGCCGGACGCACGCCGGGCGAGCTGGCGCGCGTCATCGAGGGTGGGCTGAAAAGCAAATCGACCGACCCGCAGGTGGTGGTGACGCTGGCCACCAACCTGTCCAGCACCGTGATCGTGTCGGGCGACGTGGAGAAGCCGGGGCGCGTGCCTCTGACGCTCGGGCATGAGCGGCTGCTCGACATCATCGCCGTGGCAGGCGGGCCGAAGAAGCCGGACTATGACACCTTCGTCCAGGTGACACGGCGCAATGCCACGTCGCGCATCCTGTTGCAGACCCTGGTGCAGCAGCCGCAGCAGGACATCATGCTGGTCCCCGGCGACCGCGTCCAACTGATCTACAAGCCGCGCAGCTTCACCGCCTTCGGCGCGACGCAGAAGGTGGAGCAAATCCCGCTCAGCACCGGTGCCGTGACCTTGGCAGAGGGCATCGCCCGCACCGGCGGCCCGGCCAACGACCGCGCCGACGCCAACGCGGTGTTCCTGGTCCGCTACGAAGGGCCGGATGTGGCCCGGCGCCTAGGGCTGGAGGTGCAGCCGGCTGGGACGCCGGTGATGTATCGCGTCGATCTGCTGAACCCCACTAACTACTTCCTGACGACCAAGGTGGCGATGCGGGACCAGGACGTGCTGCTGATCGCCTCTGCGCGGACGGATCAGATATACAAGCTGTTCGGGCTGGTCAGCCAGTTCTTCCTGCCGCTGCTGGTCGGGCGGTCCATCGTGCAGTAGCAGCGCCCCTGCTCCCTCTCCCTCCGGGAGAGGGCCGGGGTGAGGGAGGCCGCGCAGGGCCGCCCTGTCCATAACGGGCGCGGCTCTGCACAGGGTAAAGGTCGTGTTTGCCGCCCCCCTCACCCCAACCCTCTCCCGGAGGAAGAGGGAGCAAGGAGCGTTTATGCCGCCTTTATGCGCCCGGCCCTGCTCCGGCATCGCGCCTTTACGCGGCCCGGGCCTACCACCCTGGGTTTCAACCACTCAGGCCAACCCCAAACATGTTCGACATCCTGATCGCGGTGCTTGGCACTGGCGGAATCCTGCTCATGGCGGGCTATGCCGCCTTGTGCGACCGGATCTAGCGCCATGCTGGACCTGCTGCTGGGCGGCGCGGTTTCGGCCGGCCTGCTGATCTACCTCGTCTGGGCGCTCGTGCGTCCCGAAGACTTCTAGGGGCGCCGGGCCATGACCCTGATCGGTTGGGCGCAGATCGCGCTCGTGCTTTCGCTCGTGTTCGTATGTGCGGTGCCGCTGGGGCGCTACATCGCGGCGGTGATGCAGGGGGAGCGAACCCTCCTTTCCCCGGTGCTGGGGCCGGTGGAGCGCGGGTTCTACGGCCTGGCCGGGGTGAACCCGGCGGCTGGCATGGGCTGGAAGACCTATGCGGTGGCGCTGGTCGTGCTGCAAGCCGTCCACTTCCTGATCCTGTATCTCATGCTGCGGTTCCAGGACCTGTTGCCGTTCAACCCGGCCGGGCAGTCCGGCGTGCCGGCGAAGCTGGCCTTCAACACCGCAGTCTCGTTCGTCACCAACACCAACTGGCAGGCCTATGGCGGGGAGACCACGCTGTCCTATGGGACGCAGATGTGGGGCCTGACGGTGCACAACTTCCTGTCCGCCGCCACCGGCATCAGCGCCGCCGCCATGGTGGCGCGGGCGTTCGTGGCGGGCGGCGTGAAGCAGCTTGGCAACTTCTGGGCCGACCCCACGCGGGTCACGCTGTATGTGCTGCTGCCGCTCGTGCTGCTCTACACGGTGTTCCTGATCGCATCCGGCGTGCCGCAGACCATGGCCGGCTATGTGGACGCAACGACGCTGGAGGGTGCCAAGCAGACCATCGCGCTCGGCCCCGTCGCCTTCCAGGAGGCGATCAAGTTGCTCGGCACCAACGGCGGCGGCTTCTTCAATGCCAACTCTGCCCACCCGTTCGAGAACCCGACGGCGCTGACCAACATGGTCGAGATCTGGTCGGAGGTCGTGATCCCGTTCTCGCTTGCGGTGATGTTCGGATACATCGTCCGGGACCGCCGCCAGGGTTTCGCCTTGTTCTGGACCATGGCGATCCTGATGGTGGGCGCGGTGGTGCTTTGCTATGCGGCGGAGTCCGGTGGCAACCCGGTGTTGACGGCGTTGGGCATAGACCCCGCCATGGGCAACATGGAGGGCAAGGAGGTCCGCTTCGGCACCGCCATGTCGTCGCTGTTCGCGGTGACGACAACGGCCACCTCAACTGGTGCCGTGAACGCCATGCACGACAGCTTCACCCCGCTGGGCGGCATGATTCCGATGTTCCTGATGCAACTGGGCGAGGTCGTGCCCGGCGGCGTCGGGTCGGGCCTGTACGGCATCATCGTCTTCGCGCTGCTCGCGGTGTTCGTGGCCGGGCTGATGGTGGGCCGCACGCCGGAGTATCTCGGCAAGAAGGTGCAGGCGCGGGAGATCAAGCTGGCGATGCTGGCCGTGCTGATCCTGCCGCTGTGCATCCTGGGCGGCACGGCGTTCAGCCTTGTGACGGAAAGCGGCACCGGGTCGCTGTCCAACGCCGGCCCGCATGGGCTGAGCGAGATGCTGTATGCGTGGACGAGTGCGACGGCCAACAACGGCAGCGCGTTCGCCGGGCTGTCGGCGGACACGCCGCTGCTGGATTACGGGCTGGGGATCGCGATGCTGCTGGGGCGGTTCGCGTTCCTGGTGCCGGTGCTGGCCATCGCCGGGTCGCTGGCGGCGAAGCCGAAGCTGCCGGACAGCGCCGGCACGTTCCCGACGCACGGGCCACTGTTCATCGGCCTGCTGATCGGCGTGATCCTGATCCTGGGCGGCCTGCAGTTCCTGCCCGCCCTGTCGCTTGGCCCGCTGGCGGAGCACTTCGCCATGCTCGCCGGCAAGACGTTCTAAGGACGACTAACATGGCCCCGACTTCATCAAGTTCTGCCGACACCATCGCGCTGTTCGACGGCGCGATCCTGGCCCGGGCGTCCCGCGACGCGTTCGTGAAACTCAACCCGGCGCGGCTGATCCGCAACCCCGTCATCTTCGTCACCGAGGTGGTGGCGGTGCTGGTGACGGTGCTGGCCATCCGGAACCTGGCAACCGGCGTACCCGCGTCCTTCCCGTTCAGCATCGCGGCCTGGCTGTGGCTGACGGTGCTGTTCGCCACCTTTGCGGAGGCCGTGGCGGAAGGCCGCGGCCGGGCACGGGCCGAAAGCCTGCGCCGCGCCCGCAGCGACCTGATGGCGAAGGTGATCACCTCCGCAACGGACCGCCGGCCCACATCCACCCCGGCCAGCGCGCTCCGCAAGGGCACGCTGGTGCTGGTGGAGACGGGCGACCTGATCCCGAGCGACGGCGAGATCATCGAGGGCGTGGCGAGCGTCAACGAAAGCGCCGTCACGGGTGAAAGCGCCCCGGTGATCCGGGAGGCCGGCGGCGACCGCTCGGCCGTCACGGGCGGCACCCAGGTCGTGTCCGACTTCCTCGTGGTCCGCATCACCGCCGACCCCGGCAGCACGTTCATCGACCGCATGATCGGCCTGGTGGAAGGGGCCGAGCGCCGCAAGACGCCGAACGAGATCGCGCTGGACATCCTGCTGGCGGGGCTGACGATCATCTTCCTGATTGCGGTCGTGACGCTGGTGGGCCTGGCCAAGTATTCCGGCACCGACCTGGGCGTGCCCGTGCTGGCGGCGCTGCTGGTGACGCTGATCCCGACCACCATCGGCGGCTTGCTGTCCGCCATCGGCATCGCCGGCATGGACCGGCTGATCCGCTTCAACGTGGTGGCCACGAGCGGCCGTGCGGTGGAGGCGGCGGGCGACGTGGATACGCTGCTGCTGGACAAGACCGGCACCATCACGTTCGGCAACCGCATGTGCGCCGGGCTGACGCCGGTGCCGGGCGTGGATGAGCGCGGGCTGGCGGAGGCAGCCGTCACGGCATCGCTGGGTGACGACACGCCGGAGGGCCGGTCGATCCTGGCCTGGGTGCGGGACCGGCACGGGATCGCGATGGACCGCCCGGCGGGCGGGCAGGTCGTGCCGTTCACCGCCAACACGCGGGTCAGCGGGCTGGACCTGGATGGGCGGTCCTGGCGCAAAGGCGCGGTGGACAGCGTGCTGGCCCTGTCCGGCGGTGCTGCGCCCCCTGCGTTCACCGCCGCCGTGGACCGGATCGCCCGCGCGGGCGGCACCCCGCTGGCCGTCGCCTTGGACGGCCGCCTGATGGGCGTGATCGAGCTGAAGGATATCGTGAAGCCCGGCATACGCGAGCGGTTCGCCCAGCTTCGCGCCATGGGCATACGCACCGTGATGATCACCGGCGACAACAAGGTGACGGCGGCGGCCATTGCGTCCGAGGCCGGGGTCGATGACTTCCTGGCCCAGGCCACCCCGCAGGACAAGCTGGACCTGATCCGCCGGGTGCAGGCCGAGGGCCGCCTGGTCGCCATGTGCGGGGACGGCACCAACGACGCCCCGGCACTGGCGCAGGCGGACGTGGGCGTCGCGATGCAGACCGGCACGCAGGCGGCGCGCGAAGCCGGCAACATGGTGGACCTGGACAGCGATCCCACGAAGCTGCTGGAGGTCGTGGAGATCGGCAAGCAGTTGCTGATCACCCGCGGGTCCCTAACGACGTTCAGCATCGCCAACGACGTCAGCAAGTATTTCGCCATCCTGCCGGCGATCTTCGTCGCGACCTACCCGGAGCTTGGCGCGCTGAACGTCATGCACCTGCACAGCCCGCAATCGGCCATCCTGTCGGCGGTGATCTTCAATGCGCTGATCATCGTCGCACTGGTGCCCCTGGCGCTGCGCGGCGTCGCGTTCCGGCCCTTGGGCGCGGCGGCGCTGCTGCGGCGCAACCTGCTGGTCTATGGGCTGGGCGGCCTTGTCGCGCCGTTCGTAGGCATCAAGCTGATCGACCTGCTGCTGACCTTGATTGGGGTGAACTAGATGCTGGCCCAACTTCGCCCGGCCCTCGTGCTGGTGCTGCTGTTCACTGCGCTCACCGGCCTGGCCCTGCCGCTGGGCTTCGTGGGCTTGGCCGGGGCCGTGTTCCCGCGCCAGGCCGGCGGCAGCCTGGTCGAGCGCGACGGGGCCTTGGTCGGCTCCGCCTTGCTTGGGCAGGTCTTCACCAGCGACAAATACTTCCAGGGCCGCCCGTCCGCCACAACCACGCCCGACCCGGCAGACAGCACCAAGACGGTGTCGGCGCCCTACAACGCCGGCAACTCCGGCGGGTCCAACACCGGGCCGACCAGCAAGGCGCTGGTGGACCGGGTGACGGCGGACGTGGAAAAGGCCGGGGACAAGCCGGTGCCGGGTGACATGCTGACAACCTCGGCGTCGGGCCTGGACCCGCACATCAGCCCGGCCAATGCCGCCCGCCAGGTGGCCCGCGTGGCGGCGGCGCGCAACCTGCCGGAGGCGCGGGTGCAGGCGCTGCTGGCCGAACACACCGCCGGACGCCTGCTGGGCCTGATCGGCGAGCCGCGCGTGGACGTCCTGGCGCTGAACCTGGCGCTGGACGCCATGAAATAACGGCTTGTAGGGCGGGAAAGCGAAGCGCCTCCCACCACAGGGCAGGGCTGCGTGTGCCGATGGCGGAAGGCGCTCCGCTTTTCCGCCCTACGCCGATGCCTGCTTTGGTGTAGGCCATCCGCATGGACGACACCCGCCCGGACCCCGACGCCTTGCTGGCCGCCGCCGCCCGGGAAGGGCGGGGGCGGCTCAAGGTGTTCCTGGGTGCCGCGCCCGGCGTCGGCAAGACATGGGAGATGCTGTCCCAGGCCCGGCGCCGCCAGGCGGAGGGCATCGATGTGCTGGCCGGCGTCATCGAGACGCATGGCCGGGCCGAGACGGAAGCGCAGATCGGCGGCCTGCCCATCCTGCCGCGCCAGTCCGTGCCGTATCGCGGCCAGGCGCTGGAGGAGTTCGACCTCGACGCCGCCCTGGCCCGCCGCCCCGCCTTGCTGCTGGTCGATGAGCTGGCCCACACCAACGCCCCCGGCAGCCGCCACGCCAAGCGGTGGGAGGATGTGGAGGAGCTGCTGGCCGCCGGGCTGGATGTGTGGGCGACCCTGAATGTCCAGCACCTGGAGAGCCTGAACGACGACGTCGCCCGCATCACCGGCGTCCGCGTGGCCGAGACGCTGCCCGACCGCGTTCTGGAAGGGGCGGACGAGATGGAGCTGATCGACGTGCCCCCGGCCGAGTTGCGCGCCCGCCTGGCCGACGGCCGCATCTACCGTGCCGACACCGCCAAGCGCGCGTTGGAAGGCTACTTCAAGGCCGGCAACCTGGCGGCCCTGCGGGAGATCGCGCTGCGCCAAGCCGCCGCGCACGTGGACGACGACGTGCGCGGCTGGATGCGCGACAAGGGCATCAGCGGCCCCTGGCCGGCCGGGGAGCGCATCTTGGTGCTGGTCGGGTCCGATGCGGCCGGGGAGGCCGTGGTGCGGCACGCGAAGCGCCTGGCCGACGCGCTGCACGCCCCCTGGATCGCGCTGCATGTCGAGCGGCCGGCCGCCGTGTCCGACTGCCGGGCTGCGATGGCGCTGGCGTCGCAACTGGGCGGCGCGGTCGAGACACGGTCCGGCGTGGACCTTGTTGGGGCGACGATGGAGTTTGCCCGGGCGCGCAACGTGACGGGGATCGTGATGGGCCGCGCCCCGGCGCCGTTCTGGCGCCGGGTCACGGGGCAGACGCTCGGCACGCAGATGCTGCGGCGGGCGCCGGATTTTGCGCTGCATGTCGTGCCGCTGCCGGCGGCGGCGCGGCCCCGGGCGCCGCGCGTGGTGCTGCGCGGGCCGCGGGAGTGGGTGCCTTGGGCGATGGCGACGGCGCTGGTGGGGTCGATCACGGGCGCCGGGCTGCTGGCGGATGGGCTGCTGCCGCCCGAGGCAATGGGCATGGTGTTCCTGGCCGTCGTCGTGGTGGCCGCCACGCTGCAAGGGCTGCCGCTGGCGCTGTATGCGGCGGTGCTGGGGTTCCTGGCGTGGGACTTCTTCTTCATTCCGCCCATCCACGAGATCACCATCGCCAACGCGCATGACGGCGTGGCCGCCGCCGTGTTCCTGGCCGTGGCGGGCATGACGGGCGTGCTGGCGGGCCGGGTGCGTGCAGAGGCGCGTGCGGGGCAGGCGCGGATTGAGGGGCTGCGCCGGGTCGGTGCCTTCAGCCGCAGCCTGGGTGGCCCGGCGACGGAGGCGGACCTGCTGCACGAGGTCGCGCGCCAGGGTGCCGGGCTGGTGGGCCGCGCGGTGGTGCTGACGGGCGTGGACGTGGATGGTGGCGGCGGCGACATCGACATACGCGCCGCCGAGCCGCCGGCCGACACCATGGACGCCGGTGCCTGGGCCGCCGCGCGCTGGTGCTACACCCGCAAGGAACAGGCTGGCCGCGGCACGGCCACGCTGCCGGCCAGCACTTGGCGCTTCCTGCCGGTGCGGACCGTGCGCGGGATGCTGGGCGTGCTGGGCCTGCGGACCGAGGCCGGGGACCTGGACCCCACCCTGCTGCAAGCCGCCGAGGCCTTGGCCGACCAAGCCGCCGTCGCGCTGGAGCGGGTGCGGCTGGCGACGCAATCCGCGCGTAACGCTG